>Ga0247778_1000396_pt1 | contig 61173 bp, 55 predicted proteins | sample UWRJL049202B5_FD_179939 | JGI IMG/M metagenome (GOLD analysis project Ga0247778, IMG submission 179939) | Plant litter microbial communities from Arlington Agricultural Research Station in Wisconsin, United States - UWRJ-L049-202B-5 | ecosystem: Environmental > Terrestrial > Plant litter >... | reverse complement strand
GACTTCACTACGGTCGACCGGCAAGCCCTCGGTGTCGAGCAAGAACTCGGCGGTCTCGGTGGTGCTCGCGTAGGGCGTTTGAATCGTGGAATGCGTGATGGCAAACAGCTTCTTGCCGGCGATCGCATCGTCCGCAAACAAGGTGAAGGGGGCCATCGAGAGCGCGCTCACTTTGCGAAAGCCGACGGGCTCGAAACCGACATGCATGCCGTCGGCGAGCAGCACGGCATCGACCCGCGCCGCGTCTTTCGCGCGGTCGATGATGTGCAGGATGGCACCATAACCGGCGCTCCAACCGCTCAGCGCGACACGCTTGGGCTGCGCTGCGGCCGGACACAACTCGCGCACCGCGAGCCGCACGCTTTCGAGCATGTGATCGTAGGAGTTGGGAATCGAATAGGGGTCTTCGTAGGCGCCCGAGCCGAGGCCGAGGTTGTAGACCACGAGCGCGCCATCGATGCCCGAATGCTCGAAGGCCGTTTCCATCACCGCGGGGGCGCCGTGAAAGTGCACCACCAAATCATACGGCTGCGACACGGAGCGACAGCCCGAAGGCAACGCAATGACTCGAGTGCCGGGGGAGACGCTGGCCACGCTCCGCTTGGGCGTATCGAGCGCGGCGTCGAACGGAGCGGGCGGCTCGACCAAAGAGAGGCTGAGAGCATGATCGAGATGATTGCGGGCGGCCGTGGTGAGGCCGGACTGCAACGCCTCTGGCTTGGCCGGATCCGCCCCCAACCCCGCGCCGACTTTGCCGACGACGAAGAAGTAACCGAGGACGAGTGCGGCTAATATCCTCATGCGTGTTTGGTTATACGGTTCGGACTTCGGCTGTGTAAAGCGCGATTTGAACACCTACAGTCGGACTTTTTTCGTACTGACACCCCCACATGTCGGGCAAACCGCCGACGAATTGCTACAAAAGCCGCGTTAGGTTTCGCGTCGCACATGCACGCAGGACTGAGAGGATACTGGAATGTTGCAGCGATATCGGACTCAAATCGCAGGTGAATTGCGCAATACCGCGCGCTTCCAACTGATCAAGAGTCCCTACGATGGCGAACCGGTCGCCGAGGTAGGCGAAGCCAACGCGAGTGATCTCGAGAGCGCAATCGCGGCCGCACATGTCGCCTTCGAGTCGGGGCAGCGGCCTGCCACCCACGAACGAGCGTTGGTTTTGGAGCGCATCGCGCGCACCTTGCAAGACAAGTCGGCCGAGCTGGCCGAGCTCATCACCCGTGAGAGTGGTAAACCGATCCGCTACGCGCGCGCCGAAGTGGCGCGCGCCGCGCTCACCTTCACGCTCGGCGCGGGCGAAAGCCGCAGGCTCGGCGGCGAAGTGCTGCCGATCGACCAACTGCCGGGCACGGAAGGGCGGCTGTGCCTATTCGAGCGCGTGCCGCGGGGCCCGATCGCGGCCATCGCGCCCTTCAATTTCCCGATCAATCTAGTCGCACACAAGCTCTCGCCTGCGCTCGCCGTGGGCGCGCCCACGGTCCTCAAGCCCGCCCAACAGAGCCCGCTCACCGCGCACGCGCTCGGCCAATGGCTGCTCGAAGCGGGCATGCCGCGACACCTGCTCAGCGTGCTGCACATGCCCCCCGAGGTCGCGGAGAAGCTGGTGACCGATGAGCGCATGGCCGTGCTCTCCTTCACGGGGAGCGATAGCCTCGGCTTTCGGCTGAAGAGCATCGCCGGCAAGAAGGCCGTGTTGCTCGAGCTCGGTGGCAATGCGCCGTGCGTGATTGACCAAGGCGTCGACTTGGACGCGATCGTGCCGCGCGTGGCGGAGGGTTGCTGGGCGAACGCGGGACAGGTTTGCATCAAGACGCAGCGCGTGTTCGTGCACGAGAGCCTGTTCGCCGACTTCGTCGAGCGCTTCGTGAAACACAGTGAACGCGTCGTATGCGGCGATCCGCTGCGCGAGGAGACCACGGTTGGACCGCTGATCGAAGCTCGGCACGTCACACGCGTGCTCGATTGGGTGCGCGAAGCAACGGACGGAGGCGCGCGCCTGCTACTCGGCGGTCACGCTCAAGGGCAAGTCGTCTACCCCACGATTTTGACCAATACCTCCGAAGCCATGCGAGTTTGCCGCGACGAGGTCTTCGGCCCGGTGGCAGTGGTCGAGTCGGTTGCTTCCTTCGACGACGCGCTCGCGGCCTGCAACCGTTCGCGATTCGGGCTGCAGGCCGGCATTTTCACGAACGATGTGGGGCGCGCGCTCTCGGCGTTCCGCAGCCTTCGCTACGGCGCGGTGCTGATCAATGACACGCCCATGCTGCGCGTCGACAACTACCCCTACGGTGGCATGAAGGACTCGGGGCTCGGTCGCGAGGGGGTCCGCTTCGCGGTCGAGGAATTCAGCGAACCAAAAGTTCTGATCCTGGCGCCCCCCGCGCGCTAAGCGCTAGATGAGGCGAAAAGCCGAGTTTCGTCGGGCTGAAAAGTTCCAGGGCTTCATTTGTGTCAGAGGAAGCGGCAAAGCTTGACCCCATTTCGAGTGTATGAGACCCAAGGGATGTCGTGAGTAAGGAGGAATTGGAGCGCGCAAGCGTTCAGGGACTGTCGTCTACGGTGCCACCCCGGCCAACGAGTGATGCTCCGGGAACACTGCCATCCACTCCCCCGTCGACCGACGAGATCGACACGGACTGGGGCGACGATTCGAGCGAAGTGACGCGCGTCATGTTGCAGCCGATGCGCGTGGCGCTCACGGCTCCGGTCGCCGAGTCCGAGCCGCTCACCCCGCCGCCAGCACGCTCATCACCGCAAGCCTCCGCCGAACCACTCACTTCGCCGATTGCTTCAGCAGCACCCTTGGAGGCACCGGAGCCCGAGCCACTCACCTCTCCGACGGCTTCCCAAGCGCCACCGGAGGCGAAGGCGGAGCAAGAAAGCAGCGTGCGGCCCATGCGCCCGCGTTCCGCGACCTTGATCGGCTTGCCCGCTCCCAAACCTCCGGTCAGCCTCGAGCGGGATTCCACGCCCCTGCCCGGCGGAAAGCGGGACTCTGCGCCGCCACCGATGCCAAGCGCGGCGTTCTCGGAGCCGCCGCTTCGCGCTTCCTCCAAGCCACCCGCACCGGTTGCCGCGCCATCCGCGCCACCCGCACCGGTTGCCGCGCCATCCGCGCCACCCCCGCCGCCAGCGCCGATTGCCGCGCCACCCCCGCCGAGTACCGCGCCGCCCGCGCCGAGTGCCGCGCCTTCCACGCCACCGATCGCCGCGTCGTCCATTGATTCGCTCGCGCCGCCGGCTGCTGATTCTTCGGCGCCGCCGGCACGCAGCTCGCTGCCAGCGCCGCGTGTGTTGTCACCCGCGCCCGAAGCAGTAGCCAGCGCAACGCCCCATTCTTCCGGCTTCGGCCGTTGGCTGCTGGTGCTCGCGGCCGGGCTGATCGTGGTCAGCGTGCTCGGATATCGCGTGTTGCGCAGGAACCGCGCCGCGCTCGCCCAAACGGCGGCCGAGAACACGCGGGCCGAGCCGGCTGCGCCAGTTGTGGCAACGGGCGCCGCCGAGCCCGCCCTCTCGGCCTCCGTCGAGTCAGCGCTCCCGGGGTCCGCTCCCGCCGCATCCGTCACCGCGGAAGCCTCCGGCGCCGAACCCGCTCCGTCGGCCGCCGCCCCTGCTGCCTCCTCGGCCACCGCCGAGCCCGCTCCCGCCTCGGCGGCATCCGCAGCTGCTGACGCGTCCGAATCTGCTGACGGCATTCGCAAAGTTACGGTGAAGAGCAAGCCGCCGAAGGTGCGCTTTTACCACTTCGGCAAACAGGTCGGCGTCACTCCATTCGTGCTCGAGTTCAAACCGGGTGAACGCCACGCATACGAAGCGGGTCTGCCCGGCTACGGCACGCGCAAAGTCGTGATCGACGGCTCGAAGCCGCTCGTGGTCGTCGGGCTCAGCCGCGAAAAGCCCTGAACTCAGCGAAGCCTCGAGCAGGGGGCGATCGCAGGGCCGGCCACGCAGCTCGCAATCGCCGAAGCAGCTCGCGAAGTAGCGGAGCACACCTTTCCTGCTCGCTCGAAGTCGAACGCGAGGGCCTGTCGCTGAATTCAGGTCCTCCCGTAAGCGTGCCCGTGCTCGTGCCCGGAAGGTGGAAAATTGCTTCCGAGAGGTGGCTTCGGCCGCGAGGCAATCCTTCGATGATCTCACTGGCGAGAAGCAGAAAATCCAACGCGGGGTGGTAACATCCAAACGCTCGTGAGCCAGATCCATCCCGCCCTATCGGGCATCCGCCGGGCTCGTTTCCTCTTTCGGGCACGGGCAAGTTTACGGGCCTGAGCAATCAGGGCGAGACCCTAGGGGCTTTCACGAGCGCTGCCGATTCGCGAGCACCGGCCGCGGGCTGCGAGGTGCCGCGTGCGCCTACGGATCGCCCCAATTTCTCGAGACGCGGAGATTGCACGAGAAACCCCCGAAAACGGGGCGAAGGTTGTTCTCACTGGCAGCGGCTGCTACTACGCCGCCAGATTTGCCATGACTTCCCTGGTCGACTCGGTCGAGCGCCGGCGTACGTTCGCCATCATTTCCCATCCTGATGCGGGGAAAACCACGCTCACGGAGAAGCTATTGCTGTTCGGCGGAGCGATCCAGCTGGCCGGCGCGGTCAAAGCCCGCGGCGAGCAACGCCGCGCTCGCTCGGATTGGATGAAGGTCGAACGCGAACGCGGCATTTCCGTGAGCGCGTCGGCGATGACCTTCGACTACGGCAACAATACCTTCAACCTGCTCGATACGCCGGGCCATCAAGACTTCAGCGAAGACACCTACCGCACGCTGACCGCCGTAGACAGCGCGATCATGGTGATCGACGCCGCACGCGGTATCGAAGAGCAAACGCTGAAGCTGTTCGAAGTTTGTCGCTTGCGCGACGTGCCGATCATCACGTTCGTCAACAAACTCGATCGCGAAGGCCGCGATCCATTCGATTTGATGGACGAGATCGAGCAAAAGCTGGCGCTCGACGTTACCCCGGCGAGTTGGCCGATCGGCATGGGTCGTCGCTTTTTGGGCTGCTACGATCTGCTCCACGATCAGCTGGTGCTGATGGAGCGCGTCAAAGACCGGATCGGCATCGCCGGTGAGCAGTGCTCGGGCCTGAACGACCCGAAGCTCGACTCGCTCTTGCCGGAAGACGCGGTGGCCACCCTGCGCAGCGAGGTGGAGATGGCGCGCGGCCTGTGCCCGGATTTCAATCTCGAAGCCTATCGCGGCGGGCATATGACGCCGGTGTTCTTCGGCAGCGCGATCAGCAATTTCGGTGTGCGCGAGCTCTTGCACGGCATCGGCGAGCTTGCACCCTCGCCTCGCCCGCAACCCGCGCGTGAGCGCACGATCAGCCCGACGGAAGACAAAGTGACCGGCTTCGTCTTCAAAGTACAAGCCAACATGGACCCGAAGCACCGCGACCGCGTGGCGTTCGTCCGCCTGTGTTCCGGCCATTTTCGACGCGGCATGAAGCTGCTCCATACGCGCAGCGACACGCAGCTCGCCGTGCACAATCCAGTGCTATTTTTGGCTCAAGACCGGGAGCTCGCGGAAGAAGCCTTCGCGGGGGACATCATCGGCATCCCGAACCACGGCAAGCTCGGCATTGGCGACGCCCTGACCGAGGGCGAAGACCTGCACTTCAAGGGCATCCCGAGCTTCGCGCCGGAGCTATTACAGCGCGTTCGCCCCACCGATCCGATGCGTGCGAAGCACCTCGGCCGTGCGCTCGAGCAGCTCGCCGAAGAAGGCGCGGCGCGAATTTTCAAGCCGCGCATTGGTGGCAACTGGATCGTCGGGGTGGTCGGCTCTCTGCAGTTCGACGTCTTGGCCGATCGCATCAAGTCGGAATACGAGATCCCGGTCGTGTTCGAAGCTTCGGGCCTGTACACCGCGCGCTGGGTCGAATGTGAAGACCAAGCCGTGATGAAGAAGTTCTTGAACGGCAACGAGGGCTACATGGCCGATGACCACACCGGCGCGCCGGTGTTTCTGGCTCGCAATTCTTGGCACTTGGAAACGACCGCCAAGGATTGGCCGGGCCTGAAATTCCAAAAGACCAAAGAAGCCTGAGAGCCGGTCAGCAGATTCGGACCGGCTCTCGGCCGGCTCACTCCCCGGCGATCTTCTTTAGCGCCGGATCTTTCAGCAGGTAGCTCGGAGAAAAAATATATACGGCGGCGTTGGAGGCGGCGCTGACGACCGCGTGCATGCCAGACAACGTGCCGCCGCTGAGCTCGCAGACCGTGCGCTTGACGCTGGCGCCATTCGTGGCTGGGACGTCGAAGGTCTTGATCACTTTGTGCGGGCCGAGATCGTCGCAGCTAGCGGGCGCGGGTGCCTTGGTCGAAAACAAGACGATGGTCTTGTCCGCGTCCCAATAGCGCGCCGTGAGCGTGCTCGTGCCCGCGGTGCGGGTGGCGGTGCAGAAGCGCTCGGCCGCGGCCGGGTCCGTGGACGGCTTCTTCGGCGCGGCCGGATCCGGGTCGTCACCGTCGCACTTGGGGGACACCGAAGCGTGATCGGGCGCGACTCGGTTGTCGCCCGCCCAGGTCACGAACGTCTTGAGCAAGCCGGCGTTCAGCGCCAAGCGCTGCGCTTCGGCCGCCTTGGCCGCCGCCTCCGCGTTTTGCTTGGTCGTGATTTCCTGGTCCAGCGTAGTCAACGCGGCCTGGTCCTCGCAGTACTTGTACGAGCGCTCACGCCACTGACTGGTGAGCACCAGATCGGACGAAGCAACCGATTTACGCGTGCCGTCCAGCGCCTCCTGACATTTGGTCGCGTCCTTCTCGGAGCAGCCAAGGGCCGTGGCGATCGTCGCGAGTACCAATAGTTCCCCGAGTCTTTTTCGCATGGGGCGGCATGTAAGCCCGCCTCAGCCGATCTTTCAACCGGAATGACCCGGCACGGCGCTCGCCGGCCGCGCGAGCGCTAAGCCGGTTCAAATGCCCGAGTCCAGCAGCTGGATTTCATTCAGATCGGGCGCTTTATCGCCATCCAAATCCGTCCATTCGTAGGCGTACCAAGCTTTGTCTTGTTGCTCGAGCGCGGGCAAAAGCCCGTGGGTCACCTGGTACGCACCGGCCACGGTGCCGCTCAGCCAAAAGCCCTGCTCGTTCAACGCCAGAGAACCGCTCGTCGGATCGCGCATGAACTGGACGATGAAGATGTCGTGAGAATCGTGATCGCCCTCGATCGGCAAACTTGCCACGACCTTTTTCGTCGCCGAAAGGCGGAATTCCAACACGTCCCCGTTCACGTGCAAGTAGAGCGGAGCGATCTGTTGTTCCTCGAGGTAGCCCTCGAGATTTTGATAGAACGGACCACCGGCTACCACGAGCAGCTCGCCACTGTTCGACACGGGCCTGCCCGTCGTCAGGTTGAGCGCTTCGACGCTGTCTTGCTCGGCTTCCGAGAGCACGGGCTTGGTCTCGCAATTGTCCCTGAGGGCCGCACCCAATGCGCGACCGGGCACTCGATTGCCATCGCTCGTGTTCTTGTTGGTATCCAAGATCACCGTCACCTTGGCGACGGAGCAGACATTGGCGAAGGTCGTGTCGTGGCACTCGACGCAACTCGCCGCGTCGGGACCGGCGCCACCTTCACCCTGGTCCGCGCAGGCCGCGAGCCCGCAAAATTGCCCCTTGGCGCAAGAGTTCCCGCAGGCACCGCAGTTCAAACTGTCGACGGTCAAATCGCTGCAGCGTTCGGCACAGCAGGTCGTGCCGTTGCCACAGCTCGTGCTCTCGCCCGGCTTGTCGCTGCCGCAGGCAGCGCTGCACTCACCAGCGCTGCAGATGAATCCCGAGCTACATTCGCTATCGTCGATGCAGTGCTTACAGTTGTGATCCGTGCCGCAAACACCGCTCGCGCAACTCTTCGTGTCGTCCTTGCATCCAGGAGCACACTGATTGTCTTCGGCGCAGTACTGACCATTCGGGCAATGGTCGTTTTCCGGTACGCAATCGACGCAAGTGCCATCCGTCAAGCAGAAGCCACTCGCGCAGCCGGCACAGTGGCCTTCGCCGCCCTCCCCGCCTGCGCCGCCCTCATCGTCACTCGGGTTGCTGCCGGTGGACGCGCCAGCTTTGCCCTTGCCCGCCGCGCCCGACGGCATAGCCGAAGCTCCGCCTTTGCCGCCTTGATTCGGCTCGTCGTCTGCGACGCCATCGGGATTGTTTTGCATGGTGCAGGCCGGAGCGCCCAACAACACGCCGATCACCAGTGCACGAATCGCTCGCCTTACTTTAAGCATCGACAATGCCCTAAAGCAAATCTGACACCAATCAACGCAGCATCACAAAGACCGAGAATGGCAAGCTTGGTGCAAGTTACGGCGCGACCGAGCTCGTGGCGTTCATGCGTCGGTGAGGCAAGATGCCATGACAATCTCCGCGCCGACTCCCTGCCCGGGGGAATGCGGGGGGCGCGGGGGTCGCGCCTGGAACTTGCCTTAATCCCTGAGCGGTTTCGGTCGTTTGCCTCAGCGCATGCCGAACTACACGCAGACCGTTGCTGGACCGCACGGAGGCTTTCCACCGATGTACGCGAGTGGCCCGTTCGCCGCGGCGTTGGCGGTTCTGGGTTTGGTCTGGATCACGGCTTGCGGCTCGAGCGACCACACGCCCGAGGCGGCCCGCGCGGGCGCGGGCGGTGGTGCAGGCAGTGTCGGTGCCGGAAGCACTGTTGCGGGACAGGGCAACATCGCGGGTAGCCCCATCGCTAGTCCGCTGACCAACCCAGAACAAGGCCCTCCCGCGGGAAACGGACAGAGCCGATCGGTGCCCGCGGAAGCGGCGCTCGTAGACGTGTCCGCTCCAGACCACGTGATTGGCAACGGCACGAAAGAAAGCTGCACCGGCGCCGAAGTGGTCGCCGCTGTCGCGCAGGGCGGCGTGATCAGCTTCGACTGCGGTCCGGAGCCGATCACGATCATGATGGCTGCCACGGCCAAGGTGTTCAACGACAAGCCCAATGTCGTGCTCGATGGCGGCGGGCTCGTCACTTTGAGCGGGATGGGGCAACGCCGCATTCTATACATGAGCACATGCGACCAGGCGCAAGTCTGGACTAGCGCCCACTGCGACAATCAAGACTCGCCGCACCTTGCCGTGCAGAATCTGACCTTCATCGACGGCAATGCCAAAGACGACGCGAAAGAATCAGCAGGCGGAGCAATTTTCGTCAGTGGCGGGCGATTCAAGGTTTTGAACTCGCGTTTTTTCAACAATGTCTGCGCCGATCGAGGTCCGGACGTGGGCGGTGGCGCCTTGCGTGCCTTGCAGCAATTCAACGGGCTGCCCGTATACGTGGTCAACTCCACTTTCGGCGGAGCCGAGGGCCTCGGCAATAGTGGCTCCAATGGAGGTGCGCTCAGTAGCATTGGCGTGTCGTGGATGATCATCAACAGCGTGCTGAGCTACAATCACGCTTTGGGCAACGGGGGCAACCCCGCGCAGAGCGGCACACCGGGAGGCGGAAGCGGCGGAGCCATCTACAACGACGGCAACACCATGACTTTGACCATCCTCGGCTCACTGATCCAGTACAACGCAGTCAACGCCTACGGCTCGGCGGTGTTCTTCGTCTCGAACGATCACTCCGGAAAGATCGTGATTGAGGACTCGACCATCACTCACAATCAGGGCGGGTCTTGGTATCCCACGTACGCCCAAATTTCGAATCACGACGACACGCCAATCAGCGTCAAGAACTCGGTGATCGAGTGACGCGCTCAGGCTGAGCAGCGGCACGCGCCCGAGGAATCCGGCGAGCTGCAAAATTCCAGCAACCCGCCGATCGGAAGCGGGCTAAAGAATGGATTAAAGAAAAGCGTTCTCGGCCTGTGCCAGGCTCCGTACGCACGTGCTAAAGGCGCGAGCATGAGCACTCTGCGGCCGTTTTCGCGCTGGGCGTATCCACTCTTGTTCGCTTGCTTGGCCGTGAGCATGGCTTGTAGCTCGACGACCGACTCGAGTTCGAACGCGGCCGGAGCGACCAACGGCGGCAACGCGAACGCGAGCGCTGGTAGCAGTGGTTCGAGCGTGGCCGGAGCCGTCAGCGTCGCGGGCGGCGCGAGCGGCGCGCCGAGTCAGGGCGGCGGAGGCGGCAGCAGCGCGCAAGCTGGCGCAGCAGCCGGCGGCACGACCAGCGCTGGCGCGGCGGGCACCCCAGCAGGCGGCAGCGCGGGCGGCGGCACGAGCGGGGCCAGCGGTGCAGCTGGCGCGACCAGCGCTGGCAGCGGCGGCGCGAGTACTGGTGCGTTCGCGCTCACGAGCCCCGCTCTCATCGGCACGCCCGACTGCGCGCCGGACAACAAGACCGCATGCCCGGTGTTCCCGAAGGAGAACATCGGCACCAGCCTGGGCGGCAGCAACAAATCGCCCGAGTTCGATTGGACCGCAGGTCCGAGCGGCACACAGAGCTACGCCCTCGTCATGCAAGATCTCACCAACGTCACGGGCACACCAGCCAAGCCGTTCGTGCACTGGGTGATGTGGAACATTCCGAGCGCAACCCGGATGCTCCCCGCTGGCCTCGAGACGACCGCCATGCCGACGGTGCCCGCCGGCGCGTCTCAGCGTTCGTTCAGCACCAGCAGCAATGGCTTCCAGGGCTCTGGAAAGTGCGGCAACGTGTACGAGTTCACCTTGTATGCGCTGCCCACGGCGACGTACACTGGTACCAGCACCTCGCAAACGGCAGTGCGCGACGGTCTAGCCACGACGAGCGCACCGACCGCGAGCCTCCGCGCGCGCAGCGGTGCGCCGGGCTGCACCGAGTAACCATAAGCCGAGCAACGGGAAAACGCCGTTGGCGACGGCGAACCCAGAGCCACCGGCGACGCGACAACCGCAGGCCGTTGCTGTCCCATCAGCGTCATTGCCCGCGCCCTGGGCGTGCCCGCCCGCACCGGAGCTCGGCACCGCGTCGCCGCCGTCAGCAACCATTACGCTACTCATGCCCCCCGAGCTGGTCCAGCCGCCCGAGCCTCCTGAATCGCCTGCCCCCCCGCTGCTCGCCGAATCCGCGGCGCCCGCAGAACCCGCGGCGCCCGCCGAATCCGCAACGCCTGCTGAGCCCCCGGCGCCCGCGGAGCCGCCCGCGCCCGCTGAGCCCCCCGCGCCCGCGGCCGCGCATTCATCGCTCGTCAGCGTGGGGCACTGACCTTCGGTTCTACACATGCCATCGGCAGCGCAAACCCTACCGCTCGGACACTCCGAGTCGTGCGAGCAGCCCGCGCGACACGTTCCCGCGTCGCAATAGCCGGTGCTTCCGCAATCGACGTCCGTCGTGCACGCGTCGCTGAAGACGTACGCCGCGTCCAACTCGACCTCCGTGTTGCCTGCCATGCCGACCACAGCGGTTTGCCCGTCCACTGCGACCATCGGATAATGCGGCGAGCTCACCGAAAAAATCGGCGCGCCCTGTTGCTTCCAACCCGCGCCGCTGCGCGCAAAAACGTACGCCGCGCGGTACGAACCGACGATGGCCGTGTCAGCCGAAAACGCGAGCTGAAATCCAAATTCGGGGTCGGTTTCGCTCGGCGCGAGGACCGCCGCTGTCCGACTCCAAATTCCGTTCGCGCGGACGAACTCGTAGACGACTCCCGCCGGCGCGCCGGCGCTGTCCAAGCGGCTGCCACTGATCAGTAGCGTATCGCCGGAAAGAACCGCAGCCCCGCCGAAGCCCTTGCCGACGTTCTCTTGGTCGACGACCTCCCCGGGCGCGTCCAGCGCCGGCCCTTCTTGGCTCCATTCGCCGGCCGCGCGCGTGAAGACGAAGGCCTGCCGATTACTCGGCGCGGTCAGAACCGCGGTATCTCCCGAGATCGAAACCGCCCAACCCAGGCTCGAGACGCCGTTAGTGTCGATCGACAGTCGAGCCTCCGGCAGCCATGCGGCTCCAACCCGAGTGAAGACGTATGCCCCCTGAAGGCCCGGGTGCGCAATCGTGTCCACCTGGGTCAGGTTGCGATAAGGAACGCCGACAATGGCGGTGTTGCCCGAGATGGACACCCCTGTCACCCACCACTCGCGCTCCGGTTCACCCTCGGCAATCAACCGCTCACTGTCACCCCAAGTCGCGCCGTTGCGCGTGAACGCGTAGGCACTGGCCGCGCTCAATGCTCCCGAGATCAAATAATCTCCAGACAGAGCGCACGGATAGCCCAAGTGCCCGGCTTTGATCCCGTCGCTGATCGTGAGCGGCTGGCCAACGGCGGTCCAACGCGAGTCGATTCGCTCGAAGACGTAGAAGGCACCGCCAGATGGTGTGCCGACGTCACTGTCGCCACTGGAAACGACTAGCGTATTTCCAGCAATCGCCACCCCGTCTCCGAACCTACGCTCCGGACTTGGCGCAGTGAGTGCGGCGCCGCGCTGCGTCCAAACCTGGGTCGTTTCAGCGTGCGCGAAGGCTGTCGTGAGAATGGTCAGCGCAAGTAGGGGTGCGCGCAGCAGCCAGCGATACATACCCATGCTCGAGCTCGAAGTATGCACGAGAATCGGGTCACGGGCGCTGTCGCGAATGTGAACATTGCGTTTCCTGCGCGTCACTGCGCCCAGGGCCGATGCTACGCACGAGGATACGGAACGCGCGCGATGAAACGGTCATGAGCGCGTGAACCAAGCAATAGCGCGAAGATCGCGCCCAGCAATGCGAGGAACATGTCCCACTGCGCGTCCCAAACGTCGCCCTGCGAGCCGAGGAAGGCAGTGCCGGTGTCGCCAGCGACGACGAGCGTCGTCCACCACTCGAGCAATTCCCAGAAAGCCGCGAACGCGAACACCACCGAGACGCTCAGGAAGGAGAGCCACCCGCCGCGCACCAGTGGTGTCTTGCGTAGCAAAATCTCGCGCGTCATGAACACCGGAAAAACACCCAGGGCAATGTGACCGATGCGATCGTAGTGGTTGCGACTCAGGTGAAAGGTCTCCTTGGCCCAGTTACCGAGCGGCGTGAGCGCGTAGGTGTAACACCCGCCATAAATCAGAATCAGCACGTGCACGAACACGCCCGCGTACACCCAGTGCGAGAGCGGCATGCGCGGATAGGCGAGGGCCAGGGCCAGCACCATGAACAGGCCCGGCGTGACCTCGAGCAACCAACTCGTGCGCCCGGCAGGGGGCGCCCACAGCGTCGCGGCGCAAATCACCGCCAACACGGCCAGCAGAGCTAGCGGCTGCCGCAGGTGCGCTTTACGCGCCGCGGCGAAGGAAGCGGGGGGATCGGCGGTCATTTTTGCATCAGCGGTCGAATCGGCAGGCCAGGTTATGTTACGACCCGCCCGAGTCCAAACGTGCGCACATTCGTAGCGATCATTGCCTGTATCGAGCTGTTTCTGGTGGCCTCCTTGGGCTGGGTGGCAGTCGTCTGCGTGTATCTGCCCACCTTCTGGTTCGACAAGCGGCGCATCCTGAGCGGTCGCACGCTCCGCCGAGTAGCTCAGGCGGCGGCCACGTTCTCCCCCATGTGGCGCTTTCGAATCCATGGTGAGGTTCCGAAAAATCCTGGCAAGACAGTGTGCGTCAGCAACCACTGTTCGCATACAGACGTGTTTTTGATCTCGCACGTGCCCTGGGAGATGAAATGGCTGGCCAAGCGCTCGCTGTTCAATCTGCCGTTCATCGGCTGGAGCATGCGGCTGGTCAAAGACGTCCCCATCGACCGCGCGTCGCCCTCCGCCGCGAAAGCTGCGTTGGATCAATGTGCGCGCTGGCTCGAGCAAGGCGTCCCGGTGATGATCTTTCCGGAAGGCACTCGCTCCAAGACCGGTGAAATGCAAGCCTTCAAAGACGGCGCATTTCGACTCGCGATCGAGACTGGCGCAGATGTGCTGCCGATGGCGGTGGCCGGCACGGACGGCGCGTTGTCCAAGCATGATTGGCGCCCGGGCTACGCGCGCGGCATCTTGAGCATCGGCAAACCGATCTCCACCGCCGGTATGACGCAGAAGGACGTGCAACGGCTGAAAGAAGCCGCCCGCGCCCAAATCGTGGCGTTGCGCGAGCAGATCTTGCCGCTCAGTGCGGCAAGCTGAAGAAGAACGCAGCTACGGCTTGGGGATGGCGCGGTGCACGACCACCGGTGGTGCGATGTCGTCCGCCGCCGAGCGCACGACGAAGACCGTGCTCGGCCCGGGCGTGGTCGTGGTCGTGAAAGTGCAGGAGTCCGGCGGCGCAGAGAACGGCGATATTACGTTGTTGCCAACGGAATCCGACGATGCGCGATTGTACAAGAACGAGCCGGTGACCACGGTTTGCGCGGAGACATCGAGCAACTGCGCGTTGCTGAAGAATTGGTCCATCTCGTAACTGCCGCCGCTCAGCGCGACGATCACGCCGCCCGCCGCGGTAAACGAATCGAGAACCGAGTTCATCTGCCAGACCGTACCCACCGTTCCGAGCTCGCCCGGAGCGGCCGTGTCCTGCTCGTAGATCAAGAACTCGTCGTAGTTGGCGATGCTCAGGGTCGCGCTGGCAGCGGTATATTTGGTCAGTGGCGTGATGACCACGCTCCGACCCCGAGCAGCTGCGGCGAAGGTGATGTGTTGGTCGACCTTGGCGCGTGACGCGGCCGAAGTGAACTCGGTGTAGGCGAGGATCCGCACCACTTTGGGCTGGGGCAAAAGCACGGCGTTGCCCAGCAGTGTGTTGGCGGCAGAGTTGGTGACCGCCGTCTGATAGTTCATGCACGCCAGCACGACGTGGCCGTCCTTGGCGCCCACGCACATGCCGCCTTGGCAAATCCCGGACAGGCACACGTTCCCACAGCTGCCGCAGTTTTCCGCATCGATGTTGAAATCGACGCACTTACCGTTGCATTCCTTGAGCGGATCGTCGCACTCGAGCACGCATTTGTAACCGCCCACGCCGTCGGGGGAACAGGTTGGCTTGGTCGTCGGGCACTGGGCATTGCAAGCGCCGCAGGCTTGCGGCGTGTCGAAGTCGTTGAACACACACAACCCGTTGCACTCGACGAGCGGGACGTCGCAGGCATTCTTGCACGCGTAGTTGCCGTCCGAATTCGGTGAGCACAGGGGGGTGGCTCCCGAGCACTTGGCGTTGCAATCGCCGCACGCATCGGGCGTGGTGAAGCCCGCGGGGTCGACGCACTGCCCCCCGCACGCCACCAACGGTGACTGGCAGGCCGCCACGCAAACGTACTCGTTCTGGCCATACGGCGCGCAGTTGGGCTTCGCCGCCGAGCAGGGAGTGCGACAATCACCACACGCCGCTGGGGTGTTGTAAGGCGGCATGCAGCCAGCGTCTCCGTCCGGATGCGCGTCAGTCAAATTGCCCGCGTCATCCTCGCCCGCGGCGCCGCTCATGCCGCCGGCGCCGGAGTCTGCACTCGAACCGCCGTCACCGCCGCCGCCGTTGCCCGCATTGCCCGACGCGCCGCCGTTGCCCGACGCGCCGCCGCCCGCGGGCACGCCTTCACAGAGCGCGTCTTCGCAGCTGACACCGGCTTTGCATTTACGGCCGCAGCCACCGCAATTATTGGGGTCGTTTTGCGCGTCGACACACTGCCCATTGCAGTCGATGTGACTGGCAGCGCAGTTCCCGCCCACCACGCCGCTGCTGCCGCACGCGGCGGGAAAGGCGAGGGCCAAAAGCGCGGCCCAGAACCCCAGGCCTTTTGCGCGACTCTTGCTCATTTTGCGCCGCCCTTCTCGCTGCCTTGAGTGGCGGGCTTCGGATTCGCGGGGGGCGGAGGTTCGTCCGCCGCGGGCGCATCGTCCGGATTCTGCGGCGCCATCTCTTTCATCGGGTTGAGCGAGGGAGCACCCACCATGGGCGTGCCGTCAGCCTTCATTTGCCGAGTGACGGTGAACTCGACGCGGCGATTGAGCAAGAGCGCATATTCGCTCTTCGCGTCGACGAGCGGCCGCGTCGAGCCGTAGCCGATCGAACTCAAGCGCTCCTGTGCGATGCCCTGTTTGATCAAGAACTCCATCACGGCGCGCGCTCGATCCTCACTGAGCTTTTGGTTGAAGTCGTCCGGACCTACCACGTCCGCGTGACCCTCCACGGAGATGTGCACGTATTCCGGGTGATCGGCGATCAATTTCGCAAGTCGCATCAAGAGCGGGTAGCTGACCTTGCGGATGATGAAGCTGTTCACGTAAAAGTGAACGCGATCGTCGAGCACGATCTTGTCGCCCACGACGCGCACTTGATCTTCATCGGGGCAGCCGTCGGTGTCGGCGTAACCGTTGACCGTCTCGGGCTCATTCGGGCACAAATCCCGCACATCCGGGATGCCGTCCTTGTCGTTGTCCGGCTCGGGGCAGCCATCTTCGTCCTCGAAGTTGTCCTTGTCTTCGGGGTCGTCCGGGCACTTGTCGGCCTTGTCTTTGATGCCGTCTTTGTCGTTGTCGTCTTCCGGACAACCGTCGGCGTCTTCGAAGCCGTCCTTGTCCTCGGCGATGTCCGGACAATGGTCGACCTTGTCGGCGATGCCGTCCGCATCGTTGTCGTCATCCGGGCAGCCGTCGGCGTCTTTGAAGCCGTCTTTGTCTTCCGGAACTTCCGGGCATTGGTCGATGTCGTCCACGATTCCGTCGTGGTCGCGATCGCTGACCAGCTTCGGATTCAGCCCGGGGCCGAAGTCGTACATCGCGTGCACGCCGAGCAAGAGGATGTTCGCGTCCTCCGGTCGCACCTCACTATCGCCTTGAAACACGTGCACCAGCGAAAGCATCGGGCCGATCGCCCGCTTGCCTTGGTGGTCCAAGAAGTCGTAGCCGAGTTGTGCGTCCAGCTTGGCGCGCGTCAGGCCGTTGGTCTGCGCCACGCCGACATCGCCCGCGAGCCAAAGGCCCGCCGCGCTCGCCGCTTGGCCCTGATAGCTGTCGGCAAAAGGACGCAGGCGCAAGCCGAGGCCACCACCTGAAGCCGATGCGGCGCCACCGCGCTCGAATTTCGGGTCCTTCGGCGGACTACCCTGACTGAGCCACAACGTGTCGAGTTCGAGCTGCAAGCCGAGCACTTTGCCGAACGGCAGCTCGAGGGCGACCTGCCCCGCCACACCCCAACCAAACTCGTCCTTCTGATAGTCGGTGATGGCGTGGGCGCCCGCGGCCACGCCATGCAAGCGCAGCGGCTCGGCCTGAGCCCCTCTTGCGAGGAAGAGGCCACCACAGACGCACAAAGCCGAAGAAAATAGCCGTAATTGCATCGTAAAAGGTCCGACGATGCAAGATACGGCGACGTCTCAGGATGAGATAAGTGCGCTAGCTTCAGTTCGCTAACTGCCCCTCCCCAACGCCTTCTAGCCACACTAAGCCAGGAGGCCGGCCGCGGGGCTCATTTTTTCTTGCGGGAGATCTTCTTCACGCCGGCCTTTGCCTTTTCGAACTCTTCCTGCGCAACCTCCACGATCGCCTCGGCGACGGCCGTGACCTTCGCTTCCGCTCGCTTCATGGCCGCTACGATGCCGGTTTTCGCGGCCTTCTTTTTGCCGGTCTTGGCGGTTTTGGCGAGGGCTTTTTTCGCGCTCTTGCTAGCGCCCTTCACCGTCGTCGTGGCCTGCTCGACCGCTTTGCTGGCCTTCTTGCTGACCTTCTTGGCGATTTTCGCGACCTTTTTGACGGCGGACTTCGGGGCGGCTTTGGCTTTGGCTTTCATCGCCGCGATCTTCCGTCAACTTGCGCAGATTAGGCAAATCCGTGGCGCTCGTGTGCGGGCCGATACCCGGGTCGGTCGCCACCGGAGTGAGGTCACTCCACTCATGGTGCCAATCTGGTTGTGGCAGCGTGTCACGATCTTCGTCTGATTCGCTCATTGGGTCCTCGAATTCCGCCTGCTTGACGCAGACCCTCCGAGTAGCTGCAATGCACGTACCAGCCGCAGCGCGCAGCCGAACTACGCCGGGCGCTTCACGTTCGGATGCTCGTTGTAATAGGCGTCCAAGCTCTCCTTGGAGATGCGAAGTTCGATTAAGCCCTCGCGCTGGATCTTGGCCTGACAGCCCAGGCGGGAGCTCATGCGCACATCGAACGCCTTGTCCAGGATGTCTTCTTCGTCTTCTTCTGCAGGCGCGAGCAAATCTGCGCCCGTCTCCACGTAGACATGGCAAGTGGAGCAGGCGCAGACGCCGCCACAGGCGTCGCCTTCCGGCGCCCCCGACAGCTTGGCGGCCTTCAGCAACGTCGTGCCGATCGGCACTTCGATCTCGACGCCATGCTCCAAGAAACGAACCTTCGTCATCGCGGCTACCGCTCTCCGTGTTTGGCTACGTGCGCATCGACGCCCGCCGCGTGTGCCACGCTTTGCTCGACCGTGCCCAGATTTTTCCCGGCAATGGCAGCTTGAATCGCACGGTTCATGCGCCGCCCGGCCCATTCGTGAGTCGCGTCGTCGAGCGCACTAATCGCATTTTCGACCACCGAGGCCTGGCTGGCAGAAGAGGCTGCGCGACGCGTATCGGTCAGCGCCTGCTCGATGAGAGCTCGTTCTCGGTCGTCGAGCAAATCCGCATCGCTATCGAGCGCTTTGTCGGTCGCGAGCAAAATGCGCGTCGCTTCCACCTGCGCATCGCGCAAGCGTCGCAGCTCGAAATCACTCTCGCCGTGATCCAAGGCATCGATCAACATCTGCTCGACTTCGTCGTCGGTCAGGCCGTAGCTCGGCTTCACTTCCACGCTCTGCGTGATGCCCGTCGTGAGCTCGACCGCCTTGACGCTGAGCAAGTTGTTTTCGTCCACGTTGAAGCTCACTTCGAGCCGCGCAAAACCCGCCGGCAGCGGCGGGATCCCGCCCAACTTGAAGCGAGCCAACGAACGGCAATCACTGGCAATTTCCCGCTCACCTTGGACCACGTGCAGGTCGAAACCGGTCTGGTTGTCGGCGTAGGTCGTGAACGTCGCCTTGGCGCCCGCGGGGATGCCGGTGTTGCGGGGCAAGATCTTGTCGACGCCGCCGCCCATGGTCTCGATCCCGAGCGACAATGGCAGCACGTCCAACAACAGCACTTCGTCGCTGGAGCGTGACAACAGATCCGCCTGAATGGCTGCGCCATAAGCCACGACGAGGTCGGGATCGATGTCCGCGAGCGGCTCTTTCCCGAACAGCTCTTGCACGTACGCGCGCACGCGCGGCACGCGGGTCGAGCCGCCGACCAAGATCACGCCGTTGAGCGCAGACGCTGCCAGCCCCGCGTCCCGCAGCGCGCGTCGGCACGATTTTCCAGTGCGCTCCAAGAGCGGCTGGATCCAGGCGTCGAAGTCCGCGCGGGTGACCGAGAACGACACCTCACCGCCACCCTTCTGCGGCAGCTCGATGCTCACTTCGGTCGCGTCGGTCAGCCCGTGCTTGGCGCGGCGCGCGGCTTCGAGGGCAATGCTGACCACCTCGGGAGTGCGCGTTTGCGGCGTCGTGGCGCCCATCGCCGTCAGCATGCGCTCGGCGACTTCGCGGTCCATGTCGTCGCCACCGAGCGCGCTGTCGCCGCCCGTGCTCTTGACTTGGAACACGCCGTCTTCGAGCAGCAGGATCGTGACGTCGAAGGTGCCGCCGCCCAGATCGTACACGGCAAACAAGCCATTTTGCTGCTTATCCAGGCCATAAGCGAGGGCCGCCGCCGTCGGCTCGTTGAGCAAGCGCAGCACCTCCAAGCCGGCGAGGCGCCCCGCGTCGCGCGTGGCTTGCCGCTGAGCATCGTCGAAGTACGCGGGCACGGTGATCACCGCGCCACCCACGTGCATCAATTGATCGACCGCACTCTGGCGCAAGCTCTTCAATATCTCTGCGCTCACCTCGACCGCGCTGGGCGTCAGCTTGCCCAAGTCGAAGCGCACGACCGAAGCATCCCCCGTCACGAACTTATAAGCACCGAGCCGCGTCGTTTCCGAGTCGCCCGCGGCGCGACCCATGAAGCGCTTCACGCTGGCGATCGTGCGTTCCGGCTCACGCGTGGCGTAGGCCGCGGCATTGCGCCCGACCAACACCGAACCCTCGGCGCCATAATGGACCACGGAGGGCAACAACGCCGAGCCATCGCAAGTGGTGAGCGGCACCGGTCGGCCATCGCGCACGTGCGCCACGATCGAATTGGTGGTGCCCAAATCGATGCCGATGGCTTGCGGAGGTGCTTTGGGGTCGAAGATATCGAGCAGCATGTTCGGAGGGCTCGCGGTCAGAGCAAGTCGTCGGCGATCGACGCGGCTTCTTCCAAGAAGCGCCGGTAGTAGCGCAACTCACCGATGCGCTTCAGAATTTCTGTAGGATCCGCGCTCGGAGACGCAAATTCTCGACTCAGTGCCGCTTCGGTGCGGGTGCGCGCCTCGCTCACTTCGGCGATCAGGCGGGCGAGGGAGGCTTCGTTCTTGGTCTGCCTGGCGTCGGCCAGTGCTTCGCGGCGCTCCATCACCTCCATCAGCAGGGCGGGCGAAGCGGCCGGCTCTTTGCCCTCACCGCTCGGCACGCCACGGCGCGCCAAGAGCGCCTCTGCGCGACGCACGGGATCCTTCAGGATCCGGAACGCCTCGTTGACTTCGATCGCGCGGCCGAGCGCCATCCGTCGCTCGGCCGCACCCGCGGCGGCGTGTCGATCGGGATGCAGCGCGCGACTCAGATCGCGATGCCGTTGTTCCAACGCACTCGAATCGAGACTGAAGACGGGCTCGACGCCCAAGGTCTCGAACGGATCCAAATCAACGAACCGTGAACGAGTGACCACAGCCGCAGCTCGACGCTTCCTGAGGGTTCTTGAACTTGAACCCTTGGAACATCAACGTCTGCTCGTAGTCCAGCACCGAGCCCGCGAGATACACGAAGCTCTTTTTGTCGACGTAGAAGCGCACGCCACCCGCTTCATACACGGTGTCGCGCTCCTTGGGCGGCGTGTCCTCGTATTGGATCACGTACGAAAACCCCGAGCAACCGCCGCCTTTGACACCCAGGCGCACCGCCGCCTCCGGCGTGCCCCGCTGCGCGAGCTTCTTCTTCGCGAACTCGACGGCCTTGTCGGAGATGGTGATCTCGCGGCGCGACTTGGGAGCTTCGGACGGAGAAGGAGCGGACGCGGGGGTCTCGGTGGCTGCGGGTACGGTTTCCATGGCGATACTCGGGGTTCTGAACTCAGTTGGCAGGTGCCGCGGCGGCAGGCGCTTCGGCGGGGCTCGCGTCGAGCGCGAGGCGGGCGGCGCGCTTGGCTTTGTAGTCCTCGATCGCGCTCTTGATCGCATCTTCGGCCAAGACAGAGCAATGGATCTTCACGGGGGGCAAGCTGAGCTCTTCGGCGATTTGGCTGTTCTTGATGCCCGCTGCTTCATCGATGCTCTTGCCTTTGATCCACTCGGTCGCGAGCGACGAAGAGGCGATCGCCGAGCCACAACCGAAGGTCTTGAAGCGCGCGTCTTCGATCACGCCCTCGGGGCTGACCTTGATCTGCAAACGCATCACGTCGCCGCACGCGGGCGCGCCGACGAGGCCCGTACCAACGCTCGGGTCGTCTTTGTCCAAGGTGCCGACGTTACGCGGGTTTTCGTAGTGTTCGAGGAGTTTTTCGCTGTATGCCATGATATTTTCCTTATTTCCTCGGGGACGTCAGTGAGCTGCCCACTGGATGGATTTGATGTCGATGCCCTGCTGGTGCATCTCGTAAAGGGGGGAGAGTTCGCGCAGGCGTTTGACCTTGCCGATCACGAGCTCGGCCACGTAGTCCACCTCTTCTTCGGTGTTGAAGCGGCCGAGCCCGAAGCGAATCGAGGAATGGGCCAGCTCTTCGTCTAGGCCCATCGAACGCAGTACATAGCTCGGTTCCAGGCTGGCGCTGGTGCAGGCCGAGCCGCTCGAGACCGCGACGTCTTTGATCGCCATCATCAACCCCTCACCCTCCACGAAGGAGAACGACAGGTTCAAATTCCCGGGCAAGCGCTTTTCCGGGTGCCCGTTCAAGAACACCGAATCCAGCTCTTTGTTGATCGCGTTGTGCAGGCGATCACGCAAGCCACGGATGCGATCGGCCTCAGCCACGCCTTCTTGCTTGAAGATGGACACGGCCTTGGCGAAGCCGACGATCCCCGGCACGTTCAGCGTCCCGGAACGATTGCCGCGCTCGTGCCCGCCGCCGTCCATCTGCGCGACCAAGCGCACGCGGGGCTTGGAGCGACGCACGTACAGCGCGCCCACGCCCTTCGGCCCATAGATCTTGTGCGCGGTGAGCGACGCCAAATCCACATTCATGGCGCTCACGTCGAACGGCGTTTTGCCGAAGCCTTGCACGGCGTCGCAGTGAAACAGCACGCCGCGCTTGCGGGTGATGGCGCCGATTTCGCCGATCGGCTGAATCGTACCCACCTCGTTGTTGGCGAGCATGACCGAGACCAAGATCGTCTTGTCCGTGATCGCGGCTTCGATGTCCGCCGGGTTCACCAGGCCGTCCGGGCCTGCGTTCACATAGGTAACCGTGTAGCCCTCTTTTTCGAGGCGCTTGCACGAATCGAGCACGGCCTTGTGCTCGATAGTCGTGGTGATGATGTGGTTGCCCTTAGCCTTGTAGTATTCGGCGACGCCCTTGATGGCCAGGTTGTCGCTCTCCGTAGCGCCGGAGGTGAACACGATTTCCTTGCCGGACTCAGCACCGATGTAGTCGGCGATGGTCTCGCGCGAGTCTTCGACCGCTGCTTCGGCGTGCCAGCCGTAGGCGTGGGTCCGGCTGGCTGCATTGCCGAAATCTTGCGTGAAATAGGGCAACATGGCTTCGAGCACGCGCTTATCGAGCGGCGTCGTTGCGTGGTTGTCCATGTAGATCGGAAACTTGAGCGCCATTTTGATGCGATTCCTTCAGTTCACGCGGCTGCCGGCGACCAGCTCGGGCGGATTCGGCTGCTGTGCGTGGTGCGAACAGCTGGGGCACGAGTGAACCGAGGCGGCCTCGGACTCGCACACGCTGTGACAGGTAGAGAGAAACTCGAGGCTGGCCTCGAGCTCCGATTCGAGCGCCTTCAGCTCCGCGAGCTTGGTGCGCGTTTCAACCAGCTTGGCGAGGTAAACCTCTCGCAAGCGGATGGCCGCGAACTTGGCGGACGCGGCGTCGTTCTGCCCGCGCACGAGGGCTTGGATGTCCGACAGGGAGAGCCCCAAGTTCTGCAGTTTGATGATCCAGCGCACGCGCACCAGCGCGTCTTGCGCAAACAGCCGGTAGCGACCCTTGGAACGCTCGTGCGCGCGCACCAAGCCGAGCTCTTCGTAGAGATGAATGGCTCGGACGGTCTTACCAACGGCCTTGGCCAGATCCCCCACCAGCAGCAGCTCTCCCTCATCGCTCGAGCGAGATGACGAGGACTGCTCCGCACGCGCCGACGCTTCCGGGGAAGAGCCCGGTGCAACGATGGCGAGGTGGCGGTGGGAGTTACGGTCGCTCATGGACTACATTGTAACCCTAACCCTAACGTATGCGTCAGGGTTATTCTGTGGAGCTGATATAGTTAGCCGTCACCCATCTGTCAATCGCGGAATAACACCAATAAAATCCGCCTATTGGCCGCGCAGAGGGGCGGTATCTCGGAGTAACCGCAAGAATTCCGCAGCCGCTCGGGGGGTGGGCAGGCTACTCGGCCGGCGTCGGACCAGCCAGAGATCCCGGCGCGGCGTCGGGTCCTTGAGCCGAACCGCGACCAGGCCATTGGCACCGGGATCAGGCCGCCGTAGGTAGCCCGCGGGTAGGATGGTCAAGGCCAGCCCGGCGCGCACGACTTCACACAGCGCCTCGGCGGACGACAGCGTGAGCACGACCCGCGGGGCGAAGCCCGCGGCCCGACAGGCCTCGTGGATGATCTCACCAGTGAATGTCGCACCCGGTACGAGCACGAGGGGCCGCTCGGAGAGCGTAGCCAAGCGCAGCACCTTTCGGCGCGCGAGCGGATCGCTCTTGCGTACCAGCGCGACCAACTCTTCACGGCGCAACAGCTCGCGATCGACGTCGCGCAAGGCGAAGCTGGGCGCGCCCGCCACGAAGCCGAGATCGGCCTGACCGCTGGCGACGGCTTTGGCGATCTTTTCCGCGGCCAGCGTGCGCAGCGACAAATCCACGCCGGGATGCGCGCCCGCGAACGCCGCCAACGCGCGCGGCAACAAGCTCACACACACGCTCTGCACCGCGCACAGTTTGAGCTGCCCGCGGGCCCCGCTGTTGACCTCGGCCAAATCATCCTGCACGGCGCTGAGCGCGGCCAGGGCCTGGCGCGCACGTTCAGCCAGGCGCTGCCCAGCTTCCGTCACGCGTAGCGGGGCGCGCGCGCCGCGTGAAAGCACGCGCACGCCGAGCTCCGACTCGAGCCGCGAAAGCGCGTGCGAAATAGTGGGCTGCGCCGCGTGCACTTGGCGCGCGGCGCCGGTGATGCTGCCGCTGTCGACGCAAGCCAGAAAGTACGACAGGTCTCGAAGCTCCATGATTATCATTCTATCGATGAATGATAATCATCGATACATATCATTAGTCTGAATGCCAACGAGCTGTCACTTTGCCGGGCATGAACCGCACTTGGAACCCCACCCTGTATGACGACCGCGCCGCATTCGTATCCGAGCTCGCCTCGGACCTCGTGCTCTGGCTCGGCCCGCGCGCGGGCGAACGGATCTTGGATCTCGGCTGCGGCACCGGCACGCTGACCGCGCAGATCGCGCGCCAGGGCGCCCGCGTGCTCGGAGTCGATCGTTCGCCCGAGATGATCGACAGCGCGCGCGAGAAATACGCCGAGCTTGCCTTCGAGGTCAGCGATGGCCAAGCCTTGAACCACGCCGCCGAGTTCGACGCGGTATTCTCCAACGCGGCATTGCATTGGATGCCACGCGCGGCAGACGTGATCCGCGGCGTCGAGCGCGCACTCGTTCCCGGTGGCCGCTTCGTCGCTGAATTCGGCGGCGCGGGCTGCGTGCAAACCGTAATCGGTGCGGTCGAGCAGATCTTGCGCGGTTGGTCGATCGACCCCGCGCCCTATGTCAGCTGGTTCTTTCCGAGTCCAGGCCGCTATGCCGGGTTGCTCGAGGCGAACGGCTTGATCGTGCGTGAGCTGCGCTACTTCGAGCGCCCCACGCCCGTTGCCGGGGCAGACGGCCTCTCCAACTGGCTCGCTCTATTTCAGGCGGACCTGATGAAGGACCTGGGCGGGCGTTGGCCCGAGCTCTGTCGAAAAGCGTCAGAGCGCTGCCAGAGCCAGCTGTTTCGGGATGGTCAGTGGTGGCTGGACTACGTGCGCTTGCGCGTTGTTGCCACAAAGCCTTGATTCGTCTGGACTTGAGCGCGCTCGGCCGCGCGCTCGGCCCGCGCGCTGTAACGCGCCAGTGTCTGCTCAGAAACTTACGCGAAATACCGCGCGCGCTACCAGGGAGTGCTCTCCGAGGACGCTGTGACGCAATCCCTGACAGGCCTGCAAGTGATCTCGTTCGAGAGCCGCTTGAAGCATGAAACCACGGGGCTACTCGAAAAGCACGGCGCCCGCGTGATCGCCGCGCCCGCGCTGAGAGAGGTTCCCCTCAGCGAGATCCCGGAAGCGAAAGCCTTCGCGGAGGCCGTTTGTGGGGGGGCGATCGATGTGCTCGTGCTACTCACGGGCGTCGGCGCAAGCCTCTTGCTCAAGGCCGCGTGCAATTACCGTCCTCGCGCCGAGTTGGTCGATGGCCTGTCGAGGCTGACGCTGATTTGCCGCGGGCCCAAACCATCCGCCGCGCTCAAACCATTCGGCCTTCGCCCCACCTTCAGCGTGCCGGAGCCCAACACCTGGCGCGAAATTTTGCGCAAGCTGGACAGCGAATGGCCGGTCGCGGGCCGGCGCGTCTGGATCCAAGAGTACGGCACCCGCAATCTGGAGTTGATCCACGCGCTCAGCACGCGCGGCGCCGAAGTGCGCAGCATCCACGTGTACAGCTGGGCGTTGCCCGAAGATACCGCGCCGCTGAAGGCGGCGGTACTCAAGATCGTGCGCGTGCAAGCGCACGTCGCGCTCTTCACCACCGCACTTCAAATCGAACACGTGCTGTCGGTCGCCCAAGAAATCGGCATGGGCTCCGCCGTTCGCCGCGCCCTGAGTAACGAAATCGTGGTCGCCTCCGTGGGCCCAGTGACGAGTGAAGCGCTCGAACGCCATGGCATCGCCACCGACATCACCCCCGGCCACCCCAAGCTCGGCCACCTGATCCTCGCTGTCGCACGCCGCGCTCGGATCCTGGTCATCGAAAAGCGCGAACGTCACGCGCAGCCATCGCCCAATTCCGCCCGGCTGAGCAACGGCAAATAGGCCGGAGCGCTGGCTCCGACGGCCTGGTCTGCGCGCCTTCGGAATTGGGCTAAGCTCGCGCGCGAACCGGAGGAAGACTCGGTGGGATTTTGGAAAAGCTTGGGAGCACTCTTCGCTGGAACGGCGGCCGGGGCGAGGCCGCCCAAAGTCACGAGTAGCCCGGACAAAGCGGCCAGCAGCGTGCCCAGCAAACAACCGACGCCGCGTGAAGCTTTCGCCGAACTGTTCATGGCCTTGGCCGCCAAACTCGAGACCGTGGAGCGCGTCGAGCAAGACGTCGAACAGCCTTTCTGCATCCGCATCTGGCTCCACGAAGCGGAAGAGCCCATGGTCGCCTACCTCGACGGCATCTTCCAGGAGACGCGCGAGTTCGCGCCCGAACAGCGCCTTGCCCAAATCGTTCGCTTTTTGAGCATCTTCGAACAGACGCCCGAAGAGCTGAGTTGGGACGCCGTGAGCGAACGCTTGCTGCCGGTGGTGCGCGTCGTCGGTTTCGCCAACGACTCGCCACTCCGGCTCATCACGCGTCCATTTTTGCCGTTCTTGCGCCTGTTCGTGGCCATCGACCACGAAGACTCAATCGCATTCGTCAGCGAAAACAACCTGCAAGAATGGCAAAAGAACGCGTCCGAGGTGTTCGAACGCGCGTTCCAGACGCTAGCCGACCACATTTCGCCAGCTGACGTCGAACCTTACGATTCCGACGCGAGCTCGCCGATCCTACACGTCGCGGCCAACGACAGCTACGAGCCCTCACGCCTGGCGGCCCTCGGGTTCTTGGCGTCCTTCGCCGGCAAAGTCAGCGGCAATCCGATCGCGATCATCCCCGATCGCTCACGCATGCTGATCACGGGCGACGGCGACACGCAGGCCCTCGGTCGCCTCGCGCGCAGCGCCGAGGCCGAGTTTCGAGCCGCGGCTCGCTCCATTTCACCCGCTGTCTACACCGTCGCCAACGACGGGACGGTGCAGCCGCTGCACTTGGCGAGCGATCATCCGGAACACTTTCTGGTCGAGCGCGGTCACCGTGTGCTCGCCGCCAGCTGCTATGCCGAGCAACAGGAACGGCTCGAAAAGCAATTCGAGCGCGACGGGATCGACATCTTCGTCGCCAATCTGGGCTTGTTCGCCGACAAAGTCACGGGAGAGACCCGCTCGTGGGCCGCGCTGCCCGAGGGCGTCGACACCTTGCTGCCCGAGGCCGATCTGATCGCGATTGGCGGCGGCCAGGGCGACAGCAAATGGCAGGCGATGGTCCCCTGGCAGCTGATGTTCGAACTCGCGCCCGAGTGGCTAAAACCAGCCCCCGAGCACGACCCGCCGCGCTGGCGCAGCGTGGGCTGGCCGAACGCCGCGACGCTCGCGAAGCTGCGCGCACACGCACAGGCGGGCAAGCGCGACACACGTTACACTAGATCGAATAGCTTTGGACGAAGACTTTGGCGTCGACTACGTCGACCGCGACCGAATCGCCCGGCTCGACGTGCAGGGCTTCGAGATCGCCCTTCGACATCAGCACGACGACACTTTCGCCCGAGGGCAGCGAAACGTAGACTTTGACGTAGCCGCCGACGCGCGTCAGGCGTTCGATCTTGCCCAAATCCTTCGGGCTGTCGCCGTTCGGTCGGCGAACGCGCATGTTGTGCGGACGAACGAAGGCCTGCACCGGCGTGCCCTCGCTCGCGCCAGCGGGCGCGCGGACGGACTGGGTGCCGACCTTGGCCTCGCCGTCGCTCACACGGCTCTTGATCACGTTGGCGCCGCCCAAAAACGAAGCCACGAACTCGTCGGCCGGGTGATCGTAGAGGTCGTGCGGGCTGCCGGCCTGAGCTACGCGGCCCTTGTTGAGCAGCACCACGTGCTGCGACAACTCGAGCGCTTCTTCTTGATCATGGGTGACCAAGATGGTCGTGATACCCGTCTGTTCGTGGAGCGAGATCAGCCACTCTCGCAACTCGAGCCGTACCTGCGTATCGAGTGCCCCGAAGGGCTCATCGAGCAAGAGCACCTTGGGTTCGATGGCGAGCGCGCGCGCCAACGCCACGCGCTGCCGCTGACCGCCCGAGAGCTGGGCGGGGAAACGCGAGCCGTATTCCGGCAGCTGCACCAAAGCCAGCAACTCCGCGACCCGCTTTTGGACCTGCTCCTTGGGCAGGCGCCGGATTTTCATGCCGAATGCGATATTCTCCGCGACGGTCATGTGGCGGAAGAGCGCGTAGCTCTGGAACACGAAGCCCACGTTGCGATGCTGCGGCGAAAGCGTCGTGACATCTTGATCGTCGATGAACACGCGGCCAGAATCGGGAGTTTCGAGCCCGGCGATCAGCCGGAGCAGCGTGGATTTGCCGGAGCCCGATGGTCCGAGCAGGGTGGTGATCGCCTTCGGCTGCCCCGCGAAAGAAACGTCGGCCACTGCGGCGGCTTCGCTCGAACTGCCGAAGTGTTTGACGATGTGCTCGACGCGGACGGTCATGGAATCACTCCTTCGAGGCTCACGGTCGAGCTGGCGGGTACGGCTAGCGCGCGCGCCGAGGCATCACGCTTGGCCTGCCGGCTCGACACGGACCACTCGGCCAGCTTCTTCACGCATAGGGTAACGAGGGCCAGAGCGCACAGCAGGGACGATACGGCAAAGGCGCCGACGAAGTTGTACTCGTTGTACAAGATCTCGACTTGCAGCGGCAGGGTGTTGGTCAACCCGCGAATGTGGCCGGACACCACGGACACCGCGCCGAACTCGCCCATCGCCCGCGCGTTGCACAAAATCACGCCGTACAGCAGGCCCCAGCGCACCTTCGGCAAGGTAATGCGCAGTAAAATTTGCAAGCCGCTCGCGCCCAGCGTGAGCGCGGCCTCTTCTTCGTCACTGCCCTGGGCCTGCATGACGGCGATCAGCTCACGCGCGACGAGCGGGAAGGTCACGAAGGTCGTGGCCATCACGATCCCGGGTACCGCAAAAATGATTTTCACGTCGTGCTCGGAGAGCAACGGACCGAACCAACCGCGGGCGCCGAACAAGAGCACGAAGATCAAACCCGAGATCACGGGAGACACGCTGAACGGAAGGTCGACCACCGTGATCAGGATGCTCTTGCCCCAAAAATCGTACTTGGAAATCAACCAAGCGGCCGCGATGCCAAACACCACGTTGAGCGGCACGGCAATACCGGCCGTCAGCAGCGTGAGCCAGACTGCCGAGAGCGTGTCGTCTTGGGTCAAGGCTGCCCAGTACGGCCCGGTGCCTTTGGAAAAGGCGGCACTGAAGATGGTCACGATCGGCGCAATCAGGAAGATACCCAAGAAAGCCAGCGCGAGCGTGATCAGGAGCACGCGCACCAGCACGCTCTCCCCGATCTGCGTGTCGCGGCGCTGCGCGCTCTTGGCGCGCTGAGTGACGAGACCGCTCATGCCTCTGCCCTCCGCGTCCAGCGCTCGAGCAGGTTGACCAACAGCAACATGCCGAACGAGGCGAGTAGCATCACCGCTGCGATCGCCGTGGCACCCGCGTAGTCGTACTGTTCGAGCTTGGTGACGATCAAGAGCGGCGTGATCTCGGTGCGCATCGGCATATTGCCGGAGATGAACACGACCGAGCCGTACTCGCCGAGCGAGCGGGCAAAAGCCAGCGCAAAGCCGGTGAGCGTGGCCGGCAACAGAGCCGGGAAGATCACGCGTCGGAAAGTCTGGAAGCGCGAGGCGCCCAGCACTGCCGCGGCTTCTTCCACGTCGGGATCGATCTCTTCCAGTACGGGCTGCACCGTGCGCACCACGAACGGGATGCCGATGAAGGTCAGCGCCATGGTGACGCCTAGCGGCGTGAACGCCACTTTCACCCCGATCTTTGCCAGTTGCTCACCGAGCACGCCGTGCTCGGCGTACACCGTGGTGAGCGCGATGCCGGCGACCGCAGTGGGCAACGCGAACGGCAAATCCACCAACGCATCGACGATGCTGCGACCGGGAAAGCGATAGCGCACCAAAACCCAAGCCACGAGCACGCCGAACACGGCGTTGAGCAACGAGCCGGCGAAGGCCGACCCGAAGCTCAGCTTGTAGGCGGCGAGCGCCCGGTCGTCAGTCACCTTCGTCCAAAACTCGCTCGGCCCGAGTGAAGACGCTTTGATGATCATCGCCGCGAGCGGCAACAACACCAAGAGCCCCACGTAGAAGACCGTGTAGCCGAGAGACAGCCCGAAGCCGGGCAGCACGCCGCGAGTCTTGAAACGCATCGCCCCGATCACTTCTTCGGCTGATAAATTTGGTCGAAGATCCCGCCGTCGTTGAAGTGCGTCGGCTGCGCTTTGGACCAGCCACCGAACAGCTCGTCGACCGTGAACAGCGAGATGTTCGGGAAGTTGTCTTTGTACTTGGCGAAGGCGGCTTGATCGCGCGGGCGGTAGTAATTCTTGGCCACGATTTCCTGGCCTTCGGGGGTGTACAAGAACTGCAGGTAGGCTTCGGCGACGGCACGCGTGCCGTGCTTGTCCACGTTCTTGTCCACGATCGTGACCGGCGGCTCGGTGAGCACGCTGACCGAAGGCGCGACCAGCTCCAAGCCGTCTTTGCCGAATTCTTTCACGCTCAGGACCGCCTCGTTTTCCCACGTGATCAGCACGTCGCCGATTTTGCGCTCGACGAAGGTCGTGGTCGCGCCGCGAGCGCCGGAATCCAGCACGGGCACGTTCTTGTACAGTTTGCTCACGAACTCGCGTGCTTTCTTCTCGTCGCCACCGGGTTGCTTGAGAGCGTAACCCCAAGCGGCCAGGTAGTTCCAGCGCGCTCCGCCGCTGGTCTTCGGGCTGGGCGTAATCACCTGCACGCCGTCCTTGACCAGATCGTTCCAATCCTTGATGCCCTTGGGGTTGCCTTTGCGCACCACGAACACGATCGTGGAAGTGTAGGGCGCGCTGTTCTGGGGCAGGCGCGTTTGCCAATTGTCCGGAATCAGCTGACCTTTGTCGTGCAAGATGTTGACGTCATAGCCGAGCGCCAAGGTCACGACGTCCGCCTCCAAGCCGTCGAGCACGGCGCGGGCCTGTTTGCCGCCGCCACCGTGCGATTGATTCACCTTCACGTCTTGGCCCTCCTTCTCCTTCCAATGCTTGGCGAAGGCGGTGTTGAACTCTTGATACAGCTCCCGCGTCGGATCGTAGGAAACATTGAGCAGAGTCACGGGTGCCTTGCTCGGTGCGGCCACGGCTGTCGAACCCGAGCCAACCGGCGCAGAGCCAGCGGCCTCCGACTTTTTGTTGCAAGCGCCGAGACCGAGACCAGCACTTGCGGCGATGAGCAGCAAGCCCGCGCGCGCCAGTGCCAGGCCAAACGCACGACGCGGGGCCTTGGGCTGAGCTGAAGAGATGAGCTTGGATGTCGATGAGCAGGACTGATTCATGGCAATTCTCTGACTGGCGCGCTCGAATGACGGCGCAAAGGAATGGGGGAACGGTTCGAATCGTTGGTTTTGTTGAGAGCGATGCTTTGCACGAGATCGGCCAAACTCATGGCCTCGAGCAGGCTGAGGGCCGCCGCGCCCATGACACCCAAGGCCGCATGCGCAGCACACTCCCCCGGCCCGGGGCACTCCGCACAGCGCACCGGGTGGTCCCAATTCAGGCATGGAAATGGGAAGGCGGCGCCGTCCAAAACACGAATTACGGAGGCCACCTTGATCTCGCTGGGCGGTGAACGGAGCGAATAACCTCCATGCGGCCCTCGACTACTGGTCAGTAACCCGGCGCGGGTGAGCTGGCGCAGGATGGTATCCAAGAACCGCCGCGGAATGCTCTCGCTGGCCGCAATTTCTGCGGCCAATAGCGGCTGCCCCTGGGCCGAATTGGCCAGGTGGAACAGCGCTCGAAGCGCATACACGGTCTTGCGAGTCACCATAAGTCTACTAACGCGATAGGGATTGTTCCTAATCGTCGAGGTGCACCCTGTCAAGCAACGAAGGCGTGGCTGTCTTGCGAAACAGCGAACGGGCTGGCGAAGCGCTGTCCAATGCGACTACAAGGACGATCCATGGCAGCGACAAAAGCCCGTAAGAAAGTGGAACCCGACCCCCGAGCCCGGCCGCGCGTCGCGTCTGGCTCAGGAGACGAGCTGGGAGCGGCCGAGGTCGCCCGGCGCGTTGCCGAGGGCCTGAAGCGCTTTCGCAAGGCGCGCGGTCTGTCGCTGGACGACTTAGCCAGCAAAAGTGGCGTGAGTCGCGCGGCACTGTCCCAAATCGAGGGCACGCGCACCAACCCTACGCTGTCGGTGCTGTGGAAGGTGGCCGTGGGTTTGGACGTGCCGTTCCACGAGTTACTCGGCACCTCCGAAGAAGGCGGGGCGAAGGTGCTGCGTGCGGGAGACACGCCGCCGCTGAAGAGCGGTGATGGGCGCATGGAAAGCCGACTCCTTTCTCCGGGCGGCTCGTCGCCCGACGTCGAGATCTACGAGCTGCGTTTCTTGCCCAAGGCCGTGCACCGCAGCGAACCCCACGGGCGTGGCACGATGGAAACGCTGGTGATCATGACCGGTGCCTTGCGCTTGGTCGTGCAAGAGGCGGAGTACGAGCTCTTGCCGGGCGACACGATTTTCTTCAAAGCAGACGTACCCCACGTTTACGAGAACCGCGCTAGCCACGAAACGCGCTGTTTCAACGTGATTCGCTACGCACGCGAGAACTGAACGAAAACGCAGGGGGCACACCGAACAGCGCCCCCCTGCAAGACTTGCTCAAGGCTGTTCGCGACGACGACGCCAAGCGAGACCGACGGCACCGAGCAGCAAGGTCAGCCCAAACACCGTCGAAGCGTGGCTCGCGGGAGCAATCGCGCAACCCAGGTCTCCGTCATCTTCCAAGGGGGGCGGAGGCACGCCCGGCTTGCCACCGCTACCGCTGCCGCCCTTGCCCCCGGAATGTGTCGGCGCGCCCGCCTCGCCTCCCGCGCCGCCTTCTTCGTCGGGGCCCGAGCTATCACCTGCGACACCGCTATCGCCCGCGTTCGGAGCTCCGCCGACGGAACTCGCGCCGCCTCCGCCAACCGCGCCTTCGCCTCCCGCACCGCCCTCTCCGCCCGACACGGGAGCGACCGCCTTCAAGGAGTTGGCCACCACGTAGTCAGCCACTTGATGCCCGAGAGCGATGCCCGTGTCGTTGCTGAAGCGATAGTGAATGCCACCATAAATGCGGCTCTGGGCGTTCTCCTGCTCGGCATCGCTGAACTTCTCGAAGCCACGCGTCACGCCGGTGAGCGTGTCGGAGCCGACCGCAAATGAGGCCGCATCCGAACCGAACACGTTCGCCAACAAACGAGCCCCGCCGCCGCCAGTCGTGCTGTGACCGCTGGGATACTCGGGGTGATTCGGTGTCTCGAGCAGCGGCACCCACGTCGTGTCTGGTACGGCGTCGGCATTGCCGTAGTCGGTGGCGGTATTGATGGCCGTGATCGGCCGCCAGAAGCCGTATTGGTACTTGGCGTCCCAGACCGCAATGCGCGTATCGGCCAAGGTGATGTTGAGCAACGCGAACAAGCGCGCGTTCTCTTCCAGCGAGAGCGCCTTCAGCTTGCTCACCGAGCGCGCAATGGCATTGAAGGGCACGTGCGTCGGTTGTTTCCAGAAGTTCGCGATCTGCGTCTGCTCGGCAGTGCGCGTCGCACTGTCGATCTTGCCGAGCGCCTTGGTCTCCAGATAGTCGGTCGCGAATTCGGAGCCGGTGATCGCGGGCGGCGGCGCGGGCCGAAATTGCTCGGGTGCAGTCAGCGCAAACGGTTTGACGCTGCGCCACCAGGGTTCGAGTGCAGCCAGCGGCGTCGAAAGATCAGCGCGCGGCGTGGGCCGCCACTTCCCCGGATCCGTGCTGCCCGGGTAGGTCGCGCTGCCAGTAGAACCGTCGCCGATGCGCAACGTAAAGATATCTACGGCCGCGGCTTTGCCGAGGTCGATGCCGTGCTGCTTGGCATCGCCATCCGTGATCTCCGCAAGACTCTGCGCGAGCAGTGTGTCGAGGGCGGGTTTGTCGTTCGGAAATTGCAAGACGAGCGCCCAGTACACGGCGCTCACCACCGCCGCTGGCTGCGACACGGGCCAAGTGGGCGTCAGCGTCGCGTGATATGGCTCGTGGGTCTTGGTGACGGAGTTCACCGCCTCGTAAGCGGCGATCTGAGCGATGGCCAGTGCGCGGGTTGCCGGATTGGGGCCGAGACCGAGCTTCCGGACCTCGTCGACTGCGTTCAGGTTCCAGTCGGTCAGCACGTCGGCGTGGGCGCTCGGCGGGACAGCGCTGAGCAGGGCAAAAGCAGAAAGGGCAAATGTTAGGCGCATGAATAGCGCTTTAATTTGCCGGCCGCGGCGACGCAAGACATATGTCTCTCATATGAGACAGAACACGAGATCACGTTAGCGAACGGAAACCAAGAAACTGCGGAATGACTGCCCGCCGCGAGCGTCGCGGATGACCGCCCAAACTCGGAGCGGGCCGGCCTGCTCGGGGGCGGTCCAGAGAACCCCCGTCGTGGTCTCGGCGAACTCGTCCTCGTCGCGCCCCGTCACGGCATCCTCGAAGCGGCCCGCGGTTGCAAACCACGACACGCGGATCGACTCATGGCGCGTCTCCACGTTGCGCGACTCCGGATTGAACCAGGCGTAGTCCTCGGCCCCCGTGCAGCCTTTGGGCGTGCTGCAATCGTCGGCGCAATTGCTTCTGTCCTCGCCTGCCCCGCACACGCCATCCCCGCACACGGCCGAGCGCGGGCACGCTTGCCAGGACGCTTCCAGGTGCAGCACTTGTTTGGGCGCAACGGACAGCGCTTCGGGCTCATCCGGAATGGGCAAGACGTCGCCGGCATCAGTACGCGCCGCGAGGGTGTCGATACTTGGACTTTGGTTATTGCGATATTGGGCGTTGAAGGTGGCTGCTTGCTGCTGATCCAAGCCGGAGGGCGGACAGAAGATACGCACCGCAGCCATGCTCGTGACCGAGGAGTCGAGCAGCGTCACGCTCACGGGCTGATAAAACCCGCCGGTGGGGTCCGGATCGACCGGGCGCCCTGGAGGTTCACCGTTCATCGGTTCGGGCAGGCTGGGACCGAACAAGCGACAGGCATCCTGGGACAGCGTGGCCGTGACCGTAGTGCCAGAGCCAAGATCGACGAGGTCTTTCGAGCCGGGGCTGGGTGCTCGAATGCAAACTGGGTTGACCGGACCGAGCTCGGTGAGCGGCTTACGCGCGACACACAAGCCCCAACTGAGCTTGGGGGCCGTGCCGTTCAGTTCCGGCGTGCCGACCAGCGAAGTGAGTTGCACCGGCTTGCCCGGCGCGGCCTCCGCCGGCTCCGCTTGCACTGCGAGCACGGTGGATTTGTCGATCAACGGCAAGTTGTCGTCGAAGGTCGGCACGCAGCCGACGCTCACTACGGCGAGCGATACAGAAAACGCCAGGCGCATGCTCAGAACTCCCATTTGATGCCCAGCACCGGCAGGATCGGCAAACCCTCGATGTAGCGCCGGTCCGTATAGTCCGCGTTGTACGCGATTTCCTCGGGGTTCTTGCGATTGGACACGTTTTGTACGTCTAGGTAAATTTCGAGCGAGCTGCTTTGCAATTTGAAGCGCTTGGCGAGGCGCACGTCGAGCTCGATGAATTCGGGAATGCGGATCGAGTTCTTGGGTCCCAAGATCGGTTGGTACGTCGCGGTGCGTGAGTCGAAAAAAGAGCCGACCACGGGCGTACGTGGGTATCCACTGGCGTAGCGACCGCGCACGCCGATGTCGAAGCCCCTACCGAGATCGTAAGACGCGAGCGCCGTCAGCACGTGCGTCTGATCGAAGTCGAACAAGCGATAAGCGTCGCTGGCCGCGTCTTTGCGCTCGCTGCGCAGGATGGTGTACGCAACCCAACCGAAGAAACCCTTGGCGATTTCGTGACGCAGCAAGAATTGCACGCCATACGAGCGCCCTTCACCCCCGTTGACGAGCGCCTGCGCGATCAGCGGCGAGCTCGACGGATTGCGCACCACCAGCGCATCGGACGTGCTGCGAAATATCGTCGTTTCTAGACTGATGTTGCGGTTGAGTTGAAAAGCGCCGCCGAGCAAGAGGTGCGTCGCCCGCGCCGAGCCCAGCGCCGGATTGCCGAACGAAGCCGACAGATCTTCGGGCTGCGCGGCTTGACGATATTGCCCGAAGGCGGCCTTGAACGTGACTCGCGACGACGCCGCATAGCGCACGGCCAAGCGTGGTTCGAGCTCGGTATCCGACGTGAACACGCCTTGCGGCGCGAATACGCCTTCGGTCGGAACGCGCTTACTCACGCTCGTAAACTGGGGTTCGAGCCGCAGCCCGGGCACGATGTGCAGCTTGTCCGCGAGCAGCGAAAAATCGCCCTCGACGTAAGGAGCAGCGCTGCCGGCCGTCGTATCCCACGTGTCCAGGTTGATTTGATCCGACGGAGGCTGACCGAATGCGCGCGCGTCGCCCTCGCGCGGAGGAGCGGTCACCGACCCGACGCGCCGCGCCGAATTCAGCGAGGCCTCCAAGTCCAAGCCGATTTCGGCGGTGAGGAAAGACGCCGCGCGACCGCGGTAACTGGCACGAAAGCCGTAATCCTTGGAGTCGACCTCGAGCACCGTGGGAGTGCCGCCGAAGCGGCCGGTCAGCGTCGAGTGGTCCCAGCCGAGCCAGGGCATGGCGCTGACCTTGCCCCCGTCCGCGGTTTCAGTCTCATAGCGCAAGTAGAGGCGCTGAAAATTCAGGCTCTTGTTCTCTTCTTTGCGATACGCCGGGTCCGCATTACCGACCGTGCGCGACACCTCGTCGGAAGAGATCATCCCGCCGAGCTCGACGAAGGTATGCTTTTCCGGCTGATAGCGAACACGCGCTTGGCCGTCGTAGTATTTCGGGATCGGGAAAAATGCGGAGGTATCGCGAGAGGTGACTTCGTTGAGAACTGCATCCAAGTGGCTGCGCCGCGCAGCGATTGCAGCCGAGACCTGGTTCGCGACTGGGCCCGTGACCGCGGCCGATGCGTCGATCAAATCAACGCCCGCGCTGCCGTGTAAACGATCGCTCGCGGGGTCGCGCGTGTCGACCTTCACCAGGCCACCCAGGCCGCGACCATACTGCGCGCCGTAACCGCCCGGAATGAGCTCCACCGAGCGCACGAAATCCGAATGGATCACGGAACGAAATCCGCCAAAATGGTAGAGCAACGGGATGCGCATGCCGTCCACGTACACGCGCGTATCTTCCGGCGCGGCGCCCCACACCACGACCGCCCCCGAGCCCGCCGTGGCCCGCGCGACGCCCGGCAAATTCTCGACGATCTTCAGCACGTCACCGGAGGTGCCTGCGACGCGGCGCGCTTGATCTGCGTCGACCTTGGTCGACACCACTTGTTTGGTCAAAGTGGGCGCGATGATCACTATTTCCAGATCGTCCGCGTCCGCGTCGGCGTCTTTGTCTGGCGTATTGAACTCGACCTCGTACGTGGCCTCGAGCTTCTTGCCTGCCTCGAAGGTCTCTTCGCTTTGCAGGCCCTTCAAGTCATTCCGTGACAGCGTCACCCGGTGCTTGCCCGGTTCGATGGCATCGACCTCGAAGTGACCGGCATCGTCCGTGACGACCGTCACGCCGGTGTCGAGCGCGATGCTCACGCCGGCCAGCGCTGCACCAGTTTGATGATTTTTTACCAGGCCCGCGAATTGCGCGGTGGTGGGCGCCTCTTCCTTGATCACGAAATCGTACCGGTAGTTGATTCGGATCGGCGAAGGCCGATTGTCGATCTCGGCCGGTTCGAACAAGAACTGCTGAATCGCGGCCACCGCGGCCGCATCGAAGGCCGGACCGGCGGATTCGATCACCTTCACCGCGTCGACCGTGCCCGTCGCGGAAATGCCAATTTGGACCACGACCGACGCGGTGCGACCGGAGGCTTTCTCGGCGTCGGGATAGGGCGCCTCCACGAATTTCGCAAGCTTCGGTGGGCGGGTCAAACGCGGACGCGCCGTTTCCTCGCCGGTTTGAGGGGCGGTCTGCGCGAAGCTTGGCCGAGTGACGCCAAGCCCGGCGGCGGCAGCGAGCGCCAAGTAAGAAAGAGAGGCAATACGTCGCAACGGGATAATCCAAAAACGAGAAACGCGGAAAGATGACGACTCGAGGCGAGCTCAGGTCGGGAGTTTGAAGCGCATCGAGATCGTGAACGTGGCTTGAGTGGGCTTGCCGCAGTGCATCGCCGGTTCGAACGTGGCGCGTCGCGCAGCGGCCAGCGCCGCTTCATCGAGCCCGTGGCCGAGCCCGGCGATCAACTTCACGTCGACCACCTTTCCCGTTTCGTCGACCGTGAGCTGCACGCGCACCTTGCCCTCGACCGCTGCCGCCTGCGCGTCGTCCGTGTAGCCCGGTTGGGGCACCGAGATCGGCTTGGGCTTGGCGGCGGGCTCGTCGCAGCCATCGCTCGGCAACGCGGCGGCCACTGGCGCAGCCTTACGCACGACTTTTTCGAGCGCACGTGGTTCGTTGCGCGGAGGGCCACCCCCACCGATGGGCAATGCGATACCAGTGCCATTGACGCCGCCCGTGAGCGACACGCCGAAATCGGGTAAACCATCGAGCGCGGGGTTGTCTGCAGCTTTCGGGGGCGGCGCGGCCTCGGGCTCCGCGGGCGCCGGCGCGGCTTTGCGAGCCAATGCACGAGCCGGCGGGTGCTTCTCCGGCGGCGTGTCCTCGACTTTGGTCGGTTCGGGCGGCTTCTTCTTTTTCTGGGTTTCTGCGTAGGAAATGGCGGTCGAAGCTCGAGATTTCTTGATCTCGATGCTGGCCACGCCCAGGCCCAAGGCGCCGTGCACGACGAGGCTCGCAATGAAGAGTCCAGATCGGCGCGCCACGGCTACTTCTTCTCGACGTTGATCGCGAACTTGGTGATGCCTTCGACCTTCGCCAGATCGATCACGCCCACTACTTTGCCGTGGTGCGCGTCTTCGTCGGCCGTGATCACCAGGTTCACGTCTTTGGTCGCGGCCAGCGCGGCTCGAAACTCCTTGGCCAAGCCCTCGCGAGCGATCGGTTTGTCGTTGTAGTAGTACGTGCCCTCCTTGGTGACCGTGACCACGTAGGTCTTCGACACGGTATCGTCCGATGATGCCGTCTTGGGCAGCTCGACCTTTAGGCTCTGCGACACGATGTAGGTCGCAGACACCATCATGATGATCAACAGGACGAGCACCACGTCCACCATCGGGGTGACGTTGATGCCGACGATCCCGCCGCGGCCTGACTTGCCTCCAGTGACGCCCGCCATGGCCTTACTCCGTCGCTCCGGCGAGCTTTACCGAGCCAGCGCTGCTGCGTTCGTCGGAGGATTGCGGCAAATCATCGACCGAATCCCGGGTCGCACCGTGAGCCTCTATGTCGTGCGCCGGCGCGATCCCTTGCGCGCGGTCTGCCGTCCGCACGTAGGCGGTCAGCAGCTTCGTTAGGGACAGGCTTTGCGACTCGACTTCGCCAATCCGCTTCTGAATGGCGTTGTAGCCGACGACGGCGGGCAGCGCCACGAATAGGCCCACGCCCGTCGCCACCAAGGCTTCGGAGATACCCGCCATCACCCCGCCCATGGCTTGCGTATTCTGACCCGCTTCACCCAAGGCGTGGAAGGAGATGATCACGCCCAGCACGGTGCCGAGCAGACCCACGAAGGGCGCGTTGTTACCGAGCGTGCCGAGCAAGTTCATACCGCGTTCCAGCTCGGTCTTCACGCGTGCAAGCTCAGACTCTACGGCGTCCGTGATCGCGCCCGGCCCGCCCGCGGCCCAGCGCAACCCCTCGAGCGCGACGCGGGCTTCGATCGCGTTACTGGAACTCAGCAGCTTGTCGAGAGCTGGTAGGTCGTTGTCCTGCAACAGTTTGCGCACGTCTTTGCGCAGCTTTTCGAAGTCGAAGCGATGGCGCTTGAAGAACAAATAGCGCTCGAACATCGCGGAGAACGAAACGACCGACAAAAACAGCAGCAGATACAATACCCAGCTCGAGCCGAGCAGGGCGACCTTCAATAAACGTTCGACGATCATGGCTTTGCCTTCTTTTCTCGGTGCTGCGTCAAGGCTGCACGGTAAACTCTGTGACGAAGAGGCCGAGCTTCGTCCCCGCATCGGCGTCCAGCGCAAGCAGCTCACCCGCCTGGCTGTAAGTATTCTCCATCTTGACGATGCCGCCCTCCCCTTTGGGGCCTGGGCGATTCACGGAGAGGTCGAAGCGAACTGCGGCTTGCCCACACGCTTGGTACAGACTGACGTACACGTAGTACGTGCCCGGAAGCGGCGCGTCTTGCCAGACCAAGTTTTCGCGGCGGTGGCCGCTCACCACGCAGTTGCGCCCGACATCCGTGTCGAACACCCCCGTGCCCTCGGCGGTCGGGTCGACTTGGCCTTTGATGGGCTCGGCGGTGCTCGGATGCTTCGGGTCGACCACTTTCCCTTCGGGCGTAATCACGCGCAGGTCCAAATCGACGGGCGTGTCCCAAACCAGACTGAGCACGGTAAAAGGCGGCTTATTTGCGGCCGAACAAGCGCTCAAGTTGTCGGGGATTTCGGACGCGACGCACAAGCGATCGGTCGTGATTTGCGAACCGCCGTGACCGTTCGCGTCGATCGCCACCGCCGCCAGGGGATGAATGCCGGGCGGGATGTCCGCGCCGAAGTCGAGCGTCGCGTTCCAGCTGAAAGTGCCGGGCTTGGTTGGGTCCTGACTCGTGACCGGAAACACCCAGTAGCCAGTACCCAAGTCCAAAAAGCGCATGCCGATCGCGACGGCTTCGTTGGAAGTGGTGCCGCTCGCCCCGAAACCGGTGTCGGCTGGGCGGATCACGCCCGGAAGCCCCTCGAGCGACGTCGAAGGCAGCTGCGGCTTCACGCCAGCCAGGACTTCTTTGTCCGTCAGCGGCACGGAGCCTGGTAGATCCCCACTCAAAAACTGCGCGTTGCGGCCGTTGCCGTACCGAACCTGGACCGGCTCACTCTGGCCCGCGGTCAGCGATTCACTCGAGCAGGCCAATAGGAGAAGCGCGCAGAACGCGCACGAGGAAAGCCAGCGGTTCATAGCCCCACCTGCAGGCGCACGGTGACTTGATTGTTCTTGGCGTCGGTCGGAACTCCTTGCTCGTCCTTCGCCAGCGAATCGCGCGCGATGTCGTATTGGAACGATAGCCGCGCTACGTCGGGGAGCAGCAGCGCGACCATCGGCGAAAGCGTGGTCACGCCGAGCGAAGTCGGGACTTGCTTGCCGCGTAGGTCGTTGAAGAAGTCCGAGTTGGGGTCGTAGTACGAAGCTCGAAAGCCGACTTGTCCGAAGCGGGTGATGTCTTGCACCACGGCAACGTAGCCGCCCGCTTCCCGAATATCGTTCTGACCCAACGCCGGATCAGCGATCAAATACGCGCGGTCCAAGTTCGAGGCCACGAAGCCCTCCGCGAACAGGCGGGTCGCCCCGAGCTTGGTGCGCAATAAAAGTTCGACATCCAGCGCGTAGGCCCAACGCTTGAAGTTGGCCGAGGGCGTCGCCACCGTACCGGGGATACCCTGCAATTCCCCGGCTTGAATGACGCGGTCTTCGTTGATGTCGAGCCAAGTGAAGGACGGTTTGGTGGCGTCGTTGCCGGCGTGAAAGCCCGTGCCCTGGTAGAACGAGGTGCCCCCCGCGATGGCCAGGTTCTTCAGCGGCTGCGTCTCGACCCCTACTCGACCCGAGAAGTCCTTGGCCGCGTTCGGATCTCGCGGGTACCGATTGAGCGTATCGACGGGCTCGCCATTCGTGATCGCGAACGCGTAACGCACGAACGACACCGCGCCGGACAGCTTCAACCCGACGTCCATCTCCGTGGGGAACAGCGCGGAGGAGCCGAGCGAGCGCTCCATGAACTTTCGGCCGATCGTGGGTTCCATGAGCTCGAAACCGAACGGCAGATCGGTGACACCCAGCGTGAGCATCACCAGCGGCGGCAAGTCAGCGCCGTTGCTACCGCGATAAAGTAGGGAAGCCTCGGCTCGGCGAATGCCGACCGTCATGCCGCGGGTGGTGCTGGCATCCAGCTCGAGCGTCGCGTTCGCGTACTCCCACCCTTGATGGACGCGCAACCGGCCGCGGCGCAACGTGAAGCGATCTTGATTGTAGGGAACGCCGCCTTGCAGCTGATCGCTCGATAGCTGGTTGGACTCGAACTGGGCTTGCAGAAAGCCGTTGAAATGGAAGCCCTTCGGTACGGGACGCAGAGTGCCGTTCGCTTCCAGGGCCGTCGACGCTCTTGCTTCGACCTCGGGCTGACTTGCGGGCGGCGCTTCGTTGGGCGCCGTTGCAGGCTTGTGCTCGACCGCCTCCAAACGAGTGCGTAGCTCCGCGATCTCTCGACGCAGCTCGCTGTCGTCTGCCTTTGGCTCGACCTTCTCCGGGGCGGACGCTGCGGGTGCGGGCTGCGGCGCAGGAGCGGAGGCGGGCAGCGGCTTATTGGCCGCTGCCCCCGGTACAGTGGCTGGGTTCGCCGGCACTTCGAGGTCGTCGCTGTCGGAAGCGGCGGGGGGTGGCGCGCTTTGCGCGAGGACCGGCAGCGACCACGTGAGCGTGGCCAAAGCAGTGAGCGAGAGAGAGCGAATGGACTTGAGCACGATCGAATTCCAAGTGGAAAAAGGCAGACGCACGCGTTGCTGGCGGCAGGCGTGAACAGTCGGACTTTTCGGAAAGCATGGCGGGGGTCAAAATGCGAAACGGCGGGGAACGTGTCGGCAAAGAAAGGCGCGGAGGCAATCGCGAGCGATTGCCTCCGCGGTCAGCACTCAGGGCAACGATTGCGTCGTGGCGGGAAGCCTCGCGCTGTCGAACTTGGACTTCAGCACCGTCGCGGGCGATGGGGCATTGAGGAAGCCGAGGTCGCTCGTCGGGCAATCCGCAATCACCGGGCCGCCGCCAGCTTCGCCGCCTTCGCCACCGGCGCCGCCTTCTTCAATTGGCGCAGCGCCCCCTTTACCGCCAGTCGAGCTGCCACCTTGACTCGTCGAACCACCGTTGGTCGAGCCGCCGCCCGTCGCTTCACCGGCTTCGCCGCCTTCACCCGTCCCGCCGCCGCCACCCGTGCTGATTGGCGGCGGTTTGGTGGGCACCGGGTTGTCATCCGACGAGCAAGCAGCCAAGAGCCCGAAGGCGCAGCCCGCGACGAGCACGAGCGCGGTCAACTTGGAACGATTCAAAAGTCGAAAGTCTGAGCGGTTCATCAGTAAGCCTCGCAAAATCCAAAGTGGCACTTCGAAGAGCCACTGCACTGGGCGTCCGTCGTGCAGGCGTCACAAGAAGTGGTGCCAGTCGCAATCGAGTCGAAGTAGCAGCCGCACGGGTCGGCCGGCGCATAGCAGCTCAGGCCTTTGAAGTCCGAGCTGCGCTTCACTTGCATCGCGCACTGCGGAATGCTGCCCGAGTCGATGACCCCCTTGGTCACCGCGTTGTCGGGGAAGCTCAGTTCGCCGCTGAAGTAACCGATGAACGCCTGGACGTCCGGATTCGCGATCTGATCTAGCGTCGGGTTCGCGTTCGAGCCGTTGATCTTGGTGAAAAACTGGTTCGTGTCCCACAAGAAGTAATGGCCGTTGCGGATGTTGATCTTGTCGAACGCATCCGACGTCGAATCGGGGAAATAGGCCTCCGTTTGGCCCACGTGCTGGTAGGCCAAATAGTGGATTTTCCCGGGGCCGCGGTTCTTCTCCGCAGTCGGTCCGGAAGTGAAGCCGATCGCTTCTTGTGCGTGATTGGTGCCCGCGGCCGCAATCACGTTGTCGACCGTACCTTGATTCGTGTCTGGGGAACTTGCCGTGCCGGCGTCGAAGCCAGCCGGAAAGTTGGCGGCTTTATCACCCAAAGTTTGGATCGCGCCGCGCAGGAATTGCTGCACGAACGCGGTCGCCGAGCGGCGAAAAATGTAGGCCTTGGTCTTCCAGGGGATCGGATTGGCGATGCCAGAATAGTCCGCGGCTTCACCTAGGCCGAATACGTAGTAGAGCGCCTCGGTGTTGATCGAAGTTTCGGTCGAAGCCCACGGGACGACGACATTAACCCCTTGGGTCGGACCGGTGAACACGCCGACGTCATCCGCCAAGGTCTGGCCTGCGAATAGATCCAGCGTTCCGCCAGTGGTCGCGAAATCGACCGCCTGGCCAGTACTCGCGTCCGCCGTGCAGGTGGGGCTCGTGCCCGTGACGTCTGCTTCACTGGTCCAGTACCTGAAGGGGCGACTGCTCGTACCACCGGTGCCTTGCGTGAACGATTGATAGCCCACGACCGCGCCGCCGCCGTCCTGGTAAAAGACGAAGATTGGCGGGTTGGCCTTGGTGCTCAAGATGTAAGCGACCCTGGCCAGCGTCGGCGTGATGGCGCTGCCGCCTGAGCCGAAGATGAAGTGAGCCGCGGGGTTGTTCGCGAGCACCGAGGTCTTCACGTCCGAGCAGAGCACGGCGTGGGCCGACCCCGCACTCGCGAGCGCTGCAAGACCCAGCGCGGCAGCGAGTGCCGTGGGGCGAATTCGAGTATTCAAAGCCATGCTCAGTTTCCTCTGTCTTTATTGGGTAGTTTCGATGACTAACGAGTGAGTTGCGTAGCGCTCGCCGGATCAGCGGGCTGCGCGAAAAGGAGGCGCCTGCTCGGCCGCTTGCGCGCTGAACTCGGCGAGTAACGCCGTGAACTTCGAGGGGCCGCAGCGGCTCATCAAGATCACGCGACTGCCGCGCTGCTTCGCTAGGCGGCGCACACGCCAGACCGCGGCGTGGCTGTTCACGTCGGTGACGACGATCACCACGTCGCAACGCTCCACGAGGGTGCCGAGCGACGCGGCGCCGCGACCGGCGAGGTGGCCGTTGTGGTGCTCGAAGTGGTGCCCGGCGCGCTGCGCGAGGTCTTGATAAAACCCCTCGTTGCGGTCCAGCCCGCCGACGATACCGATGTGCATGGAGGCTCCATGGAACTGCTGCTCTGCGCGTCTACTAAACTGAAAAAACCGTCACAGCCGTTAAGCTATCGGCTTGATATACTTATGGTGTGCAGGGCGTCAAGCGTGATGTGCAGCAGAAGTGCGGCCTTGGGCCGCCGGCCTGGCGCCAATTCGACGCAAAAGAGCTGTTTTATTAATAGTTTTGCAAACACAGGCAGTCTTGAATAAAAGACAAGCCCGTTCAAACCACTGCTCATCAGACCAGTGAATCGCCCGGCAATGCACCCCTCTTTTGTTCAGTATTCGGCCGGAGGGCGGCGACGGCTTTCGCTCGTCCTGCGCCCTCCGCCGTGGTTCAGCGCGGGATCACTTGTTGGGTTGAGGGGTGACGCGGAGGTACGGGCGCACGGCGTTGAACCCCTTCGGGAAACGTTCGGCGAGTTCCTTCGGGTCCTGCAGGGCCGGAATGATGACCACGTCGTCTCCGTCTTGCCAGTCCGCGGGGGTGGCCACCTTGTGGCTGTCGGTGAGCTGCAACGAATCCACCACGCGCAAAATCTCCGAGAAGTTACGGCCGGTGCTGGCGGGGTAAGTGATGATGGTACGGATCTTCTTGTTCGGATCGATGATGAACACCGAGCGCACGGTGAGCGTGTCGTTCGCTTCAGGGTGGATCATGTCGTAGAGCTTCGCGACCTGGCGGTCGGCGTCGCCCAAGATCGGGAAATTGAGCGCAGTGCCTTGCGTGGCTTCGATGTCGCCCGCCCACTTCCGGTGCGACGCAACGTCGTCGACACTGACCGCGATCAGCTTCACGCCGCGCTTGCCGAACTCCTCTTTCAACTTCGATGCGCGTCCGAGCTCAGTGGTGCACACGGGGGTGAAGTCCTTGGGATGCGAGAACAAGATCCCCCAGCTGCTGCCCAGCCACTGGTGAAACGAGATCGAACCCTCCGTGGATTCCTGGGTAAAGTCGGGGGCGATGCTTCCGATGTGCAAGCTCATTTGAATCTCCTCCGCCGAGGCGGTCGGTGGCTGCCCTGCGCAGCAGGGGAACCATTACCCTACTATCCAGATGGTCTTTGTGGTTTTATACCAACCCGGGCCTTGCCATGACTAAGTCTTCTATAGTAGACAGTTTCTACTCGTCAAGCTTGGCCACTCCTGAGCAAACGCCCCCCGCTCCTGAATCCGCGGCTGATCTAACGCCAATTGTCGGGGCAAACCTACGGCGCTTGCGGGTCAAGCGCGGCCTATCACTCGAGCGCATGGCCAAGGCGTCGGGGGTCAGCCGGGCCATGCTCGGGCAAATCGAACTTGGGCACAGCACACCGACGATCAATGTGGTCTGGAAAATTGCGCGCGCACTCGACGTTTCGTTCGCCACGCTGATCACCGAACACGCGGGCAGCAGCACCGCCCTGGTCCTGCGCGATCGCGCCAAGCTGCTCACTTCGCAAGACGGAAGCTTCACGTCTCGCGCCTTGTTTCCTTTCGACGAACCACGCAACGTCGAGTTCTACGAGCTGAACCTGGCAGCCAATTCGCTCGAAGAAGCAGACGCGCATCCCGTCGGCACCACGGAGAATTTGGTCGTCACCAGCGGCGCGCTGGAGCTCACGGTCGGCAAAGCTCGTCACCAACTCAGCACGGGCGATGCCATCTTCTTCGAGGCTGACGTACCTCACTCGTATCGCAATCCGGGCAGCGTGAATCTGACGATGTACTTGGTGATGAGCTACGCGAATCGGGTGGTCGGCGTTTAGCCGAAACACATCGAATTTTCGGCTCGAAGCAGGCGAATCTCGGACTCCGCCAAGCGACGGCGGCGGTGCGGTGGTACGCTCGAGACCGTGGACGCGTATGGCTCGGGTACAGTCGCGATTCTGCTCGGGAGCCTGGCGGCCGCATGCGGCGGGCAGGCCACAGACGGACGTGCGCATGCGGTGGGCGGGACCGGTGGGATGCCGGCCGTTGTCGACGTCGCTGACGGCGGCGAAGACGCGGCGGGCTCGTCCGGGGCGCCATCTGACCGACCAGCGCCTGTAGACGGCGTTCCACTTTCCACCTGCTCGGTCGCCGGCAGCCATGCCTGCTCGTTCATCCTCGTTGACCGCCCAGACCTCCCCGAGCAAGAACGTTGGGGCACTCTTTCCGGGTCGGACCAATTTGCGGTGGAATGTCCACCAACTGCTTGCGGCGATGCGATGTACGAGGTGGACCATTCTGGCTGCGCGACCGTCGCTGCCGACAGCGCTCGAAGCGAGTTCAGCGCCTGCACCCTGAAGTACCTCGAGCAGTTCCGGTGGCCTTGCGCAGCGGATCAGCGTGTTCGCATCTACGCGAGCTGCACGACGCGGTGATGCGGTCTACGCGGCGCTCGAGGTGCCGCCCGACCCGCGCGAATGACCGCTCTAAGCGACGATGCCGGTCGCGTGCAGCAGCCACCCCGCGCCAGCACCGCCCAAAACGAGCCAGGTCGCGTTGGGTTTGAAACGAATCAATAGCCCCGCCGCCACCCCGGCGAGGGCGACGGTCGGCAGGTCAATCAGCGCAGCACGCCCGAGCTGAATCGTGACGATTGCCATGAGCGCCAATGAAGCGACGTTCACGCCGTCGAGGAACGCGCCGGCCGCCGGAGATGCGCGCAAGCGCGGAACGAGCGGAGCGCTCAATGCGACGAACACGAACGCGGGCAGGAAAATGCCCGCGGTCGCGATCAGTGCACCAGCAGGCCCTGCCAGCACGTAACCAACGAACGTCGCGGTGGTGAACACCGGTCCGGGCGTCACTTGGCCGACCGCGATGGCGTCGATCAGCTGGGCTTGGGTGAGCCACCCGAGGCGTTCCACGAGGTCAGCGCGCAGGAACGCGAGCAAAACGTAGCCGCTGCCGAAGAGCACCGAACCCGTCTTCAAGAAAACCCAAAACAGGCCGGGAAGCGTGACCGCGGCCTTCCCCGCGCTGGCGGCCGCTATTGGGATGACGGGCGCAAACTGGCCCAGGCTCGAGCCCGAGCTTGGCCTGCGCGAATTCGTGACGCGGGCTGCCATCACAGCGACCGCACCAGCTCCGAACAGCACCACGAGCTCGTTCACGCCCAAGGCGGCGAGGACGCCGGCAATCGCGCCGAGCGCCCGCAACGGGGTCGTTCGAACGGCCTTCGGCGCCAGCGCGAAGATCGCTTGCACGACCACACCCAGGATCACGGGCTTCACTCCGTACAGCAACCAGACCGCGCTCGGGACCGTGCCGAAGCGCACGTACGCCCAGCCGCACAAACCCGTTATCAGCATCGCGGGCAGGATGAACGCGACGCCCGCGGTGACGAGGCCAGCCCAACGCCGACGTTCCCAACCGATGTGAATCGCGAGCTCCGTCGAGTTCGGGCCCGGGATGAGATTTGTCGCGCCGAGCAAATCGAGGAAGCGATCCTCGGAGAGCCAACCGCGTCGGCCGACCACTTCGTCGTGCATCATCGCCAGATGCGCGGCGGGACCACCGAAGGCGGTGCCACCGAGCCGCAGAAAAAGCAGCGCGAGCTCGCGCAGAGTCGTGCGCTTCAAGCTAGGCGACTCGTCAGCCACGCTCATGCCCAACGCCTGGTCACCCCCCGGCGTTCTCATGAAATAGACCACCGCGCAAGCTACGGCGAGTCGACGGGAGGGAGCTACGCGACGGGCCGCGGCGCGGCGCGCCCGCTCACCCCCCATCCACTCAGGGAATCACTCACCGACGACGAGTTTGTAGCCGGAGTTGACCCAGTTGCGAGTGCCGCCGCTGAGGTTGTACACGTTGGAAAACCCTGATTCTTCGGCGACTTGGGCGGCCGCTTGGCTGCGCACACCGGCCGCGCAAACGAAGATCACATTGTCGCGCGTCAGGGTGGACTTGGGGCTTTGGCGTAGACGGTCGAAGGGCACCAGCCGGGCACCGGGGAGGTGGCCCCGCGACCATTCACGCGGCTCGCGCACGTCCACGATGTCGCATTCACCACTGGTAATCAGTTCCTGAGCCTGTTCGGGCGACAATGTCTTGATCACGAAGTCCACTATAAGAGACTTCGCGGTCGACGCAAGCGATAAAAGACAGAGCGCTCTTTCAATGGACCAGCCACTCGCCTCGACCAGCGAGACAAGCGCCGGTAATTATTAGAATTATCTGTGCTGCAGGCGGGTCACGGCGGCCACGAGATCGTCGATGTCTTCTTTGGTGTTGTAGGGTGCGAGGGACGCACGCACGGTCGCTTCCAGGCCAAAACGGCGCAAAATGGGCTGAGCGCAGTGGTGGCCAGAGCGGACGGCGATGCCTTCCTTGTCCAGGGCAGCTCCCACGTCTTCGGTGCGCTTTCCGTCTAGGACGAAGGACAGGACGCCGGCCTTGTCCGGAGCGGTGCCGATCAGTGTCAGGCCAGGAATGCGGCACAGGCCTTCGGTCGCGTAAACCAAAAGCTCGTGCTCGTAGCGGGAGATGTTTTCCAGGCCGACGGCCATCACGTAGTCGATGGCCGCGCCCAGGCCGACGGCGTCCGCGATGTTGCCGGTACCGGCTTCGAAGCGGAACGGGGGCGGCTGATAGACGGTCTTCTCGAACGTCACATCCGCGATCATGTTGCCGCCACCTTGCCAGGGCGGCATGTGCTCGAGCACGCCGGCTTTACCATACAGCGCGCCGATGCCGGTTGGACCAAACACCTTGTGTCCGGAGAAGACGTAAAAGTCGGCGTCCAACGCTTGCACGTCCACGCGTTGATGCGAGACCGTCTGGGCGCCGTCGACCAGCGCGAGCGCGCCGTGGCGGTGTGCGATTTCGACCATCTCTCGTGCGGGCGTGATGGTGCCGAGCGCGTTCGAGACCTGCGTGAAAGAGGCGATGCGGGTGCGCGGATTGAACAGCTTCTCGTACTCTTCGAGAATGATCTGGCCGTTCGAATCGACGGGCGCGACGCGGATTTTAGCGCCTTTTTCCGAGGCCAACTGCTGCCAGGGCACGATGTTGGCGTGGTGTTCGAGCACCGTCAGCACGATCTCGTCGCCGGCTTTGACGTTGCGATGGCCCCAGCTCTTGGCCACCAAGTTGATGGCTTCGGTCGCGCCGCGCGTGAAGACGATCTCCTTTGCGGTAGACGCGTTCAAGAAGCGTCGCACGCGCTCGCGCGCGCCTTCGTAGGCGTCGGTCGCGCGGGCGGCGAGGGTGTGCGCCGCGCGATGAATGTTGGAGTTTTCGTGCTCGTAGAAGTAACTCAGGCGCTCGATCACGGCGCGCGGCTTCTGCGTGGTGGCCGCGTTATCGAGCCAGATCAGGCGTTTGTTGCCATGCACGCGCTCTTCCAAGATCGGAAAATCTTGTTTGATGGCGTGCGCGTCGAAGATACCGGGCGACGTACCCGTGCCGAGATCGGGCACGAGCTCGGGGCTGTAGCCGTCGTGCGATAGGACCTCACTGGCCAGCGCGGGACGCGCGAGCGCCTCGGGCGTGGCACGCTCGGGCACCGCAACCGGCAGCGGGAGCGATTCCGGCGCTGGCAGGTTCGGCACTGCCGCGCTCGGACCGTTGACGAGACGCGCGAAATCAGGCGCGGGCGGCGTCATTCCGCCCGGAAAACCGGGCGTTTGGGGCGGTGCGCTGGGCGCATAGGGCAGACCCGACGGAGCACCGCCGAAGCCGGGTTGCGGCGGCAACGCGAACGGAAGTACGCCGGAGGGAACAGAAGGAGTCGCACCCGACGGAACTGCAGGCGCGGAAGGGACGGAGGCCGCTGAGCCGGAAGGAACGGACGGGGTCGTGCCCGCGGGAGCAGAAGGGCTCGCCGGAACCGACGCAGATGGAACCTGCGCGGAGGGAATGGCTGCAGATGCGGCCGGTACGGGAGCGGGCGGAGCTCCGCCGGGAGCATTCGGCAGGCCCGCGTGATCGAGGAAGTAAGGCGTGGCGCTCGGCGTGCGGTCGGCGCTGAGCATCAGCTCGAGCGGCGTGGGCGTACCCATGAGCTCTGCGAAGAGCGTCGGCGCAGGGCGCACGTCCGCCTCTTTGGGGAACGGACTCGCGGCCAAGGGCGGCGTGTGAAATACGCCGGGAACGGGCGGTTGCGACGCGGCGCCGGAAAGGCCGCCACCGCCGACGTTCACGGCGCTCGGGCCGACGCGCGGCGGAGGTAAGGGCCCCGGCACCGGCGTTGGCCCGGACACCGGAGGCACGATCACCTCCGGTGCGAGCGCGCCCGCGCCCGGCGTTGCCAGCGATGCGGGCGGAACCTCGCCCAGCGGTGAGCCGCCAGGCAAGGCCGAGAAGAACTCGTTGGCGATGCGCGACACTTCGCCCACCATCGCCGCAAAATCTAAGGCGGAGCCCGCGTTCGAGCCGCTGAGCGGTTCGACCGAGGTTACTCCGCCACGCGGATCACTTGTACTCATGATAGTTGCCGATATCTACGTTCTGCAGCACGGCGATGGCGTCGTGAGCGAGCACGGCGGCCGAACAATACAGCGACACCAGGTAGGAAGCGGCACCGCGATCGTTGATGCCCATCCAACGCACGGACAAGCTCGGGCTCACCTCACCCGGGACGCCCGGTTGAAAGAGACCGACCACACCGCGTTTCCGCTCGCCGGTGCGGAGCAGCAAGATGTTGCTGACGTAACGGCCCTGATCGTTCTGGTACACGTCCAGCTTATCGCTCGGGATCAGCGGCAGACCGCGCCAAGTGAGGAACGGCGAGCCGAACAGGGTGGTGGTGGGTGGCGGTACACCGCGGCGCGTGCATTCGCGGCCGAATGCGGCGATCGCCTTGGGGTGGGCGAGGAAGAACGCGGGCTCTTTCCAAACCTTGGTGATCAGCTCGTCTAGATCATCCGGTGTGGGCGGACCAACGCGCGTGGAGATGCGCTGGGACGGGATGACGTGGCTCAAGAGGCCGTAGTTCGGGTTGTTGATCAGCTCGCGCTCTTGGCGCTCTTTGACCATGTCGACCAAGACAGCGAGCTGTTCGCGCACTTGGTCCATCGGGCTGCGGTACAGATCCGAGATGCGGGTCTGTACGTCGAGCGTGGTGGTGACGGTGCTCAGCGTGTATTCACGCGGGTGTTCTTCGTAGTCGACGAACGCCTTGGGTAGCTCGTCCCCGTCGCTCGGGCTGCACTCGATGCCGATGTTGTCTTCCCCGCCCTCTTTGACCTTGTTGACGCGGTAGGTGCCGGCTTCGACCGGTGTCCACGGCAATAGACTCACGAGCCAGCGAGGTGTCGTGCCGATCCATTGCGGCGGCGTTTTAGTGGTGTTTGCAAGCTGGCGAGCGCCTTGCGCGCCAAGCGTAGGGGTAGGTCCGGACATCTATTGCTTCTCCAATACGGGGCGCGCGCGGCGAATGACCCCCGCGCGCCCCAGACCTTTGCCTCCTCGCGCTGCGGGGCGCAATTGCTTAGCGCACGCTCACGCCCCCCGCCGTTGCTTTTCTCCGCTAACTAAGATGAAGCGGCTCTGCTAACGGATGTTCAGCGCAAGGCCACGGTCGGGTCTTTGAGCCTCGGCAAATCGAACCAGATTTGGTCGCAGAACGCGAGTTCCTCCGGTGTCAGCTCGATGGCGATTCCCGGCAGGCTCTGATCGAGTTGCTCGGCGCGGCTAGCGCCCAGGATCGCGCAAGTAACGCCCGGCTGGGCCAAAACCCAGGCCAACGCCACTTCCGTCAGTGAGCGACGACGCTCAGAGAAGAAACGTTTCAGACTCTCGACGGCTTCGAACTGCGCGCTCTGCCAGTAGCGCTGTTGATAGAACTTACCGGCTTGGTTGAGCGAGAAGCGCGTGCCCGCGCTGACCTCTTGGCCGGGTTGGTACCGGCCGGTCAGAAAGCCGCCCGCGAGCGGGTTGTACACGATCAAGCCGAGCCCCTCGGCCCGACACAGCGGCACGATCTCGTTCTCGATCTCCCGATACAAGATGTTGTAACGGGGCTGATTGCTTTCGTAGCGCGCGTAGCCGTGTTTATCGCTCGTCCACAGCGCCTTACCCAGCAGATGCGCGGGATAATTGCTGGATCCCAAATAACGGACCTTTCCCTGATGCACCAGATCATCGAGCGCGCCGAGCGTTTCTTCAATCGGCGTTTCCGGATCGGGTTGATGGGTCTGATAAAGATCGAGATAGTCCGTCTTCAGACGACGCAGGCTGGCTTCGATGGCGGCGATGATGTGTTTACGTGACAGCCCGACTTCATTCGGGCCCTCGCCCATCTGCCCACGGCACTTACTAGCAAGCACGATCTTGTCGCGCAGCTTGCGCTCGGCGATCCACTTGCCCACGATACTCTCGGTGCTGCCGCGCATTTCGGGCGTAGCACCGAGCGGATACACATCCGCCGTATCGAAAAAGAACACGCCCGCTTCGTACGCCTTGTCCATGATCGCGAACGACGCGGCTTCGTCACATTGATTGCCGAAGGTCATGGTGCCCAGGCAAATTTCGCTCACCTTGAGGCCCGTACGGCCGAGTCGCTTGGTCTTCATCGTGCGGCGCTCTCTCTATTTGGCGTGGTGGCTCTTGAGCCACTCGAGCGTCCGTTTCCAACCATCCTCGGCCGACTCTTGGTGAAAGCTCGGTCGATAGTCGGCGAAGAACGCATGACCCGCTTCCGGGTAAATGTGAATGCTCGAAGCCTTCGCGGCGGCATTCGAGGAAGCGGCCAGCGCTTGCGCCTGCTGCTGCACGGTGGCCACCGGGATCCCCTGGTCTTTTCCGCCATAAAGGCCCAAAACCGGAGCTTTCAAGGAACTTACCACGTCGGCCGGGAAACGCGGATGCAGCTCGTCCTTCTCGCCCGTGATCTTGCCGTACCAGGCCACTGCGGCTTTCAGCTTCGGTTGCTGGGCCGCGTACAGCCAGGTGATGCGGCCCCCCCAACAAAAACCGGTGATCGAAAGCTTCGAAACATCCGCGTGCGGTTCTTTCTTGGCGAAGGCCACGGCCGCGTCCAAGTCCGACAGCACCTGCGCATCCGGCACTTTGGACACGACCTTGCTTTGGATCTCTTTGAAATCCGTCAGCTTGGAAACGTCACCCTGACGAGCGAAGAGCTCGGGCGCGATCGCGTAGTAGCCTTCTTTGGCGAAGCGCCGGCACACATCCTTGATGTGCTCGTGCACGCCGAAGATTTCGTGCACCACCAGCACCACGGGCACCTTGCCCTTGGGCTTGAGCGGCAGCGCGCGATAGCCGGGAATGTCCCCCGCGCTGGTCGCAATCTTGATTTCGCCGGCCTCCAAACCGTCACTATCGGTGGTGAGCGCTGATGCAGAGATGGGCCTGACCGCGAGCGCGAAGCCGGCGCTCAGCGATTGCACCAAGACTTGGCGACGAGACGTTCCGGAGCGGAGATTCAGCTGGGTCATCAGCGATAGCGACCTTTCTACTTTGCTAGACAAGGCAAAACAAGCCCGAATTATCCCGTGGCGCGCGGCAGGATCTAGCCCTAGGAGCATTTACCATGGCGCAGCTCTTCGACCCGCTCACGATACGCAACGTAACATTCAGAAACCGCATCGCAGTATCACCCATGTGCCAGTACAGCTCGGTCGACGGCTTCGCGAACGACTGGCACTTGGTCCACCTCGGTTCGCGCGCCATCGGCGGCGCGGCGCTGGTCGTGGCCGAAGCCACCGCGGTCGAAGCGCGCGGCCGTATTTCCCCGAGTGATCTCGGCCTCTGGCAAGACGCGCAGATCGAACCGCTGGCGCGCATCGCCCGCTTCCTGGAAGAGCATGGCGCGGTCGCCGGCATCCAGCTCGCCCACGCCGGTCGCAAAGCGGCCACAGCCCGCCCCTGGGAAGGCGGCAAACCGCTCTCGAACGAGGCCGGCGGTTGGGACGTCGTAGGCGCTAGCCCGATCCCATTCGATGAGCCCTACCGCGTGCCGCAGCAGCTCACGATCGAAGAGCTCAGCGGCATCCGCGAGCAGTTCTGCGCCGCCGCCCAGCGCGCACTCAGCGCCGGCTTTCGCTACCTCGAACTGCACGCCGCGCACGGCTACCTGCTGCACAGCTTCCTTTCTCCGCTATCGAACCAACGCACCGATGCCTACGGCGGCAGCTTCGAAAATCGCGCGCGATTTCTGCTCGAAACCGTGCGCAGCCTGCGTGCCATTTGGCCGCACGACCGCGTCTTCGGCGTGCGCCTCTCCTGCACGGATTGGGTGCCCGGCGGCTGGACGATCGAAGATACCGTGCAGCTTGCTCCGTTGCTCGAGCGAGAAGACATCGATCTGATCGACTGCAGCGCAGGAGGCAGCGCCGCCCACGCTATCATCCCGACCGCCCCCGGCTATCAAGTCGCTTTCGCCGAAGCCGTCAAACACGCCACCCAGCTGCGCGTCGCAGCCGTCGGCCTGATCACCGACGCCGCCCAAGCCAACGCCATCATCGCCGAAGATCGCGCCGACTTCGTCTTTCTCGCCCGTCAATTCCTGCGCGACCCCTACTTCGCCATCAACGCCGCCCGCGCCCTCGGCCACAAGCCCGTCATCCCCCCGCAATACGGCCGCGCCCATTGAGTTTTTTTGGTTGATGGCCACGCGCCACAACGCGAACCGTCCCAGCCTTCGGCGTCGAGCTGCGGAGCTGAGGGAGCATGCCATGCGCGACTTTTGCTCGATGAAGTGAGTGGCTTGCGCGCGTGTGTAGCTCCCGCTCACGAAGCTCAGGGTTGCCAGAGGAATTCAGGAACGATCAACGGGCGTCGTCGAGCCCAGGGTCCGCTCCGACCGGAACCCTCAACCAAGCGCGCCTGCCCTTTCGCCAGCAAACGGACTCGCTGGATCGACAGCAACGGAGCGCGTGCAACGGCAGGGGCGGCCCGGTGTGCAACGACGGCCCAGCGCGAACGCCGTAGCTCGAGCTTCGAACAGCACAGCGAGAGCTTGGCGAAAGTCGAGCTAGTGCAGCGCGACGGCGATATACCGAACCTCGACTCACTTGCGCTACACTAGTCTAGTCTAGTTGAGTTCGGTACGACGGGCGGCGCTGGGGGGCGCTACGCTGTCGTGGACCGTTTGCAGCTTTTCCGCCAGCAGGCGCAGGCGTTCGGTCGGGTCGGTTTCAGCCAGCAGGCGTTGGCTGGCGTCGGGATCGCCGACGAGCGCGGCGGCGAGGCGGTCAGCGTAAGCGCCAGCGCCTTCTGCCCCGCGGGTGAGTGCGCGCAGGTCGCGGACGGATTCGGGCAGATGGGGGGCTAGGGCGGACCAGAGGGAAATCAGCTTGCGTTGCCAGGCCGCGGTGACGCTGGCGTCGGAGAAGCCGTCGCTCAGTTCTTCGAGGCGGACTTCACGGAACGTGCGTTTCGCTGGCAGCTCTTCGAGAATGCGGGCGCGGGCGAGGCCGCGCAGGGTGATGTCGAAGCGGCCATCGGCGTGCTCGACGGAGTCGATCACCGCGCCCACGCCGCAGACGTCGAACACGGGGGGGCGGCCTTCGTAATCGGCTTCGAAGCCTGGCTTGAGCCGGACGATGCCCATCAGCTTGCGACCGCCGAGCACCTCACGCACCAGCTCGCGGTAGCGCGGCTCGAACACGTGCAAGGGCAATAAAGCACCGGGAAACAGCACGACATTGGGCAAGGGAAAGATTGGCAGCGCGGCCAAATCTCGTTCGACGAGCCCAGACAATGACATGCCGCACATTCTCTCACATTGGCACGGATAACGCCATCCGACGTATCCCAAAGCGTCGAGCCTACGTGACGCGCGGCGTCTCGCGAAGCGTCGAGAGCGATGTTGCGCGCGGCGTCTTGCAAAGCGTCGAGGGTGGGCGTCGCGCAGGGACGTCTTTCCGAAGTGTCGCGCGCGCGTTGCGCGTCGGCGTCTTCCGAAGCGCCGCACGCGGGCGTCGCGCGCCGCATCGCTCGGCTGCATGCAAGCCAAGCGAGAGCCGCTCACTTCGGAAAAGGGGCGTTTACTTGGAGACTTGATCGAGGCGGCCGAGCCGCCTGAGCTCTGGGCCCAACCATGCGGTGGCCCCCGTGACGAGCAGAGTCATGCCACCACCGAATACGACCGAAGGAATCACGCCCAACAGGCGCGCGGCTACGCCCGACTCGAAAGCCCCGATCTCGTTGGAAGAGCCGATGAAGATTTGATTGATCGAAGCCACGCGGCCGAGCAGGCGACCAGGGACACGTAGTTGTAAAAGGGTACTGCGTACCACGACGCTCACCATGTCGAGCGCGCCGCTGGCGGCGAGCAGGCCGAGGGAAAGCGCGAAGCTCTTGGACAGCGCAAACGCCACGATGGCTAGCCCAAAGCCCGCGGTCGACACCAGCAACGTACGCCCCGCGCGACGAAGCGGCGGACGAGAAGCCAAGAAAACCGACGCGGCCAAGGCGCCCACCGCGGGCGCTGCGCGCAGCATGCCGAAGCCACGCGAGCCGACCGCTAAGATCTCGTTGGCAAACACCGGCAGGAGCGCGGTTGCGCCCCCGAACAGGACGCCGAACATATCGAGCAGCAGTGCGGACAGCAGCAGGCGATCGCTCGCCAAGTAGCTGAACCCTTCGCGAATGCTGCGCGTGACCGATAGCCCGCTCTTCGGTGTTTGCGTGGGGCGATCTTTGGGTACGCGGTACATGGCGAGCCAAGCCGCGATCAAGAGCAAGCCAGCAGACGAGTAGGCACCCTGCGGACCGAGCGCCGCATACAGAAGGCCGCCCCCCGCAGGCCCCGCGAACATGGCCAGCTGGAAGCAGCTGGTACGAATCGCGATCGCTTTCGCATACAGCGACGGCGGCAGGAGCTCGGCATTCAAAGCAGCGCGCGCGGGCTGGAGGAAACTGCGGCACACGCCCAAGACCACGACCGCCGAATAGATGGCCAGCTTGTGGCGGGCTGCACCGAGCGCGCTGTGCTCCAGCGAGAGCAGCAGCAAACACGCCGACATCGCCACCATGACGTAGAGCACCCCGAGCGAGACGCGACGACGATCGCGCGCGTCCGCGACGTGACCACCAAACAGCGCGAAGGCCACGAATGGTAAGGCTTCCGCCAGGCCCACTGCGCCCAGCGACAAAGGATCGCGAGTCAGCTCGTAGATCTGATACGCGACGACGGTGCCTTGGATCTGATTGGCCAGCGTGACCAAGACCATGCTGGCCATGAATTCACGAAAGCCGGGTACGCCCCAAATGTTGGGCTCGGTGGGCGCAGCTGCGCCCGCATTCACGACAGCGGACTCGGACAAATTGCCCCTCGAACTATTGGACTGTGACGCTCACTCGTCAATCGGCCGCCAGCACGGTGCCAAGCCCGGCAACCGGGGCCTGGCGCACGACGCTCAGCTCACCGGCCCTGCTGAACAAGGCAGCACGCCCAAAGTGTGCCCCAGCTTCAACTGCTTGGTGCTCAGGTACGCGATGTTGTCTTGGGTCGGGCGCGTAAGCAGCGGTACCCGTTCCACGATACGCAAATTGTAACCTTCCAACTCTTTGAATTTGGCTGGATTGTTGCTCATCAAACGCAGGGTGGTCAGGCCCAGATCGGTCAAGATTTGGGCGCCCACGTCGTAAGTGCGGGAATCGACTGGCAACCCCAGATCGAGGTTGGCCTCGACTGTGTCGCGCCCCTGGTCTTGCAGCTTGTAAGCGTGCATTTTGCTGGTCAAGCCGATGCCTCGCCCCTCGTGCCCGCGCAAATAGACGACCACCCCTTGTCCGGCGGCCGCGATCTTCTCCAACGCGGAGTCGAGCTGGCTGCCGCAGTCACAACGGGTGCTGCCAAAAATATCGCCCGTGAGGCATTCCGAATGTACGCGCACGAGCACATTTTGAGCGCCGCGCACTTCACCGCGCACGAGCGCTACGTGTTCGATGCCGTCCAACACGCCGCGGTAAACGCGCGCGCTGAACACGCCATGCCGGGTTGGCAAACGCGCGTCCGCCACTGGCTCGACCAGCACCTCCGTGCGCCGCCGGTAGGCGATCAGGTCGGCAATGCTGATCCGAATCAGCCCATGCGCGGCTGAAAAATGCGCGACTTGTTCGGGATTTTTCATCGTCCCGTCGTCGTTCACGAGCTCGGCCAAGACCCCAACCGGGGCCAGCCCCGCCAAGCGCGCCAAATCCGAAGCGGCTTCGGTGTGACCCTCGCGACGCAGAACGCCGCCTTCCCGCACGCGCAGCGGAAAGATGTGCCCCGGCCGCGCAAAATCACCCGCCTTGCGCAGCGGATCCGCGAGCGCGCGCAACGTCGCGCTGCGATCGGCCGCAGAGATGCCAGTGGTGGTGCCCACGGTGAGATCGACCGAAACCGTAAACGCGGTGCGCATCGACTCGGTGTTGTCTGCCACCATCAGCGGCAGCCCGAGATCGCGCGCGCGCTCGCGAGGCACCGTCGCGCAGATCACGCCGCTGGTGTGGCGAATCATGAAGGCGACCTTTTCCGGTGTCGCGTGCTCGGCAGCCAGGATCAGATCGCCCTCGTTCTCACGCGCGGCGTCATCCACGACCACCACGATCTCACCTTTTGCAATTGCGGAGATCGCTGCTTCGACGCTATCGAATGCCATTTATCCTGTAATTTCCCGAGCCTCGGGCGCTCGTTCTGGTTGTGTGTGGCGCGTGCCACGGATCGAACCGCCAATTTCGCCAAACCGGATCAAGCGGGCGCGCACCACATTGCGGCTGATGCCGAGTAGCCGCGCCGTTTGCAGCTGATTTTCCGAACAATAGTGGTACGCCGTTTTCAGCACTACGTTTTCGATCCGCTCGAACAAATTCGGCAACTCTTGGCCGAACAGCTCGAGCAAAGCATCCTCGAGTGGCGTTCGCTCGCCGTCCGCGTGGCGCTCGCCGTCCGCGTCGCCCACGCCGCGAGCGTTGCGCGCGCCGGCGATGACTTGCGAACCCAGCGCGCTCAAACGCAAATCTTCCGACGTAATCTGGCTGCCGTGGCAGAGCAAGAGCGCGTGGTGCATGGCATTCTCCAGCTCGCGAATGTTCCCCGGCCAGGAGTGCTCGAGCAGCCGCGCGGCTGCGTCCGCGCCCAGCTCGGTGGGGCCGAGGTCCAAACGTTGACGATAAAACTCCAAAAAATGCCGCGCCAACGGCAAGATATCGCCTGCGCGCTCGCGCAGCGGCGCAAGCTCGAGCGTAGCGGCGCTCAAGCTCTGCAAAAGCTCAGGGTTGAAGTGACCTGCTCGGACGGCTTGGTCCAGATTCACATTCGTAGCGGCGATCAAACGAACGTCAACTGGTGTCGGTTCCTCCGCACCGAGCCGGAGTACCTCACCGGCCGACAACACGCGCAGCAACTTGTGCTGCACCTTGGGCGATAGATCTCCAATCTCGTCCAGGAACAACGTGCCGCCGTGCGCCGCCTCGAACCAACCCGCTTTGGCACTGGTTGCGCCTTCGCAAGCGCCCTTGGCATGCCCGAACAGCTCACTGTCCGCCGCGTCGCGCGAGAAGCCGCTGCAGTTCACCGCCAAGAACGGCCGGCCCCCGCGCGGACTCAGGTCGTGCAGGTGCCGGGCCACGAGCTCACGGCCCGTGCCGGTTTCGCCAGAAATCAGCACACGGGCAGAGCCGGGCGCGATCTCCCGCACCCGCTCGAGCAGCGCCACCGATTTCGGATCCTCGAAAACGAGCGCTTTAGCCCGCACCGAGAGCGCCAAGGCGCCCGCACCAGGCAATGTAAGAACCGTCATCCGTCCAATTCCCAGCTCAAGACCGGCAGCACACTGCCATCAAAAGAGCAGCATGTCTACGTTAATGGACGATCACCCAAAGGTGACCGACGGGCGCGTGCCGCCGGATTGCTTTTGAGCCATGCACAGCGAAAACTCGACGCAACGCACTCACCGGGAACTGAGCACGGCGCGAGGTGCGACGCTGGACCGCGATCGCCCCCTCCCCTCCCCTCCCACTCCTCCCGGGTTTCGAACAGGGAGGACCTCACGAGCACCGAGCACCGAGCACCGAGCACCGAGCACCGAGCACCGAGCACCGAGCACCGAGCACGAGCACC
>Ga0247778_1000395_pt1 | contig 61419 bp, 73 predicted proteins | sample UWRJL049202B5_FD_179939 | JGI IMG/M metagenome (GOLD analysis project Ga0247778, IMG submission 179939) | Plant litter microbial communities from Arlington Agricultural Research Station in Wisconsin, United States - UWRJ-L049-202B-5 | ecosystem: Environmental > Terrestrial > Plant litter >... | reverse complement strand
AGAGAGACCTGGATGGAATGTTTATGATTATGACAATAAGTCTTTTGTTATAAGTAAAAGTTGAGGTTGAAAGCGATAGTTGGGGCTAGCCCTTATGATCATGACTCTCATTTAGTGTACGGAGGGGGGGGGGGGTTAGGAACACATGACTTAAAAAATTTCTATGAATGGAGACTGATGGTAGTTGATGTTGAAAATAGACTTTGCGGCAATGATGTTCACATTCTGTGGATGTCATTGGAAGACTATCTTCCACTTTGCGTCCGATATCAATAGATACTGGAGACTCCCCTCTTTCTCTTGACAAGCATCCTCTGCCAAAATCGTACTGATCAAGCTGCTGGACGAATACGAATTTGCATTTCTCGATGACAAGCAGCTAAAGCCCAGCTGTATTCATGAATTTCTCTTCTTTCATCCAGATAACAAGATGTTGATACGTCGAAGGCAAGATAGTATCGGGATCAAGTTTTGATATCGCTCAATGTAAACAATTTGTCCAAATAGTGCAATTTTATGTCCAAAAACTTCTGCAGAAAATGAAGAGACCATCGATGAGCTCACAAGATATTGAGGTGGTCCAGGATGTTTGAGGGCGCCGCCAGCAGGTAAAGAGAGTTTCGGGGCGATTTCGCAAGCCCCTCGCTAAAAACGCGATTAGCAAGAGCTGTGACCATGATAATTGTCCTCAGTAAGGACAATTTGCGTAATCCCGTGTCAAATGACAAAGGGGTCTGGAACTCGACAGGAGTTAAATATCCAGTACATGAGCCCTGTAACCTCGTGGGGGCATCGCTGGATTTGCAGGTAGCACTCGCTAATTTTCAGGGCACCTCATCCAAGGGGATTCTGGCAATGTCACAGAAACACCCAGAATCACAAACCGCTCATGCAGCTCAAAGTCCTGCATTCAAACAACAGATGTGGGATAGCTTTGAATATTTGCATGAAGGACTCTTCTGGTCGCTACAGAGTCAAAGTTAGTACTTGATGTAGGACCTAAAACGCAAGGAAAATTCGATCTCATTGTCTAAATGTTACCTCAAAGATTTTACATAATAATGATATGAATATATACAGAGATGCCTCATTGCCTCCCCATTTTGAGTGAAGCTTCTCCAAAGCGCTTGGTGGGTCTTCGTAAGAATGCAATCTTGACAGAGCCACGAAAATGAAGGGCAAAAAACCAGAGATTTTTCTGACAAAAGCTCCTGACACGGATAAAAATCCCATCTACTCCAAGAGAGAAAACAAAAGGGTCACTTTCACTGGCAGAAAGTAAACGGAAGACCGGTCTTTGTGCTTCCACCTTCATATAAAAGTCTGGAGAAGATTGACACAAAAGGCGTTTGCTCTTCTTAGACGAGACTTCATTGTCGTGACTGCATTTCGAATGTTCTCCAGAGTACTTCATCTGGTCTTTGAGGACCATTTCTACAGCCTTCCTTATTTCAGAGGCACGTATTTAAGGGGCCTTCTCTCCACCTGAAGGCATCCGTCTCAACATCCACAGCTTCTGAAACAACACACCCAAATCCAAACACTTCGCCGAACCCGACCAACATATCACACCACCCGAGACACGACAACCTTGACTTCAAGATGGGAGCCGGCGAAGGATCAACCTCGCGCAAGAAGGTGGGAAAGATATCGATCAAGAACTCAAAGATAGTCGTCCAAGAAGAAGGTTCGGACAGCACATCATCTGAAGGCGAACAATCCGAAGACAGCGAAGATGAGCTCAGCGGAGAGGAAGAGGATGAAAATGACCCAGAGTGGCTTGGAACTTCCGACGAGGTGGAGGTTCGGGTCGAGATCAGTGATGATGAGAACGAAGATGAAGATGACGAGCACGAAGCCTCCTCGAACTCCCCTTCTGAAGACCTCGATGAGGGAAACGACACCAAGTCGGCTTTGGATGTGGCCTGGACAGAGATTGCTGATGTCTTAGACGGCACCAAGTACGACCTCGAGATGGATGCCAATCAGGTTGCCGCGCCAAAGAATACCCGCAAGTCAACACCGCGTTCGGCTAAGGCTATGGGCAAGATGAAGGCTCTTGACGTCGAGAGGCTGACTGCGGCTTTGAAAAATCTGAAGAAGGCTACATACGGTACAGTCAATGACATCGATGCGGAAAAACAGCGAAAGCTTGACCACAGCAAGGCTCGGAACCAAGCCCAGGTCACGGTTGCCGCAGAGTACACCACTGACAAAGAGCATTATGATGACATGGTCAAGGCGGAGGCTCAGAACTTGACAGACAAATTCCAATTCTTCTTTAAGTGGCCCGCCAGAGCAACTGCGCGCGCAGAAGTGCTCGTGTCCCGCAATGTCATCAAGTATCTCGAGCCAGAGCCTGTCAAGAAAGAAGCCGAGGCGAAAGTGGTGACGGAAACCAATCGGATTGCCCGTGAACTCGAGCTCAAATACTTGGATCGCACCATGATGGCCCAGGTCTCGGCTCGTACGATCAAAGCTGCGGGCAAATTGGCCGACGAAAAGGGATTTGCAGGCAAGCTCAAGCGTGCTCGAGAGACATGTCGAGTGAAGGTCGCTGCGCGCTTCGTCACTGATATGGAGGCGTACAAGAAGGAGATAGAAGATGATTGTCGACTGGCTCCTGTGGAGAGTGAGGAGGACGAGGAGACTCGGCAGAAGATTCTGCCTTCGGAGAGAAAGCGCGTGGAGATCAAGCATGCTTTGGAGATCATTAAAGGTCTTGACCAAGACAAGAAGCTTACTGCGTTGGAGGAGATTGACAATTTGGCCTTGGCACTCGTGAAGTAAGTAGATATGGGGATATTTCTTCTGTGCCGTTTTCGAGCAATGAGCAGCTTTTAGCGTCCAAGATCGAGAATAATTTATCATGAGCTCCTTTTGTAATATGTATCTTCCTGAGCTTCGAGTCTCCCTGAGAAACACTGACTTTGTGATCTAACACAGAGAGCGAGCCGCGAAGAAGAAACCCGCCCCTCGCTATCTCATGGACAAGTACAAGACTGGCAGCGCCGACGGGAGTTTTGAAGCAGGCGGATCCAATTCCACGTGCGCAGCTTCCCCAGGTAACCAAGCAGAAGCGGGCGATCGCCTTGACGAAGCAGATGCAACAGGTCCATCAGGAGTGGGTGCCGCAGAGCCCTCCGACAGCCTGGAAGGCAAGCGGGTGCGGATCGAACGTCACGCAGGACAGAAGCGCAAGCGAGATCAACCCTTACGCTCGCCAGTGATGACCAGGAGCAAGACCAAGGGTGCCGAGGCGGCGGCAGCGGCTTCGACAGCCTGACGAACTGAATTGTGTTTTATCGGCTGGCGTTTTGGGTTGAACGTGGTTTGGGCTCGACGTAATTGTGTATTGGCTGGTCTGGATGGGGCGGGCGTTCTGGTCTTCCGGTGTATCCGTGGAAACGGATGTTTCTTTTAACACTCATGTCTGCTTGTGGAGTTGGTGGGATTTCTGAAAGCACAAGGATGTTGGGTATTGGTCGAATTTGGCTTTACTGTATTGTAATATGCCGATTGCTGTTACAATAGATCCTTCAATTCTCGTTTCGGAATGATCCTCTCATGCGCGCTTCCTGTTTGTTCTCGATCCCATGCCCATCTCTTCTCAAGTTCTGCGTCGAGCTGACCATCCAGCATCTGAACAACATACTTTCCAATGATGGGCAAGAACTTCCAGCCATGGAAGGAGCCTCCAGTGGCAATGTAAAGATTTTGACAGCGTGTATGACTTGAAATGATGAAGTCTTGGTTCGGGGTGATGCCGTCCCTAATCTTTCTTAGAATAGAAGAATACATTCAATGATCAAGACTCACCAACAGATTCGAAACGAATCAAACTCGTACTCGGTCAGTTGGTTGCCAAATATTCCCTTCACTACTCGGTGACACTCGTCTATGAGGCTTTTCGGAATGGTATGTTGCTCTTGATCAGGAGAGTCAGGAGGGGCAGATATCATCTGACCAGACGCTGCATCCAACGAAGTATTCTTGAAACTCGCGTCGACGCAGAATTTCAGAATACCATCGGGGGTTGGAGGTAGAAGTTCTCCTGCCGAAAGAGTTAGCACTGGCAAAACGCTTAACGCGGCAGAGGCTACCAAGAACGCCTTCCATGGCGTGAATGAATACTGGACTCTTTCCAAATTTCTTCATCTGTTCTTCGTTGAGTTTCACCACCCCCGTGACAACAGCAGCTGCTGTGATCCGATCCTCCGATTGAAGGTCTTGACGGTGCGGGGCGCTTTTGGCAAGCAGCTTTGCGGTTCCAGCACCGGTGGAGAGGACGACTCTTTCTGCGCGTAGGATCTTTCCGTCTCTGGTTCTGGCCCCGGCGCAATCGCCGTTATCATAGAAAGTGAGACTTTCAATTTCTCCTTGAATGTACCGCACTCCATTCGCGACAGCCGCTTTGATGACCGCCTCGACTGCGGGCGTAGCCTCAGCCCAGCCACTGTAATGATTTATGAAGACTTGATCAACACCGTGATAGTCTGTATCTTCGAAGAGACCATCATAAAGACTCTTCATCTCCGCAGGTCCCGTCATGGATATTGAATGATCCACTTTCAGGTCCTCATGATTCTTGATGATTTTTCGACCAGACTCGGTGTCATTGAGAACGACCATTCCACTTTCATGATAATATTGCTTGTACAATGCATTGGATTTCCATGCCTCTCGTGCTTCAACTGCAAGTTTGCAATAGAATGGGTTCCCATAATCGGCGCGGACAATCTTGTTGAAATCGTGAGACGCTGCCAACGGACAAGGAAATGATGGTGATCGATCAACAAGTACAATCGAGGCTTCTGGGTGGAATTTAGAAAGATGGTATGCGGTGCTAGCACCAAAGACGCCTCCACCGATGATCAGATAGAAGGAACTTATCGAGGACATGATGAGACGGCAAAAAGAGAATCAGGAATTGCCACTTGGATTTTGAAAGGCTGAGGAGCTGACAGTTTTGATTAGAATTGCATTTAGATGTAGTGTAAGAGAAACGGCATAATCAATAATCAGTGAAAGAACATGAATATTATGTACACTTGATACCAATAAGTGGGATGAAGAGGCGGAGAACATAAAAGGAGGTCAGGGCCTAAATATACCCAAACACGTGACTGGCATTGACATTACATTACTATCTTATCTTAGCGCGGGCACATCCAATCGAACTTTTTTTTCTGGATATCAGATCGCCGACATCAATCCTCTCAAACTTCAAACAAAATGCCAAAAGCCACAACCCCAACCTCCGCCTCACGGCGACACAATCCCCTCGAAGAAGACCTCACAGCCAGCGGCGGCCTCCTCAAGAACAAGCCCGGCAAGCGGAAATCCAGACACCAAGAAGAAGGCGACAAATTCGTAGACTCGAAAGCATCACGGAAAATCCTAAAACTAGGTCAAGAACTAGCAGACGAGTCCGAAGCGACCGATAAAGCACAGAATCCTCCGAAGGCGGTTTTCAATTTTGAGTCGAGGAGTGAGGGGGAAGAGGAAGAGACATATGAGGATGATGATGAGGAGGCGTGGGGAGGCATTGATGAGGAGGTTGAGGAGGTAGATATCGATGAGCTTGCGCCGGAGGATTTGGCGACGTTTAATAAATTCTTTCCGACGCAGGAGGATCCGTTGTTGAGGCAGGGGTGGGGTGGGGAGGATGATGGAGGGGCGGATGTGGATGAGGGGCAGGGAACGAATTTGGCGGATTTGATATTGGAGAAGATTGCTGCGCATGAGGCTGCACAGGGAAATGGGGCGAGAGATGTACCTGGGCCGATAGATGAAGATTTGGAGATTCCTCCGAAGGTTGTGGAGGTTTATACTAAGTATGTCCCGCTTACGTCCAGCCTGGTAGGCAATTGCTAATTGAAATTCAGAGTTGGTCTTTTCCTCTCAAGATACAAGTCCGGAAAGCTCCCAAAACCATTCAAGATCCTCCCCACCGTTCCCCGCTGGGAAGACATCCTCGAAATCACTCGACCAGATAAATGGACCGCAAACGCATGCTACGAAGCAACAAAAATATTCGTGTCAGCTACGCCAGTTACCGCTCGACGATTTATGGAAATGGTACTATTAGAACGAGTTCGAGAAGATATCCACGAAACGAAGAAGCTCAATGTGCACCTATTCAACGCACTGAAGAAGGGGTTGTACAAGCCAGCTGCTTGGTTCAAAGGCATCCTGTTTCCCTTGGTCGCGAGCGGCACATGCACCTTGAGAGAGGCAACTATAATTTCCGCAGTGCTTGTAAGAGTATCAGTCCCAGTCCTTCACTCTGCTGCAGCTATCAAGGGACTTTGCGATATCGCGGCCCAAGAAGCATCAGCAGGAACCGAGGGAGGCGGAGCAACAAATATCTTCATTAAAGCTTTACTAGAGAAGAAGTACGCTTTGCCGTTCCAAGTTATCGACGCGCTCGTTTTCCATTTCTTGCGATTCAGGAGTACGGATCCCGCGAGTGTTAGAACAGGGGACGAAACGATGGAGGGTGTATCTGGGGCAGCAGCGAAGGATATCAAGTTGCCTGTTATTTGGCATCAATGCTTGCTTGCTTTTGCACAGAGATACAGGAACGATATTACTGAGGATCAACGAGAGGCACTTCTAGATCTATTGTTGACGAAAGGCCATTCCGCGATTGGTCCGGAGGTCAGGCGAGAATTGCTGGAAGGACGAGGAAGAGGTGTGCCTGTTGAGCCAGCAGGACCAGCGTTTGGAGATGATACCATGATGATGGATTGATTGTCGAAATTAAACCCAATATCACAAAAGTTCAAGTCTCAACCATTACCTCTTCCAAGTGAAGATGAAGTAATCGAGAAAGGTAAGTTTAAGAGAAGCACCCGTCCTCGCCCAAATTTTCCTGATTTGCTATGCCATATCCTCTTGGTCGTTTCTATCCCGGCTGTACCCGTGTACTGTATGACCATGCTCTAGCTTGCCAAAGATTGAGTAGGTGTTCGACCCAAGTACCATAAAAGCTCGAGTCTCAGCCGAGAACCCTCACTTAGCAATTGATCAAGGGAGTACAATTCTTCATCTGTCTCAAACAAGTTCAATCTTCCTCATTTTCAAGTCTGGAAAATTAGTTGCTCCTCCACTCATGAGTCCATGGACATAGCAATCGCTTTGTAGCGTATAACAGCCCTTCTTCTCGCCATCTTTGACTTCGCGGATGCTGAATGGTATCCATCCTCCTTGGAAGAAACAAAGCTGGTCGCCAATAGCGATGTTGGGAGCAGCCCAACCGAAGTGTCCATTCTTAGTGACGATGAAATTTCGGCCGGCGGTAAAGTCCACAATTGTTGCCCAGAACAGATATTCTGGGGTATTCACTATCTGAAACATCTCATCCAGAACGGATGATCTTCTATATACATCTTTTGAGATTAATTGAGGGTCGTCCGTGCCACGAAGAAGGCTTAAGAGCTCCTGAAGTCTAAGACTAGTTTTTGGAATATAATCCGTCATCGAGGTAATGTGTTCCTCACGTATCTCGAATTCATTGTCCATCGCGAGACTGCGCCAATACAAATCTGAAGCAGCCTGATCGGAAGGGCCTGAGGGAAGAGCTTTGATGCGACTAATGATTTGTAGATACTGAGATGTGAGTTTTGTGAATTCTTTTATCTCGAAATCAAGTTTGGCGGTTGATTTCGTCCCTTCCTCCTCCCAATGATCGTCCCTTCCCTCCAGCCCCGGCCTTCTTGGGATATGCCAGGGTTGCAAGAAATATTGGACTTCATCGAAAGTGGTGCACTGTATCCTCAACCTCTTCTGTAGAAAAAGGGATCAGCAACGGCAAAAGGGGTAAACGAGTACGTATAGAAATCACTGCGAAACCACCCACATCGCTGGTATTTTCAATTATCGTCGATTCCTCTGAATGGTTTAAAGCGGGAAATTGAAAACATAAAGGTCTATATTCTTCAGAACATCGAGCTGCCCAAGTTGGAAAATCTTCGCGATCCCCATCCAAGGAAGGCTGCACGAATGACAATGCATCTGATGTCTGGTTAACAGTATCCAGAGAGGCGATCATCACAATCTCGCGCAACTGGCATTCATAGTCGATCAATTTTGTACTGATACCGTGGGAAAGACGAACGACCGCAAAAATTTTGTCTCGAGGCTCTGTTGCCTCAAAGTCCTGGGTCATCCAGAGGAGCTCCAGGAGACTGCGAGTCCCATCGTGCTTCAGCGAGGCCAGTATCTGTATATTATACCAGGCCAGTTTCGTGGCTCGCGAAGCAACCATGTCTCGAAAGTCAGGGGTATAGAAAAACGTTTTCGCAACCTCAAAAGACGAGTAGCGTCCAGGAGTTCGCCGCCACATAGAAAGCAGGATCTTTTAGCCCCCCACACTTCCCGAATAATCCAAATTCGAGTGAACCAAGGCCTTTGTAGAAGTTCTAAAAGTGCGTCCCAAGTTGGGTCGGCGTGTGCTGGGAGGCCACCACTTTCCCACTGGCGGAATGGGATGCGCAAGGAGCCCGGCTCTAAAGTTGTATTACGCTCAATCATGATACTGTGAAGGCGTATTACAAGATCCATCGCATCTTTTGTTGTCGCGGTCGCCTTTCCGAGCCAGACAACGACAACATTTGCTGTTTGATATATATCCAACATCATGCGCACTTGTACGGTCTTCTCCCGTGAGTCTGATTAATTGATACAGACAGCATCTGGCCATATAAACGAAGGGGAGTCAATGCTCCGTGTCTCATTGTCATCAGGTCCTTCCCTGATTTGCCAAAGCGCCTCGTAAAGATTCGTGGTGACGGACAAAACATGATCATTGCAGAGAATATCGTATCTATCATTGGGGTCTCCCCTTGTATAAGACAGAGCGACATAACTAGGCAAATCTTCGAGACTAGCATCCACCAATGTGACTCTAAGAGGATCATTCTCGCGTATGTTCAAACTTCAGCAGGCGTATATGCTTGTCGTCAAGCTGAGAGGAGTATCTGAAGGGCATCCTCTGGTCATATTGACCTTCGAGACTCGGCTGAGTCAAGAAGTCATGCGTAGCCAGAGATTTTCCCTCATAGTGTGGATTTGCTCGCGAACTCTCCTCGAGGTTTGCAGGAAAGGCGCTCATATTCCCCAGGCGTAAAAAGACGTTGCAGCTTTGCGCAGAAATCGGAAAACTTTGCGCGATGCTGATGGGTCCTGAATGGATAATTGAAATGTATTACAGTAGAATAGAATCATAAATGTCTGGATCACGAAGCTGTCTCGGAAATGGATAGAGATGAAATCATTGTAGGTTGGTAATGAGAGTTGCGAGGAGAGCGGCTGAGCCCAAGAGGTTGGGATGTCATGCGCCACCACCATCAGAAGAAAAAGCAAAGGAAGTCGCAACCCAATCAGACCTCGGGATTGTGGGAGAACTACTCCGGCGAAAGGGATAAGTAGTTGAACTCAACAAACATACTCATAGCCTCGTAAAATATTTATAAATATAGTAGTGGATATACTTCTTCTGCCGACCCAAACCCTGAACGCCTCGCCCATATCCCAGACATGTCCAATACCAGATTACCTCTATCCCCAAAACTCCCAACACAACTCAACCTTCTCTCCTAAAACGCCCCTGGCGTCCCTCCCGTTACAGCCTGCTTCCCAAAATCCACCTCCCTAGGCTCCATTAAAAACTCCAACCGATCCTCAACCGTCACCCAGCCCTTCCTCCTACAAAGCACCGCATGTCTAACCGCGTCTTTCCACGCACCAAACCACTCCTCTTCCTCCTGCACCGCGCATTTCCTGCCCGGTTCCCCCCTCGGCACATCCGCATACGGCCATACACTTTTAATAACTTCATATTTCTTTGTGCCAGTGAAAACTTTGGTGACGTTGCTGAAGAAACGGTTTACTTTGTCGGGGGAGTGGATGGTGACGCGGGAATGGGTTAGGGGGAAGGAGACGGTGGTGTGACCTTGGTAGGAGGTGCTGTTTATGAGGGAGAGGAGACGGCCCTCGAGGTAGGAGGTGTCCCAGTTTATTACTGTTCTTTCTAGGACGAATCTGTTTCACGTTATATTAGCTTTCACCCCTATAAAAGCATTTCTGTAGGAGGACAAACTGTTTTATAGCACTAGGATCCTCACAATAAGCCCTCGCCCACGCCTCCAAGCTCCCCTTATCAGGAGCTACCGTCTCTTTTGTATCGCCTCTAAACCCCTCCTCCCTAGGCCCAATAAGCCTCACGTAATTCATCTTCTTCTTCTCCGTTTCTGGCACTATGAGATTCATAGCATTCAACTTAATATCGAAATGTACCGTGCCATCTGAACCTTTGCCTACTATCCTGATATGCGGTTTCGGGGGTAACTTAGCGAGGGATTGGATGAGTGGTATTAGGGTGTTGGGATATGTTGATAGACGGTGGTCGTAGGATTTTATTTCGGTCTTGTCGCTGGAGAGGGTGAAGGTTTGTGGGGAGTAGAGGGCGTATGGGAGATGGGGGAGGCCGGGGTAGGTTATATTTTGTGATTGCGGTTGAGGCGTGCTCATGGAGGGTGTTGTAGGACCTGAGTATGGCGGCGGGGAGTTTGCTCGATCATCGTCGGAAGGTTCTGGGTTCGAGGGCTGGGTTGAAGGCCCTGCGTCTGAATTTGAGGGTCGGTGGACTTGGTAGCTGGGCTCTGCGACGCCTTTTCGTGGGATGCTAGGCCCAGACATTGCGGGGTAGCGGGGGTTGTGTTGAGTATGATTAGGTTTTTGGAGTCCTGTGTATCAATTGACTTTTTGTCTGCTTCCTAGGCTCAAGAACGAAGCTTAGGGTGTTGTTTGGTAGAAGAGAAGAAGATAAAAGTGAAAGTTTCAGCCTTCGAGGGACGTTGGCAAGGCTGAAGATAATGGTGGCGCAGCATTTCCTCGGTGCCTAAAAAGCTGCGTGTCCCACTCGGAAGCATTTGCCTACCTTGTACTAGAAGCGATCGAATATTATTCCGAATGAACGACGAAAATTATGCGAATTGCGCCAGCGAACAAAATCACATTTTATGTACGAGAGGAGGCAAGGATTGACGTTGCTGAGGATGCATGCTTCTCGGCAAAGTCTCGAGGCGAGCCCCTGGTGCCTCTTGAATTCAAGCTGTCGGTAGCTGAAAATGGCTACTGTACATGTTCAATTACTAATCCCATCAACTTACAACTTCAAACGATATATATTCAGGGAGTGAAGATTCTATCATTTCGATATACTTGAGCTCAGCCAATTATTCATTACTTATATACAAATCAAGGCTCCCTCAGCTCATCATGATATCGATGATAATTCTGCAAAACCTCCATCCTCATCCTCCTTTTCGGCGCTTTCCTCCCAGTCATTAACTCAAATTGTGCTATCGCTTGCTCAGGCAAGACTTCCAAGCCATCGACTATTACCCAAGCTTGCTTCGTTTCTTCTCTCACTAGTCTGATCTGCTTTAGCAGCGGGGTATCAAGGGGCAAATATGCCAACTGTTGCTTTGTTAATTTGAATGGATAGTGGAAGAATTGGCAAAGCTTACCTCAACCACAACTCCACCAGTAGGACTCCCCAACCACTGCGTTGGCATCTCAAAATTCGCGGGCGGCTGACCAACTACACTCCTCGCTGGCACACAGCTAACCACGATAGTGGGCTGTCTATAGCCCTCGGGCCAGCGTTCACTCGCACTCTTTAATACTTTGACAATTTCCCCATCGCTGCTCAGACTCCCTGCCCAGCTATTGAAATGTGATGCTACTTCTTGAGCGTGAGAAATGGTGCGGTTGTACATGAATATTTTCCGGCACCCGAGCTGGATCATGGCGTAGATGGCTGCGCGCGCCATCCCACCGGCGCCAATTACTAGACCAGTTGTTTTGGACGGCTGGACGACGTTTCGCGGAGAGATGTTGCGGCGGAGACATGTTAAAATGCCGATGAAATCGGTATTATCGCCATAATACGCCACTATGGGGCCGGATTTACCGCGTTGATTGGCTTGTCGGAGAAGGGATTGGATGCTACCGTCTTGGGAGTTGTGGTTTGGTAGCATGCGAAGAGGCAGCAGGGTGTTGGCTGCACCTATGGCTTTTGCGTGGTAGCTTCTTGTTGCTATACGACTAAGGATTTGGACTTTAAAAGGTTGGGTTATGGCTGCACCTCCGAAATTTGAGTCTTGGCATAGGCGATGGATGTCTTCGACAGAGGAGACTTTCAAAGACTGGAAGTCGTTGCTCATTCCACATGCTTGATATGCTGCTGTGTGCATGGCTGGGGATAAACTGTAGAACACACTGGCACCTAAATGGTAGAAGTGAAGAGGGTCTAGAACTCGAGCCTGGTATAAAGATTGCATCGCTTCTGATGCGGTAGGAAGAAACCTTCGGATCTGGCTAACGCTGACCGTGTTTTGCATGATCGGATGAGTGACTGGGGTGAAAATACGATTTTCAACCAAGGAAGGCCTTCCATATTCTCCGAGATTGTAAGCAATAACTGGCAAGTGATCCGGAATTGAATCAATCTTTGCTCTGAAGTCTCGAACGGTATCGTTGTCGCTTGTTTTGGACGTCGCTCGAACGAATCGAACCATGTGGCAGCCTAGTGACTTCGCTCTTCTGTATTGAATCATCCGGGATTCATCATCCCAACCCCAAGAATTTTCTTCTCGGGCCAAATGGTGACCTATAACCTTAGTTCGCCCCGAGAAGTTGACCAGTTGAGAAACATTGTCAGAAGAGTACTTCAGGTCTACGACGATGTATTCAACTCCTAGTCGGATTCCGCATTCAAGCAGTTGAAAATAAGCGTTCTCTTTTTCCGGAATCGATGCTGACGAATCACCAAATACATAATCCTCCACTTGGAATATGATTGGGACACCAAGCTTTCTTCTAATTGTTGCCACTTGCTGTGCCAATGTCTTCTTCAAATCAGGTGACCACGTATCAATTTTCAGTTGAACAGCATCGGCCCCAGCTTCGAGCTCCACAAGATCCAGATCAGGAATGGTGGACATCCTGAGGGACAGGGCATATGTGTAGGATCTTGCTTCTGGAGGAAGGGCAGCGATTGAGAAGGGGCTCTCAAGACTGTTCCGTGCCAAACCCTGACCAGTCAAGAAATCGAGGAAGTTTGAAAAATCTTCCTTGGTGTATTTGAGTCTTGAGGATTGGTTCCCGAGTCCGTTTTCCGGTGGAGTATCCATTCCGTCACAAGAAGGATCGTAGAGATTGAAATACTCTAGATTTGAACAATTTCGGTGGGTAAGGTCTGCAGCCTCCAAACGAGCTGCCTCTTCGTCCCCAAGTCTCAACAGAGATCTAATTCGCTCGCTTTCTCTAGTAACGTAAATGACGGGATTGGTTTTGCAGTATTCGCGGAGAACCTTTTGAGCCTGGTGCGAGAGGCTTCCCATACCACATTCAATCATACATCCTGACCGATGTTCGTCCAACATCTGCTTCAAGACCTCCACGTTTCGTCTGTAAAACTCCTGGTTCCCGAATGTTCGGAGGAAGTCACCTCTCGAGATCCCGGTGACTTGCTGGAAATAATGATCTTCTGTAATTAAACGACGACCCAAGTGTGTGGCTCCGATAAAGCCAAGCGTTCGTTTTCCAACACCTCGAGATCCGATGAGGATAATAGAGGCATCGCGCGGAAAGTGCCTCGACGCTGGAGTTTGGGGTCTCGAGTCCAACCTCAAAGGGTTCTCCAGAGATAACGGCTCGAGCTGAGTTGCAACAGCCATCTTGGTGGTCTATTTCATTCTCCACACGTGAGATTATAATTGTCTCGTCCGAGGTTATTGAGTTGTGGCTGTCGTCTCAACATTGAGGACGCATGAGACTCCCGGCGTCGATATCCACTAGATTTACGTTTTCCGCGTATAATTTGTTGACACAAAGGTGTTTTCGGGAGACTCTTTCGTCGTGAACAGATTTCCTGAATTATGTGATGGCAGGAGACTGAGGTCTCTGTGAAGTCGTTCGAGGCTAGGCTTATGTCAGCATTCGACAGTTCTTTGGCGGTTATGCTTTTACCCGCTCTGAATATTCCACTTTCCCCGCGACCGCTGACAATTTTTGCGGGGTCTGGGGAATCATTTTTGGGCGATTGAGACGATACTATTCGCTGTACCATTTAGCAGAAGTCGACATCCACGGAGAAGAATACTCTTTGCAGAATAGTTGCAGAAGCTTATCGCGAAATCAAGCATCTCAACATGTGCTGAGTGTTGCGCCGGCGAGGATAACAGAATCAACACACAAGATTCGCGGCCGAACGAAGAAAGTATTCAGCGAAATCACTACCTTCCACATTCGACGTATGTCCGTTCCTTCCGTATCTGCCCTCCGGGCCATCCGACCCGCAGTATCGATAGATAGAAAGAGCAATGGCGGCAGCTGCGGAAAACTCGAAACCGGTGCAGGAATCTCAAGGCGGAGAAGACGAGGACTCGACCCAAAGAACGAAAAAATCGAAACAAGGTCCACGGAAGAGAGTCTCGCAGGCTTGCGATCGGTGTCGAAGTCGGAAGGATAAATGCGACGGAAACAAGCCGACCTGTTCCACCTGTCTTACCAATGGCAGAGATTGCTCCTACGACGCGAATGTGAAGAAGCGCGGGCTTCCGGAAGGCTATGTTCGTGGTCTAGAAAAGCTGTGGGGCCTGGCAATTCGAGATGGAGATCATATCGAGTCTGATATGCTGGGTATATTGGACAGAAGAGAAGCACAAGGTGGTGGCCGGCTTAAGGCTTGTGAGTATTATCTCGCAGAGATGGGATATCGTTTTCTGCCAAACGGAAGCTGATCTCACCATTTGCCACAGGGAATGACGAAGGCAATTCGGAAAACCTAGTTGATACATGGAGAAAGTCTCAGCTGTCCAAAGAACTCGAGACATTATTGTCATCCTCGGAATTCCCCCCGGAGAATGGTAAACGGAAACGTGTTTACTCGGAAACTCAAGCTGTGAAAAGAACAAACCTCGATGTTTCACTCCAGCAGGCTTCAGTAGATGCTTTCCATTTTCAGAACGATGATCGGGGAGGGACGGGAGTGGTGTGGCCAGAGAAGCAGTTCGATATTAGACCTTCGCATGAAAGTCAACCCTCATTGAATCCCTCGGGGCATACGGGATACTTCACGCCGAAAGAACCTAGTACGATTCTCACCCCTTCATACTTTCCCGGCGTCTCTGCTGGTACCCCGGTTTCTAATAACGATATACCCGAGCTGCCTTCAGAAACATGGCATCTCCTGGATGTTTATTTTTCGTATACACACATATGGTTTCCGATTATAGAAAAGCACGATCTTCTTCGTACCTCATATCAATACTCCCAAAATCACGGCTCGGTGCCAGGATCCGGAGCACATGCGGCCTTATGGGCTGCGATCGCGTATAGCAAATTTCAACACAGGGCTATCAATAACATTCCTCGGGCCCAAGGCGCTGTTCGAGATGCTGTATGGACTGCCGAACGAATGTATTCCCATGCCAGAGTACTCATACCAAACGAAGAAGGGACACTAGAACTTGGACATGTGCAGGCTCTCCTAATTTTGAGCTTGGCAAATGTAGGCATGGGCTACCTTGGGAGAGCATGGTCACTCGTCGGTCAAGCCGTCAGAGCTGCAATTGACCTAGAACTTGACAAAGCACCAGATCCCTACGAGAGCGCAGCTAAATCGAAGTCTAGAGCGAAACATGTCTTCCTAGGCTGTTTTGTTTTGGATACCATGATCGCCGCACGGTTAGGGCGACGTCCGCATATCAGGGCCGACGACATTGACGCAGTCGCCCCACTTGATGAAGATGGACTGGAAGAGTGGGATCCATGGACAGACTGTTTATCTGTTCGTAGAGGCAGTACCGGAACTTCTCGCATCCCCTCTTCTATTCTGAGTACTTTCAATCAACTCGTTCAGGTTCTCAAAATTCTAAATGAAGCTATATGCTCACTTGGAAAATCGAATCACCTACAACTTAGCACGGCGCTTTTAGAAAAGCTGCACGATTGGAGCCGAGCCCAAAAGTCGCCCATTTATTTCGATTCTTCCGCCATAAAGACTGATCAATATCTATCTCTACTTCCACATCATCACCTTTTGCACACTACATACTTTACCACGCTTGCTAGATCGCAACTTTTGGCTCATGATTGCGGCAGGGAAAGCGTCAATCTGGAGCCCTGCACGAGATCAGCTCGCCAGATTGCAGAGCTTCTCAAGCAGTATTCTCATACTTTCGGTTTGCTGATCGTCCCGCCAACCTACGAATACTTTGTGAAGACCGCGTACGATGTGGTCAGCGAAGTCCAAAGCAGCATTGATAATACGCATATTGTTCTCAGCGACTGGAGGCATAGCCTTGATAGTTGTCTGGATTCCTTGGAGCCTGCGTGGCCTATCTTTGAATCGTTGCAGAAGTAAGTCATCCCAAGAGCCATGTTCATCCTTGTGCAACCAGTTCGACGAAATCTCAAGAAGTTCCAAATGCTGACTCTCTGGCCCTTTTTAGTTTAGCATTAAATCAATCTTCTTCACAGCCTAGGAGAAAAAGCGACGTTGCCTTCGATCTGATTACAGGCACACCCCAAAGTCTTACAAGCTTCGAGACGTCTAGCTCGTACAGTCCACAACTAAAGATGTCGCAAGGAAGTATACAACACCCTCGGACTCTGGGTCAGAATACGAAAGCCCCGCCACAAAACCTAACACGGACTACGTCTTTTACTCGAACAGGCTCCGGCCTTCCAATGCCGCCGTCCAACTACGAAAATTCGCGCTCCATGATGAGCCAAAGCAGTCGCTCCAATATGGCTGGTATGGGTGACATCGAGGAAATCTCCCGCGCCTATTCATCCACCAATCCGACTCAACAAACATCCTTGGATCCACGTCTCCAAGCCCTCCCCACAGTATCAGAAGCAGATACGGATCCACTCGCCAACGAATTCGCGGCGCTAGATGCAATGCAATGGTACAACTTCACTCCCTTCTCCATCTTCTATCTCACTAACTCTCCCCCACAGGACAGGAAACTGGGATCAGAGCCTACTTAACTTAGGATTCACCGACCGCGACAACATGAACCAAGACTTCTATGCCTTCTGCCAGGATCCGGACCCCTTACACCCCGATAATATTTTCCAACAGTTGGCGGCGAGCTCGAATGCTGAGGCGACGAATTTCTTTGATGGAAGTGGAACTGTGTTTAATGGGATGGCATTCGGGGGGGGGCCGGCATTGGCGTCTGCAGACGAGAATGAGGGTATTGAGGCTGGACAGATATTGCAGGCGTTGAGTGCTGCTGAGGAGCTGAGGGTTGGTGGTTGACCATGGGTAAAAGAAAAAGACGAGGAAGAGGGAGTATTTACGATTTATGAGCCAGGGAATATTTATACCCATATGTGTGGATTTAAAATCATAGAATTCTGTCCAAATCCATATTGGAACAAATTTCAAATCCTAAATTGTTCGGAATAGTGATGGTCAACTCGCACACTTCTGATTGTTTGAACATTCAATCACCATTCGCAAGCCGACTCTCAACTTCTACGGCAGGAATTTTCATCGAAACAAATCATCAATGTTTTATCATTACACCTTCTCCGGAACACAAGATCATGAACTTATATAATCCTCTTGCATCAGTCCTCCCCACCACAAGTCCAACTTCGGGAGATTCCTCACCCACCCCCACTACTCGGCAACCCTCGCCTTCTGTCGGCCTTCTAACTTCACTACTGTATACCTACTACCCGCAACCCCATATCACGTTTCCCTCACTCTCACTCTCACCTCAAAATCTACCAATATGTCTCACTCCTTATCCGACGCAGAACTCAAAGAAATATACACATTCGCCCTAGACCTCGGCCGCAAAGCAGGCCGTATCCTGCTTGATGGCGTTGACAAACGGACTGGCGACCAGGCTGGACGAGAGACCGGGGAGCAGGTGGAGAAGATGAATGCGGTTGATATTGTTACGCAGACTGATTTGGGTATGTTTTTAGTCATACTGGAGCGGTGAAATGAATGATCTGGTGCTGATTTTTGGGCGTTAGATGTTGAGGCTTTTGTGAAGGATGAGATTATGAAGAAATATCCTTCGCATGCGTATGTCTTCCAATCCATTTCAGTTGGGTCTCCATCGATGAAAGAATGAGGACTCATGAGAGATACAGATTCATAGGCGAAGAAACATATTCCGCCGGCAGTTCAAAAGAGTACCTCATCGGCGACGGACCGACATGGGTCGTGGACCCACTAGACGGGACGGTTAACTACACGCATTTATTCCCCATGTTTTGCGTCAGTATTGCGTTTTGTCTGAATGGAGTTCCGGTAGTGGGGGTTGTGTATCAGCCGGTGCTGGATACGAGTTACTCGGCGGTTGTGGGGGGTGGTGCTTGGTTCGTTGTTTCCTTACCCTTCTTCCAATTCCCATCCTCGATTTAGCAAAAAGCACACGAGTAGGGAGGAATTAACAGAAAACAGGCAAGATGATGCTCATCCCACCAAACCTCGCAAAGCACTTCCCTTGGTAAATAATCCCAAAGCACCCCTCCCCGCAAACGCCCCCAAAGGGTGTATTTTCTCCTGCGAATGGGGAAAGGATAGACGGGATACTGAGGGCGGTAATATGTGGCGGAAGGTGAATAGTTTTGTGAATATGGCGGCGGAGATTGGGGGAAGGGGTGGTAGGGGGGGGATGGTGCATGGGGTGAGGAGTTTGGGGAGGTGAGTTTGACCTTTCCTGTTTTTGAATGGGTGGAATGTTCGAATTGTATTTGCTAACGTGAAAAAATTAAAGTGCAACATTAGATCTAGCATATGTAGCAGCAGGCTCTTTCGATATATGGTGGGAAGGTGGATGTTGGGAATGGTATTGTACCGTCCCTTTCGCCTTACTTCCCTCAACTGACAGAAAACAGGGACGTAGCTGCAGGAATATGTATCCTGCGCGAAGCAGGCGGTCTGATTACCACCGCCAACCCACCTCCGAATCCAGAATCCCATCCTATTCAAGAAGTGAGGTTGGGCAGTAGACTTTATCTGGCAATCCGACCGGCTGGAGATGGTACGGAGGAGACGGGGAGGCAGGCACAGGAACGGGTTGTGAGGGAGGTTTGGAGGAGAGTGGAGGGGTTGGATTACTCGCGGCCTGGTGCTTAGGATGGGCAGTTGTAGAAATGAAGTACAGCAATGAATGTGAACTTTAGTGAAACGAGACTACATTTGTTCGAGGGGTGGGTGATATCTTCAAAATCCGTCTGGTATTGATGATGATGATGGTCCTAAACGCCTTCCAATGCCGTTATACATGTATCAAATGAAATGTGCTCCCCATAAATACAATGGATGCTCCCTCCCTTTACAATCTTGCCGAAATCTCCGGCATTTGAGCCACTCCCAATTGCTTCGAGGCCGAGTTCGCAACTTTGGCGGCCGGCGTCGTAGGTGGAAGCACCTCAACTTTATCCTCCCAGTCCATAACCTTAACCAATCTCCTCCAAGACTCCATTGCTCTCCTCGCATGTTCCGCCGGCACCTCACTTCTCGAGTCAACTAGACTCTTATTAAAAAACTCCATTGAGATCCACCCCTTATACCCCAGTCCCTCCTTCTCATCACAAATAGCTTTCAACACCTCAATGACCGGTAAATACCCCCCTCGGTCTTCCTCACACATAAACAACCTCGCATTCCGGCTCCAGCTCATCCTCGGCTTTTGCCCCTCAACATGAAACGGATGCTGTTCATCCAAAGGCCGCGACAGTCTTTCTGCATCGACAGCTTGCACGTAAAATATCTTCTTGGCATCAACTTCTTTCACCATTCTCTTCAGACTTTCTCTGAATACCTCATCCGCGTTCTCCCTTCTCCCATCTTCACGAGCAGGATCAGCCCACCCGCGACCAGCGATGTTAAATGTATCCAAACACAGCCCGAAGTTATCTCTATCGACTCCCTTTACAACAGCCCACGCAGATTCCCATGTTGAACTGAAAGTGGCCCAACAGAGATTCTCGTATGCGAAACGGAATGGTGGGGTTTGCTTCGCTCCAAGGTCGGCTATCTCTCTCAAGTCCTTGACAACGGCGTCGTGATCACCAGTGAAACCTTCAGTTTGAAATGTGCTGGGAATCTGAATGATGTCTGTTCTTAAGATACGAGCAATGTCGAACCAGAGTTTCAGTTCTTTGTGCTTCTCCGCTTTGGCGGTAGGTGAGAGGACGCCTTCGCAGTTCGAAAAGGGGCCGAGGGCCATGATTTCTAGGTTGAGGGAGTCTGCTAGAGAGCGGATTTTGGTGGCTGCTAGGAATTGGTTTGACGGTGTTGGGCCACCGGGGAGGGAAGAGGCGAGGGAGAGGAGGTCTTCGAAGAAGATTTCGATGGCGGGGAGGCCGGCTGTGGCTGCCGCTGAGAATTTTGGGGGGAGATCGTGGACCCAGGCTCGCTGGAGACTATTAGATGATGAAATGTGGAGATAGATAGAAATACGAACGCCTAGAGACATGCTTGCTATTGCCGGTCTGTAAGACATTATTGCAGAGTGAACTTCAAGTGAAGAATTGAGTGAGGCACTAAGGGGTTCGATCTTGAGTAAACCGTTCTGAACTCAAATCACAGAAGTAATATAACACCGCAAATGGAACGGCGACAATGAACTTGGCGCTATTGAGACGAGTTCGTGGCTCTTGTCAATGGACGAAATGAACTCGATATTGGTGAGGCATGGGAAGACTAGCGTCTTAAATGTCTGTGTACTTTGATGATATTGTAAACAAAAACACATAGAATAGCGAAATCAAGACACCAAGAACCAAGTACTCGCCCCCTTATCTCCCTTCCCTACTGCTCTCCAACACTAGGTGGAGAACCATGGGAAAGGATTCAAGAGGCTATCATCGGTCCCCCTTTCGACCACTGTCAGAGCCAAGACTTGTGGAGGAGTACTGTTATTCCCGTAGCTAGACCGTTTCTACCCATGTCTCCGACAAGCAGATATCCGATGGCTAAGAATCATCAATATCGCACACTGTTTTGTCTTGTGATGGTTCAAAGGTTGGCGTTGATGAAGCTAGTCCACCAGCCGGCAAAAAACACACCCGCCTCGCTTGCACGGCCAAGATTCTTCTGGACGCCAACGTCACTTCGCGATACCTTCCCCGCCGCGAATAATTTCACGATCTTGCGAAGTTCAGATCTTGTGATGGGTTAGGATAATATCTTTGTTGGAGAGATTTCCGTCTGGAGATTTTGTGGGGTGTGTGTTTTGCCCCGGATGGTTCTCGAATTGTGGCAAGCACCACTGGATGCTCATGTTCGCAGAGCGAGAGGAGAGGAACGGAAGAGTATGGCTAGCAAGCGCCATGGGGACAGTGTTATTTCTGATTTCATTACGTTTTTGTTTTTCTAGTCGAAATATTGAATGCCCTGAATTTTCCTGCATCTCAGCATCTCAAATTTCTTCCCACTGCCAAAAATGACAATTTCGTCCCTCAAAGTTGCAACTATAGGCGCAGGACCCATTGGTCCCCGTCACGCTACTTCAATCATTTCAAATCCCTACACGCATCTCATTGCACTCGTTGAACCTTGCCCCTCTGGCCCCTCCACCGCTGCTTCCCTATCAACATCACATTACTCCTCCCTCTCCTCCTTCTTATCGTCTCTAGCAGTTGCGAAGTTCCCTTGGCCGACCCCCCTCGAGAGCTCCTCAACTTCCTAGAGTTTCCATGTTCACACGCTACATTGATATGAGCTACTCCCAAGCATGCATCTAGGAGCCCAAACTATCCTAGAAGTCTTCTAGGATACCTTGCAGCTCTGTAGCATTAGCGATTGCGGGATTTTGTTTGCAGTCCCCCCCTGTCAACTTCCCCCTCTCCGCCGACTTTTCGAGACTACGCGCTAGGACTATATGAATTGGTACCAGAACATATTTCAGCGTCCGGAGTTGCGCTGAATATCTTCCCAAGCCCAGTGCGTATCGGAAGCGCGGGGATTTAGGAGATCCAGTCCGCCGCTCTGTCGGAGAAACCTCCCCCCAGCTGCCACACTCGAATAGGAGCTACTGAACGACTTTAATGCCGCCAGGAAGTGTCACTACGGCGAATAGTCATTCTGAAGTTCGTTCCGAGTCTCATAAAAAATTGTACCGTCTGGAATTCTAGAGTTGGTCCAGCTATCCTCCTCGATCGATTTTCCCCCACTCCATCGACCTTCTGAGCGCTGAGCTTAGTTCATCGGACGATAGAAACTTCACTGGTGGAGAGACAGCGAGATCGAGTCGGGATGATTCAAGTGCGATAGAGGTTCGATTTGGTGAAGGGGATACACCTTTTAATGTGTGTGTTCTAGAAATAAGCGCGATTAGGGTATGTATATATGCTTCGAGCGCGGCAGTACGGTAGGGAAGAGAAATTCCCACGAGAGCTTTCGTCTTTCGACATGTGATATCACTGAGATTTTTACGTGACGTAATGAAGAATGACAAAGAAGGCATGATATACCCAATGATCTGGTTGTTACCGAGCGAATCAGATGTCTAACGGGCCCAAACATGGGCAAGCATGGGAATTTAAGTATGCACTCTAGAAGTGGGGCCTATAATATATTCAATATTAACCATTAGCAAATATTTACCAATTTACGTCACTCGTTAAAAACTTTGGCTCCCAGAATACTGCTCCTGAGGTAATGGATAAAGGGCTGTCTTTCCTTCCTACTCTTTCAACGTAAGCTGCTGTTGTTGAGTCTGTCCATGCTGATTCTCATGACAAAATGAGGATATTCTTTATCCAAAAGGCTTGGGGCCTATTTGCCTCGTCCGGGGAATACCGAGCCAATTTGAGTTTTCTAAGGCATTTTGCTAGTCTGGGACATGCAACATCGCAACTATGCTTCGGAATGGATGGTGATGTCAAACGTTGTATTAAAGAGATGGAAGCAGCGGGTCGCCTTGATGACCCCGCGAAGGACAATCTTAACCTCATCACAAACAATGGTAACTCAGTATCCATTGAAGTCTCTGCTTTTACGAACGTCGATGGTATTCATATCCTTGCTCTTAACGGTGATAAGTTTAAGGAGGCGTTTCCTCCCAAGATATATGCGCAGGAAATCAAAAACTTCATCGAGGTGCGGATCCCAATACCATTGATATAATCCCAGCTGATGGTTTGGCAGAAGGGCACCCTGAGCAAGAAGCTACGTACATTTGTCGACTATATAGAGTCACAGATCAAGGCCTTCCAACCGACACATGTAGTGTTCAATGATCCATTGTCACTGAAAGCAACTTCGGTAATGCCACTTGGCCCAGGAATTTCCCGGGTTTTCGTCATTCACTGTGCCGAACAACTACCATTCGGGCCTTATGCTGGGGGATTGGACGAGGGCTCATGCTCATCAGTCGAGCATGACCTTCTTCGTGGAGTGGATGGGATCTGGAGTGTCTCGCAAGCAATGACAGACTACGCTCGCAAGCATGGACAGCTTAATTCCACCGTTTTCCCCCACGACCCATGGACGTATCTCGACGAAAAGACACACCAAGTCCCTCAGGGATATAATAATTGGGATAAAGAGATCGTGGGCATGATCAATCCATCCTTAGTCAAGGGTGTTACAGTCCTCCTGAATTTGGCGGAGCGGCTTTCACATGTGAAATTTGCTGTCTGGATCAGCTGGGCATTTGACGAGGAGGTTCGGGCGCAACTTGAAGCAATGCCGAATATTGAGTAAGCTATGCTCCTTTCACCACAAGAAAGAAAAGCTCGTAGTGACACGTTACAAATAGGGTTAGACCGACATCACATAATATGCAGGACGTGTGGAAAGAAGTTAAAGTTCTCCTTGTCCCATCTTTATGGTACGAGGCATGGGGTATGGTTGTAGTCGAAGCCCAGCTTCGCGGTATTCCCGTTCTGTCTTCAAACTCAGGTGGCCTTTCCGAATCGAAACTTGGGGTTCCCTATATTCTTCCAGTAAAGCAATTGACTGGAGAACATGACGAGAACGGACGATATGTGGTAGATGATCAAGACATTCAACCGTGGGTGGCGACTTTGCAAACTTTGCTAAACAATAAAGACGAGTATGAGTCGGTATCCGAAAAGGCAAGAAGTACTACTGCCGAATGGCTTAGTGGAATGAATGGAAGCGCGCTAGAAAACTGGTTGGAAGGCATACAGAAGATAAACTAGGAAGCTTAATCTAATCTGAAGTCTAAAAACATTGGTACGGACGTGTTGCGGTGACGCCACGACCGGTTTCTGGATCGCAGACCGTAAATTGCTTCCTGGATGGTGACCGAATCCCCTTATGCTTTCCAACCTTGTAGGAAAGGGACCATAACACATCACTTGAACCGCGAATGCCACCCAGAAGCTGCTATGCCACTGCCTAACTTAGCTTCCGAGATCATTAGCTACGGAATGGTGCGTTCCACATCACTTTCCCCTATAAGCACCGACTTCGTCCATTCTGTCGAGGCTACAAAGAGGGATTCTCAACCCTTCCGAATGGTCCACAATTGTTGATTTACACATGCTTCAGGACTAAAGTGTCTCATATTGAACAACAAGATGAGAAATTACGGCGCACTATTGAACGTCGTCGTCTCTCATTACTCCAGGCCTCGTGACTTTGTCTGCCCATTTGATTTGGCGATGATCCCCAACCTGACGTGGCCCCATATGTGACCAATGATACGGACTCGCTACTGGAGGACCCGGGCGAGACAATGAGCGTCGATTTTGTAGATGGCTGAGTTGGCAAGCGTGCTATTGCTGTTGCTGGCTGGGGAGACGGTTAATATTAGGGGGTTTGAGATTTTGGAGAAACAGGGAGCTGCATGAATGAATTTGACGAAATGAAAGCAGCTGCCGATCAGTGGATTTCGAACTATTCTGCTGGGAACGCAAAACGAAGACGTATTGAACTCGCTAGGCTTCGCAACATCAAGTGCCTCGGACTTGAACCGTACCTCAAGACCAAGAGGCAGGAACATTTTAGAGCTAGCCCAATACCTTTAAGTACCGTATATGTGAGAATGAAAATATTTTGTTGATTCTTTGCCCTTAATGTATAAAATCATATACAGCCGTTAACCTCCACTTCCCATTGTCTTCTCTAAACCTCCTCAAAATGCGCCGCCTTCTCACCCATCTCATCCTTGCCCAATCCCAACCCACTCCCCTCAACATTATGTCTAAACACCTCCTCATCCTCATGCAACTCCTTCATAACAATCTTATGCGCCTTCCTAGGGGTCAAATCCTTACTAAACAGCCTATCCATACTCTCAAGCGGAATGCCCTTCGTCTCCGGAAGCAAAAACCAGACGAAGACGATAGAGCACATCATGAGACTCGCAAAGAAGAAATACACGCCATATCCCATAGCAGCAAACATTTGCGCCGTAAACCGCGCTACGAGGAAGTTGAAGAGCCAGTTGGAGGCAGCGGCGAATGCCTGACCCAGCGTACGTACGTTTTGCGGGAACATCTCGCTGTTGTAAACCCACGGGGTACCGTTCCATGATGGAGTGTAAAAGATAGTCCAGAGGTAGAAGAACGCCATTGCGGAAATGCCTCCACTTGACAGCGAACCGTCAGCGGTGGGGTTGTTAGTTGGATCAGCGATCTTGATGTAGGCGCCGACGTAGAAAAGGCAAAGACCACCGCCGAAAGCGCCGATCATGAGTAAGTTCCTGCGGCCTAGGTTGTCGATTAGGAAGAGGAGCCAGATGATGGTTACGACTGCTTTGATGACGCCGAAGATGCCGGTGGTGAGCAGACTGGTGTTTGTTCCTGTGACGCCGATGGATTTGAAAACTGTAGGGGAGTAGTAGTTGATCGCATTGATGCCGGAGGTGTTTTGCCAGAAGAAGAGGGAGCAGCCGAGGAAGAATCTGTAGGCGACTTTGCGGTCTTTCGCGAGCGCTTGGAAGGGTTGCCAGAATCCTAGACCGACAGTTGCGTGTTGGTGTTCGAGCGCTGCATCGATGGCGGAGACTTCTTCGAGCATATAGATGTCGTCCTCTGGAAGCATGCGGATCCAGCAGAGGTTGCTGAGGGCTTTGGACCGTTGGTTGCGAGTCATTAACCAACGTGGGGATTCTTTGATGAAGAAGAGTCCGAAGAACATCAATCCGGCGGGGATGAGCTGCACTGCAAATGGAATGATCCATTGCTCATGGCTTGCCTTCATTGTAGTCGAGACACCGTACTGTTTGCAATTAGCATTACCGTTCATCTGAGTCTCGTATAATAGGATTACTTACGTTGATCCAGAATCCCACCACACCTCCGATCTGCCAGCCCATCTCATACAACCCGACCAATCGACCTCTAATTGCAGGAGGCGCCAGTTCAGAGATGTAGATAGGGGTAAGATTGGAAGCACCACCGACTCCAATACCAGCCAACACTCTGCCACCATAAATTAAACCAAGTCCACGGGAGCCATTGGCACCCAACATGAGACCAGCTCCAAGGATAAAAATGCCAGAGAAAATTTGAAGACCCGTTTTGCGACCGAGATAATGACCAGCGGCATAAGCGCCAAACGCACCGAAAAACGCGCCAGCTTGGTAGAGAGAAACGATATTTTCAGAGATCAAGTTTTGTTCATGGGACGAGTATTGTTTCCAGTTGAACTCGGTCTTGAAACTCGACAGCGCGAGGGTCCCGCCGATGAATGCGGAGTCATATCCGATCATAACAGCACAGAACGCGGCTCTATCTCTCGTTAGAGCTCGTTTCGCTCGTGTTTTGAGAGGAACTTACACTATCGCGCATGTGTAAACTCGGACATTGTACACAGCTTTCGGTGTCGGCCGATCTGGAAACTGTCAGTGTCCATTCTCTCGAAGTCATGTTTCAATCTTGCTATTTACCTTCATTGAGAGCAACAATACCCATCTTGGGCAACGACGAAGAGATCGTCGCAAAAACCTCGGTGGCGACTTTTCGACGAAGTGGAGAAACAATAGACGAGAAAACTCTTCAAGTCAAAGTCAAGGAACCTCAACACCCGACGAAGTTGTTGACAATGTGAAAATAGGAGTGAAGCTGGAGAAATGAAAATCCTACAATTGGAATCAGAGGACCTATCTTATAGTATTCCCGCCCAGGGGGAGACGAGATGAGGGAGTCCGCGCATTCCCCCCATGCCGGATCTGGGGACGAAACTGGGGTACTCCGATGGGCGTCAACGAGGAACTGACAGGGTCGAGCCCACCCTCTCGCGGTATACAACCAAGAATCATGGTGTGGACTGAAAGTGGACTGCCTGCGGGGTTGGGCGTCTGAACTTGGGAGAAGATTTTCCCACATCGTTCGCGTCGAAATCTTGGGGGCGTGCGGACTTGTGCTGAGGGGAAACTATTTGCCCTAAAACTCTAATTGATGCGATGGGCAATTTTGGGGGAGGGCTTACGCGTGAAGAGCTGAGTGACAGCTCTTCTAGAACCTCATCCGTTGCGCAGCCATGATCGCGTACAACTTTCACCAATTGGGGTGTGTTCCGAAGTCAAGCCGCCGTTTCTCGGCGTTTGAAGGAACTCCACTATTTCCCTCCCCACAAACCAAGACCATCGCGCAGCGGGTAAAGAATTACAAGAATTGGCGTTCGCCAATTTATTGATTTCTGTCTTGGTATTTTGTGAGCATGGTTGTGTAACTTGGTGTAAGTGTTTGTTCAAGGCTGATTGAGTTGTCAATATTCTTCTGCCGCTCTTGAAAGGGGAAACGTCGGTCTGGTGGTCTGCCGGAATCTCTGGGGTATTGGGCCATCTGATATTGATTCTTCCATTGGGCCTCCAATTGTAGAGTTGCAGGCGGATATCTCCATCATAAGAATCTTGGTACTCTTTTGCTTTGCTAGTTGAAGCCCAGTTTCAATTCCATCCGGATTATTTTCTGCCAACGTGGGAATTTCTCGCTGTCAAGAAAACGCGCAATTCTTGGAACTGAGAAGCTATTCAACCCAATTGCTTTGCTTTCCTCATTTCCAGGCGATATTAGATCATCGGACCAGCCTTTTGAGAAGAAACTACCTCCTTCATTCCAACCTAATACTCCAAGATGTCTCAGCCACAACCTGCGTCTGCAGTCTCGCTTTCACAATCGTCAACCTCTGAGTCCATACCACCAACCCCCTCAACCGCACACCTAGACCGCGTCTCCTACCTCTTCGGTTATCCAATTTCCCACTCGCTATCCCCTCTCCTTCATGGCACCATCTACTCCTCACTGGGTCTCCACTACGCGCAACACCTCTACGAAACCCGCTCGCTGACAGCATGTCTCGCTCTCACTCGCGACCCGAAGTTCTTCGGGGCTTCCGTGACGATGCCGCATAAAGTGGCTATCATACCATACCTCGACATGCTGACGCCTGAGGGTGAAGCTATCGGTGCCATTAACACGATTTTCTTGCGGAGTGCGCCGGATGGGAGAAGGCTGCTTTGTGGAACCAACACTGATTGTATTGGGATCCGCGAGGCTATTATGCAAAATGTGAGTAAGGAAATGGTGGAGGGCATGAAGGGGAGGAAGGGAATGGTTATTGGGGGAGGGGGGACATGTAGAGCTGCTGTGTATTCGTTGAAGACGTATATGGAGTGTGCTGTGATGTATCTTGTGAATAGAGATAGGAGTGAGGTGGAGCAGGTGATTAAGGAGTGTAAGAGTAAAGGATTTGGGGATGGACTGAGATACGTTGAAAGTGTCGAGGAGGCAGAGAGATTGGAGGGGCCGAGGGTAGTGGTCAGTGCTATTCCGGACTTTCCTCCTAAGACGGAAGCCGAGATAAGAACGAGGAAAATCATTGAGACTATGTTGGGAAAGAAGGAGAAAGGGGCTATTCTAGAGATGTGCTACCATCCATCGCCAAACACAGCCATTGCGGGGATCTCGAAGACAAGTGGATGGCAGGTCATCGAGGGAGCGCAAGCCATGATATGGCAAGGACTGGAACAAGACAAAGTATGGTTAAGGAGAAGGGTCAGCGCTTTACCTGTAGAGAAGGTGAAGGAAGTCATCGCAGCTAAGCTGTCCAAGCCACGACTGTAAATATAAACAGCCATATCAACAATGAACATAGCAAGGCGTTTCGGGCTTCGGGAACCTCGACTTTAAAAAAGGAGTATAATCGAAGTAATGTTTGGGAAGTTCTCTTGCCCCTTATCCCCCATCCTAATGAAAGGTTGTAGCATAAGCATGAATAAGGCGCCTTCTAGTCCCAACAAACCCCGAAGGGTTAACTCAATCTGCCAACGCTCCGTTAAGAACAAATTTCTAGAGGAAATATGCTCCTGCAGCCTCTACAGGCTGCATCGCTGGGTGCATGATCAACACATATCACTTTGGCCCCTCAAAGAAGGGGTGATGGGTAAAACAATCATCATTCATTTCTTAAACGCCGCCGTCCTCTTCCTTGAGGTAAGACGAGATCCGTCCCTTCTTTGCCCCAACTCCACGCTGAAAAGTCAAAAAGTAAATCAAATGAGACCAAAGAGCTTACAACAATCTTCTTATACATCTTATTGTCCCGCCTTAATCGTAAGTATGGCTGAAAAGAGGTGAGATCGACTCTCCATAATGATTTCTGCGGATAGCTTCGGCCAGCAGATTCGATAGATCGAGTACCACAAGCTTCTTCGCAGCGCGTACCTTCTCTGGCGAAATGGGAAAAGAGTTCGTGACGAGAATTGTGTCGATGCAATCACAGTTTTGTAGGTCCTCGAGAGCATCACCACCAAAGAGACCATGTGTAGCAATACAGTAGACCTTCTTAGCCCCACCACGCTTCACAACGCATTCAGCGGCAGCGATCCAGCTTCCCGCTTTGTCAATCATGTCGTCAACGATAAATACCGTTCGGTTCTTGACATCCCCCACCAGAGTAATCATCTGCTCCAGGCTTGGGTTATTGAATCCTTCCTCTTCTTCGTCTGAGGTAGCCGCTGCGTCTGCAGAGCCACCAAGAAGCTGCGGGTCGCCTTGGAAGAAGGAGGACGCTCTTGACATGGTCATTGGGTCTTCGTCGAGGTTCTCCAATATTGTCGAGGTAGACATTGCCGATTGTGTCGGCGAAGGATAATCGTCTGGCACAATGTGTCCTTGCACCAGTCTGCCGTGTGTGATATCTCGCGCTTTCTCATCTGTGAATTCGGGTTCTTCTTCGATAGGGGATGATCGAGGTGGTCCATTATGTGCGCGGTTGAGAGGGGATAAATTCGTAGTGGCTGCAGATCTCAGTGGAGATGGCATTCCTTGAGGTTTCCGTGGTGATGACTGACTACTGCTCTGCCTGCTATGGCCTCCTCGAGCTGGTGTGTTTGCATTATGCTGTGATGATTCTGATTGCTGCTCTCTTGTCTGCAAACTGCTGAGTACTGGCTTTTGACTAGGTTGCGATGCGCCGTCGTCAGGGCTAATCTGTAGTTTGCTGACATCTGAGTCTAGATCTGCTTCTGGCACAAGCCCATCCAGCTGGCTCATAATCATGCTGGTAGTCAAACCTGCTGTCCCGCGGCGTTTATCCGTTGTGACCATTCCGAAATTCAGTTTCAGAGCATCCGCCAACGATGTCACTCGTTTGGTTCCGCCAGCATTTTTGGACACGCACACAGCTTCCTGCCAGTTGGGAACATTATGCCTAATCCACCTGGCGATCATGGGCTCGGCGTGTAGGTTGTCGACTGGGCACTTGAAGAAGCCCTGCATTTGGGACGCGTGTAGATCGATGGTAATGACATGGTTGATACCAGCGACGTGAAGCAGATTGGCAAGCATACGCGCTGTAATAGCTCCCCGATGTGATTTCTTCTTCGATTGTCGGCTGTATGGGAAGTATGGGAGGACCGCTGCTCCCGTCAGTCGTGCCTGGAAAAAATTCGAAGTGGGGTGACTTGCCAGTAATTTTGTTTGCGGAACCCCCTTTGCAGGCAGATATCAAGATGAGAAGCTCCATAATGCTATCATTGATCTTACTACTCCCCGATTGAACCACAAAGACGTCCTTTTCTCGAATACTGGTGAGGATCTTGACACTGGTCTCGCCCTGGGATCGTGAACGTCAGCCTTGCGGTGAAAGAGGGGCTGGAATGGTTACATTTGCGAACTGAGAGAGCTCTACAGCCGCTGGTTCCATGCCCAGATTGGAACATATTTGCCCTGTGAGGGCAGGACAGGAGCTGCCAGCAAAGATAAGAGTGTTCCGCATGTTGGTGTTGTTGTTGGAGGAGAATGAAGCTCTTGGGCGCTGAAAAATATTTTAGAGAACACCCGAAGGAGCTCGGGCCACAAAAGCCAAAGGACCCGCCGGCACCAGACAACTGCAAACAAAATTGTCAAAATTGTCAAAATGCAGCACAAACTCAGACTTGATTATTTTACATGAGATAGACGTAATACAGATGGGGATTCCTCATCTAACGCAGTTTTTGCGACCATATGCAGTATCCGGGCCGCTATCTGGCCAGAACGCGGTCATCGATGGACCAGCTTTCGCCTACCACGTCTATTACATTCTCTTGAGCTCGAGGCAGAGCTCAAGAAATCAATTAGAAGCTGCCATATCATACGAGGAGATTGCCAATATCGCCGTTTCGTGGTTGAAGGCGCTTCAAGAGAGCCAAGTTACAGTGTGAGCTCATAGACTGCACTTGGTCAAGAACCAGCTGATGAGATGGCAGGAAAAGAATATATTTCGATGGCTTTCTACCTCCTACGAAACTAGATGTAAGGACAAATAGACTTATCAAGCAAACGCAGCAATTGATTCTATATCATCAAGCGTATCCAGTGCCATGCTGTATTCCTTCCACCCCTCCAAAAGATGGCGATATAAATCTATTCTCTCGTCGAAATCCACGAGACAATCTGACGAAGTTGCCTCCTCTTCCGTTCTTGGTGCCAGCGGTACTTGAGACCCTTCTTGCCTCTGATGAGTTCAAAGATATTACAGAAGTCGTTCCGGGAGAAGCAGATATCTACTGTGCCTCGGAAGTGAACAAACGCGGCGGGGTAGTTCTCACGGGTGACTCTGATCTTTTGGTGTATGATCTTGGACAGAAAGGGTCTGTTGTATTTCTCAGAGATATCGAAGATCAATTTGATGGCTTGCATAGCCAGATCTATCACCCAAATGACATTGCGGACAGACTTGGCCTACGAAAGTCACTTGGTCTACATGCTTTGGCATTTGAGATGAAGCTAGACATCCATGCCTCACTTACGCAGCTACTTGTCCGAGCAAAGGCTTTGGAAACAGTCCTTATTCCTGCGGATGAATTTGTTGAATTTCGGAAAGAGTATGCGTTGTTACCGCGTCCGCCTCTCAACCGGAACAAGGAACCCGAAACTTTGGCGGTCCTCAAAACCCTTGACCCAAGGATCTCCGAATTTGTCCTCCAATATCCTAGCATATCAGCAGTCACTGGCCAAAGTCCCGAAAACGATCATGTGGATGCTGCTCGACACATCTTTATCCCATTCCTACTCGATTGCCCAGCCCGTACGAATGCTTGGGAAACGTCGATGGCTGTCAGACAGCTGGCATATGGGTTGATGAACCTCGTTGTTCCAGACGATGAGAGGCGACTAAGCGCTTTCGAACACAAAAGGCGGGAAGGCAACTCAGAAGGCCGCGAACTGACGTTGCCAGATGCCACACAAATACCAGGCGCATGCCTCCGGCTCGTCTACCTTCTGACTTCCCAAATCCCCACTGCACTGCCGCAAGAAGATATATGGCTAGCTGCTGCTATATATCAGGATGTCGAGTGGTCTCACTACAACTCCAAGACTTGCCTTTCTCAATCATTCTGTCATCAAGCTACGAGCCTGGCACCCGGTTCGGATCTCCACTGGGATATTCTCCACCTCTACGCCCAGATCCAAGGTTCATACTACTCGTTCAGAATTTTAAAACAGATTCTCAACCTCGTACTCTCGCAAAAATCCAACTACAACCTGCCGAAGCAAGTCTTCGAGCTTCACAACGTTCTTCAGACTCTGCCACCTCTGTCGAGCATCCAAGAAGCCACTCGAGTTTCCTCGATTCTCCGCATCATCAAGGAAAATGGCATGGTCAATGTGGCCCAGAAGCTATTAGGAATCTCTTTGCCGGAGCTTCCAGACTGGGCTGACAAGAAGGCGGGGAAGAAGAAGCGGAAGAGAAATCACGAGCCGGTGTCTACGCTGGGGAAGCAAGCCAAGCCCAGTAATCCATTTGCATTATTGGAGATGGAATGAATATTGCGTTTTAAGCTTTAACGTCTATTCATCCCAGAGTCTCTCCCAGAAACCACCAGAGCCATCTTCTGGCCATATTCCCGGCTCGAGCCCCACCGCTCTTAGTCTTGATCCCGATGCCTCTTCATCCGCGTTGCAAAAGCCGTTTCCATTAATTTGCCGTACCTGAAGGCTTCCCGCAGTCTTGAAGCTGCTATCCTCTGCATCCTCCCAATATGCGGATCCTCCATAAAACTCTCGACCTCCATCCTCCATCACTATGACCCACGCCACTGTTTCCAAATTCCCGCGATACAATTCATCCAAGTCTGAAAGGGCCGGCTCGCCCCGATGTAGGTCATTGAATCTACTTTGTAATGCGTGAACCAAATATTCACTACCGCTAGAATAGCTTTGTGGTGGTGGGGAAACCATTGTAAACTGCTGCAAGTTCTGGTGGGCCAATAGGGATCCCCATATAGACCGGCGACTGGGGATTCTGAAGTTAATATCGCGAACCTCCAAGAAGCGAATAGCCTCAATGTCAGCCTTTAAGGTAATGCCATCTCCCAGACATTGCTGGTAATCCATTTGGATAGTATCGACCTCGAAATTGACCCTGATCATCGCGGGAGAGTCATCGGTTGCGAAACGCAGAGGATATAACTTCTTCGCCTCAGATCGAGATTCAGAGCACACGAGCAGGTTGGCAGGAAGTGGAGTCGAACTGTAGAATTCCTTGAGCTTTTCATCGTATTTGACACACGAGTCGTGGTTCTGAGCCTTTGAGCGACCATATTTTGAGGCGCAACTCGATCGGGAGGCGCTGGAACTGAGGGAACGATGATGTTTGAGACGGGACTTGAGCTGTCAGTGGAAGAGCTTCGGCGCTGTCGACGCTGGGCTTGGTGGTGCTTTGGTCGTCGCTCATTGTGGGCTGTTTGCGTGTGATGGAGTAGGTGGAGGAGTAATGTTCTGGATGTGTTTGAGAATCTCCGAAGAGGTTGTTGAGATCGTTGTTGTTAAAAGTCAAGAGTGCCTTCCTTATTTGACGAAATAGTGCGCCTTTCTTCTTTCGACACCTGTGCATTCACTTTTAGATCGTGCAACTTTGTCAAATTCAATATTATCAAGATGGATTCACCAATTACTACAGCTGCAAAATAGCAGCACGACGAATCTTTGACCACAAAAGAATGGTTTCGCAGCGCTAGGTAGATCAGACGGTCACAAACCCACGAGACGTTACAAAAGCCATTTCAGAGAATCATCTTCTCCAATTCCACAATCTGGGGTGAGGGCATTAAAAAGGCAGATATTGAATTCGGCAATATTCACCTATCAGCCTCTCCACCCTGCAGATTGCCAATTCCACAACTTTCGAGAAGTCTCTTTGATCTTGCGACGCATGAATCATTCATTAGCAACTTCAGGATCATCAGCTCGACGAGGAGGCGAGTCAGCTGGCTCTCCGGGGTCTCGACGAGTTTTTGGCCGATCTTCCGGGCCCTGAGGGTGGAAGCGGTGGAAGCGGTTTATCGTATTTTAGGACCATCTGGTCTTTCCTTGGGTTTATCTCTGGAGGTAGACCCAACATATTCTTTGGCTCGTCTCGTTCCTGCCTCTTTCTTCGTGGGACTTCTTGTTGGCCGTATCTATGCCGTTCTTCCCCTCTAGATTCGCTGGTATTCGCATTGCCGAGTCTTTGTGTCTCATCTTTTTGCGTCTCCATCTCGTACTTTCTCTCTTTGTCCAGAAGCTTTTGCAGTTCCTCTCCCATCTCTCTCTCCATTGCCAGTTCTTCTGCTAGTGACATGACACGGTATTTATTTCTGAATTGTTGGGGTATGGTTCTCTGTCTCTCTTCTTCGCTTTCCATCTCTCGTCCTAGATGTGCTATTATCATTTCTTTTATTTCCTTGTCTCTCTTGCGCTCTTCCTCTTCTCGTTGCCGAGCCAATTCATCTCTTTCTGGCCTTTGGAGCTCCCATTCTTTTCGTCGTGAATCGTGTAGCCACCCATATAGGGCGAGCTCCCCTGGACTTAGTCCATTGGGGCCAATGTCCCATTTCTGAATCTCCTGAAAAGTTGGCTCCCAATCACTCTGCCTCATTTCGAGTTTCATGCTATCATAAAGTCCCACTTGCACCCTCCGTTGTAAGACATTTTGAAGAGTCTGCCCTATTGCCAGCATCGGTTCTATCCATGCTGGACCATGGCCCTTCCCTACGCCGCCCACCGATGGGTGTCTTACAACTTTGCAAGATTCGCACGTGCATACGTACACCATAGAAAAACATGTAGTATTTCATGGACCAAGGTGGCCAAGAAACTCTCCTCCTGCATTCTTTTTTCAGAAGCATGAGGCACGCAATCTTTTGTGATCCATATCTGAAAGTAGTCCGCAGCTTTGGGATCCGGTCCCACTCTCAGAGCCAAGCCTTTGGTGCTTAGCCCAGACTGTCCGTCGCTAACCGCGGCAGATTTTAAGTAGATATGATCCCGTAGCATTCGCAGGCCTTCACCAAAAAATACCGAGTTGAAGATCTCAAACCAGTCGCCTAATAGTGCTAAGGTGGCCCTTTCGTCCCCTTGAAGACTTGGAATAAGAGAATATAGGGTGTCCAATTGGTATGATTTGAGTCTTGAGAATGGATCAGAATTGGCGATTGTTTGAAGTGTTTTTGATATGTGGAAAGCAGTAAAGCTGTGTGCGATTGGTGGCGCAACCAGGTCGTGAGAGAAATTGGCGGGGTCGATTTCATAGTGAATTGGCTGCCCGAAGCTAGGATTCTGATGACGAGACATCATTATTTGGTCTTGCAATAAGTACTGAACTTCATTTGGGGTGACAATGGGAGATTTTACTCTTGTACGGACCTATGGACTTTGCTGTTATATGATTGGCATTTGTTGCTTAGCATCGTTCCTTTGTTCTCGATAATGCATTTGCGGATAATTCGTGTATTCAAATACTGTTTGCGGTGAGCAACTGCTTCTGCTTCACCCTTGATTTGCCCTGGACTGAGAGTAGCAAAGCAAAGTCCTAGCAACGGCAAACGTGACTTCCGATGCACTTAATAAATGGGGTTTAATCGCCCCGAGTTCAAAAAAAATAAGTAATTAGACTTATTAGCGCGCTCCTAACGCCTACTACCCAAGCTTTTGGCAGTGGGCATCAGACGCTTGGGTGCTTCGAGACCAATATATTTTGCACGTGATGCGCCCCCTTTTTGCCATTTGCTTCGCAATCTTAGATTTGTTGAATTGTAGCATTTTACTACGACATCATCTACTGAAAGCAGTTCTTATAGTAATATCCTGAGAACCACAGCGCGTTATTTCACCCAACGCTTCCAAAGTCAAGTGATTGAAAGTTCAACGCTAATTCTTACTCTGAATTTCATCTCGATGTGTGCAGCAAATCACAGCAACTGGCATCGTATTCCAAACATTTTCCTTTGCTGAAATTATTTGTTTTACTGCGTGAATGAGAGGTAAAGTGTACAACGATTTAGAAAGCAGGAATGAGCGGTTCAAGACGACCTAAATGATGTACGGAGGTAGGACAAGGTGTAACGATGAGACAGGCGACAACAGTTGCACCTACAGAGTCCCCACGTTTCTAGAAAGACAATTTAGCAGGAAACATCACGATGATCTTTGATGTTGTGATTGAATACACTTGATCGCTTGTGACTTTCAGCTTCACAACATTTCTGATGCCCAAATGCCCGCCGAAACAGCATAGAGTCTTCTCCGTCAGCTCAATAATTTCTCGGCCATAAGTTATCGCCAAGTTGTTGGCATTATTGCTCTATCTTTGAGATTCGATGATATAGCTATTAGTCCGCAGAACGGATATCTTCGGGCAAAACGAATCGTCGAATGAGAAGAGGGCTACACGAGATAAGAGTCAGGCGTATATGTATGGGATCATCGTGGCGATCGATTGGAGAAGGATGCAAGATGCAAGCCAACCGGAAAGCGGAGAGTTCGCGCCAGCGAGCAGGATTTCGTATTTTGCAATCCGTGGACTGATATCGCGGGGAAATCACAACACTGGGGAATTGGCCACTCTCCAAAACTTCAAAGGGCTTTTATGACTATGACTACGAATTTGCATCAATTTATCCGACTTCATGCCAAGTATCGGGGAATATCCATGGTGAAGGTAATGTTTTCTCATAATTAAGCTTTTTTACACCGAAGCAAGAGTGGGGGTAGAGTTGCGGCACTGTTCGGTGGGTGACCGCTCTCGGCGTTGGTTAGTATTTCATGCCCGTGCTGTCAGCCACTGAAGAGGCAAAGCTGCCGCCACTGCGGGGATTTTAGAACGAGAGATTATTCTAGGCTTAATGACGGTCGCGTTAGGGCCATTTCTCCCCGAAGCTTTCGAATTTAGCGCATTGTTGGCTTAAGGTTACTTCAAAGTTTTCACGTTACGCAAGGAGTGCCAAGCAGCCACAATATCTTCAAGCTACGGAGTCCAGAATCCTGGGTTGGCGGTGTTGGTGAAAACCGTGGCTTCTTCACATGTCAAAAATCATGCAAGTTATTTGATTGGCGAATGCTTGCCACTGCAGACCGCAGTTCCCAACACACGTGGGTTGGTGAGAATCCTATCTGGATGAGGAGATGTGGTGACAGCGATACCGCCTCCATGGCGGTCCCCAGAGTGGGTACTTGCGGGATTTATAAACTACGCTATCACTCCAGGCATTTGAAGCTAGTTTTCTCTCATCTTTATCCCTCATATATTCACTTGCGGTCCGACCATTAACCCATCATCCCCCTTTCGAGTTTCTCTAACGTAAACTTTGTTCAGCCTTGCAGCTTCCAACAACGTAAGGCACGAGTCAACGAGTCAGAGAGGGTATGGCAACTACCATCAGAATCGAGGATCCAATCCGACCAGCCAGATCTACAGGCAACAACAGCCTCGGCGGGGTTTACCCAGCCAGATCAAGATCCGTTGATCGTCGCAGTCTCAGTAGAGCTAGTGATTACGAGAAACAGGACGCAGAAGACGAGGACTCTGGTCTACGCCGTGCTGGTGACTTCAAGACCAAGCAGGTAAGCCGTTCCACCCGTTGGCATTTTGCGTACAGATCAGATTCTCACATATACAGATCTTCTCTGGCAAAATCCTGCTATGGCTCGCATATCAGTACGTGAAACTTTGCTCTTGCTCTCATGGAACCTCAGGAGCCGAAATTTTCGAGAGTCTTCTACGGGAGCTTGACTCCTCAATGATCTGATCTGAGGCTTTCTCAAGACCCAATACTGATTTGGCTACAGATCAATCGGGGTTATCTACGGTGACATTGGAACAAGTCCTCTCTATGTATTTTCGTCTACGTTCATCTCCGAGCCCTCTTATGAGGATCTCGTGGGGGTGCTCTCAATCATCATTGTAAGAACACCCTGGCAATCACTCCTCTTTCTCACCTTTCTCGTCAGAAAACATATTCCATTTTTCTGTCTCCAATATCGAACCAATTCACTGACTTCGTCTAGTGGTCTCTCACTATGATGGTGACTGTGAAGTATACTCTCATCATTCTTCGGGCCGACAATGAAGGCGAGGGAGGAACTTTCAGCACATATTCACTTCTGTCAAGATATGTGAGCATTCGAAAGCTACTTCTATATCGGCTCTATCTAATAATTTTCAGGCTCACATCACGAAACGAGATCCACGTGAAGCATCCTTGATCAAGATGGAGCGCCACTTGACTGACGATCTCTATCGTGCAAACCGCCATGTTCGCTCCGGCATTGAGAATAGCCCATTCGCCAAAGGACTGCTCAAGGCTATTGGAGTGTTGGCAGTCTCCATGGTAATGTCAGATGGGGTTCTCACTCCTGCTCAATCTGTTCTCGGAGCCGTACAGGGACTGAACGTCGTAAAACCGGACATCTCGAATTCGACCGTTGTCGGAGCAACCTGTGGGATTCTCATTCTGCTCTTCTTGATCCAACCCTTTGGTACGACAAAAATAGCAACCGCCTTCGCTCCGATTGTCATTTTGTGGCTATCTTTTAATGCGGGCTTTGGCATTTACAATCTTGTGAAATTCGACCATACGGTTCTCAAGGCTTTCAACCCCGGATATGCTTTCAGTAGGGATCTATCCTCAAAGCTTGTTTACGAAAAGCTAACGCTCGTAGTGTTCATGGCTAGACGTAAAACAGATGGATGGGGTATGCTTGGCGGCGTCTTGCTAGCTTTCACTGGTGTTGAGGCGCTGTTCGCAGACCTAGGTGCATTCAGTCGAAAGGCCATCCAGCTCAGCTGGTTCTGTTTTGCGTTTCCATGCCTCCTGATAGCCTACGTAGGCCAAGCTGCCTATATTTCCCACGACCGCGCAGCCTACTCGAATCCGTTCTACAAGTCTGTGCCACCCGGAATGCTGTATCCATCTCTGATTGTTGCTATTCTGGCTGCTATCGTGGCTTCACAGGCAATCATCACTGCCACGTTTCAGGTGATTGATTGAGCTTCCCATCAACAAGGAACGTTTTGCTAATTCTGAACAAGTTAATGGCTCAAGTCATGAAACTCTCGTACTTCCCCCAAATCAAGGTGGTCCATACTTCAAACATATTCCATGGCCAGCTTTTTGTTCCGATCATAAACTGGCTACTCATGCTTGGGAGTGTTCTCGCCGCTGCCATTGCTAAAAATGTAAAAGCTTCTTCCTAAAAGTAACAAATCACATACTGACAGACTTCAGACAACAACTCTTGGGAATGCTTACGGGTACGTCTTAACGAAAGGTCTTCTCATGATATTCGGCTGATAAATGTCTAGTGTCTGTGTCATGTTTGTCACGTTCTTCGATACATGCATGGTAGCTCTTACTGCATTGATTGTATGGCGCCGCAGCCCATACTTGGTGTTTTTCCCATGGCTCACAATCGCATGTCTGGATGGCCTTTACCTCTCTTCGGCTCTTGAAAAGACTCCGCACGGAGCTTGGTTCACTCTCACGCTTTCTGGTATCCTCGCGAGTATCTTGATCCTGTGGCGCTTTGGAAAGGAGGAACAGTGGCAGGCCGAAGCATCCGACCGGTTCCCGACCACGCATCTCGTAAAGAAGGATCCCGCTGGACATCTCCAACTCACTAATAAATTCGGCGGGCATGATTTGAGCGTCATCAAAGGCTTCGGGATTTTCTTCGACAAAGCCGGAGAGACCACGCCTGCAGTCTTCACCCATTTCCTCAGCAAGCTTATCGCTGCACCCGAAGTTATGGTCTTCTTCCATCTCCGTCCCCTCGAGACACCTACTATACCTGCCGAAGAGCGCTACTCCATCTCTCGCCTCTCAATCCCAAATTGCTACCGAATGATTGTCCGCCACGGTTACATGGACGAAGTTATCACCCCTGACCTCAGCTCCCTGGTCTGCGAACAAGTCCGCGACTTCATCATCAAATCTGCCGTTCCCTTTCCTGTCCGTGAAGTCAACATCAGATCGGACAACAACAGTCCCACCGAGAGCGAAGCCAAAACCACTATTTCGTCCACGGAAGCTAGCAATGATTCTGAGAATAAGCAGGAGAGGATGGTGAACGATCTTGCGAAGTTGGAGCTGGCGTTTTCGAGACAGGTACTGTATATTATTGGTAAAGAGCAGATGAAGATTCGACCGGGCACAAAGATTTGGCGCAAAACTGTTTTGAGAGTCTTCTTGTGGATGAGAGAGAACACTAGGACTAAGGTGGCGAATTTGGGAATTCCAACTGATCGGATTGTCGAGGTGGGCTTCGTCAAGGACGTTTAAGTGTTTGATGCTTGAATTGGGATAGAGGATGTTGGCGTTTCGGGTTACGGGACTTGATGGTCACTGAAGTCGGGGATGCGGTTTATGAATCTCTTTTCGCGTTGGCGTCTGTACACTAAGGAATTAAAACGAAACATCACAAAGAGCCCGTTTTCAATGCTTTAATAGATGCAACCGAATCGATAATTGTTGGGCTCTAGCGTAATGTCAAAGTGCATCTCATATATATAAATTAAATACCAAACGTTGGTTTTATTATCAGGACCGGGTATTTTTCTTCCTTCGACCGTTCCGGGACGCCCCTGCACGGACCAAAAGGACTCGCAGTATAATAATAGCGAGTTTCAGGGTCAAAAAGCATGAATTTTAGCGAGCGTCTGGTGCTGTAAGCGGGTTTAGGATACTGGTACACAGCCACAGTGCTTACAGTCATCTCTGCTGCGGGAGTGTGTGATCGAAGGGGCATTTGATATTTTTAATTCATTTTTAGTTTTTATCTTTAGGAGAGCGATAGTTCTTGGTTAGTTTTTCATGGGATCCTTAGAGTATCAAAATCTCTGCCGTAGAAATCTCTGGATACCCCAAATCCTCTAGCACAACCCCACCCCCATTGATACCTTCATTTCCTGTTCTATCTAGGATAAGACGTTAAAATGTAACCCCATGGCATTATATTAATCACCATATAATTAAAGGGGGTAAAGTGTATAACAACCGAATTAAAAATAGCAAATTACGGTGAATGTTATTAATTAGAGCCCTATACTTATTAGTTACATCCCTATTTCCCGACTTATCCTATGTAATAAAAAGTTTGACAAGCCTATAGGGCTATCTAGAGACTTCTACGGTAGAAAAACTACCTAGTTTAGAACTATCTTAGCAATAGAAAAGTCTTCATATTCGGGGTTTGGTTTTTGTAATGATCGCAAAAGACATAAAATGAGTCCAAACCAAGAATCCTCTCTCGGTAACCCACAGAAACCCTGTCAGTGGCGCAGGCCCATGTGCAAGCCCCTTGTGTAACTCAGGTTTTCAGCTGAGGCTCCAGCAAAAAGAAAAGAAAATAACGTACGATAAAAACGTGGCCATCAGACCATCCTATATTTCATTTGATAAGACTTGAGGTGAGATCCACATCCGTTACAACAGCCATCATCTCATCTACGACTCCTTGTTAAAAGCTCTTGAGGACCAATCAGCAAATTAGAAGGACCTTGCTACCGGTCAAACCAGTCACCATGATTAGAGTAGATCTAGGATGGCTCTGGTTTTGTTCACTGCTCACTGGTGCGAGCGGATTCCCACTTCATCCGAGAAACAACGGAGGTCTCACAATCGACCCAAGTTCCGATGCGTGGGCTGAGATAATCTCTGGAATTGGACCCCTGATTCTTCTTGTTGGAGAAAGAACCACAAAACAGCTTCTCCGCAGTGTACGTGCCTACTACAGCGCGTTGAGCATCGGGACGGCTCCTCTTGGACTACTTGCGGTCGTTACCAGCCTGATAAGATTCTGTGGTATTCAAAAACTAAGAGCCTTTATAGGGTATGAGCTGGAAGCCCGATCGGTCGCTGGAATTGAGTATACGCAGCTTAATTGTGGTGGGGTACATGCCGAAATGGTCGATGGCCATTTGATTCGATCAACATCTGCAAATCCTTCCAGCCAGATCGCTGCTGTTTCATATCTTGAAGGGGATCTAGATAGAGACTCAGAGCAGGTGATGCTACAAATCTGGTCGTGTGCAACATTTGAGGAGGAAAGACGGCTCAGGGGGATACCAAAATTTGCTGTAGATGTTAGATGGGTTCTTTGGCTTCGATCTCGACAAGCAACAAATCGTTTAGTCTCGAAGATGATTCGATCCTTAGTCGGTGCCCTTTTACTGGGCGACGAATCTGCAGTGGAAGTTAGAGCAGCTGAAATTTGCCTGAAAATGGTAAACCGAGCCTCCGGGTATCTGTTGCCTCCAACTGATGGGCAGGCCAAAAATACACCATCAAAAATTGAGACCGTTGGCGGCAGCGAGGTACTGGAATCAAACTTTGCCGCTTCTTCTGGCTTGAAGGACCAAGAAGAAATTTCTGAAAAGATAAGGATCGGTGTGAAGACGGTGTCGTCAAATTTATCTCGCTCGTCCGTCGAGACTGCTTCACTAGCAATCAAGTCCGACAAACCAGCCGAGCCTCAGGAAATTCATTCTTTGGATGAGGATTCAGTCTCTCCTCAACTTACTTTCACGTACACACTGAACGCAGCCTCCGAGTTCCTTGCCAAAACACCAGTCTCGAAATCTTGGTCCTTGTTCATCAGTCTGCTATCACTTGGAACCATCTTAGCACTATACATACTTGCGCTGCGACATCTAAACTGGGAGTTCTCTGTTGCCTGGCTTCTTCTTGTTGTTGGCTATATTGGGATTTGTTTTGGGGTCTCCTGCGCCGCGATAATTATCTTCACATCCTGCACAATCCTGAGACTCGACAATAAAAGCGCAAGACACAACAATCCAACCAAGACGAGGGGATCTGAATGGGTAGACGGTGTTGTGAACTCCGTGAAGAATACTGATTCTTTGGATACCACGGGCAGCGAGTTCTTAACAAGCGGATTGGGACCGCAAAATTTGGAGGCTGTGTGGCTGAGACCGTTGTCGAGAAAGAGAGCAGTACTTGCCTCGATTGTTGCCTCCGGTATCGTTGTATTCTTTTTATGCCACTACATTGGTCTCCGGTCCTCGGTTTGGTGGGTTGCACTGGGAGAACTCGGCGTTTGTCTGCTCGCGGCTCTTGCTAGGTCACTAGTCAAAGGTCAACAAGCATGTTTTGTGGTCCAACCGGGTGTCAAAATCGACAAACGGTGCTGCTCTACTGGAATCATTGAAGTCCAAAAAGGGCGAATCGTGGAGCAGAGAAACCACCACAATGTTGATGCTCGTGCGTACTCCACTTTGAGCTTTGAGGAGAGCGCAACTGATGGAGAAACCATCGCATGGGAAACAGCGAAACTTTGCTCTCAAAATCCTGCACTGATTCAAAAACTTATACAGCTAACGGGAATGGTACTGCATGTGGCGGCGCAAGACAAGAATAACTGCGGTGTATTTGTTGCTTTTGAGGGCGGTCTTCTGGTCTCGGAAGGGTTAGCTTTTCCCAACTGCCAGGTCATTCTCGCATTTAATTCTTCCATATCTGCTCTCGCAACCCCGACAGCGCTTTTGGCTCGAGGAATTATGCGCCAACCCGAATGGGTTATTGACAAGGCCAATTTTGGTCCTGTGCCCCTTGGGAAGGTGTACGTTCTTGCGATTGATGGTATGATGAATTGGTGGACAGTGTCGGAGGATAGGAATGAAATGGCTGATTTGCAGAAGAATTTACAATGGTGTTTCATATTGATCAATATCTCGTTTTTCCTTTTACTTATTGACACCAGCAAGGACGAGAAATTTCCTCTAGGTGATATTGAGAAGGTACATGCAGGATCAAGCCAAGCAAATAAAAGCGTTGCTCAGAGTGTTTACCAGTTTCTGCAGTCTTGTTTATGATCAGACATGTACCATCACAACTTAGTCAGGGTAGCAATTCTTCAGCATTGATCTCAAATTCTTTTTAAAGAATGAACTGATAGGAAAGTTTGTTTCCCTTCAAGACCGATGAAATCTGCATTGAAGCTGGTAGTGGTCTTCTGGGCTAATGCCCAGATCCACAGATTTTACTAGATCAAATTGATGCCGTCACTCGTATTGGCCCTGACTCTCCTACTGCGAGTGCTCCTTCCGCCTCTCACTCCTCGCATCAACCGAACAGTTAATACATTGATGCAATTTTTGCAAAGTATTCGGATCATCAGGATACGTGTATTCCACACTCAAAATCCTTCCCTCCGATTTATGTTCCGCCCTAAACAGCCTTGTGAAAAACTGAAGCCCCGTCTCCCCATCCTCATAAAAATCATCGAATGAAGGGAAAAACTTTTTAATCGGAGCATTTCCCGACTCCACTTTCTTCCGGAACGCATCGATGTTAGTGAACAATAGCACGAGTTCGCAGTTTTGCAAGCGTGGAAGTCTGGCGATTTGTTCGAAGAATTGAAGAGAGTCGTGAATGGAGGTCTGTGTTTTGTTAGGATACGACCGAAAGTATGAATTTTGTTCATTGCGGCTTACCTCAGGCCTATCTTCGATTAATAGTGCATCGTAATTGTTGAGGTCTACGAGGACGAGGATGGCGGCTACATCTTCTACCAAATGCTGCATGCGCTTCCACTTCAGGGCCCCTTCGCCTAATCGGATGTATAGCAAATTGTAAGTGGTTGATTCGATTGATACATTTGAGGTCCTGTTTCTTCCTATTCTGGTAGGGAAAATTGGGTCGAGTTGTTGAAGGTCGTTCAGGGTAGGCGCGTAGTCGTGTTGGAAGATTCGAGATATGTTTTGAAAGAAGCTGGCAGGAGTGAGAAATGAAGAGCGAGATCGCACCGGTTAACCTACTATTCAAAGTCTTGGAAAAGTAATTCTGAACGTTTTTTGAGCGCGGTCTTGACTTCGCTGTCTTCCCAGAGGATTTGGAAGGCAGGCAACAAGCGCGGTGGAAACTCGTCCCCTGGCTGCAGTTCCTCTTGCAGACAGACCAATATCGCCCATATCTCTCAAGGTTAGATAACTAGAAATTAAAAGAGCAGAGTGAGTACTTACATTGGGCTTTATATAGTGGGATTTCTCCCAATAGGCTTTGTCTATCTCTCGCACCACAAGCTCGAGGTGTCGAAGAAGGTAATTGAAGACCTCATATTTGAGATTCTCCGTTGATCTCTCGAGGCGTTCAATGAGATGCGCTTTCCTCATATCTTTTAGTACAGGTGAAGCACTTTCGTAATCCCCTGACGTCTAGGTTAGCTTCGCTAATACGTATTCAGTTTTTCAGAAGCTGAGCTCACCCATCAGTACAATTTCTCTTTCGTTTCTCCTTTTTTCATCCCGTATTTTGAGCTCTTCTTCTACCCAGGAGTGCGCCTTAGCTTGTAATTTGGGATCACTTGGCCAACCGCGTTGGGGGGCATTCCTTCTAGAGGGTACTCCTAGAAGATTTGAAGGCGGTAGGCCATTCGTCGCAACAATGGTGTTGAAAGGAGATTTTCTAGCTGCTTCGTCTTCATGGCTTAGCGCCCCCCTATTTTCAATATCCGATATATACCAGTGATTATTTGATATTTCCAACAGTTTGATGGGAACGGTCATTTGCGATAATGGTGAAAGACTTGGGGTTACTTGTCCAGGTTCCGCTCCAGATCCGGACGGAGCCAGCTGAGTGGGTAAGATTTCTTGCAAGGATTTGCTTCTAACTAGGTTAATTTTTTCATTAGAGAATTAGCTGGCAGCGAACCTACCTCGTCATCTGGAGAACAGTGGAATGAAAAAAAGCTGAGTATTCTGAGAGTCTCGTTAATATATTCTCCATCGGGGACCCCCGGAGAAGCCCCCTTTTAGCTGCGCTCGGCAAATAGGGCTCTGACTTCTGGTTTGAGATGCTATGAAGCCTTTCAAATTCCGCATACGTTCTAACACACCCTATCAAAGCCGCCATAAGGCCCTCAACATCGATTGACACCTCCGACGACGCATACGCTATTTGCTTTTGCATGAGCAACAGCGAGGCTGTAATCGAAACAAGCTCATCACGGATGTCTAGCGCGGTTCTCGGAACATCTTGCGATCCAAACAATCGCTCTATTACTTCATCGCGACTGAATCCTGGCACAACTTCTAATATGGGGTATCCCCAACGCGTGACGAAAAGCTGGAAAATAATCGCTTTGTTCCCGAAGGCGAGCAAGCCGGCTATGCAGCCACCGACAGTCAGGTTATTCCGAGGGTCCATGATTGATATGAGGAGTGTTCGAAAACATTGTGGAGTGAATAAATGAAAGATTAATTTGACGAAAGATCAGATGAGCTTGTTCAAGCACGAGTCTGCCTGATAGCTCGCTTAGCGTCCTTGCATGCACAGCCACAACCCATCGGTATAGTTTTCGTAGGCAGACTTCATGCAGATGGAAGATGGTAAAACTTATAAGCTGACGCAGGCGTAAGAAATTGTAGCTAATAGCAAAGTCAAACTATTCATTTGCTTGTAGGGAATTAAAGCTTGGAATGTGTTCGCAATTTAGGCCCTAGACGCCCTGTGATACAAGCCACAGCAGCCCAAAAGGCCTATATAGTGCGGGGTAGCGGGGTAATGTCGTCTTACGAAGTTAGGATCCTACGAATGCTTTAATGCTGCTAAACTCTAGCTGCCTGCAGTTTCCACTGAGTTCATATGCTATCTTGAATATACCAAACAAATTGTTCATACCCGCTCAATCGGCCTCCTGATTCCTCGAATCCGCCCGAGAATGACTTCTTTCATATCCTGGAGAGAATGGCGTACAAATCTCAGCAACCACCTTCCTGAACAGAAGGCAGAATTTTCATTTATTCCTTGTTCAAGGCCTTATATTCTGGTCTTAAAAAGTAAATCATGTTGCACTTGTTAACATTCAGGGGCTTCGGCTAGAATAGGGGCTGATAAGTGGAGCCCGATAAGGAGTGCCCCTCTATCAAAATGCCCCGCACCTCGCCGTGAGGCTTTCGCTTTGAGTCATCAATTTCATAAATGGACGAAAATCTTCTTATCCCAACATTGAGTTCATCAAACTTTTGAAAACCTCAAGATAACCCCAACTACCCGCGGTTTACCATCTTAATATTGCCATGGGTGTTCTGGACGTCATTTTGAGCGGCGGCCTCACTCACCCGCTCGTCACCTTCTTCGCGATATCGACCGCGCTCGTCCTATCTCAATGCGTATACCGTCTCTTCCTCGACTCTCTATCATATATCCCCGGTCCGATTATTCCCAAATTGACCCCACTATGGCTCTGGTACCACTCCTACATCGGTGACGAAGCATCAGTCATCCACGCCCTGCACGCTAAATATGGACCCTTCTTGCGAGTCTCTCCAAACGAAGTCGACATCAGCGACCATGAAGCTGTTCCAGCCATTTATATCTCCAAAGGCGGCTTCCCTAAGGCTGATTGCTATTCAAACTTTGATATAGATGGACACAAAACTATTTTCTCCACGATTGATACCGACTATCGGACACCTCGGGCCAAGGCTGTTGTCCCTCTGTTTTCGACAAAGAGTATCAGGGAAAATGAAGCCGCTCTTTACGAGTGTATGGATCGGATGGTTGAAAGATTCAAGGAAGATAAGAAAACAAGAGGTGTTGTAGACGTCTTGAACCTCGCAAGGAGTCTAGCTGTAGACGCCGTCTCTACTCATCTATTTCAAGAGAATTACAACGGCACTTCGGAGAAGAGTACCAAGCTAAGTGCAAGCGCATTCGTGGATACATTTGTGGCCGTTGGAAGATTCTTTTATCTGCCCAATTCATTGTTCACTTGGCTGGAGTGGGGTATTGATAAATGTGCACCTAATTCGCGTGCTAATGAAAGTATGGCCGTCGTCGACGGTTTTGTCAATGATATTGTCGAAAAGACTCCCGAAAAGGGGGCCATAAACTACCCCGGAAGGTTGATGCAGCTAGATTTCCTGGAAAAGTCCGAAGTGAAAGTTCAGTGCAAAGATCTTCTCTTCGCCGGAACAGATTCCACTGGGATGAACTTCGCAACGATTTGCAGACAACTGGCTTTGCATCCCGACAAGTAAGCGCTTTCGTCTTCTCATGTTTCCCATCCATTAACATTCTGCTAGATATGAAACGCTCCGCAAAGAACTCCTCGACAATGCAGAGGATGATACCAAGAAGCAGGAAATTCAATCATTACCTTACCTTACTGCTGTAATCAAAGAAGTCCTCCGCATCAGCATGGCAAACCCTACCCGTCTACCCCACGTCGTGCCGGCCGGTGGCTGGAACTTCAAAGGCGTCCATTTCCCCGCCGGCGCACTTGTCGGATGCTCAGCATATGAGCTTCACTTCAACTCGTCAATCTTCCCGAACCCATTCTCATACCGGCCCGAGAGATGGATTGATGCCACTCCGGAGGCTCAGAAGTCTTTCTTTGCGTTTGGAGCAGGGCCGAGGTCTTGCATTGCGAAAAACCTGGCAATGACAGAGTTATATATGGCCACTGAAAGACTGGTCTTGAGTGATGCGCTTAAGGGAGCGAGAGTTGGGCATCAGGAGGTGGAAATTTATGAGTGGTTTAATTCCAGCGTCAAGGGAGAGAAAATTGAACTGCTTTGGTAGGAATGAGGATTAGATTTCAAAAGGAAGTGGGGAATAGACAGAAAAATAGAGACTCCGAGTCTCCGACAAGACGTCAAAAGCCCTGTATCTACAGGGTTCACCTACAGGCGCGGGTGTGCGTTTCAGCGCCCAGCAACAGGGTAGTGTCCACAATCCACTAAATCCACGTTGCCTACAGGGCCTCAAGCGAGCCACAGTGATAGGCGCCAGGCCTTTACCCCTGCAGCAGTAATACTTTCCTTCTCTGATGAAATTTCATTGTGAGCTGGGTTGGTCTATATTTCAAGTATATCTAATGTTCAATAATTGCTTTAATTGGCATCTTCTCTATTTATTCTACATCCCCCACTACTCGATGTAGTCCGGATCTGGACCAAACGAGATTGCGTTTTGATTTGAAGCTACGAAGTTACGCCGTGCTACGCCTCAACCCGATCCCTCTTTCGCTCCCATTTCCAATTGTAAACGTCGGTCTCGTTTTTTGTTCACCTTTGAAGGGCATTCAAGTCCGGCGTACAAAGGTGCCCTGTGCGACTCGCAGTAGCCTCTGGTGTCATCCGAAGGTTACAATCTGACAGTTGCAGTACTTCCTTGCCAGTTTTAATACCAATCACTCGGGTTCCACGTGGTAGGACAACGACCGCACATCATTCCAATCGGGTCTTTCGGTGCGACTGTGGGGGGATCTGAGGAATTTGGTGCTTTTGGAAAGCATCGCGTCTTACTGCACCCATTGGCTTGTCAGTGATTCTCTTCCTTCAAAAATGGAGGCCCTACCGGAACCTTTCCAGGTTAGAAATGACAACACCTGGTCGACTGTGCCTTTCTTACATGCAGCATAATAATTTGTGGATCTGAAAAAGAGCACAGCAAAGGGTCGGTGGATCTAGAACGTGGAGGGAAGGTACGAAGGTGAACGATTCCGTTATCTTGGCTAAAGTATAAAGTCACTTCGTCCTCTCGTTGTACTACTTTCACTCTGCATCTTTCGCACAAGGCTATCAAGTTTCTTTCTTCATTCCAAAGAAAGACTCAGACCCGTTTACTACGTCTCAAAATGTTTCCCAAACTCTCACTTGCCCTTGCTGGCCTCCTAACCGTCGTCGCCGCCGACACTCTCCCCATGACCGCCATCATCTCCGTCGTTCAAAGCACCGGTACCGTCATCGGTTCTCTCACTGGATACGGTAACTTTTCGTCACCGGGTCCCAGCTATCCTTTCCGTAATGTCCAAAAGACAGGAGGGTATGCTACGGTCAGTGGTTACGGCCTTTGCGTTGCTGCAGGTGGTCTTTTGGAGTGCCCCGTAGGAGCTACTTCTGGCGACTTGTTCAATGTGAGTCTCACCAAAAGGTTTTGTTTGTTGACTCAGTAGCTAATAATACTCAGGAGGTAAATGGTAACCTGGTGCTTCAAGGCACTGATGGAACTTGGTCGGTTGACGCCGTGAATGATGCTGCTGGAGGAACCAACCAATTTGGTCTCAAGAATGGGATTCCTGTCCACTTGGGTAATACTGCTGCTATCCCAGTCACCCTAAAGGTGAAGTCCGCGAGCGGATAAAAAGTTGATAGTTCGAGGGCCGAGGCGTTGTCAAAGAGACTGGGCCATACTGAGAACGGGCCAAGGATCGGCGCAAGGAACTGTACTTCGTACATAAAAATCCGGGACCACCGGACTTAAAAATAAATCTAAATACAGTCCGAAACATCGTGTTTCTATTCAAGTCATATTACACTAGCAATGTGCAAGCCATACTTGTCAAAAGATCCAAATCTCATTCCTGAAGCCGATGCTACTGGCCAGGTACGATAAATAATGTCAATAATTAAAATCGACAATGCCCCTCATCAGTCATGTTCTAAACGTCCACGTCAGAATATTCCGGAAGCTCAAACCCATAGTCTTCACGGCGCAAGGAGAAGACGAAAAGATGACGTTGGTTGGTGGGAAATCCCCTCCCAAAATCTCCCATTCTAGACCACTACCGGCTTTGCCACATGGCACAGGGACCTAGCGTAGGATTCGACCGACTTCGATCTTGGTTACCAGGTTGTAAAGTCCCTTTGGGTTCTACGGGCAGTTTACTAGTTTGTCGCTAAAGAGTACCCCTGAGCGTGCTGCGATATTACTGTAAACTGTGCCGCTAGCTTGCAGATTTACCTCTTGGTAAGTTGAGAATAGAAAGGTGAAGAAGTGTAAGGGAGGTTTGGTTTGAAATGGAAATATTGAGATAACCCAAATAACTTCTTAAAACCTATCCACACTCTAAACCCTAACTTCAAACCCCTCCTCCCCCAGTACAACATCAACTTCAAAAAACCTCATCTCCTCCCAATCCCCCTTCCCCATCTCCTCCAACAACTTATCAATACTACCCCTCATCCCCTGTACTTTCCCGATCACCACATTCTCCTCCTTCCGATGAATTTTTACCCATCCAGTGATATTCAAACTGTTTGCTGTGTCGCGGATGAAAGTTAGGAAAGAGGGGGTTTGGGTAGCTGGACTGCGGATGTGGATGTGGAGGGAGAACTGTAGGTGTTGTTAGGATTGGGACAAGAGAGGGAAGTGGAGGGGGAATAGACTTACGCGTTGGATTATTGAGGGGGGGATGGTTGGGGAGGGGGATGGGGCGGAGGAGGAGGATTCTTCGATGTCCATGGGGTGGTCTTCGCTTTCGTCGTCATCGCTTTCTGAAGTCTCGCTTTCTGAGGTATTGGATTTTTGGTCTTGGAGTTTGGTTTCTCTGCTTCCAGCTTCGCCATCTCAGCTTCTGCTTTCTCTTCTTCGAGTTTCGCCTTCTCATCCCGCTCTTTTTTCTGCTTCTTAGCATCAGCCGTTTCTTTCTCAATTTTTGCCTTCTCAGCTTCCTCCTTCTCAAACTTCTCCCTCTCATCCCCCACCTCCTTCTCTTCCTTCTGCTTCGCAATTTACTTAGCCTTCTTCTCCTCACCCTTCACCTCCCCACCCCACTCCCTCGGCAACACAAACCCCACTTCCTCCTGCACGACCTCCTCCTCAACACTTTCAACCTTCCCCACCATCTGACTCCTCCCTAAAGCCATACGGAACGTATCAAGTTGTTTACCAGTTCCTTGAGCTTCGATACGTACCACGTTACCCGATCTACGGGTTAGGGTGCCTGTGAGGCCGAACGCGAGGGCCGTGTCTTGGGCAAAGGTCGCGAAGTCGGCGGTTTGGAAACGGTGGGGTGGTTGGGAGGTGATTTCGTGGCGGGTCTGAATACATACTAGCCTTCTTCTTCTTTAGTTAGGATAAGACAGGCATGAAAAGTTTAGCATCATAACTAACTCCCCAGAATTAGGAAACAGATTCTCATCTTTCGGCAAGGCGAATGTTGAGGGTAGATCATCTGGGTCATAAGTTGCGCCGTTGATTCGTTTGAAGACTGCGTCTTTAAATGCGAGTTCGCAGTCGTGTTTGAAATACGTGATTTGGGCGTGGCGGCCTACTACGTCGATGACGAGTTTATCGGGGCCTTTCCCTTGGAGTTTGCCTGTTAGATTATGGTTTCGTGCTATACGATGAATGCGGCGGACTATGGAAGCTTTGGATATGTCTTTACTGTTGATACGAATTTCGGCCTGTATCGCTTACAGTATTAGTTTTCCCTTCAAGAAGAAAATGGGTGAAAGGAAAGTCAGACTTACCGTAAAGAACTTCTTCAAATCCCGCACCCCGGTAATCTCCTCCGGCACCCACCTTCCCCCAGCCCTCTCCACTCTCTTCCTCAGCTTCTCTAACCCCTCCGCCCTCCCCACCGCCTCCTCCCAGCTCTCATCCCTCCCAACGCCGTCCCCTAACCCTCCTAGCACCCACCCGACCGCCATCCCCTCAACCTCATTCAAGCCCTCCCTCAGCCCCTCCACAAATGTCCTATTCCTCCCATTAATCTCCTCTATCCCCAATCCCCCATACATCTTCTCTCTCCGCGCTTTCCTATCAGCGAGCTTCTTGCGGTAAATTGCATCATCGATTTCATCCTGCGTGTGCACAATATCGAGCGCGACTTGGTGTCTTTCGAAGGCGATACGTTCGTCGTCCCAGAATTTCTGGCGTTTGGAGCGGAAGGCGGAGCGGAAGGCGGAGCGGAGGAGGGGGATAATTTCTTGGGTGAGTGTGGATTGGGGTGGTGGGTTGTGGAGGTAGAGGGGGGGAAAGGGGATTTCTAGTTTTTTGGCTGCTTCGCGCTGTTTGTATTGCGTTAGCATACCAAGATGTAAAGGGGAAGGGTAACATACGATCTGAGCCTCCGAAAAAGCCTTAAAATCCGGCACAAAACCACCCATATCAAAAAACCCAAATTCCGGCTCAACATACTCATCATGCGTCCTCTTCGTCGGCCTATAAAACGGTTTTACATCTTCCGGTACGCGGATCCCATATATATCTTTTCTCGTCAATCGCTTTCTCTTCGCTGCTTTAGCTGAGTTCGCAAGTTGGGCGTCAGTGGTGATGCTGAGCCATGCTACACGCATGAGATGGCGTGGTGTTGGGATTGGGGGTATTGTGCCGGGTACTAGAGCAGCGGGGACGTCGCCTTCGGCGAAATCGATCCGGTAGGGGTGGTAGAGGGGGTCTGTGGCTTGGGAGGCGGGCGTGTCTTTTAAGAGTGGTGCGGAGATGGCGTTGGGTGCTGTGACCCAGTTTATGGGGGAGATGCGGTAAGTGAGATTCGGAGGAGTATCTTTTTCGGCATCGGCAAAGGGGATGAGAGGGGAGTATGTCATGTCGTTTCCTAGGCGTAAGAAGACGTGGCGGGCGTTGTAGGAACCGCGGGCTAGGACGCCGTTGTGGTATGTTCCGTCTGGTTGCTGGAGATAGAGGACTAGGAAGATGGAATAGAGATCTGCTGTGATTTGCAGCATGAAGTGATTTACGAAGTTGTGTTGGATGACAAGTTGTTGGGAGATATTTGTTCGGATGGTTGGTTTTGGGAGTCGTCGATCCTGTGTAGCTGTGGAAGAGAAGCCACGGTCGAATAATCGACATTCTCATCTGGGATACGTCGGACTTGTTTATTGAGTCTCTTGTAAAGATCATGGCGTGGGTGCTTGGGGAACCACCCAATCTTGTCATATGTATCGCCGTCTGCATTGAGCACGGTTTGGAAGTACATCAAGTGCTGGGCTTTGACCCAAGGCCACCAAGCTGCATCGCCATATACCATACAAGAGACTATCATATATCAGCACTTTTCCCAGAGAAATTAGATAAGGGAAACCCACTAGCAATCCAATACGAATCAGCCTGATGCCATAAATCAACAATCGACTCATGCGTCCCCTCCCTAAAACTCTTCCTCCCGTCTACGGGTCTCCAGCCCACACCATCCGCAAACGGCAAATTCTCAATATACTCATCGCCCTCTTCCCCCCAAACCGTACTATAAACCCACTTCCTCTCCCCTTTGCCATCCATTAAATCCTCAAGCTTCGGCAAATCAGGTACTTTGATAATATGTCTGGGCTCCGGAAAACCTCTCATGCCACGTAGCATATAATGTTCATTATCAAATTGCGGGGCAAAGGGGGTAGGAGTGGGCTGATAAGGTTCGGGAAGTACTCTGTCCCATAGTTTGGATATTGGAACTGGGGGTTTGAGATCCCATATCCCAGTCGAGAGGGTTGGTTGCCCTGGCTTTATGTACTGGGAGAAGCGGCCAGTTTTTGGGTTGAAAGTGTAGTGGGAGGCGTCATATTTTACTTTCGCTCCTGGGAGGGGGACCATATTCGGATTGGGGACTCGAGGTCGAGGCGGCATCTTGGCGATTGATTTGATTGTGAAAGATTTCGCGATGTCGATGTATGACCGTGTTGCAATGCACAGTGGAGGTGCTGCAATTTCGTAATTGATCCTTATGAAAAGGCTGCTGAGTCAAAGGTTTCCTTTGTTCGGGTTTGCTAGAATCGAGCCGTTTCCGGATGGCTCATCCTGGGCAACACTAGATTCAGGAAGGAACTTTTGGTATAGGAATGTTCCTGGGACAAACAAATACGCATGCAGTCGTGTTTGAAATACAGCTCTGTGCATAACTCCACGGATTGAAGCCTGGAAAGTCGTCCAGGATTTGTCGCCATTGAAACAGGCGAACTCGAAACAGATACTTCAGATATTAATCGAAATTTTCAAATCACTTGATGATGTGACAGTCGTTCGCATTGCGAAATGGCAACGAGAAGTCATGGATATATCTATGACAGCATTAATATGAAATAGAAAAACACAGAACATTGCGAGCTGTTGACGAATGTAAGATAGATGAAATATGATGATCGTACGAAGTCCAAGAGCAAGCTCTAGCGCCGTTTGCACCTAAAAAAAAGCACTCGCTCATCTTTAAAATGACCCCAGCTCAAACTTGATCATAGCCCCCACAACTTTCCAATTAAACAACCACAGACGCACCAGGAATATTTAATCCTCCACCACCCTCCACCTTACCCTCCTTCTCCACAACCTTTTCATCCCTCTTAACCTTCCTAATCCCCAAATCCGGCCATTCCTTTGCACTCTTCATCCCAAACACCGGATGGACATCCTCAAACTTCAACTTCTCTTTCACCCGCTTCTCTTTCGAAAGTACAACCGTTCGATTCAGTAGTGTAAGATTCATCGCAGCCGTGACCCCTCTACCTGCGTTCCAGCCAACCGCGAGCCAGTACTGCAACTGTGTTGGCTTTCTGAGGATTGGTTTGGGGAATATGGGTGATAGGGGCTTGGAATTGGGTGTGTTGGGTTCGCGGGGGAGTATGAATTCATCTACGCGTGGTGCGATTTCGGGGTCAACGACGAGGGGTTGAAAGAACCAGACGCCATCTTCTTTACATCCACGGAGAAAAACATGTCGAGAGCCGTAATCTCCGTAAACTTGGGGCGGAGAAGAGATTGCAACGGAGCCGGAGTCAGAGAGTGAGGATACTGGGTACAGGACGATGTAGAGGTCAAAGAGGTCAGCTGTGACTTGCATGATTGTCTCGGGGAGCTGCCAGTCGAAGGGTGTGTGGAGACGCTGCCAGAGATTGCGGACTGGTGAGCCGATGGTGTTGAGGTGCGTGTAGTGGGTGTGCCGGGGGGAGTCTTTTTGGCGGAGCTGGGAAGAGAGGTAGGGGATGTGGAGGGCTTTGACGATGCCCCAGTAATTGGGGTCGCCGTAAATGTGAGTGGAAACTGGGTTGGTCAGCAATCCATTATTCTCAGAGGAAGTAACTGGACTTACTCGCTCGGAAGTAGTTATTTCCATCTTTAATAAGAGCCAGCGGGTGTTTGAATCTCAAAACCCCCGCATTCTGCGCACCACTACTATCAGGATATCCCGAAATCGGCTTACTCCACTCCTCATCCTTAATTTCAGCTACCTGCTGAAATCTAGGAAAGAAATGACTGCCTTTGAGGTATTTATCATTAGGGTCCACAGGAGGATCGAGCGTAAAAACATGTGGGTTTATCCATTCAGTAGGAGTTCCCACATTTCGACCCGTCTCCACGGAAGCCGGCAGCCAGTCACTATCGGGACTAACGACAGGGTGTAAAGGATCATATCCAGGTTCGAGAGTTGCGGAATTGATGTTGTATCCGTGTTTCTCGAGCACCATTTTAAGGATTTGAAGATGTAAATTTCTCCGGTTGGCTTGTTTACTGGCTACGACGTAAGCCGCGATCAACGAGCTAGGGGAAGCTAAACAAAACTGTCAAAGTATACCCGGAAAAAATCTAAGGGCAAGCGCTTTGAGACTTCAAGAACGCCCTAGTGAGTTCAAACATGTGGACGCTTTGGGAACATGTGAGAACAAAGGATGCATCCTATTGCGGTACGATCTTACCGCCAAAATGCACGTGGCCACTTGTCCTTAAACCAGCCCTGCATGCGCCTTAGTTCAAATACCTCTGGGTCAAAAGCCTGTCTTAGATGGCCACGCTAAGTAAATTGCAGAGCTGGATGGGTTACAATCCTGGATTGATTCGGCGTTGGTTACAGTACTGATAAATGACAGCACGGGATGAAAACTGGCAGGCAAATGGGATGAAGGGTCTGCTGTGTGGTAACCGTAAACCATGGTATTCATCAACCGACCCCCTACAATTTCAAAAACTCGGGGTTAGGGTTAGTCCGGGGTCGAGGGGGCGGTGGGAGCCCCCCGTTGTGGATGTGGAATTATTTGTGATGGATACCATTAATAGTGTTTATAAATACTATTATTGATGTTTACCACACTGCAGGTCAAGCTGTATATTTGATTCTAGATACAAGACGTAACGCGACGAATCAAGAAGGATGCCTTACATTTTTAGGAATTTAAACTTAGATTACATGATCTCAAAGCACGTGGTCCTAAATATTCACGCTCAGATGGATGTTCACTCTTAGTGATCTTTGTACGCCACAAGGATATCAAGTATACACACCAAGTAGTGTGTGCAAACTCAGGAGTGTGTGTAAACCAAGTGGTATGTGCAAATCTAGTGGTGTATGCACACCCAGTAGTGCACACCCACCAAACGATGTGTACAAACTACCTGCAACTGGGTATCGTGGGGAGGTTCCCAAAGAGTTCCAAATATAGAATTACGGGGTAATTTAATAGTTCACTAAGTTAATACTTTCGAAGCAGCGTCAAGGTTGGCCACGAGGTTATTCTGAGAAGCTTTGTGGCTGAAGCTTATCTCAACGCATACCCATTCCAGCTCCTCGGCTACGACTGCCCCTGGCTAGCCTTAAATTTAGAAGAAGCCTGTCCAGGGTTCTTCCGGGGCCAATTATGGATCCTCGATAGCCGCACAAAAGGCGAGTAAGCCTCTCATTCCGGAGAGGAAGCGCTACAAGGCTGTCAGAGACCATTAATTCCCCAGATTTTGTAGGTTCCTTAAGGTTAGCGTACAATATAGAGACGTAGGTCTTCTATTTGTTTTTCAAACTAGAGTAGCTCGAGCTGTACTACTACAACTGGTAAGCGTCTTTCAGACTCCCTCGCATTTTATTTTGGGAGATTCAGTTGCATTTTCTCAGAATGTCATCAAGCTTATCGTACCCCTTTCCACGCCCCACTCAAAGAGGATTATAATGAAAATTCTAAATAGAAATCACAGGATTCTACTCCGAGCAGAGACTGGAAATGTAGGTGATACAACAGAATGCAATCTTACTCGGGTTACACAACAGGAGCTCAACCGCCCCCAACGCAGTCGTCTCTCGTATTCGCTTACTACAAACTTTCAGCTTCTCGGACTCGTCCTAAAACATTATTTCGGCGCCTATTTACTCAATAGGACTAATATCTCCCACACCATCTTTCTCCTTTTGCTTGCAGAAACAAACGGGCTTTTCTCGCTCAATCCAACCCAACTAGGCACTTGGGATTTCGGACATTGAAATGCTGAGCGTCAATGCAGAAAGCGTTCACGTTCGCGTGAGGATCTTCCCCTGAGTTCTCAGCATGCAGTCTGTATGATCTTAAATCATCTTGTAATTTCTCAATTTCTCAAACAAAATCCATCTACTCAACCCGTCAAGATGTGTCTTGTATAGGCACAAATACATGTATATATTATTCCATCTCCGTTCTACGACATATTCACGGTTAAGTGCACCTACCCGCACCCAAAATGAAAGATCAACCTCCCACTTCCGTCTATGAACTTGGAGTTGATCCATCGAAGTCTCGATTGTCTTCCTTGGATAAATTGAAGGCCACAGTAAAGCTGACTTGGTTCTTGTCCGTAAGCATAGGTATTTTCAGCCAGGAGATGCAACTTAGAAGGATTCGCAATAACTTTCTGTAGCTGCGCTCTCGCTCTCAGTAGCCGTCGTTTTCAGCGGTTATAATTCAACAACATCGAAAGTAGCTATCAGCTCCATCAAACCGCTCAAGGTCATCAACAGTCTGGGTGACTATATAAATGCGGATGGGAGTGTATCAAATTCAAGCGTTCCGGACAGGAACTTCACTGTTACTTCGGAAATTTTGGCATCATTTGCTCTAGACGTCTTACCTTCTGAATACCGGTTTGGCATGACTGGTGAGATGGGTTTCTTGGATTTCTTCCTGCCCATAAATGCTTGCTATGGGCGAGACACTAATTTCTTCTCCAGGTATTTGCCGTTTATACAATATCTCTACACCCAATATTACCTGCACCCGCTCACTTGGCAACACACCTTCAATCATCTCTGTTCTCACAACGGATTTGAACTCAACATATCCTAAATCTCTGTCAAACTGGATTACCCTGCTTGATGTTGCCCAAGCGGCGGGAAACAGCCCACCAGTTCCTCTTGACCTCCTAAGTCGACTTACACGCGCGTCATCAGCCCTTCTGCTAACATCCGTCTCACTCTCTCCCTTTGAGATCGCCCTAACCCTCTACCTCTTCTTTAAAACACAACCCTACAACTTTCGCAAACGGCTTTTCGGTCTATACATTCTCGACGGCTTGATGATGCTAGCTTCCGCTACTCTTTACACTGGCTGTATTTACTCTATTGGCTCTTACACGATTGATGGTGATATTTCCCCTAATTTTGGGTTTATTTTATTCTGGTGTGCGGGGGCCGGGAAGTTCTTAGTCACTCCGACTATGTTCCTTATGTCTTTTCTAACTGTAACGGTTATAGCGTGGTATGCTGCGGTAGCTACTGTAGAGGTTGCCGCTGTGAGTGCAGTTGTCGCATCAGCTGCAGCTCCAAATGGTGGAACCACAGTCGATACCTGGTATGGTGGAGACTCGGGATTTTCCGGCGGGGATTCCGGTTGTTAAGCATATGGCAGTAACAGTTTGTTTCGTAGTTCACTCTCTAAGCAATTCTTGGGCTCCAAACACAAGTCTCCTATTCTACAATCTCTACGTCAGTACGACTGTTAGGTTATTGATCATTTGTTACCTTATTAAAGGGGCTGACTGGCTTTCGTTAAATGCTTCCCTAGGCTCTGTTAAGACACAAATTTCACAATTGCGCGCTCATTCTTAAGTTGTTTGTTTCTCGAATTTGAAACTTGTCAAGTAAACTCAAAGAGTAGTTTTAAGCGTTGTTTCAGCTATGACCTTTTCCTAGTTAGCTATATGATGCGTTCATATTTAGCACTTATTGATTGGCTGTCAAGAGACTGTGAGAAGCGCCTCTGTGACTGTCATGTGCTGCGGATTGCCGTTCGTTTTGCGCCCAAACACGTCAAGGGACGCTTTGCCACTTGTAAAATATGTGTATTAGTTGGGATCAAAGATTATTGATGTATCCTTGCTAGCGTAAATAATAGCCTATCTTGGCTATAAGCTTTTCACGACAAGCTTTGTGGCTGAAGTTTATCTCACCCGGCAATACATGACCTTCAACCCCTCTTCCCCCCGGGGACGATGTCAAAACCTTTTACTTGAGGGTTGCTTAAACAAGATAATGCTTACATAGATTACATAGACACGCATGCGAACGCGTAGTAAATTGCTTTCAATGACCTTCGGGTTTAATTTTCCCGTCCAACGCCAAGCCGTCTGACCGAAGGTTTTAATTTCTCATATCACTCCATATACGCAAATCACAAGGCTTGGTTTCCCTTTTCAGCATCCTGACAATTCGACTGTGTATCAACGCCCAAAATCACTTTGGGAGTTCAGGAAGAGTTCCAGTTACTACTCAGGTCCCTTTGCTCTGAGACTTCATTTTACGGAATTTATTTTTCTAATTCTTACTTCTCCATCGGTTACAGCTGCTAGCAAGACGACTTACACAAGTTGAATCTTACCCACCCTGTGAAACGCCGTGGCTGTACTTCAAAAAGCGCTAAGAATGAGGCAAACCTCGTAAAGTAAGAGAATATCATTGCCGCTGATCCGTAATATATTGTGACAACTCGAAGAGCAGGACGTCATTTCTGAAGATGGACCAGCGGGGCCTGCTGTCTCAAATTCCATACTCCGATCAATTTAATACCGATGTCAAAAGTATACAAAAGGGTTCGAAGCCTGCTCAATCCTCATCGGACACACAAGTTCACAACATCTCCATTACAATCATCTCCAGCATTCGATTCTCTCTTAGAAGCATCCTCTATTATTAAAATGAGTTTCACAACTTTCT
>Ga0247778_1000394_pt1 | contig 61552 bp, 66 predicted proteins | sample UWRJL049202B5_FD_179939 | JGI IMG/M metagenome (GOLD analysis project Ga0247778, IMG submission 179939) | Plant litter microbial communities from Arlington Agricultural Research Station in Wisconsin, United States - UWRJ-L049-202B-5 | ecosystem: Environmental > Terrestrial > Plant litter >... | reverse complement strand
TAGAATACGGTTCCCGCCGGACGTGCTCTCGGTGAATGAGAGAGATCTAATGAGAAGCCTGTTAAATCGAAACCCTAACCTTCGACTAGGTGCAATAAATGGGATCCAAGAACTCAAAAGTCATCTATTTTTCGACGAAATTGACTGGGTGAAACTTCGAAGACGAGAAATCATGCCGCCAGTGAGGCCTATGTTGACAAAAACTTTAATACCAGATTATGATTCGGGAAGATCTGAGCATCAGAGAAAAGATCTTGCCAAGAGCAGCCACGACCCATAAACCTACGACCTTTCATACTGAAGCTTGTCGTCTTATCAAACAGCATGTTCTAGCTTTGGACAAAGATCTGTTTATGGAACACCTGCCTCCTATCCAGATATATGGTCCCGAGCTAGTGGGCCCTCGGTCGGGAGTTTTCTGAAAGAGATGTTCGGAGCTAGAGAAGAGAAGGAGCTTCGGGTCAAGCCAGGCTTCAAAGATCTTATTCGTGAAGGGGGCTTGCAGCCATCACTTTCGGAAGAAATCAACTGGTCAGGGCAAGGGCAACACGTACAATTTGGGGTTGCGCAGAATATACCGCTGAAGGAACTTAATGCCATTGGTCACGGTGGATCAGCTTTGGTTGACAGCGTTCTATGTCGGCGAGTGAAACTTGCTAGGAAAACAATGATGTGCACTCGCAGACAGAAGCTGGAGACAATGATCAACGAGGTGGAGCATTTGCAATCCCTCCGGCACCCGCACATTGTACAGCTTGTTGGAAGCTACCTCCAGGGGAAGAGATTTGCTATTCTCCTTTATCCAGTAGCGGAATGGAATCTGTCAAGATTTCTTGAGCTCTGTCAAGAGATAGAGTACGAATCTGAAGGCTCTCGCCCTCAAATTACGTGCCCTTCCGGGATTTTTGCAATGCATAGCGCATGCCATGGCTTATGTCCACGCGAATACCATCAAGCACATGGATATGAAGCCACAGAATATTCTTGTACGTCCGAAACCGAGTGGAATGGATCAATTTGCCGTATATCTGTAAGTTTTGTCGCGGTTGGATGAACGATTCCTACTGATCTATATGGCAGCGCAGATTTCGGAATAAGCAAGAAATTCGCCGAAGGGGAACTGTCAGACAAGCGGAATCATCGCGTTGACGAGGAAATATTGTGCACCCGAAGTTTACGACGCTGGCCCAAGAGGACGAGCTGCAGACGTTTTCTCTTTGGGCTGTGTATTCCTCGAAATAGCGACAGTCATTCAAGGTCGAACTCTTGATGAGTTCGCAGACTTTCGCGCTCGACCAAGAAAAATCCTGGAAAACGATTCAGATGACGACTCCTACCACGGAAACCCAGGAAACATTGAGGAATGGATCCAGAAGCTCCGACCAATCGCAGATCAGGGTTTGATCCAGGGACAGGGCATGAGTTGGAAATTGGACATTATACGAGAAATGCTAAATTGGGATGCGGAGGACAGACCAACGGCATCAAAGGTACTTGAGCGGCTGGGAGGGCCCAGGGATTGTTGCCTTCAAGAACGAGAAGTGTATGAGGCTGAAGAAGTGTAAACATGAGAATGTTTGACTCGAGAAGTGATTCTCTTGAAATAATCTTGTAGACCAAAACTCCTAAAGTCAAAAGAACCTCCCACCTCCCAATTTACAATACTTTTACAGACTTACATTAAGGCTCTTTCAAATACTCCACTTCCATAACAACTACTCTCTCCAACCATACCCCTCCTCGACCGCTCTGTCGTAGGCTACTTTGACTTGTATCATCGTCGGACCTCCCTCCAGCCGACGCTTCATTTCCAACGTCATCACAGTATACGCGGGTATTGAGATCCGAGTTCGATTTGGGCACCAATTGTAAAGGCTCATCTTCTGCCTGCCGCTCTAGTCGTTCCGCTGCTATTCGAGACTGTGTTTTGCTGCGATTCCGGCTGCGGCCACGGTTCCGGGAGGTCGACCAGCTAATAGCTTGTATGTGGCCCGAGTCGCCTGTGTTGCGTTTTGAGAATCTTGAGAATGGATTCCGAGAGCCCATGTTGCTTCCCAATGCTGACGGCTGGCTGCTACCACCGGAGAGTTCGTATTCGTGTTCTGTAATTTCTGTGCCGGCTTTACCAGTCTGCAATGATGCCCAGAACGAGTGTGTGCGGGGGATGGTGGCTGTAATTATTGACGTATGGGTTACCATTCTGAATTGAAGTGTCAGCGGTGCATCACGGAGGGCTTGGGAATGGTGTTGATACTCACAACAACCATATTGCTCTGGGCAATATAGCCCACGTTTGGTCGATTTTCCATACTGAATTGGCCACTGACACGAGTTCTCCAATCCCCATTGCCGAAACTCTTGGAACGAGATCAGACAGGACCGCAAAATTCAAGGACATGACTTACGCTATCCTAATTCCAAATAGGGTCATGACCGTCACTCTTGTATCTCGCGCAATGTTTAACTTCCATATTGTCGGTAGCATTCCAGTTGCAAGAACAGCATCCGTTATGATGTTCAGAACTATCACCGGAAATTGGAGATAGCCATGAGTTGTACATTGCGCTGATACAAAGACCCAGGGCTGTGGCAATTGGCACTGGAAAGCAACGGCGATAAATGAGAAAATTCCCCAGGTCCATGCCGAGGCTAGTATATAGTTCCAGGCCCGGTTGTCCGTTTGCGTTATTCGTTTTATGAGTACAACCACTGAGACTTTGGCAGAGGTCATGCTCAGGATGCTGAAAAGTTGTGCCATGTACATCAGCTGTGGAGAAGTCAACGGAGTTGTTCATTTGATTGCTCAAAAGCTCGATCTGCAGAAACTATCTGGATACTTACCTTGTAGTATAAAGCTAAACTCTGTGGACTCAGGGTTTCAATCCGCTTTCCTAGCCCTGCCAAGACTGCTCGATATATGCATATTGAACTTGCATTCCCTAGAAACTGTGTTGACTTTGTTAGACTTCCTGATAGGAGTCCTGAGCGTGCAGTACTCACGCATGCAATATAAAACGTTGCATCATCTAGCTGGAATCCAGCGCGTTGCCGCGTTGTGACAACACAGCGTATAGCAGACACTGTCGAGGAAACCACAATCGTACACAGCGCTACAATAACCGCAAAACCACCCTGATCGCTGTCGCTAACTTGAAAGAAAGGTGGGAGCTTCTCGTCCATGTCGGCGAGACATTGATTGTTTTCAAAAAGGAAGAAATGGAGAAGTATAAAGATAAGATTATGATCCTGGAGAGGGAGATGTACCGGACAGGGTCTGAGGTACCGGAATGAGGAATAGTACTTAAGAGGCAGTCCCTGATATTGACTTGCCTACGAAATACTCGTATCATGATCGGCCGCCAGCTGAAGCCACTGCCGCCATCCCCTCATTTAAAGGACATTTAAAGCTGCCACACGGCTCCTTTCTTTTCTTTCGTCGAGCTTGGATGATCCTTGACAGTCGATACGGGCCATGTCAAGCGATGCAACACCCATTTGTCTGAGAGTCGGGATAGCCCTAGACCTCGGCAGGCCCGGATCGGTGATTTTCTCGAATGAGTAACGATAAGTCTGTTTTGTCTCAAATTCTACGGTGATTTAGCACTCGCTCCTAAGCCGCGGGGAAGCTTTCCGGGCGTGGGGCTCACCACAGGGGCTGGAATGCCCCGGACTCCGCAGGGGTTCCGTCCACCGCAGTACACACGGGACGGGACCAAAGTGACAGTCTAAAACTCCCGATTTGTATTGCGTGCAGAGTTTGAATACTTGAAAAAAGACGATTTGAAGAAATATAATGTTTAATAAGACATCAGGTTTGCGGGGGAAAAAAATTATTATAGTGGTGCAGGAATTTTACAGGTGACCCTATCTTCAGGGCTCGCTTTTTGTAGCTCGCCTACCCTTGTAAAGAATGCTTATAGAATGTTGGTGGCGCTGTCATTCGGGGCAAGATCGCCATTCCGGACATCTGATTGGTGATGGAATGACAATGAAAATGCGCCAGCTAAAAAATTGCTTGAACAAGAAACTGGCTATAGCGTTACAGCAGGATTCGGGGTACCGCGGTGCTGGTTACCACACCACCTGAGTCTAGCCGTGGGGGCATAGAAGCCGACTGCAACTGTATCATGCAGCAGCTACACCCTGGAACACGGCAATTCTTTGCTCCTGGATGTTTGGTAATTGGACGCCTTCCGGGTATCTTGACTAAAGCGGACTGTCGACCGTGATCATCAAACCATTCCTTTTATCGGTGAGCTTTCGAGACCGCTTTAGAAGCCATGCCTTCCGAAGATCGCCGATCGCGCCTTGCGACAACTTCTCCGCACTGTCGCATACGATACTGGATTGAATTGCTCATGGCATCAAAATTTGATCTCTGAAAGACTCCCATTTTAGTTCTCCTCACGCCTTACTATCAGTTTGTCACTCGACGTCAAGTCAACGAAGCTCAATACGAGGCCAGGGTTCCAATTGCCCAGTCACAATGGCTGACATCAAGACTGAAGACATCCTGACCGTCCAGGATGTAGAGGACAACAAAGAGAGCAATAGCAGTACCGAAGGCCAAACTCCTGGTGTATCAGAGAACAATGAAAATAGCCGTGGTATCCTTGAAGTGAGAAATTCTCCTCGTTCTCCACACCACGCTGACACCGCCGATAGAGATACATCAACCCCGCAGCAATTGTAAATTTTGGCTTTACTTTACAAGCTGCATGGGAAGCTGCTGGAGCCTCATTCCAATTCAGTTTGCTTAATGGAGGACCCGCCTCATTAGTGTATGGAAGTATTGTAGCTGGTTTAGGTTCGACGGCAATTGCAACGTCTCTAGCAGAGATGGCTTCGCTGTAAGTTCATCTATCATACTTATTTCTAAATCCGAAATACTAATCAGACGCTAGTGATCCTGTGGTGGGCGCTCAGGTATGCGGGACTCTTTTTATGAGAGTCGAAATATGCTAATTCAAGTAGTATCGATGGTCCGCTGCTTTCGCACCATTCAACCCTAAATTTTGGGGGTTGTTTCAAGGGTAAGACCAACCCCAGTAATCAAAATTCGAGTTCTAAAATGAAGCAGATGGATAACTGTCTGGGCCTGGATCACAGTAACGGCTGCTAGTCCTGCCTATTTGTCTAACATTGTAACTGGTCTCGCGATTTTCAATTATCCAGACTATGTACCTCAACGATGGCATGGGACGCTCATTATGTGGGCATTTGTTGTTGTACCGGTCTTTTGGAATTTTTGGTTTCGGCGGATGTTAAACACGTTGGAAATGATTGGAGGAATCTGCCACGTTCTATTTTTCATCGTTTCCATCATCACCCTGGTGGTATTGGCAGAACGTAGCACTTCTAGCTTTGTGTTCAACAATCTCTGGCACGATGTCAGCGGGTGGGAAAACCCAGGTGTTGCTTTCAGCCTTGGACTTCTCACAGTCACCTTTCCGATCACATCTTTTGACGGGGTGCTTCATATGAGTCAGTTCTGTTGAGCGATACGAAATCGAATGCTAATACTTGGACAGGCGACGAAGTCAAAGGAGCTCGAACTCAAGTTCCACACAGCATGATTATTGCAGTTACGTCCAACAGCATCATGCAATTTGCCTTTATGGTCGCGGTCATGTTTTGCATTGGGGATGTGGAACAAGTTACCGATACCCCAACGCTCCTTCCCATCATCGAGGTTTACTATCAGGCTACCAAGTCCAAGCATGCGACGAACTTGCTCGTTGTCATGATCGCTTTGATCCTCTTCATCTCGCTATTTAATATCTTCGCCTCTGTTTCTAGACTGACGTGGGCCTTCGCCCGCGACAACGGCTTGCCATTCTCAAGAACGTTCGCATACGTCCATCCTACGCTCAAAATCCCAATCAACTCGCTTCTGCTGGTGGGCGCAATCTGCTGCCTGCTAGCCCTCATCAACATTGGATCATCCACAGCGTTCAATGCCTTGATATCGCTCCCTACGATTGCTCTTTACATTTCCTACTTCATCCCGATTCTCTTCCTCGTTATCAGGAAGTTGCAAAATCGCCATCCGGTATACGGACCGTTCAAGCTTGGTCGGTGGGGTCTGCCAATCAACCTATTCGCGCTCGTCTACATCGTCTATATCATAATATTCTTGCCATTTCCGACCATGCTACCGGTGACCGCTGTAAATATGAATTATGCGGGCCCTCTAGTTGGTGCAATTATTTTAATTGCAGTGGGCGACTGGTTCATCTCTGGTAAGAGGCGATTCGAGGTACCTGTCGCGGTAACGGCTAAGGGTGACTGATGAAGTTTGATGAATTGAGATATGCGTTTCGGGATGAAAATTGGACTCTACTCCGACAAGTATATTTCTATACCTATGAGCAACGAAGATATGAATGATGAAAGAAACACATATACACAGTAAAACGACATATCATGCTTAAAAAAATCTTCCAGGCGTGCTATTGTCTACAACGGCACGCGATGCAATCATAAGAATGTCACTGGTAGCAGAGACCAGCCGAAAAGCGGACGGCAAAACGTGGGAGTCCAGATAAGGAAGCGACACGGCCTGCTGCGGGTTTGCATGTGTCACTTCCCCAGACGGGGTGAACGGATTGGGCAGTGAAACTGCAGGGTAGTCCTGCAGTTCCAGTCACCCCGCATGGTGCAGCTGCACCAATATTCTACCCCACTATCGCTATTTCCATCACTTGAACTTATTAGCTCATTCGAAGAGGGCATTGTCTCAAAAATATTGCATTAAATTTGCCATCTGGCTTTCGTCGAATATATGATATATGCCTGCACAGCGCCATAAATTGCTCATTTACATCCTCATTCGGCAAAGGAATTAGTGAGTGGACAGAGTCATCCAAAATGCTTATCGAAGAGCGTGTACGTGCGTGCTGGGCCTCAACTACCTACATTCAGCTCTCAGTTTACTCATTCCTAGCGGTTGCCCTTTATGTAAGCTAATGATCCTACTCATTAACACAATTCTAATGCTAATTGAAAATTCAGTTCATCACCGTCGTCGCATACCGCTTAACTCTTCACCCTCTTGCTAAATATCCCGGACCATTCTTTGCCCGAATCTCAGATTGGCCTCTAGTAATCCATTGCTACCGAGGAGATAGACATCTCTGGGAATACAAGAATCACCAAAAATACGGTACACTTCTTATCCTGCTTACCAAATTAAGCTCGAACTATTCCTTACTTTCCAGCTAGGCAAAATCGTCCGTTATGGCGCCAACTCCATCTCAATTTCCACCCCAAGCTCACTTCCCATCATCCACGGGCCCAAAGCCAACGTCAAGAAAGGCTCCTGGTATAAAACCCTCGACATCAGCGCCGGTGCTCCTTCAGTGCAGATGGAAATAGACAAACACGAGCACGCCATGCGCCGCCGCTTCCTTGCCCCTGCATTCAGCGAAAAGGCCCTCAAAGAAGCAGAAAAACTCATCGCAATCAGCGCCAAAAAGCTATCCCTCGGCCTCGTCACCGGAGGAGAAGAGAAGAAATGGTCGGATCCAAAGAATATGAATGACTGGGCAACCTTTTTCGGATTCGATTTCGTAAGTGATCTCGGATACGGGAAAAGTTTCGGAATGCTGGATAAGGCAGACAACATCTGGATTCCCAACGTCTTGAAATCGGCTTCTAGGTTTCTTTACTATGTTGGCTATCTTCCGTTTATCGATTTCGTGAGACCGCTCATGGGGACCAGTATACAGGAATACATTGGGGGACAGGAAGCTGCGGATTCACTCAAATATACGGAACTGGCGAACTCGAGGCTGGCGGCACGTATTGAGCAGGAGAAGGAGTTAAAGTTGGGAAATAAAGAGTTGGAGCGGAAAGACACTTTCCATTATCTGATCAATAGCAAAGATCCGGTCACAGGGAAGATGTTTACTACTGAGGAGCTGCAAGCTGATTCAGCTCTCATCATCGCAGCCGGGAGTGACGGTGTTGGAATCACTCTCTCGGGGTGCGTGTTTTACCTCCTTAGCAATCCGGGAACCATGAAACGTCTCGTCCAAGAGATTCGGGAAAATTTCAGCTCTGTGGAGGAGATACGTAACCCGAAACTTGGAAGTCTGTCCTATCTTCATGCCTGCATCGAAGAAACACTGCGCATGAATCCCCCCAAAGCTAGTTCCCTCCCACGAGAAATTCTCAAGGGCGGCCTGACTATCGACGATCATTTCTTCCCCAAAGGCGTCACCGTCGGTTCCCCTTTATACGTTATCAGTCACGACCCAACAGTCTTCCCAGACCCCTGGTCCTTCAAGCCCGAGCGCTGGATCGTCTCCCCCTCGACCGGCAACTCAGCAGAGATGGTTTCAGCAGCAAAAGCTGCATCTGTCCCATTTCTTATCGGGCCCATGAATTGTATTGGGAAGAATATGTCTTACATTGCTCTCAAGCTGGCGCTGGCGCATCTTTTGTTCTCGAATGATATACGGGTAAGTGGGAGGTTGACGGGTGGGGGAAGTAAGGAGAGGGAGGAAGAGTTGAGAAGGAGGGAGGGGGAGTATCAGATGGATGATTGGATTTTGGGGTTTAGAGATGGGCCGATGATTGAAGTTAAAGTCAGGTCTTGATTGGGCTCGGCTTTGAAAGGAGGGAGTGATGTTTCTGATGAATGATGAGATGAAGCTTGATGTAGTAATGGAGGGCTCACATTTTATATCTTGATATGATTCGATAATGTTTTCTATTCGTTCTTTCTTGATTCCAAATATGGATTATCCCGACAGTCTGATTTTCCCCTTGCATGGCCTTGGGCAAGTAAGAACAAGCGGGGATTCATGGCCGGTAGAACAGAAGGGAAGTCGAGACGAGGCTCATAAAATGGAAAGTACGTGTCATTATTCGTAAAGACGACAGAAATACTACACTAAATTCGCAGCCAATAAATCAAATTTTAAACATCAACCCGAGCCTTCCTTAACCTTCTCTCCCCCTCATTGCGTACTGATCGACCTAGAACTAAAAGACCGACTCAACCTATGGCCATGAAAATGGCCATGCAAACTCCAAGTCCCCGTCAACTTCCTCAAAAAATTAGCATGTTTCCTCGAGTTCGCCGTCGATATAAACTCAAAGCTCTCAGGTCTCGCCCAAACACCCAAACCATCCGCTCCCTTCGGCTGCCACTTCTCCACACTCTGTATTTGACTCGACCCTTTCTTCCACGCCTCCTCACCTCCAAACACATGCGCAAGTTGCTGGTACAGATCAACGTAGACTTGAGAATCTTTGTCCCAGCCACCGAGACGCTGGTATGCGCGTTTCAGGAGCTCGAGGTGGTGGAGAGCGATGGCGCAGGCTTCTGCTTGGGGGATCTCTTCGCCTTTATCGGAGACGGTATCGCGGAGGACGTCTTCGTGGACGAGCATTGCTTTGCGGTAGTTCTGCACGGACGTGTAGAATGAGGAGAGCAGGACGTGCATCTCGAGGGTCGTTGCGTCGAGTGCGCCCCAGACGCGGCGCAAGTTGTAGCACATGTCTTCGCAGAGATGAATGGCCTCTGAGTGATTGCCGCGAGCGAACTGTGTCTCTACGAGACGTCGGCCGAGGGTGACGACCACGGATGATGACCAGGACTTTTGGGTGTGGCGGGCTTGCCAGAGGGTGTATAGGACCCACTGAAGAATTGTTAGCAATAATCCTCGGAGGTGGAAGAACGACTTACTTCAAGATCTTCGAGGTTCCGCTGTTCCCCCAAGAGTCCAGCGACCTCATTGAGCTGATTGATTGGAATATCAGAAAGAACGATTTTCGTCGATCGGGCTGAGACCAGAATCTGCTTGAGAATCGTGCCGGACAAGCTGAACATAGCACTGCGCAGTTTCTGGTCCTCGGAACGGGCCTTTCCACGACCTGCAAGTACCAGCGCCAGCTTGATACCAAGATCGATCTTCTCAAGATTGTTATAACCACCAACGAATTGCTGGAACCGATCAACAAGCCCAGCAAGGTCGTACGCCTCTTGCAATTTCCCCTTGTCGCTGTACAAAAGAACAGACTGGCTGCCACTCTTCAAAACGGAGACATCTTGGTCTTGCTTGTAGACCTCAACCAAAATGAGCTCGAAGAAGTCGCGAAGGACACCAGGGCTGATAGTCTTGGATGCATTCAAATTCGCAGCAACGTACTCGATCAGCTCTTTGTCGACCTTGGTATGACTTGGCTCGTCTTTGATATCACGCATGAAGTTCAGAACTCGGGATCCGGAGCCGAGAGTGGTCAGAAATGGTGCCTTCTGAGAAATGACTCGTTTGTAAGCCTCATACAGGAAGACCTCGTTGATGAGATCTGCCATGATGGCTGAGTAGTACTGGCGGTTTCCTTTCAGAGTAGTCTCAAACGAAACGATGAACACCCAAGTGCGGCGATCCAGATTGGTATTTGAAGCCAAAGAGAATGACTTGCTGAGACTAGAGGTGCCAAATATCACTTGACTGCGGAGTTCGCGGATGAGTCTCTCTGCATCGGTCTTCAAGCCAGCTTTGATGTAGATATTCGCCAGGCTCGCAGAGGAATCTGCAAGCTTCTGCGTGTTCTTTTCGTTCTTGAGAATGTCGACAACAGAAGTCTCGAGAGTTGAGGTACCCTTCGCGGTTGATTGGGCGTTGCCTTGCTTGGCATGAGCAATAGCAATGAGAGTCAACCACAAGAGCGATTCTCTGTGCGCATGACCATGTTTAGAGTAGTTCTTCTGGAACTCTCCATCGTACAAAGTAATAGCTTTGGGAGAATGTGCAAGCTTTGAGGTGGAGTATAGATGCGGCAAGCGTCCTCTAGCTGCGACGATCGCGGCGAGGGTTGACGCCGAAACCTGGCCCTTAGGCAGATCCCGTGACTTCTGATCCGCTTCCTCATACAAGGTGATGGCTTCCTCGCGGTGTTCCTCTTTCTCTTCACTCATTTCCGCGAGTTGTATGGTTGCCTTCAAAGTAGACTCATGGCTGAGTCCGTAGAATCTGACAAGTGCCTTCCTGTAGTCGACAGCGAGCTGACGAAGGGTAGCGTAGTCCGCTTTGTTCTCTTGCTTCAGGATTCTGACATACTTCTGGTACAAGTCCTCAGCAAAGTCAGGCTTGAGGTCATAATCCTTGCCATGCTTGATGAACATTTGCCAAAGCGAAGTGTAGACTCTTTGGGCTGGAGCGAACTGGCGTTGTTGTTCGTAGATAGTGGTCAAGGCAAGCGCGGCCCTAATGGAATCCTTGTGGGCAATTTCTGAGCCGAGATTGGTTTGTATTTGGCTGTACGCAAACTCTGCCTCCTTGGTATTATTTATGCGGATCGAAAGATCACCCAATGTGTACAAAGTCTTGATCGTGAGTGCGTTCGTCTTCCCATGCCTCTTCTCAATCTCAAGAGCCAAGTCTCTGTAAACCAAAACGAGCTTCTCAAGCATCGAATGAGAATCATAGAAATCAATAAGACTCTTAGATGTCGAGAAAAGGACCTCATCCGAAGAGTTGGACGTCGACTTGATGGAGTAGAAGATCCTTCTGTAGGTGAGCTCGGCCTCTACAATCTGGCGCAGTCTCAAGTATGAAATGGCCAGACGATTAATAATGAGGATGATCTCAGAGGAGTACGTCGCAGGCAATGGAACATTTGTATCCTTGCTGCTGAAGTCGGGCCAAAGGCGGCTTAAAGTGACGGTGCTGACCTTGATCAATTCAGACCATCGCCGTTCAGTATAGTAAGTCTCGACCAAAGTCAAAGCCTGTTTGACTATCTTGGTATCGATAGTCTTTGAAGTGGTTGTCGTGATGACCGAGTCGAAGATGTCGCGTATAGTGGTAACCTCATGTGTATCATCAGACTCGGTGACATCCTTGGTAGTTTGGTTGAGGGAGGTCGACACTGAAGAGGCCTCAGCAGAAGACTGCTTGCCGGTCTTAACATAGTACGCCCACAGCTTAGCAAAGACAGATCGTGCGACCACAAGGGAGCCGATGATCTGGAGTTGGTCACCAACTTGCTTCATACGCTTGACGACTGCTTCGGACTGGGTGTCTTGGTGCTCCAGATCAGTCCAAACGCCACGAAGGATATTCTCCGCCTCGATCTTGCGGTTGTGCTGCTTCAAGAACTCGACGTATCGAAGTGCGACATCGATCCTCTTCTCTTGAATACTAGTATCCTTGGTAGAAGATCGTGTCAAGCTCTGCCAGAGATTTACGATGACCTCCTCCAAGCGATTCCAATCCTTCTGCTTCTCATATATGTCGATCATAGACCACGTAAGTGCAAGACGCTTCTGATCTGTAACCTCCAGAGTACGAAGCGATTCGGTGTAGTTGGACTCAGTGATCTCGTTGATCTCTTCTGTCTTGGTGGACTTTTGAAGGGTTGTGACCAATGACTCCCGTGCGCGAATTGTCTGGGGAGCATATCGACCATGAATCGTAACATTGAGCTCGTAGATCTCTCGCTGGAAGAGACTCGCTTTCTCGGTCTCACCGATAGCCAAGTAAAGCGTGACGATCTGCTCAACATATATCAAGATATCACGGCTCGAGGCCCTTGTTTCCTTGAGAGTTGTTATGATGTATTGTAGAAGCTCGGAGCGACGAGTGGAGATTTCGGATTTCGTCTTGATCGTGATCGTGGAGGTTGACTCGATATATCTGGCAGTGATGAAAGTTAGCAAGTATTCAACGATATGATGTTCTTCAAATGAGCAGCTTCGTAAAAAAGATATATGAAACAGCTTTTCTTACCGATGGGCACAAGTAGTAGAGATACTCGTCAACTTCAACGTAATAGCAAGCCTCCAAGCATCATAATAATACTCATTAACCTCACCCTGCTGCAACGCAACCTGCTTGAGCACGGCAAGATTCAAAAGCGTCTGCAACACCGGCTCCGACGAACTCCCAAGCACCGTCCTCCGAAGCGACAGCGTAAGCAAATGGAAGTTGATCGTGTCTTGAATGGAGTATTGATATTGGTAGGTTGATCCCTCAATCACTGCCAGCAGCGTCGTGCTCGGAAAGACTTGTTTGAAGCCGTTCGTGAGCTTGTGCGAGACGGTAGGCTCATGCATAGGCGAGCATTGGAAATGCAAAGCCCAGTATCGCGAGGCGTATTGCAGCAACTCATACGTATCGAACAGTTCATCAAGCTCGTAGTCGTTGAGTGGTGAGATTGTTGCTGAAGTCGGGCGAGTGAGGTTGATCTTCACATAAGCCAACAGGCGTACAGTCAAATCGTAATGTGCCTCTTGGATATGGAATGGGAAGGCACCAGTGTTCTTGAAATCTGTGACAGATGTTGCTCGCTCAAACAGAATTTGCTTGATCGAGGGGTTCTTGAATCGTACGAATCCGTCCCGGATATCGAAGATCGGGCCACTAGCTTGGATGATATCGTCTTCGATCCGGGTGGCTCGAGGAGCTCGAGTGACCGATGCAGTATCTATCTCGATCAGACGCCTGATTTCGGAGACAAGAAGAGGTCTTTCGGAGGCGAGGAGCCAAGCTAGGATGGACTTTGTGTCCTTTTGCTTCAAGTCCACAGATGAGATAGAGAAATCGAGAACCTCGCGCAGGGTCTTGGGGAGGGTATCGAGTCTCTTCAAGATGGCAGCCGAAGTCGTCTCAGTCTTCAGGATACTGAAGACTTGTTCGATCCACTCAAAGGATCCATCAGACGTCTGCACAAGCTTCGATGTTACCGTCGCACGATCACTCTGGTTCAATACTTCAAAAGAAGATGTCGAAGAGAGCAATAACTCCGTGAAGTATTGCAGATCCTGACGGATATGTTGGTTCTGGATCTGGAACTGAGCATAAGTCTGCGCAACCGGCTTGCTCAATTGCCGAGAGAAGACGATGACTTTGGTCTTGCCGTGTTTCGATGCAATGGTCTGCAATCTCTCCAACAGCTTCAAGACCTCAGTCTCGCCAGCCTTGAGGCGATCAACGCCGTCAAGAACAATGGTCTGGTTGCGATCACTGCGCAATCCACTCTCAAGGGCATTCCAGAGCGCCGTCTCGACCTGTGGAATTGAGGAACCACGGACGGAAAGCTGGTATGCTGCTGCGAGAGATTTGTAGAGCCCGTTGTCCCCCACATTGAGTTGTAACATTTGCAAGAGCAGGCCTTTGACCACACTCAAGGTTGTGAGCTCAGTCTTCAGATCGGGGTCTATAGCATGCATTAGCTGTGAAATAAAATTTCAATTTCTTCAGGGACACATACCAATGGTGTAAGTCATGACTTCCGACGCACGACGTCCAGTGGTAGCTTGAATCCGCTCCACCACCCAATCCGACAGGACACTTTTACCCGACAACGGCTTTCCGGTAACGAAAAGCAATTCCTTGCCGCCGCGCTGAAAGTCCGTCAAATGGCGATCAAACCATTCGCAAGTGAAATCGGCGCGGGTTCTTCGGATATTCCGCGTCACAGCCAGTAGTCTGGTGACTCTGTCGTGAGGGGTGAGGAATTCCCTGACCAAGTCGACCGATACATCTACGGTGCAGGAAATTTAGTAAATATCATCTCATAAAGAATGATGGGAGGGAGGTTCCAAGCTTACCACCAGGTTTCGCCAAGCTCTCAAGTCTCGTCGCCCAAATCGTATCGGTGAAATGATCACCATGTGCAAAGAAAGACTCAATATTACGACCAAAAAGTTCATCAAAACCGCGCGCGCTAAATGTTACACCTGCAACTGTCAGCTTCGCCTTTTCATAATATGAAAATACGAACTCAATTGTTTGTGGCCATAATATACATGAATTCCCGTGACCAGCTTCAGAAGATCCGTATAGCAAGCCGCAAGAATAAGCTGCAGCTCCTGGGTGGTATGCAAGAGCTCATGATGGCGAAGGAAGAACCCAAGGGTTAAGCCAGAGCTGTAGAAAACGCCGAATGCCTTCTCAAGAACAGCGACGTATTTCGGTCCAAGCTAAATAAATCTCAGTAATGATTCCAAGTTCAATATGCATACAGGAGCGAATATCTCATACCTCAAGTAACGACCGACAAGCCCCCCAAATAATAGAAGCAGTCTGCTCACTATACGAAGCAAACTGGCCCACTTCCTGTGAATACCCATACACCTGCGCCGCGAAGAACTCAGCCCACTTCAATACCTTATCCCATCTACTTCCATGATGGGGCATCTGTCGAAGACGAATCCCAGCTACGAAGTCGAAGAATTCTTCAACTGTTGTGCAGCTGCTGAGGAATCGGTCGGTAGATGAACCGAGTTCGGTTCTGTAGAGAGCGATGGAGCGCTGGGTTGCATCTCGTAGTGTGGTTATTTTGCGTGTTTCGACTGCGCTGCTGCTGTTTGCTCTTTCCACTGTAACGGCTGGGGTGCTACTGCGGACATCTTTGGTGGTGGTGGGTGTTCCGCCGTTAGTTGCGGTTTGTGCTGAGGGAGGACTCATTGTTGTCTGGTTTGCGGATGTAGAGGTAGAAGGGGTTGGTTTGTTTTTCTCAGTGATCTCGGGTTTTAGATACTTTTTATCATTTAAGGCCACTGATAATTAGATTAGTTGGAGGTGGAAGTCGGGGAACTTACATTTAAGTCCACGAAATCCTAACATGCTACTCAGGGGAGGTTAAATTGTGTGCTACCCTTGAACTCAAGGGTATTTCGAAACAGAATCAAAGAGGCAGAGCTCTCCTATACCTCGGCCAGCCCCGGGATATATCCTTGAGCTGAGCTCCAAGAGAATGTAACGTCATGCGTGCTCGCCATTTGGAGTGGAGTCTGATAAATCGAGGGGTCTAAACGAGAGCAGCTCAATTGCCTCACTTGAAGCCCAAAGGAGAGTTCGGAAAAGATCTGCTGCACGGTTAAAGTGATCATAGACGTTCCAGAGCTCGATTTGAAGAGATAATTGGTTCTTGGGACGGAGTCCATTCACGCGATGCCGTCTTCTGCTCCAACATTGGGTGCAGCTAGGAGTAGCCGTGGATCAGCTTGGTGTTTTGCGCCACCGGGAAGTGCAGTAGCGAAAACCCAAGAGGATTAGGAGTTTGGAGCTGCAGTTGAATGCCACTTGGTTTTCCAAAAGAAGTCATTCAGCTCGCCTATCAACGGGCATTCGACTTGAGGGAATTTGAACGGCCACTTGACGGGTTCTCTCATCTGGCGTAATGAATCAATAGCTACATAAAGCTCCAAACAAGAGTTAATTTGAAATAGTCCTCCAATGGTATCAAGCAGCTCAATTCCAAAGCAACGGAGAGGAAAATCACCGGAGAAAATCTCCTCTCTAAAACTCCCACCCCACCACCCCACCTCTCACCTCAGAGCGGACTACACAATTGACCGCAGCTCTTAAGCTAAATCGACGGGACAATGTGAGTCTAAGCCAATAACCATGCCGGCGCATCCGAGCCTGCACGTCGTCGTATGGAAAAGGCTCATTGGACCCGGGCTGCTCGTGCGTATTGTGGAAGCTAGCAGCTGCATTTTGCCTGCCTTAGTGCTGGCACTGTAGCAGCCATGAAGCCAGCTGAAGACGAGAAATTTGACCAGTGACGGAAGAGAGGAGATTGTGGAAACGAGATGAGGTGGATCTCGATCACCTTTCGGGATACTCTAGGGTGCATGCGGTTAGCGTCCACTACCCCTCCACGGGTAGATCATGTAGTGGAGATCCAATTACGACGACCTGAGCAGCGGGAGGCTGAAACTAGTGTTTATTCTAGGTGATCGGCTCGAATGGTTGATGAGCACAGGGCTTTGCATACATATTGCACCAGTTTCGAAAGCGGGAGGGTAAAAGCCATGCCATTTCTTTCCGCCGCGCGCTCCGGCTTCCCTTGCTTTGGAGTCATTGGTTCGCTCCTTCTACTTCTGAGATTGATACCCGGAAAAGAATAGAATTGCATCAAGCTAATGTTCGGCAGTCACACGTCTGTACGAAGTAAAGCACGTCAACACGGAGTTTTGTACCTTACTGGTGGATTTAACGCACCTCAGTGATATCTTGACCCCGCAAGTACCCTTGGGAAGACCACAACCATTATCATTATGATCAAAATAAAGTTTCCATGCATTCTCCTTGGGCACCCAAATGGCCAGAAACCCCTCCCAATCTTCCAACGTCAAATTATTTCCATCCGCTGTCCAGGACCTGATCGGCGATGAAGTAGTGATCAGCACAAGATTTCTGGATTATTTGGAAAGGAAGAGATGACGAACCAAGGGCCAACAATATGCTCTTCGGACTCAGATTTCCCGCCATACCGAACCTCGAAAGTTTTAGAATCAACAAAGATCCAGCGCAGCAAAGGTGGATCCTTACTGACAGTCGACACTAGCCCGAGCATATTATCCTTTGGCACGAAATCGGGATGATTATGATAGACGCCAGTGAAAGGGTGGGACTCTGATCCGAGCTCCTTTTCCAAATACAGTTATGCATGAACCCCATAATTAGCAGCAGCTTCAAAACTAGTTAACTCCTGCCGGGCCTCAAAGTCACTTTGCAAGTGCTTCGCTAAAAGCGCGATTTGCAAGGGATATGAACATGGTGATTGGCCTCAGTGAGGATAATTCGCGAGTATCTCGTGTCAAACGACAAAGTGACCCCGAAGCCTGGTAGGAGTTAATGAGGGGAACGGTCTTCTGCTCTTACATATCCATCCCGCAACACCACTTTGGCATTCTGGATCTGTTCTCTGAACCGCCCCGAAGCGGCCGTCAGTTCGCGGGTTGAGATTAAATGAACCCTTGCTTTGCGGTCTGCGTCTGGACGCTTTTGCTCGTGGTCTTGGGTGCTTCGTTGACGCCGATGATGGTGGGGACTGCGGTTGCAAGGGCGATGATTCCTAATACCATGCTGGGCGGCAGAAGCGTGATGATATGACGTGCTCGACCAGGAAGGTGGGTTTGGTGCTCAATGGGATTTTTGTTGTGGGTGGAGAGAAACGTGGGAGGAGGTTTTTGACTACTCCCAGTATGTCTGAGATTTGCCACGAGGGATCGAGGGAAGGTTCGATCGAGATTTGATCTGAGACTACTGGAGAATGCTCTTCGTGTGGATTTAGCTTTCCGAATCTGTGGTGATCATCATCTTTTTGTAAAAGACTAAGCCTGCATTTCACAATAAATGCTGTGAAAAATGACCGAATCAAAAGTGAGAAAAGAGCGTGGAGAGGGTCCGCGAATTTTAGATCAAAGCTCCGAGGCGAATGGGCGCGGGGAGGAACGAAGTCTCCGTATCTGTTGGCATCTGCATGCTCAATCATAAAAGCGGTAGAACCATGCAGCCCAAAGCTTCCGACCGGATTCAGACTGATTGCTGGTAGATCGCTCATACCGCAACCCGTTGGCCGCTCGAGACTTGAACCCTTCTCCACTCCAGTACACCAAATTCACAGACATTCGCATTTTTCTTGGGTTTGAGAGTGGAGACTATTTAGCGTAGAATACCTTGTTTCTGTACTTCTGACTGGTCTTTTAACCATGTGTAAATCCCTGGTACTGTAAGAAAAGAGGGCCTTTTGCATAATAACCTTTCGATCTTAAGCCTGAATTTCGTTCAGTTGAACAATGTGAGTGGTCTGAATATCCTGGAATTTTGTCTCCACTCTCAGACCTAAAAAAGGAGCGAGTACTTACAAAAGGTAGCTCCCTCCCCACCTCGTAGCTCTCCAAGCTAAACCATAGACTTTCAGCTACTGCAGCACATCAGATCTGCGCTACGGGAACGGAATCTAGCCAATAGCACTAAACTAGCACTCCAACCCCCACGGCAACTATGACCCCATCGTGCTCTAGCAGCCGCGCGAACTAAATAGCGGCATTCAAGCTACCTAGGTAGCTAACAGCCTTGAGCTCTTGCGCAAAATGACATGACAACACCCCAAGCTCCATATTTTCATGAAAGTTATTTGATGGTCGGTGAAGAGGCGTTGTGTTATCTCGTGTTGTTGCATCTTTCTTCTGCAGCATTGTTTTGAGAGATTGTAAAGTTACAGATTTTTTGGTATTCTTCTTTGTGCGGTTCAAGGAGTCTAGTAAGGAATTCTGTCTGCGCTTGAGTAAGTTCCCCGACATGTTAGGAAAACCAAGCTTTGAACAACCAAACCTCCGAAACCGACGACAATTCCATCCAAGACGTCGATCCCAGCAACGTCCTCGGAGGCCGCAAGAACAAGCGCGGTGCCACGGATGTGATTCCTAAAGGTCAAGCAGAGGATTTAGTTAATCGAGCTGGGGAGAAGGGCGCGAAGGCTGTGGATGAGAAGAATAATAGTTTGGAGATTAGGACTGGTTTGGATTTGAATTTGAATGTGCGTTTTACGCTGGATGCGCATATTGATGGCCGGGTTGAGATTGGGCTTTTGTGAGTGTGGGGTTGGGGGAAGGGGGATGGAGGGATGGGGGGTGAAGAGTGGGGATATAGAAGTTTATTCTCTTCCGACGGATCTTCTTTCTCGAGATGATCGATAGAGCTTGTAATCCCCCAGAGCTAATTCCTCGCAGCAGGGTTTTGTGGATCCTCATTATGACCGGCTATTGACAACAGCCATCAACTGTATTGTAGGCACTGGATTTAGCATCGGCGCTCCCAGTACTCAGAGGATCTCGAAGCGACATACCTCATCATAGGCCTTCTCATCTGCCTCCCAATGGATCCTACGCCAGTCCCACTCGAATAACTCCTCATACTCACTATCTACCATGGCATGAACAAACTGGCCCAGATCCGTGAACGGCCGAACGTGTCTGATATAGAATGCCTTGTATCTGTTTGCAACTATTCCTATACCCTCTTCCGAATCCAACACAAAGTGCCTCAGCTGTGGCAACTCATCCACGAATCTTGGGAGGATATTCAACCAGAAACGCGGATATGCCCATGCGTGTGTCATGTTGATCGCATCATGTGTGAGAGCAATGGCATTATTGTTATCTTCAGGATCTGGGTCTCGAATGCCGTATGCGTAGCTCAGAATCACCACGTCGTTGAATACTAGCTCCTTAAGCGTATTGCCGTGGGATAAGATCCAGTCTAACTGTGAGTCATGGGATATCACATACTTGCCTAACCGGAGCATCTTGAGGTTGGGCAGATGGAGGGACCGGAAATCGCAACCGAATACGAAACCCCAGTCCTGATCGCAGGAGAGATTTAAAGATGTAAGGTTTGGAGAATGACACAGCAAGGTAGAGGGGAGTTGAGTGAAGAATGTTGTGCGCTCCGGTATGGTATATAGCCGAAGTCCAGCGGCGATTTGGACGCGTAGCTCGGTCAATCGTCCTAGAACACAAGGCACAGTCGAGGGCAAAGTATCTAATTCGTCCTTTATGCTATGAATATTGTGGAGAGTGAGCGAGCGGAGGCTCACAATCGGGAGCAGAGATGTAAAAAGAGTAGTCAACATTACGATCTGATGTTTGACGTCGGTGGCTGCCGGGTCTCGGCGGAATAAGCCATTCTCTCGAAGTCGGGCTTGTTCCTTTGGGGAGAAGGCGAGGCTGATGGTGTGAATAGTTGAATGCAGGAAATCGGGGATTTTTTTAATGATGGTTTTGAAGCCTTGCACGCGTGTTTTGTGTTCTGCTTCGAACGTGAGATCACATTGGGCGACGGCCACGACAAGCCTTTCCACGAAGCGCAGGTCATAAGCGCCATTGTCTGGCTCGAAGTAGATATTTGTTACATATTTTGAGAGCCTTGGTGATGAGATGATTGAGTTGTACTTGTCCTGGCTGGCCAGTTCGCCTTTGACATGGATACGTGAGAAGAGTTGGCGGGTTGCTGAATCGGAGAGTCTTTTGGATACTTGGCGGAGCCTCTTGAGGTCTGATCTGGAGACATTGCTAATGATGATGTCGGTGAGCTCTCTTGGCAGGTGATCCATCTTGAGGTTGAGGATGGCGGCTTGCGGAACTCCCAGGACAGTCTTACGAGACCGCCACCAAGTCTTGATTTAATAGAAAGCGAGCCCAGGTGTGCTTGTAAATCAACCATTGACAATGAAGGGCGTGAGATACGAAGAGAAGGGCGTCAAAATGCATACTTAACACGTGACTGACTGTGCCTCACCTTTTCCCTTTTTGTGAAGGTGTACCTGACTTTGTTTCTGTATCGACCTGAAAATATTTGGCATGCTGCTCTGAAAAAGGACTTGTTATAAGCCTGCTGTTTTTGTTGGTGACTCTCCCAGCTCGTGATATTCGTTATCTGAACCCTCGAGGTCGGAAGTTACACAGCAGCATCTCGCAAATTGATCCGGCGCACCAATGCGACCCTGTAACACTGGTACTGTACAAAGTACACTGATATCGGTACAGTTGTCATACCTACTCATTGTGTGCTGTACGCATAAAATTCTCGACGTGATTCGATTGAAGTGGCAGTCGATTATTCGTGCGTAAAATCCGCTACTTACGAAGTATATGCGCTGTCCAGCACATGACGATGCAAGGTCGACCCCTAGTCATGGAAATGATGGTTACTGGACCAACGCAAGCAGATCTGCTGCAGGGCAAGGGAAAACATCCACACCGCAGCGCCTGTGTGGGGTGATTCGGCTGCATGAACCATAGAGTGAGTAGTGTATTGAGTAGTATATTTCCCAAAGAGGGGTCCTCCATGTCGTGCCAGCGAAATTTGAATAAATTTTTGCGTGCCAAACGGGGCGGATCAATGGTCGGGCCGTGGTGGATGCGACTCCACTACAGCTTGTCCGAGCTTGTTTACACCGACACGATGCGTAAATGAGGTTAAATGAGGTTACTTCAACTGACTTGCACCGTGAGACCGCCAATTACAAAACATTTCAGTCAATTTACACCCAATTTGTAAGGCGGCAGGGGCCGCAAAATCTGTGAATCACGGTGTGTGAATCGTGCCAATACCGCTCAGTCTGGAATAGTACCGTACTGTGCTCGAGTAAGTTGCGTTCCCATCGTTGCGAGAAAGAATTTGCCGACATCACACCTGCACTCCACCGATTCCACGAATTCCACCGATTCCACCGAGTGACTTTTGTTGCTCTTTCCCCTTCCAGTGTGCTCTGCTTCTGCTTCTGCTCCTGCTCCTCATTCACCATCCACCACGCATGTCGTCTTTCGTCAAGTTTTTCTACAGCATACCCACTCCTTTCTACATCGCAGCAGCGGCTATCATGGCGCCATTCTTCCGTTGGGGTTCATCACCCACCAAGCAAATCGACAACGCTCCTAGGCTTTCCTCCGAGGAACAGGAGGCACGAGACAAGGAGGACAAGGAAGCTTTCCAAAAGGCCATCGCAGAGGCTCTCAACAACGAAGAGTTCACCAAGGCCGTTGCCCGTCACCTTACCGCCGAGCTGCAACCCACCCTCAAGGAAGCTGCCTTCGACCCTTCCGCTCTCGAATCCAAGCTTCTGGCATCCAACGAAAAGCTCTCCAAGGACGTGACCGACAACAGCACCCAAAATGCAGCAAAGCTTGCTGAGCTCTCCACCTCTCTCGACACAAACAACACCACCACCGCAGCGAAGATCTCTGCTCTCGAGGCAGCTGTGGCACAAATCTCAACATCAGTGACCGAGTTGGTGAGCACTGTCAAGGCTGTTCAAGAACAAGTTGCGTCTCCAGATACCTCTATCCTTACCTCCCACACCGCCAGCCTCGACAAGATCTCCACCGACCTGCAAACTCTGCAAGAGCAAGGCCCCGCTCCCATCACCGCCGCTCTCGATGCCCACGCTACCAAGCTCGATGTCGTCGGTGCGGATTTGACTGCCCTGAAGGAGAAGGCCGATATCTCAGACTCCCTAAAGAGCCTTGCCAGTGAATTGGCTGCCGTCAAGACCGAGATTGAATCTGGAGCTTCTGCCAATTCCACTGGCTTCTCCGGCTTGAAGTCTCAGATTGAGTCTGCTGTAGCAGCTATCGAGGCACAGAACGGCACGCTTGCGGACATCAAGGGTTCGGATGCTAGCAAGGACATTCTGGCTGCTACGAAGGCTTCGAATGATTCCCACGCTGCTCACTCCGCTGCCATCTCTGAGATCAAGTCTATTGGTAAGTTTTCTATGTGAAAATTCTAATTATTTTAGCAGCATGCTAACTCTTCCACTAGTGTCCGCCCCCGCACCCGCTTCCGAGAAGACCGATCTCAGCACCGTCGAGACTGACCTCAAATCCATAATCTCAGCCATCGATGCCCAAAACCCCACACTTTCCGAGATCAAGGCTGCTGCCACAGCTACTGAAGTCTTGAGCGAGGTCAAGGCCGTCAAGTCACTCGTTGAGGCTATCCCTGCCCCAGCAGCTGGCAAGGACGAGGAAATTTTGTCTGAGGTCAAGTCTGTCAAGACTTTGATCGAGGCCATTCCCGCACCGAGTGCCGGTAAAGACGAGGATATTTTGTCCGAGGTCAAGTCTGTCAAGAGCTTAATTGAGGCTATCCCAGCTCCTACTGCTGGCAAGGATGACGAGATCCTCACCGAGGTTGCATCTGTCAAGACCTTGATCGAGGCCATTCCCTCCCCAACCGCCGGTAAAGACGAGGAGATTCTCGGCGAGGTCCAATCGGTGAAGAGCTTGATTGAAGCTATTCCAGCTCCTGCTGCCGGTAAAGATGAAGAGATTCTCGGCGAGGTCAAATCTGTCAAGAGTTTAATTGAGGCTATCCCAGCACCTGCCGCTACCAAGGACGACGAGATTCTCAGTGAGGTCGCATCTGTCAAGACTCTCGTCTCCGCAATCCCCGCTCCAGCCGCCAGCAAAGACGAGGATATCTTGTCTGAAGTCAAATCAGTCAAGAGCTTGATTGAAGCTATTCCAGCTCCTGCTGCTGGCAAGGACGACGAGATCCTCATCGAGGTTACCTCAATCAAGACCCTCGTCTCAGCAATCCCTGCTCCCGCTGACAGCAAGGACGAGGATATCTTGTCTGAAGTCAAGTCCGTAAAGGCACTTGTGGAGGGTATCCCCGCTCCCGCCGCCAGTAAAGACGAGGATATTTTGTCTGAAGTTAAGTCTGTAAAGGCACTTGTGGAGGGTATCCCAGCGCCAAAGGCTAGCAAGGATGAGGAGATCCTTACTGAAGTTGCGTCTGTCAAGTCTCTAATCTCTGCCATTCCAGCTCCAACATCTGTCAAGGACGATGAGATCCTCACTGAGGTGAAGGCTGTCAAGGAGATTGTTTCTGCTGCTCCGGTGAAGGAGAACGGTGTTGCTGAGGAGACTGCTGCATGAATGCGAGCGTGTGACGATATGAGAAATTTGTAGTAGTGTTGGATGGATAAGAAATAGGGGACGTTAATTGGTAGATGGAGGCGGAAGTGGAAGTGGAGTGGGGAGACATATGCTTTCCAGCGTGCGCTTTATACCCTTTGATTCGGTGTGTGTGCTACGATTGACGGCTGCCTTTTTGTTCGCTACCTTTGGTTTGCTGGGTTGCGACATAGAACGAATGGAATGTTAATGCATCTTTGCCTTATTTTCATCATTATTTTCTCTTTTCTTTTTGAGGTGACTTGAGTGGGTAGCGGAGATCTAAAAGTATATCGGGCGTCATTCAAGTCTGCCGGAGGAGGGGTCACCGCGCTAATTACCCGCTCACCCGTCTATATTGGTGGGGCATGTTGTACTCCCAGGTCCTTTGCAATGTAAGACCACAAGTTTTCAAAATGACCATCAACGAGGCGCCCAAGAACGATAAGACGCGTTCTGATAATGCTGGATCCTTATCGAAAAAGAAGCCGCACGTGGTAATTGTAAGTATCCAAGCTCTCCAAAAATAACACACCTATACACAACAAACTAAGCACCCCATCACAGGTCGGAGGTTCCCTAGGCGGTACGTCCTCCCCATCTCTCTCCCTCAGCCTCCCCCTTGGCACCTAACCACCCTCCTACCACCAGGACTCTCCACAGGCCTCGCCCTCAAAACCCACGGCTACCCCACCACCCTCCTCGAACGCACCCCCACGCCCCTCCTGCACAACCAAGGCGCAGGCATCGTCGCGGGCGGCGACACGCTCTCCTTCTTCGCCCGCTACGAGCGCACCGGCATCCCCGTCGCCGTGCCCTCCTTCAAACGCCTGTATCTAAATCAGAAGGGGGATATTATTCATGAGCAGGAAAGTAGACAGGATATGACGAGTTGGGATTTATGTTATTATTTGTTGAGGGCTAGTTATGATGGTGTGGGGAGTGAGTATTTGAGCGAAGCGGGGAAAGAGGTCCCCGCGGGGAGAGAGGGAGATGGGAGGGTAGAGTATAGGGCTGGGTGTGAGGTTACTGGGGTGCAGGATGTGGGGAGGGGGGTTAGAGTTAGGTACACGAAGAGGGGGGAAGATGGCGTCGTGCTAGGGGAAGAGGAGATTGTCGCTGATTTGCTGGTTGCGGCTGATGGGCCCAGTAGTACGATTCGCAAACTCCTTGAACCGAGCGTTGAGAGGACATATGCGGGCTACTGCGTTATCCGCGGCACGGTGCCCGAAGAAGAAGCCTCTCAGGAAGCACGCGACGTCTTTTTAAATCGTTTCTGTTTTTTCCATGCACCTGGGATTCAAAATCTGACATACACCATCGCAGGCGTTAACGGGAACACGTCCCCGGGTCATCGGTTGTTGAATTTTGTGTGGTATGCGAATTTCCCCCAGGGCGGAGAGGAACTTGAGAGGATTATGACGGATAAAGAGGGCCGCAGGAGACATGTTACGATTCCGCCGGGTATGATGAGTTGGGATGCGTGGGAATTGTTGAAGGGGAAAGCTATGGATCGTCTTCCGCCCCAAATGGCCGAGATGGCGCAGAAAACTAAAGAGCCGTTCGTACAAGCTATCACTGATGTCATTGCGCCTAAGAATCTTTATATGGGCGATAAAGTCGTCTTGCTTGGTGATGCGCTGGCTGGGTTTCGACCGCATACGGTTGCTTCGACTAGTCAGGCTGCTTTTAATGCTATGGCGTTGGTGGAGTGGCTTGATGGGAAGATTGGGAGGAGGGAGTATGTTAGGAGCGTGATGCAGTTTGCGAGGGCGGTGCAGAGGAGGGGGGTGTGCATGGGGGATAGGAGTCAGTTTGAGGAGTTGCCCATTGAGGAGTATATCAAGGATCGGAATTTGGCGAGTAGGAAGAGGGGCGATGAGGTGTATGAGGCGTGGACGGAAGAGGGGTTGCATGAGATCTAGGACACCTTTTCTTTGCTTTTGAATGCGAGTTCAAAATATGAAATATGCACTGTATTGGTTTAGAAGTCCAACGGGGGAAATTCGGGTGCACTCTGATAAAGCATGTCCTGAAGAGGCTCTGCTTCCAGTGTCACCAGGGTAATATTGGACGGGCTGGGAATCTAGCATCTCCATTTTTTCAGACTTAATTCCAGTACAAATGGTATGCCGAATACCGAGGCTTGTATCCCAAATGCGGAACAAACCTCCCAATTCGCACCGCCGGAGCAACCCATTTGCCATGTCCATCGTCTTCTTCCTCTAACGCCCGCAAACTAGTCTTGGCAGCTTGTTGAACTTCGAGATGGCTTTTTTGCGGCCAACATGAATTCGCCCGCTCAAATTCCCATTGCGAACTGCTCATGTCTTCAAACAATGTATAGCCATGCGAATGTGCGAAGTTCGGAAGCAGATAAAGTTCTGCCAGCGAACTGAGATGCTTTATATTGCTGTTTATGCAGCCCTGGCTGTAAATGGTGCTGTCGCCCATTATGGCGAGTTTGGAAAGCTGAGGTATCATTTTGGCGATCTCTAGAAAACCCATCCCCTTACCTGAGACGGCCATGATACAGAGCAAGGTGTCTCTGCTTGGATCGATGTAGGCGATCCGCTTGTCGCCGGGAGGCTCGCCGTGGGCGAAACTGTGGTAGTGCTTGAGGGTTACTTGGCGTGACTCGCGAGAGATGGATAAGGTCAGGGGAGGTTTTGGTTTTGGGTCGTGTAGGGTCCAGTGAGTGGTCCCGTCGCGACTAGGCTGATTGGTCATTCGCTTTACTTCTATGCAGCGCGGTTCTGGTCGACGGGGATTTTAAAGTCAGTAGTGCTGTAGACTGGGGAATGGATTGGTTTTAGAGAATAAATTACCTGGTAATAACATCTCCCAAATTAGAAAACGTAGCTCGCTTGGCAGTTTTGGAAAGAGCGGGAACATTCTATCTGTCGCTAGCTGTTGAGGTTGCTCTGAGTTCGAGAGATCTTCCGAACCTTCAGCTTGGCTCTCAGCGAGGTCTATTTCCAGAGCAGGCTGGAGATCGAGAGGCATCGTGGAGGCCATTCGAAGGAGGCGGGGAGTTTGCAATTGCTCAGTCTGAACGTTGATGGCCGTCGGGTGTGATAGTATACAATCTGTGAAGTTACGTCGAAGAACTTAAGTGAAGTTCACAACTGCTTCATCATCTAATTTAAGTTTTGACGGAAGATGTGAGACTGAGATTGAAGTTCAGCTGCTCACCTTGGTAGAGAGTGAGTATTGTGGCTGTGCAGACGGCATCGCAGCTTGGGAGCCCGATGGTCTCGGGGCTCGGGTCCGATGTATTTTTCGACGCATTTGCAAAAATGCTGGCGGAGTAATAAGCACTCATCCTTCATTAAAATGATGATATAGACTCCCTAGCAGACTTCACTTCACTCCTAGGAATCCCGTTTAGCTGCGAGCTAGCGGCCCATCCAAATATATAAATCTTTCAACTCGATAATTTCCACCTCAAATCTATAGGTTACATTCTATTCTAATGGAATCAATCGATGGATCAAAGATTTAACACATTGTACTGTTTCCTTTTGAGTCTGAGAAGTTCATTGTGGAAATCTGATCTGTTGTTGAATTGGAAGGGGCGGGGTTTTTGGTGCTGTTGGGTGGTCCATGTTTTTATTTAGTCAGCGCCAAGCCATGCTCGCATGTCGAAAATCGCGTCGCATGCAGCTGCAGCATCAAAACTTACGAACAAAATCTCATCTGGCCTGCTCAGACAAAGTCAGAGAGAAACTCCTTCATGCACTGTACTACTATACTCCTAAGGCTGGGAATAATCATCGTTTGCCAGGCCTGGTTGGCAGATTAGCACCCATTCGGAACTATTTGGTCGAGCTACATGCATACATCAGTCTCTGTCAAGCTTCATTCTCTGCCTTTCGTATAATTTGTTCTGCCTGGCCTACGTACAGTTGCGGTGCGTCATGTACTAGGTTCACAGCCCAAGTGGTGCACTCACAATATACAATACGTTTCCACGTATGTTACAGTAGCGAGGCGGAGTTGCAGGTTTCGCCCGACGACGAGGCGCTCGTCAGCCTTGTCTGTCTTCGATCATCAACTATGGTTGTCAAATTTGCTGTTGATGTCTTTACCACCCTTCATATGCCATAGAAAAGCGATCTTTCGGTCCTTCTGAGATTACCTAGGAACTCTTTTCTCGAAGTCGGATCGACAAGTTCTCCAACGATGGAGTCGGCCCAGGAAGGCTATCCTCGACTTGCTGCTCTTCAGGGCACTTATCCAGAGCTGGGAATCTACCGCCGTTTCGCGACACTCAACGCACGAAATTTGTTATATCTGCAGGCTGAGTTAGTCGACCTAGAGAACCGCCTCGACGAATGTACCAAGGCAGATTGTGCATCTAACGATGCTCGAAAGAGACTGCACAACAAGAACTGGTATTTCTTGAGTCAAGGGAATGAGGGTATGCCGAATTCGCAGTGGGATACCATGCTGTGCGTACGGGGAAAATTGAAGGAATACAGTGAGGAGACTCGAAAAGTTCAATGTATAACGTGGTACTCATGGCAGACAGATAAGTGCCTCACCCAACAGCGCCAACTAGCGACATTCGATCGACCCGAGACTGGAAACCTCGAGTGTGTGAAGGATTGGCTTTCCGATCCGAGACAAGGAAACTGTGCACTGGGAGGCCTTGACAGAAACGTTTGGAAAGATGGAAAGGACTTGCTCGTTATCAAGCCTGACAGTATAGCGGCCGATTCCTTCTCGCGGCTCCTCCGAAAGCCTTTGATTGCTCTCTGTCACAGATTCCCAAGCGGATGTTGTGGGCCCACCGATATAGAGAGCAATATATGCGTTTACGACGAGAAGGTTGTCATTAGGACAGCGGATATGATTGGAACAGCAATGTCCTCCTCTTTGCCAGTTCTGGCTGTCGCTGTCTTGTACTATATTCGGAGCATGCTGACCAGGCTAGGCATGGTAGCTTTATTCACCGTGCTTTTCTCACTAGCTCTGATGACGACTACGAAAGCCAAGAGGATTGAGATTTTCGCCGCGACTGCAGCGTAAGTGATATAAATTAAGTTTCAGATCATCACTGACGTTTTGACGTTATAGATTTGCAAGTGTTCAGGTGGTATTCATCGGAAGCACGGCTCTTTGAAGGTGCTATGCTGTTGCGAAATTACAGAATGCTTCGTCCCAAAACCCTACTCGCCTATGAGAAGAATCTTCGCCCCTTGTCCTACCCAGAAAGTACAACCACCATATATGAACGTCAAACAACTTATAGCCTCAACGTCGTAAGGATGCCCTTATAACATGTTCACCAGCAAAGCATCACCTGAAGGGGATGAATAACTGACGTCTTCCATCAATGACCGTTCGAACCGCTGTCGTAAGAGCTGGAAGATGCATTGTAATTTGGTGAGGAATTGGTTGTGTCGTTGTAGTACCCGGCCTGCTGAGCTTTTATGCGTTCTTCTGCGGCCTGAATTTCGTCACGACGCGTTGCCGCTTGTTTTTGCGCCTCCTCTTCTTGCTTTCTCTCCCGATCCTCTCGTTGCTGCTTCTGTTCTTTGAAACAATCAGCCTCGATCGAATGTAATTGATGAACCAGAAAAGTATTCGCAGGTCTTACCTTTGGTCTTTTTCTTCTGGCCTGACCTGATCATCAAGACGCCTGGAACCTTGTCCTTATAATATTTGTTGTAAAATTTGGAGTTCAGGATCATATCGATACCATCGGCGATGTGAGGCACGCAATGGAATGTTTCTGTGTAGTATCGTTTCTTCGATCCCATCCCACGTCCCGGCGCCGAGAAGCAAAGTTCCACTTCGCCATCTGTTGTTCTCTCCTCGCCGTCATAAGCTTTGATGGCTGTTCCCGGTCCTATCAACTGCCCATTGACGCGTAGCATTGTTCCGGTGGTGACAAGGCTCGGACCTTTATTGCAAGGGTCGATTACCACTGTTCCGCGCTTGAAAGACTTGGAGCCTGGTACACAGCTATATATATGCACCATTTGCTCAAACCCTCCGTCCTCGTCGGATTCAGAAGTTGGGAGCCATCTTTTGCACGTCAGAGGGATGCAGGAACATCCTTGCGTCAGAATTCTCGATATGAATGCCATTCTGTTCAGCAAGTCTGAAAATTTATCTATTAGAACGGCCGATACTAAAAAGATCAAAGGGTTTATTGAGTTATTGCATACCGAAATTTGATTGTAGAAATCTTGTCAAGCGATCAGTTGCCCACCTGCTCTCAAGAAATTTTTTTTTCTTCAACTTGTATTCTTCAGATCAGGGCAACAGGAGAAGACTAAAAGATGATGGGACCGGTGGGATAGAGTAGTGGAATATGACCGTGCACAAAAGACAAGGACCCTCCTCCACCCCCCGACCCGCCCCCCATCTCACGTGACCGGTATTCTAAGATTTCAATCGAGGCGTAACCCTGACGCTGCTCTCCGAGAGCCACCCTTGACCCCCTGCTACATCCTGGCCGTCCATCCCTGATCAGCCCAATGGCATAGCATAGACCTCGAAAAGCTGCGCCTACCTTGCAGAATGAACGGATTAAGCTCCATCTAGCATAGTTTCTACGCTTGCCAGACTGCACACCAGGCCTCAGGACTTTATCGCTCGACGATAGAGATGTCTTGTACCGATTGACAAGTCGAAAATGTGTGGAACTGCACTCCATTTCTTATTTACAAAACAGTTCTCAGACACAGACTCCACTACGCCTCCGGAGTCCATGCCATATTTTCCAATCGAATTCCAACACCAGTAAGGCAGAATATTGGATGCACTTATCTGCGGCTGGTGCCGGATTGAGAAAGTCCAGGGCTGATATTCAAAGTAAATGACCCAGCAAAATCTAATTTAATTTATGCTAGCATCCCGCTCGTGAAGTAAATCTTCCCGCGGTATGGAAGGTCCGTCTTTTTTTCAACACCCAACCATCAAGACGAAAGCCAATCATGTGATTCTTCGAGTTTGAGAACGGCGCTTGAGCGCGCTGGTAATGCAGATTGCTGAGATTGGGTAAGATTCCAGTCTTATTTGGGCCTGAATCAAAGAGCGGAGGTATCGTAGAAAAGGCAGTTGTGAAAAATGACGAAGTCCAATAATAAAGGCGTCGCTGGCGATGGAACTTATTAATGTTGTAGCTGTCGTCGTTAAAGTTGTGAGGCTTTGGTAGGCAGAGATAAGGGAATTGTTCCAGGGGTTCTGTGGTTGCTGCGTCGACAGGCTCGCGGAGGACTACAGTGCATGTTAGGTAAGTTCTGCACCTCTGGTCATGAGCTGAATAGATTTTTACCATTGTTCATAATTATGCATGGAATTTTTTGTGTAAATAAAGTTGCCGCCAGGTTGCTGATGAGCAAGTATGAGATTCGCATCGTCCATTAAACTACAGAGTAGCCCGCGTACAAGTTTCTGGGTGGCTTCACTAATGTGGTAAAAAGTACAAATTACCCCCGTCATTGCTCCCGTTCATGACTTCGCACGGCACAGAACTCCGAAAATATTCCTCAAACGGAGCTCCTACTTTCCAACACTGAGAATTTGAACTTTGGAGGATATATGGGAGATTCTCTGAAAATCCTCGTCTTGAATTATACTTCCCTGATCTGAGATACTATAAATAGACAAGCCTTCAGTCATATTCCTTTTGGACCTTCAGCCTCGTGGTGCAGAAAGACGTGTCACCCCTCGATCCCCATCATGTTTCTATTCCACACAAGCTTCACAAATGATTCCTATCGACCATGGAGATGCAAAGTCTCTCGACGCCTTCAATTAACGATATTGCGCCTGCTACACCGCGCAGAACGAGCACCCGCTCTGAAAATTCGTCTACAGCAGCGACTCGTGAGACGGGAGCTGAGCCTGATCAAGCTCCCCAATTAGAGCGCCACGGGACAGACGTGTTCTCGCATCTGCAAAGATGGTGGCAAGACAATCGAGAGCTCGATCATTTGGCGGAAAGGTTACTACTGCGTCTGAAGACCTCTGATGATCCGGAGGCACGGAGGCTTCTGAAAGCCTATCGCAGTCTTAAACAGAAGCCGGGCGGGTTGATGTTCAATTCATTGATCGCGTTTCGATTCATCAAGTCCAATCAATCACTCTCAGAATATGAGAGATTGGAATTCGATGGAGATTTGCCTTTCAGATCATGTTTGGATAAAATAAAAGATACTTTGCATCCAGCTGAAAATCACCCCCTGCAAATATGGTCTGAGCCCCACCATCCAATAGAGTTTGGCCATTTTGCTAATGGTTTATAGTATCTTGAGCAATATCGTCCCCGAAAACATTCGCGTTGGCGACTATTCGTTCGTCTCGAAAATATTCGCTTCAACGAAAACTTTGAAGTCCATTCACGAAGCACCCCTGTTGGCCCTACTAGATGTTTTAGCTGATAATTGGCATCTAACTGACCGCGCTCGGAAGGCATGCCAGGCAGAAGCTAGTTTACCAGAGCCAACACCGACGGTTGTGCCTTCTAAAGGTATGTTGGAGCAAGTGTTCCAAGGTCAAAGTTCAATGCCCTTTTCCTGGGTAGTGTAAGCGAGAGAGGGGGGTTTGAGCTAACCGCCCTCAGCCAAAACGAAATGGGTCCTCCCATCACAGAGTCATGAGTGGACCGTGATCAACATCTCATGGTTAAGAGATGTCATCGAGTACACCCAAGATGTCGCCGTGTACGTATGGCAGCCCCATCTGGCGACTCCGAAAGCCGTCGGTGTATCCATTTGCATCAGCCCTAGTGATTTGGGCGACCAGCAAGCTGTCGTAGTCCTCAAACCTTCGAAGTCAAGCGGTCAATCTCTTGGCGACTTTCTAGATGAGCTTGGGGACGCGATACCTAATTCAGTGAAGAAGCTGTCTGGGACCGAGGTCGAGATTGCGTCTACTATACTCTCAATGTATTCTCTCCTCATCCACGATACCACTCTACTGATCGAGAAGTTATCCAAATTGATTGAAACCCTCGTGAGTGATTCTTTCGTTACTCTCTGTGTTGAGAATGGGAAGCTCAATAACTAACAAGTCTGAAAGGGCAAACAAGGAAGGTCGAATCCTTCTGTCAGTGAAATACACTACGCATTATACTTGGGAGACTGTCCAAAGGCATCTTGTTTGGCAATATTGTGGGCTCGTAGAAAGCTATCGACAATGTGGGACCCTGATGGATCCAGGGAATCTTTTGAAGCACCAGTTTTAGATTGGATTAGATGTATTGAAACCGATTTATCACACCTCCAATCTCAACTTGAAGACGTCAATAATAAACTCAACGATCTTCGTCATGATATAATTGAGGTTTCAGTCCAGCCTATGATTTACTATGCTGACTTTCAACAGATCAAAGACCAGCTTGACCTCCGTCAAGTTCGCCTCTCCAGACTGCTAACAATATTGGCTGCGATATATTTGCCTTTCTCGTTCGTTTCCGTAAGTTCGAAACTCTTCAGACTTAAAGCAGAAATAAGCTGATCTTTTTGAAGGGCTTCTTTGGCATGAATGTCAGCGATCCATTGTGGAAGACCAGGCACAACGCCACATTGAACTCAGCATCCGTTGTTGGGGCGAAACTTACCCCGCATTTCGAGGATCAACATGACCGATTTCAACATATCATTCAAGCTACAGAAACTTCAGTGGCTGAAAATATCACCCTGTCTCAAAATCAGACTGATTCAATTGTCTCCGCGATATCAACATCGGGCCCACACCTATTCACATTTCAAACCTTCTTAATAGTTGCGTTCACGCTTACATTCATGACTATCATTCTTCCGCTTCTAGCTGGTAATATCTTCCGTGCGGTTCTACAATCTCTAGATCGCTACAAAAGCCATTGGAGGATATTAGTCTTCATCTCCAGCGTGTCTACAGTTGTGCTATTTAGAACTCTCTTGCCTGAAAATCTAGAATTCGTGTACATCGTTGTATTTGGAGCACCGCAAGCACTGTTCGCGATTCTGCAGTTGTTGGGAGTGGCATTTATTAGCAAGAGATGGATCGCTTATACAGCTATTTTGTCAGTTTCACTCTCTTATGACATATCTTCAATGGTCGGCAGCGATACATTTGAACCAGGACTATTTCTAGGCCTGACAGGAATTCTTCCGTTAGTGTACATCTTCGTTCTTGGAAGTGTGGATAATATTGTGGTTCTTGTAAGGACCCAATTCCCCAGTTTCCAAACTGTTATCAACATCCCAGCTATTATTACCAACAATAAGAAGGCCTGGTTTTGGGTCATTGTCATATGCTGGGTTGGTATCAATATTGGCCTTTATTTTGCTTGGGACACCATCCTAATATACATTGCTGGTTATGCTGTGGCATTTGGGCTTTATGGGCTGGGATAACTCCGGAAAGCATTTGATAATGGAGAAGATCGAGCCAAGTGGGCCGTATATCTAGTGGTTGTCGCGTATTGTCCGGCCGGGGATTATCGGGTCGGGCAGGGCCTCTTTCTGTCAACCATCCCATTTGCATACCTTGTTGGATATCGGCCTTATCGAAAGGGCCACGCCTTCATCTTCATCAAGGCGTATTTGCCTGAGTGGTTGTGTCGTTATGGGCTGGGTGTCCGGGATCAAACTTAGAGTAATGTACATAATCAAGTTTGACATTCGGTTCGAGGTGGTCTATACATCATATACTGTCACTTCAGATGTTGAAATGTTTATTTAGTCCGATTTATGGAAAAATCTGTGGTCTAGGCAAAAAATCGAAATTGTTACAGTACTGTTATCGAAGTTCTCCAGTAGGCCGGCAAAGCTTCGGCAGAACCAGCTCAAAAATCCCGACTCCCACCTCATCCCACGATCATATTTGACATGCCATAAACAACGCTCAACCATGGCTTCTACAGCCTCTCAATCGACTCTCTCTTTCCCTCGAGAAACTTTCGCCAAACTTTCTCCCCATCCGTACCTCCTCGCGCACCTACAACCCTCGTCCACGTCTTCCCTGCCCACGCGCGCGAATGGTCGAATAGCTACCCAATTCCGAACCCCTCATATCAATAATGGCTCCCTCACACATGCAGAAGGAAGCACGGTGGTACGAATAGGCGATACAACAGTTGTGTGTGGAATTCGAGGCGAAATACTGCTTGCGAGCAATGTGCCAGGCTACCGCGTTGACAAATCTTCAACGGCGCCCTCGTCAAAGGCAGGATACAATGAGGCAAAGGAGTTAGATCTACTGGTCCCAAATATTGAGCTAGCTACAGGATGCTCTCCGGCTTTTATGCCCGGTCAACCGCCCAGTACGCTTGCGCAAAGTTTAAGTACGAGAATATATTCGCTGCTGCATTCCAGTAGCTTGGTGGATGGGGAGGCTCTGCGGATATGGTACCAGCCACCCGATCTCAGCGACCAGGACAAGATGGACGAAGACGAGGACGAGGCTCCTGAGCCGGAAGTAAAGGCCTTTTGGACGCTCTACATCGACATTTTGTTCATCTCTCTGGACGGGAATCCATTTGATGCAGCTTGGGCGGCCGTGGTCTCGGCGTTGAAGAATGTACGATTACCTAAAGCATATTGGGATCCGGACCGGGAGATGATACTTTGCGAGGACTCGGTGGCGCAATCGAAGAAGCTACATTTGAGAGGGCTGCCGATTGCTGTCACATCACTCGTTTTCAAGGCGAAAGAGCAAGCGCAAGGAAGGGACAAGAGATATTGGATTTTGGTAGACCCTGATACCTTTGAAGAGGGGCTTTGTGACGAGTCGGTCACGGTGATAGTGGATTGTGGGAGTGGAGAGACGAAACTTTTGGGAATATCAAAGGCTGGTGGTACCACAATCGGACTGTTGGAGATAAAGGATATTGTAAGCTTGGCTGAAAAGCGGTGGGTTGAGCTCAGCGAACTTTTGAAAGGCTGAAATGGACTCCAAAGCTCGATTGAAGATTTTGATCAAGCTATGGAAATCTTTGGGACTATATGGGCACAGCTGTCTCGAATTTGGAAGCAGCTTGAGGAACACTGCCGCCGGCTCGCTGTCAGACCGACCTATGTTTCTCTGGACGAGAAATTGGCGATGTCCTTTGCAGCAATTACTGCATAGAAAGACGGAAACAGCACTGGTCCATAATGGCCCGAGTCGCACCAGAAAAGAAGAGAGCATAGAAGCCAAACAAAGCTCTGAATAGCATGATTCACAGACCTCACTTGTCTTTTTCACTTGTGATCTCGTTACCTTTCAAAAGACACCTTTTCCCATTTCGAGTCATCAACTCCAACGCATTCAATCCTACAATCTTCAAATTGAATACTGTCTTGCTAACACGGCAATTTGCACAGATCCTTCAAGTCTTGGGCTTCCCCAGTCTCTCAATTCTCCACTCCACCACAGTCATTATCATCAAGCAATTGTAATCTTTTGCCGCCCATATATTCAAGACTATTACGGTTCCTGGCACCAAAGCAAAGCCTCACGTTCATCTCCAAAAGTCATCAATCCAGCAAGCCCTGCTCCACGTCACAACAATGTTCTCAGCAATTCTACCGTTTCTGTCGACAGTCACCGTTCTGATCTTGACCATTTTCTGCATCGAGGCAGGCCATAACACCAGTTTCCTCGAGAACTACCCCATCATCAGTATCGATACACTGCGACTGAGATTGTCCTACGAGGCCAAGTACGGACCTACTCCTGCGATCCACGATGTCTACCGTATCCATCTTAAAACATTCTGCTTTGCCGATTCCCCGCCCGCTTTTGGAGGCCCTCTGATAAATTCTGTCTGCACCGTTCCTTCAACGTATTGTAAGCTCAAGAATTTGCTAAATTCCCCATTCTCTCATCCCTTGATAATTTCTGGGACTGATCCTGCTCACTAGCTAAATTTGAACCGATTTATCAAATCAGCGCAGAGCTTCTCGAAACAAAGAGCAATTCCACAAGCGGCAGTATCCCTTTCTTTGCCGAGGCCCAGCAGGCATTTCATGAAAAATATGACAAGCTGCTGCACATTGCATTTATAATGTACATTCTATCGGCAGTATTCACTGGCCTCGGTCTTTTCGTGGGATTCTTTGCATTCGTCTTGCGGGTGATAGGTGCTGCTGTGCCTATCTTCACTGGCGTAAGTGCACCTCGTATCTTCCTCTGGTTTCCACGAGACTAATCATGGGATAGCCAGCTAGTACCTGCCTCCTCATATCCTCGGTGATAGTTACGGTAGTTGGACACGACGTGGGCAGATCTCTAAACAAAATCAATGCAGGCGCACAAGCCTCCGCTGGGACCGGATTCCTCGTTTTGACATGGACAGCTTTTGCGCTTTCGTTTGCAGATTCGTTCGGGTGGTACGTCAGCGCGAAGAAGAGGGCTACTGGGAATTAGGGGCTGTGCCCTCCGTTCCCCGTCATTCATTGTCAATCTGATCATGCGGGCGGTTGTAACTTCTTCGGACCGGGATGAGGTGAATGAGTTCCCTATCCGACGACCACTGAGTTGGAGACCACTGGCAGCATAAAATTCATTTCCGGACACTTGCCAAGACAGTCTCTTTATATCTACATCCTTAGCATAGAGCTCGTCCATTTCAAAATCATCGGTTACCATAATACCTTCACTTTTCACATTCTCGCCATCGTTGCTGTCGGCCATGTTACCAAGCCATCTCCTGCGTGTTCGCCGTGCTCAATGCTTTGACTATACTCAAGTGAGGGAGCAGACTTAAAGCGTGACGCCTCGAATTAGTATCCTGAGCATATGAGAGAGTGCTGAGTGACTCTTGGAAGAGGCACAACGCAGCTAGGTAGTCCGATAGCCGAAGGATATTAGCGTCCATAAGAGTGCACACTTCAATCTTATGGAAGTTGTGGAACAGAACTGAGTGGGGATTCTACCGTCGTTGTCGAATATGTGGATGCCAAGGGCGATAGATAGGTCGAGCTCAGGGACGATTCCCTATTTTCACACACAAGGAGTTCTTGCCGGGACTTCTATCAGCATCGGCAACATGAGATTTGGGATTTAGTAGCTCGAAGTAGACTTCTTTTTTATCGTGATTAAAGACAAGGTATCACAGATTGTGGTCAATATGTGATAAAGCTGCTGTCAGAATCTCTGAATTTGATTTTATGTTGCGGGCGCTTCCCCTACTTTCCCATCCTCAAGTCCCCCAAACTCGAAGACCGTCCCCTCATCATACAGCCAAAGCCCTAAATATCCCTAGACCTACTTGCTGTTGACAGCCTGTGGATTTGAGAAGACTTGGTTTGGATCAATACTCGTCTTGATAGCTGACAACCGTTGGTAGTGACCAAGCCAGTAGAGATTGTGTGCTTGATCAGCGGTAAGGGTGGGGTCGGCGTAGTTGATGTACATGCCGACTTTTGTGTTTGGCGCTTTTCATGTTTGTTAGTTAGCCCTAGATGAAGAAGGTGCGACTGCTTACTATCATTGGTGATCGTGGCAACCCAACCATTGAGGAAGGAGAAGCCGTTGCTAGGGTAAGAGCCGCCATAAACGCGATCGTAGAACTCGTATTTGAAGAGGGCGTTCCGGTGAGCGTAGGATGTGGCATCTGCCGGAACCTTTGAGATCGCGGAAGTTGGGCCACCATGGAGATCTATGATGAGGTACCAGTCCTGGGGGTGTTAGTATCACGCGGTAGATAATGAGAGGAGTGACTGACTCGGCTTATACCGCGGGCAGTATTTTGGTAATAATTAACGAAGGCATCTGCAGCGGCGTCTGATACAGACACGGTCATCAAACTCTTCGAGAACTGAATTGTTATGGTTAGATGAGCGTCTCATTTTGCTGTTGGTCAACTTACGAATGTCTCGTGCTATAACGCCGTGCTGTTAGTCAAAGTTCCAGAAGTTATCACGAAACCGTGAGTGGAGACTTACGTAGTCATAGTCTATTGGAGTAGTCAAAGACCCATATGCATAATTATTCAGAGCTTGAATCCATCCCATGTTGGAGATGCTTCCAGAGGGGTTCCCAATCTTCGACAGGAGTGGTGCAATTGCTGATTGAAATGCAGATTGCGACCCGTAGTACACGCCCTCAAGCTGAACACCTTGGGGATTAATGAAAAGTCGCATATTCATCTCTGCCGGCATCGTTGTATTTGCATAAGTCTGTAATGCCAAGTAAGTGGCCTTGGTGAATGCAACATTGTACGAGTAAACGATATTCTGGGTCGGTGCGGCGAATGTTTGGAATTTGTACTGTGTAATGATGCCGTACGATGCTCCAGCTCCGCGAATTGCCCAGAAAAGATCTGGATTCTGAGTTGTGGATGCTGTAACGACTGTACTGTTTGCGAGAACTACTTGCGCTTCGACCAGAAGGTCAAGAGCTAGGCCTTGGGTGTGTGAGATGTAGCCATACCCTCCTCCTGCGACGTGGCCACCTACTCCGACACTAAGTTTCAGTTAACTCCAGCTCTCTGAAATGGAATACATCTCCTACCCTGGACAAGTTCCATGACTTAGAGCGCGCTGTCCCTGGTTATACAATGCCTGAGCCACATTCCCGAGCCGGCCCCCCACACCAATCGTTGCGATATTGGTCGTTGGGTCAACAGTCACGTTTGTCCAGTATTTCATATCCACCATTAAATGGCCATTTTCCCCTCCGAGACCATGAGATGCATAGCTGTGACCTCCCGATTTGGGAGTAACCATAACCTTCGAGGATACACCGCACGCAACCGCTGCTTGGACTTGTGCAAGCGTTGTTGGCTGTGCAACAGCAACAGGAGTGAAGGGTAGACGAAGGTTGAAGGGCTTGATCGCGAGGGCGTATTTTGAATCAGTGGTCTTGAGTTGAGGAACGGCACTGCTCGTCAGACAGTCTGCAAGTGACGCTGCAGGAGCAGCATTGATACCTGCTGGGGCTAGCAATAGCCCGAGGAGTATAGTCGGTAGCATAATGTATAAACCCAAAAATCTGCAGTACCAACGAAACAATATCTAGGAGAAACAAACAGAAAAACAAAAACTGGGGAGAACCTTGGGAACGGCGTGGGAGACTACACCCAATTAAGTACAGGAAGAATGAATCTAGACTCAGGTTGCCACCAAATGCATCGAACCACTAGCCCGAAGAGAAAATATAAAAACAAATTTGAAATTAAATAGAAAACCCACCATCCCGCAGTCCTCGTATGTCCCAATTTGCCCCATGAGCCTCTCGAGATAAGCCCCGAGCCACAGCGGAGGCCAAGATACCGCGGTCAAATTATTATCCAGTTGCCAAGTGGGATCTTCGAAGCTTGTTTTCATCCGCCGGTGCTTTGTCCCACCTCTGAAATGTCAGCCTAGACACCCGCAAACCCGATAGAAAACGGTACATGTAACCATTCAGAGACCAGAAGAGAGGGCATTATACGAAGTGTGGGGCCCCGCGGTGCCTCACGTGTATATCAGATGGCGAGATCTAATCTGCCTATCTGCTGCAAGCATCTAATCTTCTGGGACACCAACCCGGTAGTGAGCCGAAACCCCCGCGGCTGTTGGAGTGCCGCCTAATGTCTTTTGCCTAAGTCGGCACGGGATCCGGGAATAGATTCATCAGGATCAATCAACTTTTTCCTCCGTTTGTATGGTCATGTGGTGAAAGTTTAGAGTACATACATGGTACTGTAATCTGAAAGGATCGATACTTTACTCAAGGTGAGACAGCGCTTTGCCTAGACCGGTCTGGGGAAGGCTCAAATTGCCTCCAACCCACGGGAGAAATTTCCCCTCATTAGATCGGAAGAAAATTTATGCTGTTCTCTGGGGTAACAGGGGCTGATTGCCTCAATTGTTAAATTACCGCTTCATGTAGACGTAACTCTTCCAAGACTACACAAGAAGATCACTGGATGAGGTATATAGACCATCGGGGTCGCCTATCGCCCTGTTTCGAAGGTGTAGACGAGAAAACAAGAAGCGGCTAGGAATTCAGGAACTGCTCACCATGTATTCAATCACTCGTCCAATTGCTCTCCTTTCGGCATGGCTGGAAATCGCCTCTGCTGCGAACATCTTTGTCTCGCACTACCAAGGAACGATCGCCTCCTTGACTTTGACCGGAAGCGGGACGAGCTACACACTCACTCAAAATAGTTCTGTGACTGTTGGAGGTCAACCAAGCTGGTTGACATGGGATTCGGCGAGTAGGACGTTATATGCAGGCGACGAGACTGGTTACGGCAGCGCATCGGTTTGGTCTGTGGCTGCGGCGACGAATGGCAAGTTGACGCAAAGTGGGAAGGCATCGGCGCCCCTTGGTAGCGTGCACAATGCGCTTTATGGAAATGGATATCTAGCTCAAGCACATTAGTAAGTATCATCTTGAGGGATATTGGACTTTTTACTAACTGGGCTCAAGCCAAACTTCTACCATTTCCACATACAAGCTACCCCTCTCAGGCTCTGCTATGCAGTCGTTGACCTTGACAATGAACGGAAAAGGGACGATCCCATCGAGACAAGATGCCGCGCATCCTCACGAAGTCATTGTTGATCCCACCGGAAAATTCCTTCTTTCTCCTGATCTCGGCGCGGATCTCATCAGAATATACTCCATTGACGCAAGCTCTGGAAAACTTACCTCATGTGGGAACTACGTGGAAGTAGGCGGGACAGGACCCCGCCACGGCACTTTTTACGGCAACAACATTTTGTACATCGGGAACGAGCTTGCAAACACTGTTCATAAATTTACGGTCGCATACCCGGCCTCTGGGTGTCTTTCACTCACGAGAGTCCAGACGTTGACGACTCTACCGAATAACAGGACTGCCCCATCCGGAACAAAAGTCGGAGAAGTACATGTTAAGGATAACTTCCTCTATGCCTCGAACAGAAGAGATCTCCAATTCTCGCCCAATGATTCGATAGCTTCGTTCTCGCTTAACGAAGCAGGGGACATGACTTTCCAGCAGATTACCTCTTCTGGCGGCACATACCCAAGAACGTTTTCCATCAACAAAGCTGGGGACTTGGTCGTCATTGGGGACCAGACGACTGCTAACGTTGTGGTTGTGAAGAGAGATGTTTCAACTGGACTGTTGGGTGCTCAGGTTGCGAGCATGAGGATTGGAAGCGTTGGCCAGGCAGAAAATGACAACGGGCTGAGCGCTGTGGTATGGGATGAGTAGAAAGTAGATCTTATAATTGAATTGTCTGTAAAAGGCAAGTAGAATCTTAGAAGCCCCATTTGTATGATTCCAGAAGTAGATTGCAGAACTCGTGCAGTTTTGGGGTGGTCTCCAGCGTGACTGTTGCCGCATGTAGAGCAATCTACTCGTAAACTACCTCCGTAACTCTCGAGATGACTAGATCAAGGGAATTGTCCTAAAGCCAACCAGACTTTGATCTTTTTGAGCACTTGCTTGAAAGAACCGTTGGTAAGAGCATGTCCGGAAAGCTACAAAGAACTCCAAGATTGGGACATGGGTTAATCTGATGTCCTGTCTATGCGTCAGAAGCCGAAAGATTTCTCAAAGGTCAACTTCACTTGATCTATTGTCAAACTGCACTGATCCGGCTCTCATGCACTATTCCCTGGATCTAGAATTGTGCATGTTTCGATCGACTCCCCATACCTGACGCTGCTCCATGACCCAAAACAATGTTTATATTGCCACATCGAAGACTTCTCTGGGGTTCATGCTGTTGCTCTTGACAAGAGACCATGTAAGGTGTCACCAGAGTTCCGCTGTCCAAAGATCGAAACGGTGGAATAAGCTTCAGTTGGAAGACTTCCCACCCGCCCGGTCGATGCCATTGAGAGGCGGACCCAAAAATAGCAAGTAATTGGATACAGTTTTGGGATTTCCTCGTGGCATCCCGCAACGAAGAAACTTCGCTGATACGACACGTTTCGCTATGTCGTCGAATATCCCCGGATTTGAGTTTGGTGTCGTTTGAGGACAGAAATGGCCCAGAAAGCTCCATTTTTAGAATTATGCATGCCCGCACTTGCGGGGCGCGGTCTCAGCGATCGAAATATTTTGGCTCTTAACGGTTTGAGAGACCTATAAGACCGTGTGCCGTCAACTTGGAAGCCAAGACGGGTATTTTGATGTTTGTGAGATACGCAAATCATGAGATGATCCGTTGTGTCGAACAGTGTTTGAGAAAAGTTCAGAGGATCTAGCGGGTTATTTCTGGAAGGTGATTTAGGGGCCGTGCTGCAGAGAAACTGCAGAGAAAAAGATGACGCTATTGATGTTTCGAAGCTTGGACCCCGTTTCATGGGCTAGCCACGCACGGTAAGGGATAAGGCTGAGACTGTGCACGCGGCCCCAACGACATGTCTAGGGAAAGCTTGAGACGATTCAACGGCAAAACGGCGGCGGGTGTGGTTGTGTTGAAGGCACAACGCTGCTTTAATGGCCTCGTTCCGCTGTCACAGCTAAATGCCTTTCAAGGTGGAAATTAACATATCGAAAAGGAGAGCAGTCAGGTGACGCGCTGTTCGGCCCCAGCCCTGCTTGTCGACCGATAGACTGATTAGGAAGGCAACTGCGGCACTGGCTACCTAAATTCCGGCATTTCATATTAATAGCCCGAAAGCAATTAAAATAAATTGAAGAATAGATACACGATATAAAGTCTTGCAGATCTCACGAGCGAGGATGTTGTACAGAAGAATGATTTGAACCGAGGTCATCCAGGGGAAACTCCTTGTAGCCGGGGTTTCCGGTATAGCTACTAAGGAAATATGAAGGGATTATAAGTTCGGCTATAAGGATCCTCGATCGCTCACTTGAGATTTAATATATTGCGCCTGCAGGGAGATTCAAGCTCGTCACCTGGATGAAGGTTACTCCCGCCTCTACCCACCTATCAAGTACCTTTTACCACCACCCACAGAGCATTTCGGTAATACCATGTCCCTGCACCGGAAACGCACATAAGGGTTTACAAAGACAATACAGAGTCTCCAAAAGGAGAACGAAAGATTTTTGTCTTCTAAGCGATGTGCTCGTAATGCTACCCTGTCTTGCGCCACCAATATCTTGGACATTAGAGCGAACAGGGCACGCGGCATGCTGATCCGGGGTGTGTCTTTCCACTCGGACGATTTCCCCACGCCACAGCGTTTCATTGATCTCTGCCCTGTGCGGCAGAAGAAAAGAAGGCCGATCTGGCCGCAGCGCCAAAAGAAACTATCAACGAAACCAGAAAGTTCGAAGGGAGCATTTGGTGCAAGCGAGGTCGTCTGTCACGTCAAAAACATACAGCGCGTGATTGTCATTTTCTAGAATGACCTAGGGCTTGGATCGATGACTGCTGACCTTGTACCCCGCTGCAAGAAAGCGTGGAGGGCTGGGCTTGATAGGCGTGACAGCGGTCTCCGGCATACGTTACGCCGCTACGCAACTCTAAGAGATGAACTGTACTCTTGAAGTGACCGGAGAAAGGGGTAATTTATAACAAGCGCGCTGCTATGTCTTTCTGTTGTGATTGCACGACGGACCCTTTGCAGATGACTGCCAACTCAAACGCTGAAGAATACTTTAATGGAACTTGCCGTTTTGCGGTGACCAAGGTAGGTTTGGTCGTGGCGAAAAATTGCACTTGCTCCAAAAGTGGATATGCAAATATCCTTGATTAGAGGCACCGAAAAGACTTGGTTCTGTACTCTGTACCCCTTAGAAGGACATCGTATGTGCGTTAAGAAGACCCACGCATTTCAACTCCCGTCACGTCTCCCGAGAAGTTGATAACAAAACGAAAGGATTGGAGATGAGTTGGAAATAGACTGCCATGACGCTGTTCCTGAGAAGATCTGTTTCTGTAAGAGGAAGCATCCCCAATGATCGGGAAACTCCATGCGACTTTGGACGCAGAAAATGCCCCGACATACCAGTTCCGCAAGCAACATGATCGGCGCATTCCATGTTTCCAGGGGTCTGACTGACTCGATACGTTGACGGCGATGGTGATGCTGAGATCACCCGATCCAATTCGGATGTACCCTTGAAGATCACATCCCTTGTTGAATTCTCCGAATGGGATTACTTCGCCGCACCACATCTCGATTAGGATATGCCTCCAGCGGCTTGTGCCATCTTTCGGCCTGGCTTGCTCAGGAAGCGGCAGCCAACTTGAGATGCTCGGTTAGGCAGGATGTGGAGACCTTGCAATAGCAGCCGAAGTAATGTATAAAAGGCGTTGATATAGGTGGGGAGGGGTAAGGTCTAGGTCTTGAACTACCGCCCGGGGTAGAAAGGAGCGTAGTGCTTCATAACGGCGCGCGTCGCAACGCCGGCGATGCGCTCTGGTACTTAATCAACAGATAGAGGGAGGTACCATGGCGCCGATTGCGTATGTTACAGATTCCGGACTCATGCAAGGGATAATATCTTCTTCTGTTTGATGAGATTAACTCCAGCCCTTTGGTGACGCCCGCAGACTGTCGATTCGTGGTGCCAAATGTACTGTAGTTGAGTTCATATTTCAGAAGATCGCTGGATTCGAGCATGTGACGAAAGCCTCATATCGCAAGGGCAAATTTGCAAAGTAGCGCAGAAGCCCCGAATGTCTTCACAACTCAAAGGGTAGTAATTACCTGAACTCGGTCGAATGACAGCTGTAAGATGGGTGCTGACTCGTCCGAACAATCTTCGGGAGGGGCTGACTGGCCATGGCTGATATGGAGCGTCGTAACCTTTATAAAACATAGAGCAGGATTTCCCGGATGATCACCGACCCCTACTGGTTATTGTTTTCTTCTTTGCATCCATCCTGGCTGAACATCATGATCCAATATATGCAGATAATATACACCCCGCCGAGATTCGCCTGGCAGGTAGGCAGGCGCTGTGCAACCTCAGCATACATATGACAGCAATTATCTCGCGTGCTCGGCGCATGTTGCATGAGATTTGCTTTGCTTGAGTAAAGTTTCCTCTCAAACTATAGAAGGCGGCATTATAACAGTGAATTTGAGTGCCAACCGCCCGTGGCGTAAGTGCACATCAGAGGGTCCAGGAAGAGCTCCGTGCAGTCCTGGGGTTGCGGACATGGCTTCCGCTTACGGGCGCCCGCATTACAGTATGAGATAGTGTGTGTTTGACTCTATCTCTTCGCTGAGGTTGGCTCTCTGTCCATCGGTAGACCCCCAGAGAATGAGCATGCATAGATGCAAGTCTAATGCGGCAACCTGCAAGAGGTCTCGCAAGAATGTTCGTACAAGGAAAGCTTTGCCATGATTGTGCCGCCGCGGGGAAGCCTTTGGGATAGGGCTCCATGTGTCTATCAAGCTTATTCCCTGTGCGGAAGAACTAAGGCCCTGAGATTTCCAGGGGATCGAGGCGCTGGGATCTGAGGATCCCTGAAAGAGAGAATTTTGACACCAACCAGCGTTGTACGATCAAGCAGCGGTGCCTATGACGACAGGGCAGCTGGAGAGGATACTTTGTACTTCCGTATGTCAGCCAGTAGCAACACCATCAAGTCCTTCCAGCAATCTGAATAGACCCGAAATCGAACATTCGCAGGATAAGATTCGCCCACCCTCTTCCCACCTCCTGGCGATGATCTACAGATCTCGAGATCCCTCCCCCCTTCCTAGTAATGGCGTTTGCGATATCAGGTCCGAAGCTAAATATACCGAAGTATCTATAGGTGCCATACTCGCTCATTTATTTGGACGTGGACGTGGACGAAAACGAAAGGCGCTCCACTCACGCGAGGCTTGGAGGGCTGGGATGACGCGACAACGCCAGGCTGGCCGCAGCAGCATCATTTCCGAATTATCCACGAGGTCACAAATGATCCCCATCAGGGCCATCACACTGCATTGCGGCGAGATGTGCTATGGGCGGATGTTGCTGCCGGATGCGGCTGTGTGGTCCTGCTGAGGAAGGGTGGGTCGGAGTGGCAGCAGGTCAGAAAGTATTGTGGTGTGCTGACTTGTTGTTCCACGATAGCCGCAAGATGGACTGCATTGGATATGTGTTGTTGGCTTCTTGTTCACAACATGTAAAGCTTCATGAAATTAATGCGCCAGCAAGTGGGTTCTGTGTAGGACGGTGGTGATGGTAGCTTGGAACCTCAAGCGAGGAACGCCTTGTCGGGAGATCACCTGCCGCAGACTAGAATGCTTCGAGATCTACTAGAAGTACACGACACAATCATCGAACCACCACCTTGGACAGATAGCAACTTGTCTTATCTGCTTGCTAAAAAGAAGACGGGATGCCAAGGTACCGACACCACTTCGAACTGTAAATCCTCTTCGATCGATCATCTAGGTGGATATAAATACACCTTCAGCGCAGCTCGTATTGGCTGCAGCGCCAGAACGCATCAGTGTAGGTGTTCCATCTTTGCCTGAAAGTCGAGTTTCAAGCCCGCGATCAGATCAAAACCGATCATCCGGACTCTGAACCTCGAAAGTGGCGTCGAACATGTCAATGCACATCAGCAGCAACAATGCTGAGAAAGAAGCATTGATGCCTCTTGCAATCAGTATCGTACTGTAGCCGAGCAAGTGCTGGCTTACTCGAGTACCATGGATGGCTGGCCGAGAGGCAGTTTGTGACATGTCTCTCCGCGCAAGCCCGCCGAGTAGAGCCCGTCGACGCGAGCAGTGTTCCAAACTTATCAACACCTCGTGGCGTTTGTAACATCATTATTCCGCTTCAAGAATCTCTTTTTTGTTTTCCCTTTTGCGTATTTTGAGTGGCTACCAGTCAGGGCGCGCGCAGGAAGCCATCTTCTTCCGTTGCACCTGTCAGTGACTGATCTGCATTACCCGAGGACCAAGGATCAGCATGGCGCTTTTTAGCTCATCAACAACCTTCACATGGGTGCCATGGAGCCCCGACAGGGTGGGCTGGAACATGGGCATCCGACTCGACTCGACACACAATGCTGGCCAAGGATGTGCCCATGGATCATGGAACCGACGACTCGTGTGCACTCTGTGGAACTGTTCTGTGGAACACAGAGCCAGGGAGGTGGAAAGAGGAGTGGACGACTGTGGACTAGGGGCCTAGGGGTGCTGGAAAACTGCAGAGTGGGCAATGCTTCTCCAACCGAATGCCACATGCGCTGCGGACAAAGTTTATTGCAGGCTGCAACGACGACTGTAGTACGAGTCCGAAAAGCGGCGTCATGAGACATCGTGGACCGGAGTGAGGAGGCGTCGTCGCCTCACGGAAAGCTTCACCCAGAGCACATCAATCTGCCCTCCCGGCTCAATGACTCGAATGTTACCCACGATGCTCTTTGGCATTGAGTTCAATTTACTGTACCTCCGTAGAGGAGAGGTTGTTGATCGACCAACGACCTTCCCCAAGCAACATCCCGCGCCCTTGCGCCGGGATTCAACGGTGGCAAAACCATGGCAGCATGGCTTTCCTGCCACCGCGGCCCGCGAAGCGTGGTTGACAGGAGCACCATCTGCAAAGTGGATACCCGTACCGACTTGCAATGTTCTAGAGTAACTCTAGACAGCTGTCTAATTCTGACGGGGTTTTGCAGCCACTTATCGAAGCCGCAATTGAAGTTACACACTCTCGAAAGAACCAAGATCTACAACGCTTAATTCCCGCCGCGGTTGGCCTTGCCACGGTTTTTTAAGGGGCTCCATGTGATAGTATGGGGAGGGAAAAGCAAAATGTGATAAGAAAGAGAATGTCCCGTGCCTTCAAATATGTTCCTGCTTCAGCCCGGCGTATGGCAATTGACGGAGTGAGTACTGCATACAATTCTCACCGAGCCTGGTTTCTTCGAATATTCTGACGATACTCTGCGTCGTGCAGCACTAAAGAAACCCTGCAGCTTATCGTCTCAACCTTGTATTACCACGGGCCTCTCGCCGTCGAAGCGAGCATCCTGCAGACGCCCAACTGGCGATCGCTGGACTGGGGGCTCGGGGAGGCAGGGTAGGATCGTACAGGATTTACTTGCCGCCCTTCCAGAACTTCATCCAACATACTCCAAGCAGCAATTTTATCACCATCCCAAGAGCTTCTTTTGGCCTTGTTACAATTCGATCATGAAGTGTAACATATGTCGTGAATAGACGTAGTCTTTTCTGCGCCGCGAAGCAATTCACGAGTTTTGTTACACCCATAAAATACGCCGTGGACGTAGCTTTTGATGGTGCGGGAGTCCCGTGATAACTGTTGCAACCAAGAAAAAACTGTTCCAAGTTCAGACGTCGAAAGGAGAGCATTAAATCGTTGACGATATTATTTCAGAATTTGCCGGCAAGGACCAAGCACCAGAACATCTGAGTTTTGCAGGCAGATCCTGCCTCGACCACATGGTGCATCAGTATCAGTGCTCCCGTCACCCTCGTCTCATGTGGCCCCTAGCTGGTTGTCAGAACCCCTGTCCAAACATCTGGAGGTGACAGGCAGGGAGGCCCTGCAAAATCTGAGAAAAGTTACGCCTTGAACGGGTTATGCTCCGAGGCACGTCTGCATTAAACAGGCATTACAACCCTAGCCGACCGATATCATTGTCTTGGGGTTTCCACCGTGGGTACTTTCCCAACGGTCCTCGCAGGCATCGACATCCCTGAGCACCCCCTCGGGCACCCTAGAACATCATAGTTTAGACAGCCAAATCCAGCACAGTGCACCGGTGTAACGCGGCGAGGGCAAGTCATTTGAACGCCCAACTGCTCCGGATTGACCTGACCATCGAGTATTATTATTGTACCAGGTTTGGGGCATCTGAAGTCACAGTCCCAGTCTCGACCCACACCAATTTGTGAGAGCATTGTTCCTCTGGTACCTACTGGGATCTCTGAGGTGGATTCACTTGATCGCCCTCCCACTGGGCTTGGAGATCCGATAAATATCATCAATCCCTCACGCACCTCTGAGGCCTTGCATTCGCAGGCGTATCCAACAACACCAGGGTTATTACATGATCCTTAGGAAACATAAAGACAACTTCAAAATTTAATACCCTAATCACAGCACCATCCACGAGCAATTCTTGTCGACCACTCCCAGCTCAGACATTCAATATCGGGTTCGACAGTCGAACGTCAGCACTCGAGACTCCGAATCTAGGTCATGAACCTCTCTAGTCTTGTACACGCGGGTAGACATCAAGCAGAACAACAATTCGAATATCCCTCGGGACCAGAACAAGTCATGGCTTCATCACTGGTAGCAAATCCATACACAGTTCAGCCAATGTCGCAGGGCCATGGCTACACATATGTGACAGCACCACAGCCACCTCCATCACCACCTGTCGATGAGACATCGAAATGCTCCCTGCCATCGATATCAAGTTTACTTGGACTTGCCGATGGCTCGAGTCCACAGGAACAAGCTCAACAGCAGACGTCTCAACCTGGTTAGTTATTTCAAAATTCACCGAATGATTTGTACTTATCCCCACCACAGCATCTCAAGCGAAGAACGAGTATCGACCCGGGTCTGGACATCAGCAATATGGACCGTCTCCAGCCATGAGCACTCGAGGGGCTCTCCCACCTACCCCACCAATGCAATCGGAACCTGGGTTTGATGGGCGTCAATCACCTTCAGTTGGGTCGACTTCTGGGTATTCAGTCGCCTCTGCACCAGGTTACTACTTCAGCCCTGGATCAGTATCAGCCATCAATAACGTCGAACCACACGCTCAGCGTCAACAGGTGCAGACGATGCCTCAGCGAAGAGTTTCGATGCCAGCGGCCACCATGGCGTACACTCAATCACCTTTCAACGGGTCTCAGTACACAATGTCACCAGGACAGCAATCTATGGGTTCATATTACTCGAGTCCCATGCAACAAGCACCTCCACAGTCCCAGATCTCTGGTCTTTATTACCAGAGACCCCTCCCACAAGTATGTAAACCATGGATTTAGACTTGAGTACCTGTCTAACAAGCTACAGCAATTCCCACCACCATTAATGCCCGTCTCAGTTACTCTCACCCCATCGTCAGGAGCCAACCCATGGCAACATCACCACTACATCTCTCCGTCCTCGGCAGCATCGTTCCCTCAATCCCAGGATCGATACATCTGCCAAACCTGCAACAAGGCATTCTCAAGACCCTCCAGCTTAAGAATACACTCCCATTCGCACACCGGCGAGAAACCATTCAAGTGTCCTCACCAGGGATGTGGGAAAGCATTCAGCGTCAGGAGTAACATGAAGAGACACGAACGAGGCTGTCACAGCTTCGAGGGCGGTGCAATGGTATGATTTCGCTGGAGTCGAACATCACAACGAAGAGACGAGAAGAAGAACGCCCTAATGTATAAAGTACAATATTTCCTTTACCTGTCGCCCATCTGTTTTATATACTTGGGTGGCTTCAGTCACTGGATACCCATCGCTGGTTTTCTTTTACTGCCATCAATTGCGTCAAGTCAAGCATCATGGAAAGGCGTTGTGGGGATAATACGAAGGCTCATTGGCATTTACACCGGCGTTATAATGGCTATTGGTTCCTACGAGGCAGATTTTTGCTCGAGCGAACGGAGTACGAAGAACAACATTTGGTTGGGATGATACACAAGAGAAGCATGCGCAGGGGACCGCAAGGATTCCGAATTGCAATTGCATGTGCGCGCTGAAGATCAAGGACAGAAGGAGAAAAGGAATTCGCGGCTGCGGAAGCCCATGGTTCGATGGAGCAGTATCTAGACCTTTCGTTCATGCGAAAGATAGAGGGATGGGAGGGATATTGCTTGTATCATGTGTAAAGTAATTGGGAGCAACAAATCAAAAATACCCTTCAAAAAAAGAAACCACCAAGATCATCGTGCAGCTATCCGTCACTTCATCCTATCTTTCTTATATTGCTCTGTGTAACATCGTCTGTGAATCCTGGACCGGCAACGGCCCCTTTAGCCATCATTCTCCCGAGCCATCCCACACCATTTACTTACGAGGCACAATATCAAGGCCCGTGATCCATCACCTACTTAAGTGTTTCAATATAGTAACTGAGCACACATATCCCTTCCATTTCAAGTAAACATGTTCCACCACTCAGATTCCCTGACTTGAAAAATACCACAGTACGCTACATTGAAAATCTACCTATGCCTGAAAACTCTCTCCAACGCACCCAACGCATGGCACTCAAACAACTTTCCCACCACTAGGAACTCCCCTGCCCAGCAAACTCTTAGCATTTCCGGAATATATCATGCCTAATCTCACATCACGATGGGCCGCACATCCCCCATTCGAAAGAAAAATGCCCTACCTGGCAGGGCATGGCATGTCATGTTCATGCCTTCCAGCGCCAGCGTCGGCGCCGCCGGCACAGCAATCGAGGTGATCCCAGCCGGGGTTCAGGCACAATGCAGCCCTGCGCTTGCACCAACACCACCATCTCCACCCCTACGCCTCTACGACGCGGTGCCTTCCCTTTTCCAGATCCGGTACCTGACGTAGCAATCTCGGCTTCCATTAATCGTCATTAACAATAATAATGTCCTAAGAACATGTGTTACGAATCTTGTAATTAAAAATCAGGCGTTAAGCGAGGGAAAGCGTGTTGCAAGAGGGTTTCTCCATGCTCGCCGTTGGAGCTAGAAGGCCCCTAGAAGTAGAGGTCGTTGAGAATTTAAGCTGTTGCGGGGTATTCCTTGCCTTTGCTTTTTTCTCGTCGCGAGTCGCAATCGCAGGGCGTTAGTACCCCACTTTCAGGTGGAAATTACGACCTTTCTCCACCTGTATCGGAGCCCTGAACCCTGATTCTTTACTACAGTACGGAGCCGCCTTGAATTGAAGGAAGGTCACGCAGATATCCAGCATTGTTGATGAATTTTAAATTTTTCTTTGAGGAAAACTTAGTCGTTATTATTAGGACCCGCGTGATATCGCAATAAGACATTTTTTTGGCGCCGTGTGCACTGTCGTGCGTGTGTGTTCATCGCAAGGCCCGAAAAGGGGACAGATCGTCACGCCATTTCATCTTCGGTAGGTAATGCGTGGCGTGGGAAAGCAGGCGGGTGGCTTCCGTGTCTCTCACACTGTGTCCTGTGCTTGTACCGAGTATGTGGATTTTCCTATGGGCGGGAAGGGAAGGGAAGGGGGAAGCATTGCTAAACGATGGGATGGGATCGCCCAAACGTGGACGCGGCGCTGGAGCTGGTAGCGATCGGCGTGATGTGATGCGCTGGGAATCAGGGCGGGAGGAGTGGATGGGGGGGGTATAGTTACTTCGTAAGTCTTAAGTCATCTTATGGTAATACTGCATTATTATTATTAAGTGAAGCTAATGAGTGATTATTGATGCTGATCGTGAGAAGAATAATAATGAGCTGACGCAGCATCGTGCGATATTCTTCAGACGACCGACCTCGTCACAACAATGAGCAGAAACGGCCATGAATCCGTGCTGGTGGCGCCCGCGGCCGGCGATCCACAGACCCTCTACAGACGTCAAGTTTCGAGCCTCTGAATTCAGACGGTGACTCCGAACGAGGGCAAGCAAGATGCCGCTGTCATTGTTTCGACTTGTACCCTCAGACAATTTCATCTCTTGTACCTCCGGTCCGTTCTTGCATGGCAGCATGGCAAGGGGGACAACGGACGGAGTTCGGCTGAGGTGCATAAAGCGATCCGAGCGTTTGAGTTGATGCGCTGTTATCCTGGCGCGGATCATGGACTTGGGGCTGAAACGGGCGCTGTTGCAGGCGGCGCTGACGCTTGTTTTGAAATTAGGTGCGGTGTGTTTTGTTCGAGCACGAGAAAATAATGGAAAGAAGTGCTTCCGTGGGTAAAAATAGATGATGGGATTGCGACGTGAGATGAAGGGAGGCGGAATGGTCTACCGGTAGAGTGAGAACCGAATTGATTGTGGGAGTTGGAAGGGAAGCAATTGATGAATTTTTGGAAGAAATGCTGTTGTATGTTTGTCCCGAAGCTTGGGGATGGATTTAAACTTGTTTTTAGAGCTGCAGTATGATTCTCGTCAATCTGGAGATCATGAGTTCAGCCTGATGGGCGACTCGAGCTTCGCAGGGTATCTCGGGGAGGCTGTGCAATCTGAATCAAGGCTCAAGTTCAGGCTGTTGGTTCGAGCTTCCATGTATAAGATCACGACTCCCTCTCATCGATCTTCCTGCTATATTAATTGAGCGTCGAATTGATTGCGCAGCGAAATAAAGTTCAATAGCTATCTTGATCGTTCCAGTACCAAGTCTCGTGGAAGGCCTCAGGACCGGTGCGTGCGAGAGCCAATTGAACTTCAGCTTGACAAACTTGGTAAAGTCGCATGCGAGTCTGATCTGGTCGACGTCTGTGGAATGCTATTGGATTCTGATGCTATTGAGTGATTTGATACCTGTGATGTTGAATTAGGAGACAAGTGCCATTCTTGGAGAGTCGTGGGCGCTGCAGATTATTCCGGATAGTTGTAGTGCTCGTAGATGGAGTAGATTCCCGACTTCCAGGCGCTACCTTGCTCGTAGATGTGGTCAACTCGAAAGAGATACGTCCAAACCTTGGAAGGAAATTTCAAAGTATCAACGGGCATAAATTTTGATGAATTGCGGACGGGATGCGCAAATTCTGCCTTTGGCCATTTGGCATTACAACTCTCGATGCACTCAAGGGATTGCTCAACATATCCGGCTGATGCGACTTTGGTAGGTACTCGGCCAGGATACCTCTAGCATCTCCCGTATATTTGACTAGCCTTCTTGCGCACGTTTGTTGTATAGCACCTGAAGAAGAAATGGGATCAGTATGGGGATTTGGACAGCTTTCCAAATTGTTCAAAGTAAATTTCCCAAATCTTGCGAGAAATTATTGGGACATGGACGGGGAGAATTCCAAAATCAACTTACCATGGATAGAACATTCCTCTTTGAATCCCCACACACATTTTCTTAAACGCGGGAATACCTGGACAGGTCGTGATAGAGTGTTCTATATTCTCGAACCCAGCAGCCAGACCATAGGCATAGCTTGACAAGCTGTCCACTATTGGAAAGTCCCCAGAAGATAGAGAATGGCCTATGACTCCATTGTTCCCTCAATGTCAAGCAATCTGGTTAAGAAATCTCCCATTCCGACACATTCACAGGGTCTATTTGAACTCCAAATCTCCACTTGGTAACCATCAACTCAAATATCGAGGGGCTAATGGGGCCGTTCATTTTGATGGCCGTGGAGTCGGACGTGCCTGAAGATGAGTCACGTTGTGGTAATATTCGTGAGCTGGCAATCATTACCGTTAACTCGATCTCCAATGATGACTGGATTTTTGGTGGTGATCGGAAGGTGACTCCGATTTCATGTCCAGTGAATCCGAATTTGAATCCTGGTGCTTTGATATTGATTAAGCTTGTACTTGTACAACCAAGAGAGGGGGGAAATACAGCACCACCAGCTCACATATTTTGAGTCCCTTGGTCCATTTTATGATGATTCTGGAGTGATATGTCAAATTGGTACGTAGAAATGCCAGCAACCGTGTTTTGGGTCGTTCGTGATCCGGATTGGCCATTTGCCAAATGATACTAGAAACCAGACATGGCCAGAACCGAGTCATACATATTGACCATTGGCTTGATGCCTTGAGTTTAAAAGCAAAAAAGCAAGACAATAAAGAAGCTACTCGGAAATCAGATCGGCTTTATTCCAGCTTCGAGAACATGAATTTTGTACTGACCTAACCCAGCTTGAGTTACTGTTCCAATGAGGTGCTGAATTCATGGTCTGCCTTTCTGCGGTATACTATAATTTCGGTGGTACAAATCGACGATGGCATCTCGGTTATCCACGTGAAAACGTGATGCGGTGACAAAAGCAAAAGGACGCTCTCCAGAAAACACGGCCGATACGGGGAAATTTTGAGACCTAAAGAACCGGAGAGAACTCATAGACATACACATTTCTCAACTGAAAAATGATTGAAGAGAACCAAAGCAGCTTGCTTCGCTTTTACTTGCCGAAATCCTGACGTTGTCAAGGTTCCTGACCCCAAGCGGAAAAACAAACACATCCCGGCATGGATCAGCTGCAAAAAACAATATGAACAAGAGGGGTTACAGTACCAACTTGTTTTTTCCGATATCAGCCATTCGGAAGCTGACCCCCCGCAAGATACTACCCACGAGGGGATCTCGATGAGAAGAGAGCAGAATGCACGATGACTCGGCGACAGCGATGAGGCTCATGTATGATGTTGTCGTCGCCGGGACCATGGCCAGATCATCGACGGGTTTTATGCTTAGTTGTTCAGATTGCATAGAGGCTCTTCGTGAATTGTGCAAGAGCAGCAAGGTTTCAATTAGCGCTCATGCACACCACACCCCAGATTTGGAGAGGTTGGGGTCCGTTCGAGCTTCTGCTCACTCTGAGCAAAAAAAGCCCCGAGGGCGCGCATCCCCAGTATCTTTTCCCAGGCAATTGTTTCCCTTCGCGCGATTCCGCCGGTAATCAGCGTTTACACAGCCAGTCATCACTGCACGCTGGCCGCCCGGAGAGTTATTTTGCTCGATTTGTATGTGTATCTTACGCTCTTGTGGAGGGTCACTTTCCACTGTCTTCACTTCGCGCGCGCCCACACCGAGCAACGAAAAAAGAAGCCGACCTTCCTAATATCGCATCTTGGGATCATCCTGGCAACATCCTATATAGACGGGACGTGAATATCCTCAGCTGATCCATCGTCTTTGCCTTTGCTGGGACTGCCTTCATAGTGAAGACAAAAGCAAAACAAAAAAAAGGCGCCTGTGTTCCCAATCTAATACCCATTTCGGCTTTGACCGCATTGTTCGCATCGGTGTCCCTCCCGCACAAACTCAACCCAACGACCACCCTATCCCATCCTCTCCTACCGCCGTCTGTGTTCTCATCTTCGTCCTCATTTCTCACCCAGATTCCAGGGGAGCTCTTGCAATGATCCGCCGTCTATCTCAATTACCATGAAGTTTACAGCACCTTCGCAGCAGCTCTCTGTGAGGGTGTCGTCGTCTTCGTCCATTACTTGCACACCCAGTACTAGTAGACTCCCGCGCATTCAGATCCAGGAACAGACACAAACACATACAAGAAGGGCCCACGCCCGCCAGCCGCCATGGCATCGCCTGCCAATTCCGTGCCCGACACCCAGCTCGGCCTGACCAACGACGAGATCGCCCTGCTGCGGCACCACCAGCAAGCCGCCGCATCCACAGCTGGCGGCTCGTCCTCCCGAGCAGCATCTCGGGCGTCGTCCCAAGGCCTCCTGCTCCTCGATGGCTCGTCCCTTGCAGCTCTCGGCCGCCACTTCGACCGCTTGATGCAGCAGATCCAGGCGCGGCTGGACTACCTCTCGGATCAATCTGCGCTGGTGGCCCAGCAGCAGTACGACAGGGCTGGGAATGCGATTGCGATTGCGGATGCGGAGATTGCGCGCTTCCACGATATATTGCGGCAGATTGACGAACTGGAGCTGGATTTTGATAGGATACGACATATCAGGGATATTGTACGGAGCTATAGGCAGAGGGTGGAGGAGATGGAGCAGCAGATGGAGAGTAGTGGCTCTAGCAGTCGACACCGGCATCGTCATCATGGAGAGAGCTCTGGAAGCTCGAGTAGGAGACATGGTCACCATCACAGGCGATGATACTGGGGTGGGATATTAAGATAATGGGTTGGAAGGGGTATAAGAAGTGGTCACACGACCAAGGAAAAGTATTCGCCGGTATATTGGTTCGAATCCACCGGGATGATGGGTATGGACGAGCAAGAGACATAGGCCTCACGGCTGGAAGATGGACTAGCCTCGCGGCTCACTACTTTGGCGTTTTTTGTTTGCTTTGGGATGATCTCTTTATATTCCGTTAATACCCCAAAAGCGTGTTGGATTGTTCGGACTTTTGCGGGACTTGTAAGATTTCTGGGGGTTTACTCTTCGATGCGCTGGTGGGACTCTTGATCTTGTACTTTCTTCTGCCTCAATTGGCTATGGTAACGGCCTCAATGTGTGCACTTTTACTGGGGAGCCAGGATTGCAAATAGATACTTTGATCTCAGACTGTTGGATGTCCACCTTTTTAATTTAGTGACGAACTCTACTCAAACTAGGTGCCTATATCTACTTCAATCAAATAAAGTCTCAGCAACAAAAAATGCTCAAACTTTGTCTCCAGAAAAGATCACGCGTGCAGTGTATCTCCGTCGAGTATAGACCAAGCTTGAGACAAAGAGCCTTTGGTTCCAGAGCCAATTCTACTTTGGCTTGAAGTTTGCTTTCAATTTGCCATGAGAATCCTTCTGTAGAGGCGGCTGGAGAAAACGGTCTGTGTGAGGCTAGAACAATTGCTCGGGTTTGACTTTTCAATCAACCTCAACGAAAGGAAAAGTCAAATCAAGATAGCGAATAGGATGCTCTCCGTAATTGACTACTGAATTTTCTCCAACTACCGCGAACGCACATTCATAAAGTTTTGGTTCCTCTCGTACGGGGAAAAGCCGAATGAATGATTCACGCAAGGCTGACGAGGCTGAACTCGCCCACATTTCTTAAACTCAATTCGGCTAGCGGCCGCGGACTATCTTTGATCCACACGCGTCACTCCAAGGAAAATCGTCAGAATACCGCGATCAAGCCTCACCACAAACCATACGAAACTGCTTGGATTGAAGTCCGCAGCCATGGATCCGGATGACCTTGCCATTGCTCTGGCAAAGGCCAGTAGTGACCAAGCCGAAAAGGTGTGTTTTATCCCCCTTTGACTGCCTTCTGGGCAACCCCACCCGCGAGGCAACTTGCTTGGCTGGGGCAGTCTCCAACAGTGAATGTCCTGCATTGAAAAATCTTTATTTCTCAGATGCATCCTGATACTTGATAGCTAACTGATTCATTTCACCAGACGGCCCCTGGAAGTAGCACCGTTGCCACACCCGTAGCTCGCCCGGGTTTACCTCTCCCATCTATCCTTAAGCCTCCCAGATCTACCAACAAGCCTGGCTACAAATATAAATATCCTGAAGCTGCCCCGACCCCGGAAGGCGAAGACGACGATGAGTGGAATAAGGTTTATACCGCCGCCGATTCTCGGTTCTACAACAAGCATGGGAAGAGCTCTCAGGCTTCCAAGAAATACCGCCTGTCGGGGGAGACGTACGAGCTTGCTGTGACAATGCTGGCGGAGAAGAAAGAAAAGGCCCGCAGCGACTACAATTCACAAGCAGAGATGATGGGTAGTGGCAGTGGCGCGATTCTGCCGCCTAAGTCCGCACCTCCAAAGCCCAAGAAGATTACACCAATTCCACCTCCTCAACCGTTGAAGAGGGAGCCGTCTTCGAGCTCGCGCGACGCAACACCAGGGATGTCTCTCAGCATATCTGAACAAATCAAGCAGGAGGGACGCGCTAGGAAGGCTCCCTCCGCGGCACCAACATCTAAGCAAGGTACACCAGCACCAACCACTGCAAGCAGTCCCGCGCCCAAGATCGAGAAGCCACCGGCGCCCAAGGTTGACAAGCCGGTCCCCAAGAAGAAAGGCACTGCTGCGCCTGTAAAGAAGCCAACGAAGCCGAAGCAAGAAAGTGCGTTGTCCTAGTACGATTCCATCTATCACCAGAACTTATTTCTAACATGACCTAGATCAATTTTCCAAACCAGTGGCCAAGAGCTCGAGCCCCAAACCGGCCCAGAACAATTTCGCCACCTCTGATTCCGAAAGCAACGATGGTGGAGAATACTGTATCTGTCGTGGACCCGATGATCATAGGATGATGGTTAACTGTGAAGGCGGTTGCAACGAATGGTACCACTGCTCGTGTATTGGCATGGACGTAGAGGATGCTAAGGAACTCCTCGACCGTTACATTTGTCCAAGATGCAAGTCAGCGGAGCTCTTCACCACTTGGAAGCGCATGTGTCGTTACAACAATGTGGGAATTCATCTCAAGCTTGCTGGGCCCTGCCGACGAGCTGCTCGTGTAACTGATGAGCCACCGAGCAAGTATTGCAGCGATGAACACAGGCTGGCATTTATGGAATTCATTCGCGATCATCTAGCCCGTCAAGATGACGCCCCATCTATGGGAGGACGACTCAATGTCCAAGAAGTCGGCGAGATTCTAGCTCATGTGAAGAACAACGGCGAATTGCAATCTTTGGGTCAAAAGCCACGCCTCCCAATACCAGAAGGCGCAGATCCAAGTGTGTCACTCCCTCTCCATATCATACAATTCACTAACAAATTTAGATCGCCCAATCGGACTCGACTACATTACCCCCGAAGAACAAGAAGAACTCGCCTCCATCGAACTCAAAAAGACCAACATAAAATCCCAAATCGAAGGCTACAAAAAGCAACAAAAACTCCTCGTCATGATCCACGAGCGCGCTCAAGCAGCAGCCAAACACCCCGATGTCGACGAAAAATCCGTCTGCGGCTACGACAACCGCCTCGCCTTCAACGAGCACGAATTCGCCCACTGGCTCTCCACCCCCGAAGGGCAATCCGCCTTCGAAACCGGTAAACTTGGTCCCCGAACCGCTGAAACAAAAGGCATCGGAGCAAGAGTCTTCTCGGAGGGCGAAAAGCCTAAGAGTCTGGCCAAGGAAGTACCGGATGAGCTGAATAATATCTGTTTGAAGAGTATGAAGAGTTGTGTTCGGCATAAGGGCTGGCGCATCATTCATGGACAGGATTATGCGGCCATGAGTGCGGGGTTGACGAAGGAGTTGGAGAGGTTGGAACGCAAGGCGGGGGAGATTGTTGAGGATGCTGAGACGAGGGAGGCGATGAGGGAGTATAATAAGCATAATACTGTTGAGCAGCTGTTTTAGGCGGTGTATGGCGTTTTGGGTTGGGATTGGGGGAGGGAGTGCAAATGGATGGGATGGGATGGCGTATTTGAGGGGGCATTGATGATACCCATAGAAAATAAAGGAATTGATATACGTAAATGTGGTAGCTTTGAAGTTTTGCAGTCACTTTTGATGTTGGGAGTGGCGAGTTTGCAAGTGCAACTCGTCTTCGCAAGTCAGTATTTAAAAGCCTCGTCTCATTTCATTTCAACCCCTAAAACACAATCATATGCTCATCTCCACAGAAGAGGTCATATGGAGTGTCTAAGAACCCAGCCCTGCCGGTGGTCAATACTTCACTTCATTTCCAGCATCCGTCTTCCTTACCCCTTCTCCTCTACCCAACTTTTTCCTTCCCAGATGATGATACTCAAACATTTACAGTCATCTCCATCCCTACTGTCAATAACTCTATCCATCCATCCATCTATTCATTTATTCATATCACTCTATATCATTCCCATCTCCTACTCATCAACATCTCATCCTCCCCGCGATCGAATCTCTTGTTTTTGGGCAGTCAATGCAGCTCGCACTGAAGCTTTTCCTTTTGAGTTTTGCATCTTGGTGTTTCTTTCTGGGGAGGGGGTGGTTG
>Ga0247778_1000393_pt1 | contig 61654 bp, 51 predicted proteins | sample UWRJL049202B5_FD_179939 | JGI IMG/M metagenome (GOLD analysis project Ga0247778, IMG submission 179939) | Plant litter microbial communities from Arlington Agricultural Research Station in Wisconsin, United States - UWRJ-L049-202B-5 | ecosystem: Environmental > Terrestrial > Plant litter >... | reverse complement strand
GCACCAGGTCGCCGTGAAATCCACCAGGACCGGAACTGTCGATTTCAGGACTTCCTGCTCGAAGTTGAGGTCGTTGAAAACATGAACCTTATCGGATGCCATTGGGACCGCTCTCCTGCGCTGTGATTGAGTGACCGTTGGAAGATAATGCTTGTTCAGGGGTCAGGGAACCCCCCGCGGCCCGGAAGCGCGCCCCGCCCGGTCCGCCGGCTCCGCCCCCCGGCAGGCTCGCGGAGCGTGGCGACGAGCTTGGGAGCAGCGGCCCAAACAGTGCAATATCCGACCCTTATGAGACGCGCGAGTGAAGAGGTCGGCACTGACTTCGCCGAGAGTTTGCCCGGAGAACCGTGGAGCGCGGCCTGGACGGCCGATAAAGTGATCGAGACGCTTGGACCGCTTGCCAGCGACGAACGAAACACGCGGATCCAGTCGGTCATCGAGCAACGCCTGGAGAGCGTGACCGTACTGCTGGACGCGCCGCACGATCCGCATAACGGGTCCGCCGTGATGCGTAGCTGCGACGCCTTCGGGATCCCGACCGTGCACGTGGTCGCGCGTGTGGAATCGTTCATGATCGCGCGCCGCATCACCAAAGGAACCGAGCGCTGGCTGGAAGTGCACGACCACAAGACGGCCGAGGCGGCTGCAGCGCATTTGCTGGCGCGCGGCTACGAAATGGTGGCCACGCATCCCGAAGGCGAACTCACACCACCGGACTTGGCGCACATCCCACGACTCGCCTTGCTGCTCGGCAACGAGCACGACGGGATCTGTGAGCCGCTCTTGCGTCACGCCAAACGCGCCGTTCGCATCCCGATGCGCGGGTTCGTGGAAAGCTTGAACGTCAGCGTGGCCGCTGCCGTGCTGTTGTCGGCCGCCACCCAAGGCCGGCCCGGTGATCTGCCGCTCACCGAGAAGCGGCGTTTATACGCCCGCGCGCTGTTTCGTTCCGTGCCGCGCGCTGCTGAGGTGCTCGCCGCGAGCCTCTTGCGCTGAGCGAGCCAACAAAAACGACAAACCCAACAAAATCGCACGCGTTGTTTCAAATCCGGCAGGATGGTATTAGCGTTCCGCCCCACTCCGATGCCCCGGCACCCTCATGAACTCAGCGTTGTCGGCTCAGGCACGCGCATTACCGGCCGCATCAGCGGTAGCGGCGCGCTGCGTATCGAAGGCAAAGTGATGGGTGACGTCAACGTCAACGGCGACACCGAGGTCGCCGAAGGCGCGAGCGTCGAAGGCAACTTGAACGGTGAGAGCCTGGACATCGCCGGCAGCTTGCTGGGCGACGCACGCGCCAATGGCGCGATCGCCGTGCGCAGCTCGGCAACGGTACGAGGCGAGCTGCGCGGCGCAGAAATTTCGATCGAGGCCGGCGCGCGTATTTCGGTGCGGCTCGAAACCGAGTTCGAGCTCGATTTCGGCACTACTCAAAAACGCCGCTGACTCATTTTCTCTGCAACTGGAAGAGGCGACACGGATGGCAGGCACGGTGATTGGAGAAGGGCTCACCATCGAGGGTGACATCTCGGGCGACGAAGAAATCGTGATCCACGGCAACTTGCGCGGCCGACTCACGACCACCGATGCAGTGACGGTCGGCGGCACGGCGATCGTCGGCGCAGACATCACCGGCGCGAGTTTGAGCGTGGCCGGGCAGGTCACCGGCGACGTCACCGCGTCCGAGCGCGTGGACATTCAGGCGGGCGGCAAGCTCGTTGGCGACATCAAGGCCGCGCGCTTCACGATCGCAGACGGTGCCTCGTTCAAGGGCAACGTCGACATGGAGGTTTGACGCGCATGACCGAAACGTCGGTGATCGGCGCGGGAACCGTGGTCAGCGGGCACGTCCGCGGCCAGGGCTCGCTCGAGATTTTGGGCCGCGTCGAGGGCGACGTGAGCGTGACGGGCAACGTCGTGATCGGTCCCGCGGGCCGCGTTCGCGGCCACGTCAGCGGCGCAGAGTTACGCATTTCAGGCCAAGTGCAGGGTGATTTACGCGGCACGCTGGCCGTGCTGCTCGAGCCTGGCGCGCGCGTGGCGGGGGACATTTCCGGTCCGCGCGTGGGCATCGCGCCGGGCGCGTTGGCACGCGGGCATGTGCAAACGGACGGCGAGCCCGCGCTCGCCGCAGCTCGCGCAGCTACGCCGGCAGCGCGCCCAATGAGCCCACCCGTGCGCCCCCCGCTGGCAGCCGCGCCAGCGGCGCCGGTGAAATTCGAAGCCAAGGTGCCAGCAGCGCCGCCCAAATTCGAAGCCAAAGCGCCAGCAGCGCCGCCCAAATTCGAAGTCCAGGCGCCGGGCAAATTCGAAGCCGCCAAGGCGCCACCGGTGCCCGCCAAGTTCGAAGCCAAAGCACCGTTGCCCCCGCCGCCCAAACTGGCGCCCAAGCCCGAGCAGCGCCGGCCCGAGCCCGCGCAGCGCCGACCCGAGCCCGAACCGCGTCGACCCGAGCCCGAGCAGCGCCGACCCGAGCCCGAGCAGCGCCGACCCGAGCCCGAGCAGCGCCGACCCGAGCCCGCGCGCGCAGCGTCGGCTCCACCGCAAGCGGAATTCACGCCAGTGCGACCCATCAAGCAAGAACCGCGGCGACCGCCGCCGCCAGTCGTGCCCGTGATCAGCAAGGGCACCAAAGCGAAAAAGAAGAAGAGCCACGACTGAGCTTCGGCTACGTTCGCGCGCATGCTCGACCCGACGAAACGTGCGCGCCTGATCGATCTGCTTCGTGAACTGAGCTTCGAGCGTCGCCGCGTGACGCTCGCCTCTGGTCGCGAGAGCGACTTCTTCATCGACTGCAAGCAGACCATCCTCACTGCCGAGGGCCACGCCTTGGTCGGCGAGTTGATGTTCCAAGCCTTGGATGATTTGCCTACATGCGACGCGGTGGGCGGCGTCGAGCTCGGTGGCTGTCCATTGGCGAGCGCGGTGTCTTTGATCAGCTTTCAGAAGGGCCGCCCGCTGACCGGCTTTTATGTGCGCAAAGCCCGCAAGGATCACGGCACGGCGAAGCTCGTCGAGGGCGACAAGTCACTCAAAGCCGGCACCCGCATCGCACTGCTGGAGGATGTCGTGACCACCGGCGGTTCCAGCCTGAAAGCAGTCGAAACACTGAGAGCCGCAGGTGCGGTGGTGGTGGGAATTATCGCACTCGTCGATCGCCTAGAAGGGGGCGCAGACACCATTCGCGCAGCAGGGCTTCCGCTTTTGACCCTGTCGACGCGCGCCGACTTCATGGAGTAGCCTGAGGCGGATGCCCGCGCTCCGCCCGTCGACTGCGCTGCTGGGCGCGCTCGCCGCACTGCTCGTGGGTCACGCGGCGCACGCTGCGTCTGAGCCCAAAGAGCGCGCGATCAGCACGGACGAGGTCGTGTCCTGGCTCGATTCCAACAGCGAAGACCCGGTCCTCGGCGCCGATCAGGGCGCGGGCGAAGAACAGCTCGTTCCGCTTCCGCCACCTCGGCATCGCGGCTTCGTCGTCGAAAGCGGCATCGGTGCCTTCGGCCAAATCGGCGAGATGAAGCACACCTCGCCGATCGCGCCCTGGTTTCATTTGCAGGTGGGCTATGAGCCCCTGCGCTTCCTGATGGTGTTCGTCGAGGGTGACTTGGTGCTGTCCAATACTTCTTACGCGCCCCCGCCCCCACCCCAGCGCACGTACGCATTGTGGGGCTTCGGCGCCGGGCTGCGCGGGACCATCAAAGCGAGCGACCGCGTCGGGCTGTATCTCCAGGCCAGCGTCGGTGGTGCCGAAGTGACCAGCGACGTGCTCACCATTTACGGCTACCAAGACGCGGACAAGCTCAATCTGTACCTGGCCGCGGAACTCGGCGCGGAGTGGTACCAAATCAGCCCTCACTGGGCGCTGGCCGTGCACGGGGGTGTGCGGGACTACACCGGCACTTTCAAGCGAGAATTTAGCAATCAGCCCCCCTTGGCTTGGGTGTCCGGGCTGGGTCTGCGCTACACCTTTTAGCCTTTCGAGGGGTCAGCGGGCGTTTCCCGCTTGCCTTCGAGCCAAGTGCTAGTAAAAAAAGCCCCTTCTTTGGCTCTTTCCGGGCGGAACGTGAGTTCCGTCCGCGCTCGTCGGCGTGAAGTCACGTTCGGCCAAGCGGAAGGTTCGCGAGATTGGATAGCGATCTGGCTGAATCGATTTCGGCGCTGCGTAATGCATTCGCGCAACGACACGTGCGAGCCAAGTTCGGCAAAGCCGAGGCGGCAGCTGTAGACCAGCTCAAGGCACAGTTGAAGTTGCCGCGGCGCTTCCGCGAGTTCCTGTTGGCCGCAAATCCGGAAGACGTGGAAACGCGTACCCCCGTCGAGCGCGTCAAGCTGATCCCCGCCGAGCGCCTCATCGAAGAACAGAACGGCTTCGCGCTGGCCGAGTCTGGCACGCTGCGCTCCGGCGCCGCCGCCAACGGCTGGCGCTCCGGTTGGATCATCATCGCGCACAGCTCGTTGCTCGGCGATCCCTATTTCCTGGACGTCTCGAGCCCCGACCCCGAGGGGGACTGTCCCGTGTACACTGCGATGAGCGGCACCGAGCAGTGGAAGCCGCGCTTGTGCGCGTCCAGCTTCGCGATGTTCCTACGCATTTTGGCGGTGGGGATGGACGTGGCCAAGGGCTTCTCCGAAGACGACATCGACATCGACGACGAGCAGGTCTTCCGCGAAGCGCTCGGGCCGAAGATCCGCGAGTACGATCCCGCCGCGCTCAAAGCGGGGCACTGGACATGACCGAAATTGCCGCGCTGCGCTCCGTGACCCACGGAACGCCGGATTACGACGCACTGCTCGCCCGCCTCACCCGTCGGGGTGAGAGTGATTTGGACCGCGTCGAGCCCGCCGTGCGCGAAATCTTGAGCGCCGTACGCAGCGAAGGCGACGCAGGGCTCAAGCGCTACGTCGAGCGCTTCGAGAAGCGCCTGCCCGCGGCCTGGCTCGAGCGTGACTATGGCGGAGAGGCGGCCTTGCGCGGGCTCCCGAAGGCGGTCGCTGAAGCGTTGGTCGAAGCGGCCGATCGCATCCGTCGCTATCACCAGCGCCAAGCGGAACACCTTGGCGGTTTCGAATACCGCGAGCAGGGCGTCACACTCGCCAGCCGGGTCACGCCGCTTTCGCGCGTGGGCGTGTACGCGCCGGGCGGCAAGGCGCGTTATCCATCGAGCGTGCTGATGTGCGCCGTGCCCGCGCAAGTCGCGGGTGTGACCGAGATCATCGTGGCCAGCCCAGACACCAGTCCGGAAGTGCGCGCGGCTTGCCACTTGGCGGGCGTGCACGCCCTGCTGGATGCCGGCGGAGCGCAGGCCATCGCCGCGCTGGCGTACGGCACCGAATCGGTACCACGCGTCGACAAAATCGTCGGCCCCGGAAACATCTACGTCGCCGCGGCGAAGCGCTTGGTCTTCGGTGAGGTCGACATCGACAGCATCGCTGGGCCGAGCGAGATTTTGGTGGTCGCCGACCACACCGCCGATCCAGTGTTGATCGCCGCCGATTTGTTGTCCCAAGCCGAGCACGACGAGGCCGCCTACCCCCTGCTGGTGACGAGCGATGCCTCGCTGGTCGCCCGCGTCCAGGTCGAGCTCACGCGGCAGCTCTCGGATCTCCCACGCAAAGCCATCGCCGATGCGTCGGTCATCAACAACGGCTACGCGCTGATCGTGGCGAATCGCGACGGCTTGGTGGCCGTGGCCAATCAACTCGCGGCAGAACACGTGGCCGTGCACACGGTCGAGCCGCGAGCGCTGGCCGACCGCATCCTGCGCGCAGGCGCGATTTTCGTGGGGTCGATGACGCCCGAGGCGGCTGGCGATTACCTCGCAGGGCCGTCGCACGTCCTGCCCACTGGTGGGGCTGCCCGTTACGGCGCGCCGCTCGGCGTGTACGACTTCGTTTCGCGCAGCTCGATCATCGATTACGAGCCGTCGGCATTGATCGCGCAGGGCCCGAAAATTACCGCTTTCGCGCGTGCCGAAGGGCTCGAGGCGCACGCACGCGCGGTCGAGTTCCGAACGCGAAACAAAAGCTAGCGGCGCGCTGCAGCAGCCAGAGGTATATCCTAGGCTCGCCTTTGTCTTCGGTACGAGGAGTGTCGATGTCTGCGAGCTTTATCCGTCGCCTGCTGAGCTGTGCGGTTCTTGTGCTGGGCGCCTCCGGTTGCGCCAGTGAGCGGGCGCCGATCAATCGCGTCCAGGCCAACGCGCTGGAAAAGTCGTTCTTCGTCGGCAAAGACCTGGCAGATCCGAAAGACAACCCCGAGTTCTACTATCGGCCCACGATCGTCGACGTCGACTACGGCGCGGCCCAAGACCAGCTGTTCACGGCCAGCGGCGCGCAGACCATCGCCCGCATCAGCTTCGAGATCACCGAAGAGCTGCTGGTCGCGCGGTTGACCTACGAGCGCATCGCCGACACGACCGGCAACGGCACACCGAGCTCGCCGGATCAAAACAGCGGTCAGATCGTGGCCGCGTTCAAGATCCAGAGTCACTTCGACGTCAAGCGCAGCTACAACCCGACCACCGGCGAAGAGCTGAACATCATCGACGAGAACTCGACCGATAGCCCCTGGTACGCCCGCGCGTTCATGCGCGTGGATTGGTCGCAGAACCTGATCACCAGCGCCTATCAGCTGGACACCTTGGCGGCGATGACCGCCTTCGACGGCGCGTTCCAATACGAGCCCGTCGCCTATTCTGCGACCAATCCGGCCGATCCAGATGCGCCGATGTTCGACCCCGAAAGCGGCTACTTCGACATCACGAACAAGCTGTTCGTCACGCCGCAGCGAGTATTCACCCCCTTCGGTTATCTGCCAGCCTGCTACCTGACACCCGACTTTTTCGGCGGTAGCGGCCCCACCGGCAACTGCAACCCGACGGAGGTCAAAGTTCGCTTGTCCTTCCGACGTGTGGTCGATCACGACTACGAGCCCGTGCATTGGGACGGCTCGCGCATGGACATGTTCGGCATGTTCACCACCGGCACCGTGAACCCCGATCGCCTCGGCTACGACCGGGACTACGGCGTGGTCGACGACAAGTGGTATCGCTTCGTGTCACGTCACAACATTTGGCAGCAAAGCCACGCGCTCGATGCCCTGGGCGAAGCCATCCCTTGCTACACCGACAAGACCACGCCGGTGGGTGCACTGCCCTCGCGCGACGAGCTCTTGGCCGACGGCACGCCGGGGCAAGACGGCACGGACGACGAGTGCCAGAGCGCCGGTGCGGGCTCGCGCTGTGATCAATTCAGTCACAAGTGCACCTTGCCGTACGCCCAGCGAGCCCTAAGAACTTCGCCGTTTTACTACGGGCCAGAGAGCGATCCGACGCTGTTTGGCGTCTCGGCCGAAGCGCTCCAGCAATGGGACGGCGCGCTCCGTCAAGCGGCGCAAACGGCGCGCTACACCGAATGCATTCGCACCCAAGGCGGCGTCAAAGCGGACGTCATCGCCAAGTGCAAGGGCGACTACGATCCGAGCCTGGAAGGGGCGCTCGCAGCGTTGCCCAAGGTGTTCACGCTCTGTCACAACCCGGTCGTCGTTGGTGACGACGAGGCCTGCGGTAAGCCCGGCTTGCTCGCGCGCGTGGGCGATCTTCGCTACCACATGATCAACCTGATCCAAAAACCGCAGACGCCCTCGCCCTGGGGCATCATGGTCGATGCGGTCGATCCGATCACGGGTGAGGTCGTGGCCGCGAGCGTCAACCTCTGGAACTCGGTCACGGATCTCGCCGCGCAGGGCGCGGTCGACACCATGCGCTGGTACCTGGGGGAACTGTCGAACACCGACATCCGCAGCGGCAATTATCAGAAGACCGGGATCAACTCCGACCAGCGCGCGCCGCAAGCGGCAGGCGCCTACCCGCCAATCCTGAGCGAAGACGAGGTCAAGGCACGGCTGTCCTCGCTCGACAGCCGTCTGAACGACGGCACGAAAATGGATCTGCCGTCCCCTGGCGCAGGCGCGCGCGCCGTGACGGATTGGGCCGAATCGGCGACGCGGCAGAAATTCGGCAATTCGGTGCTCGGTACGGGCAACGCCGGCATCGATGGTCGAATGACGGCCGCCCAGGGTTCGCCAGTCGAGTCGGCCTTGCTCACCACCCCTTACAAGCACCTGGCCGGCTTGGATCCGCGCCAACAGCCGAGCGCCGATCAGGTCAACATGGCTTCGCCGCTGCGCGGCAACTTCGCCCAGTTTTTGGCCGATTTCGAGCAACAGCGGCAAGTGCGCCTGGCGGATTTGGGTCGCTGCTCGCAAGAAGCACCCGAGCCGAGCAGCATGGCGGACTGGGCCGCGATCATGGACAAGAAGTTCCCGCTCGCCGACGAGGATCCGAACACTCCCGGCGTGCAGGCGTCGGCGGCCGCGGTCGCTGCTCGCAACGAAAAATGGCGTGATTTCATTCGCCGCCGACTCACGGTGGGCGTGCTCGAACACGAGCTCGGCCATTCGATGGGGCTTCGGCATCAGTTCACGTCGTCGTTCGACGCGCTCAACTTTCGCCCGCAATATTGGCAGCTGCGCACGCAAAACGGTACGCAAACCAAAGCCTGCACGGCGGCCACGACGGACGGCTCCAGCTGCACCGGTCCACGTTGGTACGACCCCATCACCCAAGCCGAACGCGATGGCTTGATCTGGCGTTGGCAGCAGACCTCCGTGATGGACTACGCGGGGGATCTGACGCAAGACACGCTCGACATCGGCGCTTACGACCGGGCCGCCGTACGCCTGGAATATGCGGACGTTGCCGACGTCTGGGACGACCGCACGACGGTGAATTGTCGCCCGGGGGCGCCCGACGCGCTCGGCAATCCCTCGACGGGCCCCAATTGCACCGCGGGTGGCGATGCCTTGCACTCGCTGCTCGACGGCTTTGGCGGCCTCACCGGGCCCTGGTACAACAATGGCCGCCAGTACTTCCATTACTCGCAGCTGCAACGGCAGATGAATCTGATCCGGGACTGCCAACCCGCCGACACGAGCCCGCCCGCCAATTGGGACGAGGCCAAAGACGGCGTGTACAGCCCGGAATTCGACGGCGAAATCGTGGCCGGCACGGTGTGTAAGGGGATCCCGACCGACTACGTGCCGTTCCGCAACCTCTCTCCGGACAGCGGCGGCTTCGTGCAAGAGCCGGCGATCGGCGACAACGTTCAGCGCAACTTCGATCCGCTCGGGCGGGTGCGCCGGCCCTACATGTTCGGCAGCGACAACTACGCCGACATCGGCAACTTGCCGGTGCTGCGCCACGACAACGGCGCGGACGCGTACGAAATCGCTCACTACATGATCAGCGAATACGAAGATCGCTACTTGTTCGACGATTATCGGCGAAACCGCACCACCTTCAGCCTGAAGAACGCGTTCATGCGCGGCTACGAGCGCTACAACGTCAAGCTGAAGGAAGTGACCAAAGGCTTCGCCCTCTACAACGAGCTGTTCCAAGCCACGGGCCAGTTCGACGATCTGACCAACGACAGCGGGCCACTCCGCCATAGCGCGCTGTCCTCCACGTTGGTGTTCGATCATTTCGCACGTATCCTGACCCGCCCCAGCTCGGGGGCGCATTTCAGCGACACCAGCTGGAGCCCGTTCAGCACCGCTGTTTTGCGCTCCACCGACCAAGCCCCCGGAGTCGTGCCCATGGGCGCGAACGTCAATTTTTCGATCCCGGACGGTTCGACCGGTATCGGCAGCAACGTCAGCTGGGGCGGCAGGTTGCTCAACAACGCGCTCGACCAGAGCAAGGGCTATTACTCCGTCGACTATCAGCTGACCGTCGGCTCGTACTACGACAAGACGCTCGCCGTGCACATGCTGACGGACTCCGAGGATCGCTTCATCAGCCAATCGCGAGACGACTTCCAGGACGGCCGCTACCGCAACACCAGCTTCGCCACGCTGTTTCCGGAAGGCATGCGGCGGCTCCTCGCCACCACCTTGACCGAAGACGAAGACATGAAAGGCTGGCGCGTCGCTTCCACCAAGGGCAAGCCGAACGTAGACTCCGCGGGCGGCTTGAAGCAGCCGATGGGTTTCCGCGCCTGGTGGCCAAAGGACGAACCGCAGATGTGCTGGCCCACGCAAGGGCGGCTCTATTGCAAGGAGTTCCCGAGCGGCACCGACGTGGCCAACGGCACTCCGGCCGAGTCTTTGGCCGTGGACCCCGAGGTCGGCTTCGAAATCCACAAATTCATCGCGTTCTTCTCGATGTTGAACCTGCCCGAGAGCTGGAAGCTCAACTGGGTCGACATGATGCGCATTTGGGTCGTCGGGGTAGACACCCTGCCGGGCTTCCCCGAGAGCGAGACGATCGCTTGGCGTGATCCCCAAAGCGGACAGCTGTACGTGGCCCACAGCTACGGCACGGAAGAGATCGACGGCAAGACCGTGCAACGCGGCATCGCCGCGCGCGTCTTGGAGTGGATGAACGTGCTGACCGCCAAGGCTTACAGCGTCGATCCATCGATCACGAGTCCGACTGGCGAGCAAACCATCTTGCGCTACAGCGATAACAGCGCTTGCCCGCCCGGGGTCAGCTACTGCGTCGGTCAACCCATTCAGCTCGATACCGCGTTCGCGTTGCGGGTCACGAACTACAAGAGCGTGCTCGACTACATGCATCTAACGGCCAATCAGTTCGGGTTTTACGGTCCCAGTTGGCGCGGCGTGTACTGAGCGCTCGGCTCTCCTCGTCACTGCTGCTCGTGCTCTCGCTCGCGGGCTGCCGGAGCGAGGAACGCGCGCCGGCACCGAGCGCTTCCGTCTCGGCAGCCGGCAGCGATTTCACCACCCGCGCGCGTGAGCAGCACTTGCAGGAGGAGCTCTCGCGCGCGAGCTCGCGCTGGCAAAGCCAGCCGAGGGTGGGTGATTGCGCTGCCGCCCTGAAACAGAAGGCCGATTTGGCGCTGTGCCAGGCCGCTGAAAGCGCGCTCGCGGTGCTCGGCCAAGAACCGGCGCCGACGGCCGAGCGAGCGCTGACCGGGCTGTCACCTGCGGCGCTCGCGCTGGCTCGGCTGACGGAGCGCGTGCGTTACCTTTCGCTGGCAGAGCTCGCGCAACGACGTCTGGAAGAAGATGCGGGTGCCGCGCCCGCTCCGTCCGCGTCCGCGCCAACCAAAAGCGCGATGGCCGGCGTCCTCCGCAGCGGGCAGGCTTCGGCTCATCACGAGCACCATGAACAACATGCAGTCCAGCTGAGCGCTGGTCCGCTGTCCCAGATCTTGGATTCGACGTTGCGCTTGGAGCGTGACGTGATCCGCAACCTGGGAGCGTACCTGGAATATGGTCCGCTACCCGTGCGGCGCTCGGCGTTCGACTCGGTCAAGCACTTGCATGAAGAGCACCCGCGTTGGCCTGCCCTCGATCACCTACTCCACGACGCGGCCGCATTGGAGCCAGACCGCGATCTCAAGCGTGATCTGCGCGCACTGTCGGGCAGCGGTTTGCCATCCGACCGCTATCCCGATCAATCCGCGGGTACCAAGTAGTCGCGCTGAATCAGAAACAAGATCGCTTGGCCCGTCTCCAGATCGGTGTTCGGCACCGAATCGAACACGACGTCGAGCGAGGCTGAATTGAGCACGGCTTGCAGCACGTCCAACTGCACGGGGCTCAGCTCGCGCAGCTTGGCTTCCAGCGGCAAATTCAGACGGTACGAGGATTCGAGCGCGGGTAGGCGAGCGCGCAGAGCATTGAATTCGTCTTGTTGGCGAATGCCCTCCATCAGGATTTCCTGAGCGCTGGCGTCGACCGTGTTTTCGAATTTGCGTGAATCGGGTGGATCGAGCGCGAACTGGCCCTGGTGCCAATCGAGCATGCGATACACGGCCTTGAGCGGCGGCACGCTGTCCATGCCCTCGATCATGGCGAAACGAACCCGGCCCTCTGTCAGGTGGATGCGCCCTTCGAGGGTGTCGGTTTGCAGCACCAACACGCCGTTTTTCTTGGAGGTGCCGAACAGCTGCAGCAAATCCGGAAGTGGGATCTCTTCCAAGCTACCGGACATGCGCGGCGGCTCGTCCCCGACGCGGCTCATCTTCTGGCGCGCGGTGACGCGACCCGCGGCGACCGCCTTCAGATCGAGTTGTTGGTCGCCGTCCTGAGAGATGGCCATCACCTTCAAGATGTTGGTGCCGACCAACACGCGGTCGCCTTCTTTCAGCGTGCCACGCTCGACCTTTTCGCCGTTGACGAAGGTGCCGTTGGTCGAACCCAAATCCTCGATCGTGATCACGCCCTCACTGAGCGCGATGCGCGCGTGCTTGCGCGAGACCATTTCTTCGACGAGCACCATGTCGAGTTCACTCGACCGCCCGATCACGATCTCTTGACCCTCACCCAACGGATATTCCCCGCCCTGGTATTTGCCAGAGATGAAACGCAACCCGAAACGCAGATCGCTCGGGCTGGGCTCGGTGCCGCTTGGTTTCGGCGCGAAACGCTTAGTCATGGTCTAGGCGGTGGGGTGGCTCGGTGCGTCTTCGCGACGCCTGGTAAGCCCTGGGAAGTTGGAGGGAAAAATCATAGGTCCCCTGGGAAGAACGGGTCAAGCTCGGCCAGGCCCAGATGGTGATGGTACGGTCAGAACCGGCCCGACGCTAAGCCTAGGCGAGGCAGGCGTTTCGTCACGAACTGGCCCCGCGTGCGCCGGCCCAGGCGGCGGGCGGGGCGAGATGTGGGCATCTACCACGGCGGGCAAGACCAGCGAGAAGGTGGAACCGGCTCCGGGCCGGGAAACCACCTCGATCCGGCCGCCCATCTCCTCTACGACCCGCTGGCTGATTGCCAGGCCGAGCCCGGTGCCACGGTCCTTGGTGGTAAAAAATGGCACGAACAGGTTTTTCTGTACCTGAGGCGCAATGCCCGGCCCCTCATCGCGTACGGCGATCTCCACCCAGTCAGCTTGGGGGAGCAAGGCGTCACGCGCCAACCCCGTGGACGTCGATCGGGGTCGGGTGGTTACCTGTACCGTCCCATGGCCGCCCATGGCCTGCACAGCGTTTCGGATCAGATTGATCAAGACCTGGCGCAGCTGCTCGGCGTCCGCGCGCACCAGCGGCAGGCTTTCGCTGAGCTCGGTGCGGAGCTCGCACTCTTCGGTACGGTCTGAGGCAAGCACGGTCAAGGTGCGCTTGACGACGGCGTTCACGTCGACGGCCCCCGCATCGCCCTTGGACGGGCGCGCGTAATCGAGCACGGAACCGACGACTCGGTCGAGCCGCTCGACCTCTTCCAAAATGATGCTCACGAACTCCATGTCGGCTTTGCCGAGCTTGGTGTCGTGGCTGGGGTCGCCGAGCAGCTGAGCCGCGCCCTTGATCGCGCCCAAGGGATTTTTGACCTCGTGCGCCAAGCCCGCCGCCATCTGGCCCAACGCGGCTAAGCGATCGCGCTCTTGCATGCGCCGGTACTGCCGAGAGTTTTCGATCACCACCCCGACTTGTACGGCAAGTGACTCGAGCAACGCCACCTCATCCGGAGAAAATGCGTCGCGCACGCGGTCATCGACCAAGAGCAAAATACCTAGCAGATCTTGGCGCTCGCCGTGAACGCCCAGGCAGACCGCTTGCTTGAATGGGCCGAGCGCCTCCGCGGCGGTGAGCAAGCGTTCGTCCGCCTCGGCTTCCGGGCTCCAACCCGAGCGGCGCGTCTCCACGAACTTGAAGCTGACCTCCTCGAGCACGATCGAGGAGCTGGCCGTGAGCCGCTCGATCAGCGGCCGCGCCGTCACGACGTCGATGCGGCTGGGCGCGAGCGGACCAAATGAAGACACCAGGGCAAACTCCGAACCGAGCGGATCGGGCAAGTACAGCGCAGCGCCAGTAGCGCGACGCGACCCTTCCAGGGCGGAGATGACCACGCTTTGTAGCTCGGAGACTTGCAACACATGCACGAGCTCGGCCCGCGCGCGAGCGATCGCGCGCTCCAGATCCACGCGTTCGCGAAAGAACGCCTTGTGGGTGTAATTTTCGGCCTTGTTGCGCAGCGGCTCGAACAAAACCAAGATCACAATCGCGGCCAAGATCGCCCCGAGATACATGGTCTCGAAGCCACCGAAGAGCACCACGAACACGTAGAAGATACCGGCCAGCGCGAAGGCCAGCGCGGTCGAGACCAAGAGCTGCCACAGGATGTCGTACAGATCGACCAGGCGCTCTCGGGTCAGCGACTCCGAAAGCACGAACAGGAAGACGATACTGAGCACGGCGCTCACCGGCGGCAGCGGCGCACCGATGAACCACAAGAAGTCCGCCAAGCTGAAGGTGGCCGCGAGCGCGCCGATGAATACCAAAAAGCGTACCCGCCGCTGAACCGCGCGCGAACCACTCCGCTCGCCGCGCATGGCGAGTGTCCACAATGCGGCGGCGATCAGCCCGAACACGTACAAAAACACCGCGCCGCGCACGAGGCCGTGCTGATGCTCGGTCAAGACCAAGACCAGCATCGGCACCATCAGGATGCCGGCAACGCGCTTCAACGAGGAAGGATGGCCCGGTTCCGGGACAATCGACTCGAACAAGTGCACGGCAAACTGGGGCAGGAGCACGGCCAACACGGCCGTCCAACGCGCCCACAGATCGCTGCGGCCCACGTGGTACAGCCACTGAGCGAGGTACCAAAGCCCGATGTCGCCGGCCAGGCCGGTGAAGAACAGCTGCGGTAAGCGCGGTTTACCCTTCAGCAATACGGAGACGGCAATGGCCAACGCCAGCACCCCGCAAAAAAGCGAGGTGCGCGTTCGGAGATCCATTCCGCCCATGCCAGAACCTTACCCCGCTCAGCGAGCCGAAGCGAGAACCTGACGACAGCGGCGCAAAACGCTACGCCCGACGAGCGCGGCAAGCGCGAGGAAACCGAGTTCAGCCGCGCGCGACGAACGCGGCCGCGAAGCCGCAACCGATGACGATGCTGGCAGACACGGCCAAGAGCGCGCGGTTGCGCATGCGCGCCCGGTTGGTCGGGTCCAAAACGGCCTCTGGACCGTAATCCGCGCGGCGGTCTCCCTTGATTGCGTGCACGATACAAATGCCGAAGATGCCCGAAATCACCAGATAGCTCGAGGCCACCAAGGGCAGCGCCAGGAACCAGCCCAGCTGACGAGCCCCACCGAGCTGATTCACCAACAGGAAGGCAACCAGTGCTATGCCTGCCACGAACACCCCGCCGCGCAGCTGCTGATTGCTCGCGCGCATCCCAAGGTTTCGTCGGTTGCAGGCCAGCATGGACTTGGTTTACGCCCCGGCCGATGGCTCGGCAAGAGGCGTCGCGCATCTCTCTCAGAATTGTAGGATACGCAGGTGAACGTTTTCGGCCGGAGCAGATTCCTCGATGTCCGCGCCGGCGAAGTCGGTTTGTTTCTGCGCGTTTTCTTCGTCCTGGGGCTGACCATCGCGGGCCACACGCTGCTCGAAACCGCGCGCGATGCGCTGTTCCTCGCTCGATTGCCGCCGAAGCTGTTGGCGTTGGTGTATGTCGTAGTCGCACTCGGCATGCTGGTGATCACGCCGCTCAACGTGCGGCTGACGCGCCGCGCGGGTCCGCGGAATGCGCTCGTCGTGTCACTTTTGCTGACCGCGTTCGTGAGTGCTTGGTTCCGTACCCGGCCGCCCACTCCCAACACGGTGTTCGCGCTGTACGTTTTTGGCACGCTGTCGGCGACGCTGCTGATTGGGCAGTTCTGGTTGTTGGCGGGGACCATATTTTCTGCTTCGCAGAGTCGACGCTTGTTCGGGCCGCTCGCCTCGGGCGGTGTGCTGGGAGCGATCGCTGGCGCCGGCGCGGCAACTTTACTGCTCGAAGTCACCAAGGTGCGGACGCTGTTGACGGTGGCTCCGTTGGCTTACTTCGGAGCGGCGTTGCTCGTCAGCAAGGTCAGCCTCGAAACCGAAGAAGCAGCGACCAACACCGAAAGAACGAAGACACCGCTCGCCCCCGAACTCACGAAGATGCGTCGCGATCCGTTCTTGTGGCGGCTAGCCGCGATCGCCGCGCTCTCTATCGCTGTCTCGCTCGTCATCGACTACCTGTATCGCGCCAAGGTCGCGAGCACTTTGCACGCCGACCAACTGGCGCCATTTTTCGCTCGCTATCAGCTGCTGCTCAATATTGGTTCGCTGCTCTTGCAGCTGACCGTGACCAGTAGCGTGGTGCAACGCGTCGGCGTCTTGGGCTTGGCCTTGACGGCGCCGGCCTTGCTCACGATGGGTAGCGCGCTATCGGCGGTTTCCAGCGCTTCGTTTGCGGTGGTCGTCACGCTCAAGGCGACCGACTCGGCATTGCGCAACTCACTGGGCCGCGTGGCCTCCGAGCTGTTGTGGGCCCCGGTCGAGAACCAAGCGCGCGGCCGAGGACTAGTGGACCTGCTGGTCACTCGCAGTACCCAGGCATTGGCGGGTGTGGTGCTCTTGGGAGCCACCATGAGCCGGAACCCATCGCCCGTGCTGCTCGCGATCTGCGCGGCGGGTCTGTCGTGTATTTGGTTGATGGTGGGCCTTGGGCTGCGCGCACCATACATCGCGCTCTTCCGCAACGCGCTCCGCCGCGGCAGCGTGGAGCGCGATTTCACGCTCGGCGAACTCGACCTGACCTCGCTCGAAATGTTGGTCGAGGCGTTGGCCAAACCCGAGGCCAACGAGGTGATCGCGGCCATGAACGTGCTCGCCGAACGCAAACGCGAGAAGTTGATCCCGGCGTTGATTTTGCACCACAGCGACGACGCCGTGCTGATCCGCGCACTCGAGCTGTTCGGTGGCACGGACCGCCGGGATTGGCTGCCGCTCGGTGAACGGCTGCTCAATCACGACAACCCACGCGTGCAGCAAGCCGCGGTGCGAGCGTTCGCGCTATCGGGCGTGACTTCAGTACTCGAGCGCGTTCTGGAACACCCGAATCCGTCTTTGCGCGCCTTTGCGGCCGTGTACTTGGCGCAGCTGGGCGGCAAAGCGCTCCCCGGCAACCCATTAACATGGGAACTATTTCGCGCCGACGACGCGGAACACACGCTCAAGCGTGCATTCATCGAAACGCTGGCCGCCCACCCACCGCCGGATGCCACCCTCGTCTTGCTCCAGATGGCCAGGCTGCCCGCGTTGCTCAGCGCCGTCACGCAATCCTTGGCCCTCGTGGGTGACGAGTCCAGCATCCCCTTTTTGATCGGCCGCTTGAAGTTCGCGGAAGATCGCTTGGTGGCCCGGCGAGGCCTGGTTCGGCTCGGGAAACCTGCGTTCGAGGCGCTCCGGGAGACGCTCACCGACCAGCGCGTCGAGCGGCGCCTGCGGATTCACATTCCGCGCAGCATCTCGGCATTCGAAAACCCCGAAGCGGTCACGTTCTTGATCGCGATCATGCTCGGCGATCAAGACGGGCTGATTCGCTACAAGGCGCTACGCGGCCTCGGCCAATTGGCGAGAGAGAGCTCACTGGTGATCCCGATCGTCCCCATCACCGACGAGCTGAAGCGCAACTCCATCGAATATTTGCGGCTGTTTTCTGCGCGCACGTCGATCGAGCGCGACAGCGCGCTTGCCGCGCGCTTGGCCGTGACGTTGGTGACCGAGCTGCTCGACGACAAGATTCAACAATCCTTCGACCGCCTGGGCCGACTCTTGCAAATCATGCATCGTGGCGACGACATTCGCACCATCTTCTCGGCGCTCCGCACTGGCGATCGCCGTCAGCGCGGTCAGGCAATCGAGTTTCTCGACGCCTTGATCCGCGGCGTGGGGCGTTCAGCGGATGACGTCGCCACCTTGCTTCGTTTGGTGGTCGACGACCTGCCGGCGGAGGAACGGGCGCGACGCGCGACCGAGCTGGTGGGCGTGTTTGCCAACGCTCACGATACCCTCGAACTTCTGGCGAAAGATCAAGACGCCATCTTGCGTGATTTGGCCGCCCACGCCGTGGCGGCGGTGGATCGGCCGCGACAGCCAGAGAGCTTGCGCCTGCTCGAGTTGCTGGAGCGTCCCGCGTGACCGTCGCCGACGGGCAACGCGTCAAACGCGAGCTGCTCCTGCGCTCGCTGTTCCCTACCATGCCGGCCGCCGCACACGTGCGGCTGATCGAACTGTTCGACGACGTCGATCTAGCAGCCGGCGAAGTCGCGTTCAAAGAGGGTGATCTACCCGATCATTTCCTGTTCCTGACCGAGGGCCGCGTGGCCCTGGAAAGTAACAGCATGCAATCGATCGAGTTTTCCGGCTTCTCCGTGGTCGGCGTGGTCGACGCGATTTTGGACCGCCCGCGCCAACGCGCCTGCCGCGCGCTGGAGGCCAGCAAGGCGCTGCTCATTCGTAGCGCCGATTGGTTCGATCTGCTGGAAGACAACGCGGAGGTGGCGCGCTCGGGGATCAAGAACTTTGCCACGCAGCTCCATGGTCTGTGGCGAGACTTGGCGCCCCGTTTGCCCCGGCACAGCGAGCCGCCGCCGGGGATCGTGCCTTCGGCGCTGGAGACCTACGACAAGATCCTGGCCTTGCGACAGGCGACGTTCTTGCGCCGCGCGGGCATGCAGGCCATCGCCAGTTTGGCCGCGCTAGCCGAGACCGAAGTGTTGCAAGCCGGAGAATCGCTGTTCGAAATCGGCAACAGCGGAGAAGATTTCTTGATCGTGGCCGCCGGCCTGATCGAACTCTCGCACGGCTCTGGCTTCCATCTCACGCACGACGCGGGGGACGTCGTGGGCGGCCCCGCGGCTTTCTGCAACGCATTGCCGGGCTACGCGGCAGCCGCCATCGCCCCGTCGATCGTCCTCCGTATCCCGCAACAGGAGTTCTACGATCAAGCCGAAGAACACGGCCGGCTCCTGCGTGGAACTCTGGCCTACTTGGCGCTCGAGCTCGAAGCACTGCAAGCCGCCAATTCCAGCCCTTGACGCTCGACCGATCAGCGTGGCTCGCCTAGCGCCTGGGCGAGAACCACAAGGGCAACTGCCTTGCTGAACTACGCCGACGCTCAAATTTCTGACAAGGCGCGGGGTCTTTCGGCAATCCCAGAGTGTACAAAATCGACGTTTTGTGGTCCGTGCGCTGGCAGCTGGCGCTCGCGGGTTTCGTGGCTGCGCTCGTCAGTTGCGGGTCGGACGCAACGAAGGGAGCCACGGGCGGCACCGTCGGCCACGCGGGGGCGGTAGGCACGCCGAGTTCCAGTGGCACGGGCGGAAGCTCGCCGGGCAGTGCCGGCACCGGGGGCACCGGGGGCACCGGGGGCACCGGGGAGCACAGCACATCGGGCGGGCCAGGCGCGAGCGGCGGAGCAGGAACGGGCGGTGAGAACCCGAGCGGTGGGCGCGCCGGATCGACAGGCGGGGGCGGCTCAGCGGCAACCAGTGGCGGCGGTGCCGCTGGCGGAAGCGGAGGCAGCGCGGGTAGCGGCGGCGCGATCTTCGTCGCGCCGAATGGCGACGACACCAACCCGGGCACGCTGGCGCAACCGCTCAAGACGGTGGGGAAAGCACGCGACGTGGTCCGCGGCATGACGGCCAACATGACGGCCGACATCACGGTGTACCTGCGCGGGGGAACCTATCCACAGACGAGTACGCTCACCTTCTCCAACGCAGACTCGGGAAAGAACGGCTTCTACGTCAAGTACATGGCCTACCAGAGCGAGCGACCGATCATTACGGGTGGGCAGCCGATCACTGGCTGGACAGCATCCAGCGCAGGCAGCGGGTTCTACTCGGTGAGCGGCATCACAACGCGGTTCCGGCAGCTGTACGTGAACGGAACCAAGGCGATCCGCGCGCGCAGCCCGAACCTGGGTGCGAACGGCGCGTTCGCGTTCAATCGCATCACTGGCGCGGACAACACCGCGCAGAAGATCCAGGTCGCGGCATCCGAGGTCGGCACCTGGAACAACCTGACCAAGGTCGAGATGCACGTGGTGACCGGCTGGGGTGACAACACTCTTCGCCTAGCGTCAGTGTCGACTTCAGGCAGCACGGCGACGCTGAAAATCCAGAGCCCCGAAGCGGGGATCCTGTTCGTGCGCCCCTATCCGCACCTCGGGGGGCAGTTCAACGACTTCACCAAGCACGTCTACTACTTCGAGAACGCGCTCGAGTTTCTCGATCAGGCGGGGGAATGGTACCTCGACGAAATCCAGAGCGTGCTCTACTACAAGCCGCGCTCGGGCGAGGACATGACGAAGGCGACCGTCGTCGCCCCGATGCTCGAAACGGTGGTGAGCATCAACGGGACGAGCACCTCCGCCCAAGCCGGCTACCTCTGGTTCCAAGGCATCACGTTTGCGCATTCGACCTTCACGCGCCCGAGCCAATTCGGGTTTTGCGACGCGCAGGCGGGGCAATACAACCTGACGGCAACCAACGACAACAAGCAGACGGTCGGCCGCCCGCCAGCCGGCGTCAGCGTCATGAACGCCAATCATGTTCACTTCGAACGAAACGTCTTCACCCAGATGGGTGCGACCGGCCTCGACTTCATTTCCGGCACGCACGATGACATGATCATCGGCAACCTCGTCACCGAAATCGCGGGCAACGGCATCTCAATCGGCAAATTCGTCGCGAGCGACACGACCGAGTTCCACGTCCCCTACAACCCGGACGACAAGAACGAGATCTGCACCAGCGACACCATCAAAGACAACTACATCCACCACGTAACCACTGAATTCCAGGGTGGCACGGGTATCGCCGCTGGCTATCCCAAGTTGGTCGACATCCAGCACAACGAGGTCGCCTACACCAACTATACCGCGATCTCGATCGGCTACGGCTGGACCGACAGCGTGAATGCGATGTCGACCAACAAGGTCAACAACAACGACATTCACCATGCCGTTCAGATTCTCGCCGACGGAGCGGGGATCTACACGCTCTCGAACCAAAAGCCGAATTCCCAAATTCAATACAACTATCTACACGACTACCAGACCAGTCAGTGGGCTGATTACGGCAGCCTGGGCATCTATCTGGACGAGCAGACTTCGGGCTTCACCATCACGCACAACGCGATGGTCAACGCGCCGTCCGGAGTCGCTCAAAACCACGCCGGAACGAATACTATCACGGACACGCCGGCCGCGAACCCCGACGCGGTCAAGGCCATGGCGGGGATCGAAACCGCCTACGCCGACATCAAGACCCAGATTATCCCGGTACCGAGCTTCTGACAGCGTCAAGGCGAGCCTCAGCAGACTCCTCACCGGTAAGCAGATTCGCGCGTCATCTTCAGCTGCTTACCGGTAATGGATTTCAGAAACGAGCGACGTGCCAGCGCGAACCCGTCACGAGCTGACTTTCACCAGGTGGTGTAGTACGCCCAAGCGAAGTCGCCGGCACTCGCTTGGAAGCAGTAGCCGCCGTTGCGCTTGGCGGGCAGCGTGATGTTGCCTCCGTTGCAAGTGACCTGCACGTTATTGACGCGAAACGTGCGGCCGCTGGCAAACTGGCCGCAATTCGCACCACTAAGATTGGCGCTCGTTTGCGAGCAGGTGGCCGCCGTGCCGAGACTGCCCGACGAGTACCCTGGGCCCGTGAATTGCGTGGGGCTCGAACACAGACCGCTGCACGGCGTAGTAGCGCCGCCTCCGCACACGTTCGTCGTGCCGCCGCCGCCGCAAGTCTGCGGAGACGTGCAACTGCCACAAGAGGTCACCGTGCGCGTCTGGCCGCAATTGTCCGCTGCGCTGACGCTGCCGCAGTTCTTGCCCAGACGCGAACAGAACGTGGTGTTCGATTCAGGTGTGCAGCTGGTGTTGAGGCTGGCGAGCGCGGCGCCACAATCGAGACGCGGGAAAACGAGCCCGTTTCGAGCATCCGTAATCTGTGTCGGCGACGTCTTCAGCGCCGCCTCGATTTGCGCTGGCGTGAGCGCGGAGTTCTTTTGTAAAAGCAAGGCCGCGCACGCCGCGGCAAGCGGGGAGGCCTGCGAGGTTCCGTAGTAGGTGGAGGTGGCCGTGTTGCTGCCGGTGCCAGTCGACGTCATCGGCGCTCCAGGAGCGAGCAGATCGAGCGCCGAGTCGCTGTTCGTGAAGCAGGTGATCTTGTCGGCGGCCGTCGACGCTTCGTTGCAGAAGATGGTTTGTGCGCCGACGTTCGAGTCCCACACCGCGCCCACCGCGACCGTGTTGGCGATGCAGGCGGGAATTCTCATGGTCGTGGACGATAGATCGTTTCCGGACGATGCGAAGAACAGCACGCCATTTGCGCGGAGCGTATCAATCGCCGTTTTCCATGGCGTGGCGCTCGAGTCCGAATCGCACGTCCCCGGGAACATCGCGCCGGTGCCGAGGCTAGCGTTGACCAGTTTGACGTCGGGGCGATTCGAAATGATCCAGTCTAGACCGGCGATGACGTCGGAGCTGAAAGTGAAGTGATTGTCCATGTCCAACACCTTCACTGCGACGATTTTCGCGCCTGGCGCGCCGCCTTTGGGAGCGCTCGTGCCGTTCGATGTGACGATCCCGGTCACGTTGGTCCCGTGCCCGTTGTCATCTGCTGCCGCGCCGGACCCGAGCTGTGTTTCTTGTCCGTTGGGGCAGCAACCCGTCCCGTCCCCCTGGGAGGAACCCGAACAAAAACACGCTTCAGCGACCAACGAATCGGCGAGGTCGACGTGGGTGCGGTTCAGGCCCGAATCGAGGATCGCAACCGTCACGCCGGATCCGCTGAAGCCTGCGGCCTGCACCACGTCGAGGCGCGAGAGCGGCACCGCTTGCAGCAAGTTGCCACTGCCGCTCTGATCGAGAACCACGCTTTCGACCTCGGGAAGATTGCGCAGGGTCTCGACCGCGGCGGCGTCCAAGCTGAGGGCGACCGCGTTGATGGCTTGAAAGCGGTGGCGAACTTTGGCGCCTGGGACCGCGCTGATCACGCGAGCGCCAGTGTCCTTTATCGCACGCAGCGCCAATGTGCGCTCGGCGCGCCCGTACTGTTTGCCACCCGGCACGTCCAACTCGGGCGCACTGAACGTCACGATCGCGTGCACCTCAGGCGCGGCTTGCAAGCTTGCCGCAAGCGCCGGCTGCACCTTTGCAGTGCTGATCGGCGCTTGCACGGCATTGCTGCCTTTTGCCACATCTTCATCCCCTTCCTGCGGCCCGGACGCGCAGGCTTGGAGCAGCAAGCCGAGCGCCAATGCGCCCAATCCGAATCTCACTATCGAGCTCGATTTCATGTGCTTCCTCTTTTCGCAACCCTGAGCCAGCCACGCTCCCTAAGCGACGGTTTCGCGGCTTCGAGAGCGAGCTTCCACCTGGCTCGTTGGATTAGAGTCACTGGCACGCCGAACCTTCGAGTTTGATTTTTCCGCACCCCTGCGTAATCGCTCGCCCCCCACTCCACCGCATAGCGAGCTCAGACCGTGGCCGCTTCCGCGCTATTTTGGTCGACGGATCGATTGCCGTTTCGCTATTGCTCTGTGTGCCGGACCCTGCGCTTGGTGGTCGCAACGACTACCCCGGGGATCGCAAGCAGATGGCCGGCTGAAGGCCGACAATTTGTGACTGATTTCGAAGTGCTCGTGCGACTTTAAGGCATGCGCACATTCAGCTTTCTGCGCGCCGCGTCGATCGCGCTCTTGACGGCCACCATCACGATGTTCGCGGGGTCTGCCCACGCGACGATCGTCGTCAACGGGAAGACGGTCTCCGCGTGGCCCGACTTGGAGCCCAATCAGCCCCCCCCGGGGATCGCGTTCGACAGGGTGGGCGCGCCAGGGATCCAGCTGTTTCCGCACCCCAGCGGGGTCGTGCGCGGGCTCACCATCTTGGTCGATTTCAGCGATCAGACCGGCGCCTACTCGAAGTCCGAGATCGACGACTGGCTGAACACCCAGGGTTACAACAAGTTCGGGCTCAGCGGCTCGATCCGCGACTACTATTTGAAGCAATCGAACGGCCTAGTGGACTATCAAAACGAGGTCCACGGCTTCTACCGCGCCAAGAAGGCCAAGAGTTACTACCAAGGCGGAAACGCCTATGAGCGCGCGGATGAGCTATGGGCGGAAGTCATCGACGCGCTCGACGCGGAGGTCGATTTCTCGAAGTTCGACAACGATCACGACGGCAAGACGGAAGCGATCAGCCTGCTCTACGCGGGTGACGAGGGGACCTTCGGCAAAGGGCTGTGGCCTCACGCCAGCGTCTCGAACGATCAGCGCGATGGCGTGCGTGTGAACCGATACATGATGACCGCAATGGACGACCAGCCCACGAACTACGTCTTCGCGCACGAGAGCGGGCACATGCTGTTCGGCTGGCCCGATTTGTATGGCGTCGGTGATTATTCGATCATGGCCAACCGCGGAGCGAACACCAATCCGGTCGGAGTCGACGACGTGCTGCGGGCCGATCAGGGCTGGATCGATCTAGTCGACATCACGAGCACCACCAACGCCCGCTACCAGGCGACGCCCAACGGCGTCGTTTATCGCTATCGGAACCCGGCGCGTCCCACGGAATACTTCCTGTGGTCCAACGTGCAAAACGTGGGCGAATGGCAGTCGCTCGCGGGGGGCGGGCTCTTGGTCTGGCATTTCGACAAATCGATCAACGGCAACAATCCGCCGCAAACTTTGCAGCTCGCGGTCGTGCAAGGCGGCGGCACGCGGCAATTGTCGGCTACTCAGTGGCCCAGTCCCGGAAGCGCCAAGACTGACTTCTTCGGCAAAGGGGTGAACACCGAGTTCGCCGCGACGACCAAGCCCGCTAGTAAGTGGAACGACGGCACCGCCTCCGGGTTGCGCATTTACGACATCGGCGCGTCGAGCCCGAGCATCGCCTTTTCGGTCGGCGTCGGCCCGCTGCCTGCGACGGGGGATGGCGGCAGCGGCGGAGGAGGCGGGGGACCTAGCAGTGGTGCAAGTGGCGCGGCCGCGCACGCGGGCTCGCCGTTCGGTGGCAGCTCCGGCGCTGCGGTGGCGGGCGGCTCAGGCACCAGTTTCGCAGCGGCTGGCGCCGCGGGCGCGAGCGGTGCGCCCAGCGTGGGCGGCACTCCGGGCGCGGGCGGCACTCCGGACGTGGGCGGGGCTCGGAGCACCGCGAGCGGCGCTCCCAGTACGGGCAGTGGTGGGTCGTCGAGCGCTGCGGCGCCCGCGCTCAGCGCGCAGGACGAAGCGGGCTGCGCCTGCTCGACAGCGCCTGGTTCGAGTCGCCGCGCAGCGCTCGCTTGGGGGCTGGCTGCGCTCGTTTTCGGCGCGATCCGTCGACGACGGCGTTAGCCGCGCGCCTTCAGTGCAAGTATCCCTTTATCGCGGCATACCAAACGCCCGCCATGCGCGTGTACCCTGCTTGGTTGGGGTGAACTCCGTCACCGAGTTCAGAAGAAGGGAAGCCGCTGAATTGGTCGACGAGGATCACGTGTTTGCCGGCGTTCGCACGGGTTTGAACGACCTGGGGGATAGCGTTGTTGAAGCTGGTGATGTCGTTGGCTTTGGAGGGTTCGGGGATGATCTTTGCCACGACGATCAGGGCGCTTGGCAGTTTGACGATGATCTGATCGATCAGCGAGCCGAGGCGCTCGGGCGCGCCCGAGAGCAGGTTCTGATTGATGTCGTTCGTCCCCAGGTGCAAAAGGACAATCTGCGGCGCGGGGTCGAGTGCAGGGGTCGGGATCAGGTCGTCCACTTGGCCAATGGTCCAACCGAAGTGACCTTCATGCGACTTGGGGAACGTGACGCCGGAAACCGTGTTGGGGCCGTTGGACAAGCTGCCCACGAAGGTAATGTGCTTCTGGTCGGCGACGGCTTTGGCAAACAGCTCCACGCGATAGCCGCCCGCAAAACCGGTGCCGTCGGTGATGGAGTCACCGAGCGGCATGATCTTGCAGACTCCGTTCGCGGGGCAGGGCTCGAACCCACCCGCTCCGCCGCCGGAGGTGCCGGCCGTTGCCTGCCCGCCCGTCGCGGAAGCACCCGCCGCCGAGCCCGCGGTGCCTCCGCTGGACGTGCCAGCGGTATTGGGCGCGCCGCCGTTATTCGAGTTTCCGCCCGGGCTAGGGTTGCCTGCGCTTCCCAAGTTCCCCCCGTTTGCAGCGGCTCCGCCGGAGTTTGCGCCGCCGGGACCGGCACTGCCTCCGTTTGCGCTCGCTCCGCTGCTCCCGGTCGCTCCGCCCGTCACGGTCGTTCCGCCGCTCGCGGGCGCTCCGCCGGCCGCAATGCTGCCACCGCTCGAGCTTCCGGCGAGTGGCGTCGTGCCGCCGCTACCCGCGTCGGGGTTGGACGGCGACGACGAGCACGCGACCAGAAATCCGAGAAGAGCGGACCAAACGACGGGGCGAGAGGCGAGACTCATGACCATTTTCAACGCGGAAACCTCCGCTAGCACTGCCGGTCGCTCGCCTTTTTTGTCACCGCCTTCAGCGATGTTACGTTGGCGGTCGTCGAGACCGATGGAGAAGGCCGGTCTCGCTCCCGACCCATGCACCTGAGGCCCTGTTGGAGCATCGCCAGCTCACTCCTGGCAAAGAGCGCGGTGGTCCTGTTTCTATTGCTGCTGACTCGCTGCGCCGGCCAAACGGGCGTGCCCGGCAACATGCAGCAGTGGAACCGCCCGTTCCCACCGTACCGAGTGATTGATGACGTTTACTACGTCGGCAGCAATCAAATCGCGCAATTTCTGATCACGACGCCGGCTGGCCACATCTTGCTCGACACGGGCTTCGAAGCGTCTGTGCCGCGGCTGCGCGAGAACATCGAATCGTTGGGCTTTCACTATCGCGACATCAAGCTCATCCTCACCAGCCATGCGCACATCGATCACGTCCAAGCGCACGCGCTCGTACGCCGACAAACGGGCGCGGAAGTCGTGGTCTCGACGCTCGACGCGGGATTCGTCGAGAACGGCGGCAAAGGCGAGACCGTTTACGACGGGGTCTTCGAGTGGGCGCCTTGCCCGGTGGATCGCCGCGTCGGCGATGGCGAGGTGGTGAAGCTCGGTGGCGTTGCGTTGACCGCGCACCTCACGCCCGGTCACACCGTGGGCGCGACCACTTGGACGATGCAGGTGCAGGACCAGGGCCGGTCGCTCACGGTCGTGTTCTTTCCGAGCGCTAACATCAATCCTGGCGTGCACCTGGTCGACAACCCGCGCTACCCGCAGATCGCTCTCGATTTCGAACGCAGCTTCGCCGTTTGGAAGAGCCTGCCCTGCGACGTCTTCTTGGCCGATCACGCTGAGTTTTACGGCATGAAGGCCAAGTATCGCCAATTGCAAACTGGCGCTTCTGCGAACCCATTCATCGACCCCGACGGCTACCGTCGATTCGTTGCCGAATCCGAGCGGCGCTTCCGCGAGCAGCTCTCGAACGAGCGTTGACCGAGGGTCGAGCCGCAACTTCGAAGCCTCGTCTACGGGGCCGCAGAGCGCTGTCGAATCCTGGTTCAGTTTGTCAAAGACACTCGCTGAACGTCACACAATCTTATCCTGGTCGTTGGCCTCTCGGTCGGCAGAAAAGGCAGCTAGTCGGGGCGCAATCTTACGCGTATCGTTGCGAGCGTGCGTTGCGCTCAAAGCCAGCTGACGTTGCGCTCAGCCACGTCTCACGCGGGGCTGCTGCGGGCGCCGGTCTGGGTGCTTGGTTTGCCGCTGATTGGTTTGGTCGCGGGTTGCGCTGCGCGGATCGACGCGGAGGGTGAGGTCGCGGCGGCGGGTGCAACTACGGTGGGCGCAGGGGGCGCAAAGGCCGCGCCTACTCACTCGGACTTCGTGCCCGACGCGCCGCCCGCGTACGACGACAAAAACGGACTCGGCTCTTTCGAGGACAATGCCGGTTTCGGCTGGGACACCTGTCACACACGTACCCCCGAGATCCTGGCGCTTCAATCCGGAGGCTCTGACGGTCCCACGTGCATGTCGTTCCAATCGGTCGACGACGATGCTGGAGCCGGATTTACCTCGGATCAGCCGTCTGCATCGCAACTCTATTGGTGGTTCAAACCGGCGGCCGAACGCAGCGAAAACCTGTATTTCGACGCGAAGAACCTCGCAGGTACGGCCGTCGGGGCGATCCGTTTCTATGGCACTGATCATCTTTGCGGCGACGAGGAGCTGTTGGTCGAAGTGGATTTGGCGCAGCTCGAATTGCGGCCCGCATGGGCAACTCGTTGCTTGACCGTAACGGGGCTGAGTGAGCACCAAGCCTTGGGCGTTGCCGTGACTGGAGGGCCCCACTCGCTCGCGCTCGACGCGTTCCGTTTCGGTCCACCGTGTCGAACCGACCTTTGAGCGTGGACGTCCCGCCACCAGTCAGGTCCGCAAGGGACCATCGATCCGGTGAGAATTCGGGCTGCTTTTGAAGTAAGGATCAGCTTGCATGACGAAACCAACCCCCGCCACTCAGACGCAACAAATTTGGTTCCTCACTGGGAGCCAAGAACTGTACGGACCTCAAACCCTCGCCCAAGTCGCGGAGCAATCGCAAAGCATCGCGGCGGAACTCGCTGCGCGAGGACACTTGCACGCCGAGGTCGTGTGGAAGCCAGTGCTCACCAGCGCATCCGCCATCCGCGCTTGTTTGGACGATGCGAACCGCGAGCCCGCATGCATCGGCGTGATTGCCTGGATGCATACGTTCTCCCCTGCAAAGATGTGGATCAGCGGTTTGGATCTGCTGCGCAAGCCGCTCCTGCACCTTCATACGCAAGTCAATCAATCCCTGCCGTGGTCCACCATCGACATGGATTTCATGAACCTGAACCAGGCCGCGCATGGCGACCGAGAATTCGGCTTCGTTCAGACTCGGCTCGGTGTCGCGCGCAAAACCGTGGCTGGCCACGTCAGCGATCCCGGCGTCGTAAATCGCATTGCCCGCTGGGTGCGGGCGGCAATGGGGCACGCACGCTTGCGCACGCTTCGCATGGCTCGTTTTGGCGACAACATGCGAGACGTCGCGGTAACCGAGGGTGACAAGGTAGAGGCCGAGCTGCGCTTCGGCGTTTCGGTGAACACTTATGGTGTGAACGATCTCGTGGCCAAGGTAGACGCGGTCGCAGAAGATCGAGTGAACGCAGTGGCCAAGGAGTACGCTGAGCTCTATCGGCTCGCGCCCGAGTTAGCCGTGGGCGGCGCAAAACACGAAGACTTGCGCTACGCGGCTCGCATCGAGGTCGGTCTGCGCGACTTCCTCACCGAGGGCGGTTTCGGGGCGTTCACGACGAACTTCGAGGATCTCGGCGGGCTGCGCCAGTTACCCGGGATCGCCGTGCAGCGGCTGATGGCTGACGGCTATGGGTTTGGGGGCGAGGGCGACTGGAAGACGTCGACGTTGCTGGCGACTTTGAAGGCGGCGGGCGCGGGCTCCGGGCGTGGCACGTCGTTCATGGAGGATTACACGTATCACTTCGGTCCCGGCGAACCGAAGATCCTCGGGGCCCACATGCTCGAGGTCTGCCCGAGCATCGCGGCCGCCCAGCCTTCATGCGAGATCCACCCGCTTGGTATCGGCGGGCGGGGCGACCCAGTCCGCCTGGTGTTCGACGCGCTTCCTGGTCCTGCCGTCGTCATCGGCATGTGCGACCTGGGAGATCGCTTTCGACTCGTGGCCAACGAGATTGACGTGGTGGTCCCCGATGAGCCGCTGCCTAAGCTGCCAGTCGCGCGCGCGGTCTGGAAGCCGCGGCCCAGTCTCTCCACGTCCGCCGAATCTTGGTTGGAGGCGGGAGGCCCACACCACACCGTGTTGAGTCAAGCCGTCGACGCGGAGACGTTGCGCGACTTAGCTGCGATGCTGCGTACCGAATTGGTGGTGATCGACGCCGACACGAAAACGGCGTCCTTCATGGACCGCTTGCGCTGGAACCAGGCATATTACCGACTCGCCGCCGGTTTGCCCGGCGGTGGTCGTTGAAGCGTGCAGGAGCTCGCGGACCAGGGCGCAGCCTGGCCGCGGCAGAGCAATGAGCCCAGATCGTGCGCTCGGCCCGCCGCCGGCGCACGATGCTCAGCGCAATCCGCCTGACGCAATCAGCGTCTCGCCAGTCAGCCAGCGCGACTCTTTGGACGCCAAAAAGACTGCAATATCTGCGATCTCATCGGGTTGACCCACTCGACCAAAAGGGGTTTGTGCGACCAGCGCTTTCTCGAAGTCGGAGCCCACGACACCCGCGCTGTGAGTGCCCTCGGTCTCGATGACCCCGGGATTGATCGAGTTCACGCGCACTTTTCTCGGCCCGAACTCTCGCGATAGGACGCCAGTGATGGCGTCGACCGCGCCCTTGGTCGCGGTGTAGACTGCGCTGTTCGGAGGCGTGAGTCGAGAAGCGCCGGAGCCGATGTTGATCACGCTGCCGCCTTCGGGAAGATGCTTGGCCGCGGCCTGCGTCACCAGCAATAGGCCGAGCACATTGGTGTTGAACTGCCGATGAAAGCTTTCTTCGGTGATCGCCTCGAGCGGCGCAAACTCGTACACCCCGGAGTTGTTGACCAAGACGTCGAGTCGGCCGAACGCCTTGACCGTGTCATCGATCAACGCTTTGGCGTCTTCTGCCTTCGACACGTCCGCCCTTACCGCAATCGCCTTGCCACCTTTGGCGGTGATGGCTTCGACCACCTTGTCTGCACCCCCCTTACTGGAAACGTAGTTCACGACCACGGACGCCCCTTCGGCGCCGAGCGCCTTGGCGATGCCCGCGCCGATGCCCTTGGAAGCCCCTGTAACTATTGCCACTTTTCCGTCGAGTTTGGTCATATTGGTCCTTTTCTGGCGCAGGCAGGCGCCACGGTTGTTCTTTAGTTCTAAACTACGGAACAATTGAACTTCGTCAAGGGGTGGTTAGACTGATTTGGATGAAGCCGATCGTGCACCCGGCGCTGGCAGACATCACCGTCGAGGGCATCCTGCATGCGCTCTCCGATCCCACCCGCGTCGAGATCTTCGCGAAGATCGCGGACTCGGGCTGTTCGGCCAACTGTTCGAGCTTTCTCGTCGTGGGCGAGAAAGCGGTACCCAAGTCGACGCTCTCGCAGCACTTCAAGGTCTTGCGCGACGCAGGGCTGGTTCGCTCGGAGCGCTTGGGCGTCGAGATGCAAAACAGCTCCCGCTGCGCGGAGATCGAAACGCGCTTCCCCGGTCTGCTGTCCGCCATCGTCGGCGCACTCAAAACTCAATCGACCGAACGCAGCTCGGCGCGTCCGAGCAAGAAGACCAAGACCAGACCGTGATGGTGCTGGCTAAACTCGCCGAGGGGGTTGATGGGGCACGCGTCCAGCGGGGCCCGTCCCATGGAAAAATCCACGCTGCGCGCGTCGGCGCCGGGTCTCCCATGAGCATCCAAGCCACAGTCTAAGTTTCGCTGCTGTTATTGCAGGCCAATACTTCGACACGCGCGAGCCGCGCCACCAAGCCCGCGGGTCGGACGTGTTAAGACTTGGGCCCCCTATGTCCTGGATCGTCGACCACAGCCGAGATTCGACTCGCTTCCTTCGACTCGTGAACGCGCTCGACCACGCGGTGGTGTGGGAGTTCGACGATACCGCTCAGTGTTACACGTTCGTCAGCGATCATTCGCGTGTCGTGCTCGGGTACGACAGTGACGAGTGGGCAGCCGATCCACACCGCTTCGAACGCTGCATCGTGCCCGAAGACTTACCTGGCTTCCTCGCGCTCATCACCAAGCTGCGGACTGGTGAGGCCAATGACTTGCGGCTCGAGCATCGCTGCTTGAGAGCCGACGGGCACGTGACCTGGGTTCACACCGGCGTGCATCGCGAGGACGAGGCTGGGCACTGCATGTTCCGCGGCGTAACCATCGACGTGCACGGGGTGAAGGCCGCCGAGGAGCGCGAACGTACGGCCAAGGAGCACGCCGAACAAGCCGTGCGCCACTTGGAAGAAGTGATGGCCATCGTATCGCACGACGTACGCGGCCCGCTCGGCAGTTTGCTGATGGGTGTCGATGCGCTCGAGGCCGACGCCAGCAACGTGCCGAAGACGCTGGCGGTGATTCGGCGATCGGCGCTACGCCTAGCGCGGCTGATCGACGATTTGGTCGACCTGTCCAGCATTCGGTCACGACGGCTCAGTGTCATCACCACCGAGAGCACCACCCAGGCATTGCTCGAAGAGGGCCTAGCCGAAATCGCGGCCGACGCAGCCGCCAAAGACATCTCGCTCGTGCTGGAGCGCGGTCCCGAGCTGACCATCCGCTGCGATCCGAAGCGCATCGCGCAGGTGTTGTCCAACCTGCTCAGCAACGCCGTCAAGTTCAGCCGGAGCGGAGGCACGATCGAGGTTGGCACTCAAGTCGACCCGCTCGAGGTGATTTTCTGGGTGCGCGATGGCGGAGTGGGCATTCCGCAGGGCAGCTTGTCTCGCGTTTTCGACCGTCACTGGCAGGCGCCCGCGACCGCGGCTCAAGGTCAGGGCCTCGGTTTGTTCATCAGTAAAGGCATCGTCGAGGCTCACGGTGGCCGAATCTGGGCCGAAAGTGAAGTGGGCCGCGGCACGACCTTCAGGTTCGCATTGCCGATCACCAGTCACTGAGCCAGCCAGCTTCACGGCAAAGCACGCGCCGAAGTCTAAGCGACCGACGCGGTCACTACGGTCGTGGTGATGAGATCGCGGGTCGGTGCTGGGTTGATCCTGGCGCAGAGCGGCGCTACCGCTGAACGAGTGCCTCCCAACAGCGTCGCGCACCCCGCCATCGTTTCAGCCCGCGCCGTAGGCGGCCGTCACTACGACGTGCTCGTGGTCGGCGCGGGGCACAATGGGCTCGTCGCCGCCTTGTGCGCGGCGCGCGCGGGGCTCAGCGTGTTGGTCGTCGAGCGGGCAGACGTGATCGGCGGCGCGACGCGTACCGAGCATCCGTTCGCGAGCGCACCCGAACTGCCCCATTCCACGGGCGCGTATCTGCTTGGGTTGATGCCGCCCGAGTTACTGCAGAAGCTCGAGCTCCAGATCCCGCTCCTACGTCGCGATCCGCACTATTTTTTGCCGCGAATGCAACAGGGCTACTTGCTCTTCGGCTCGGACCAAGCCGAGCTCGAGCGGCAATTCGTGCAGTTTTTCTCGCGCGCGGACTTCGATGCCCACCTCGGATTGCAAGCCGAGCTCGCGGCCCTGCGCCAAGACATTGCGCCCAGCTGGCTGCGTCAACCGCACAGCATCGAAGAGACGGCCGAGCGCTACGTGCGACCGGCCCTTCGCCAAGTCTTCGTGCGGCTGTGTCGCGGTTCGGTCGGCGAGTACCTGGACCGCTTCGGCTTCGAGAGCGACCTGGTCAAGGCCATGTACGCAGTCACGGATGGCTTCTCTGGGCTCTATGGCAGTTACGATACACCCGGCACGGGGATGAATTTCCTGATTCACAACATGTGCCGCTTGCCGGGCAGCGACGGGACGTGGATGATCGTCGAGGGCGGCATGGGCACTGTGGCCCGGGTGCTGGCAGACGCCCTGGCTCGCCATGGCGGCAGCATCGTGGTGGGCGCGCCGGTGGCGTCGGTGCTCGTCGAGGGCGGCACCGCGCGCGGCGTGGTGCTCGAAGACGGCAGCGAAATTCGCGCGCGCGCGGTGCTCGTGAACGCGGACCCCTTTCGAATGCAAGCGTTGGTCGGGGCCGATCGCTTGCCGCCGGAGTACAACGCTCGGCTCTCCGCAATGAAACGCCCAGGCTCGACATTCAAGCTGAATTTGGCGCTCGAACGCGCGCCCCGCTTTCGCTGTCTGGCCCAGCACGGCCCGCAATTTGGGCCGACCATTCACCTGCTCCCGGAGGGGGGCTCGGTGCTCGCCGAGCTCGACCGTGGCTGGCGCGCCGTCCAAGCCGGCAAGCTCGCCGATTTTCCGAGCATCGAGTGGTATATGCATTCCACGGTCGACCCGTCGCTCAGCGATGCGCGCGGGCGCATCAGCTCGGCCTTCTTCGTACAATGGGTGCCCTACGAGCTTTCGGAGGGTTCGTGGGACGTGGAAGCCGAGCGCTACGCTCGGCACTTGCTCGAGATCGCCGACCAGTTCGCACCTGGGACGAGCGCACTGGTCAGCGATTGGCAGATCTTGCATCCGCAGAAGATCGAACAGTACTTCGGCATCAGCCACGGTCACATTCATCACATCGACAACAGTTTCGGTTTCGCCGATCGTCTGCCGCACCGAACGCCGATCGCCGGCCTATACTCAGCGAGCGCGGGCACACATCCCGCCGGCTCCGTGATCGGCTGCGCCGGCTACCTCGCGGCTAGCGAATGTCTGCGAGATCTCGGCGTTTCGCCCGCTTGAGCGCGGGTCCCGGCGCGCATTCAGCCGCGCGCGCGATACAGTCCGTGCTCGGCGATGTACGTGAGCACGGCGCGGGGCACGCTCACGGCGAGCAAGGCTTCGTGCTGCGCATCGCGTGGGGTGGCCAGTGCTTCCCGGATTCGCGTAGACGATACGTCCGGCAGCAGGGCCGCACTTGAATCTGGGTGCTCGTAGCCCGGGCGAGCAACGACGTACGGCGGAGCGAGTTCGCTGATGCGTTCGAAGGCGTGCCATTTGCCCGTCTCGCGCAGCACGTCCGAACCGACGAGCAGCTGCATGCGCCAGTCCGGATTGGCGGACGCGAGGTGCTCCAAGGTGCGGAGGGTCAAGCTCGGGGTCTGCAAATCACGCTCGACGGCGCTGACCTCGATGCCTTCGATGCCCGAAAAAGCCAGCTGGCACATGCGAGTACGGTGCTCGAAAGGCGCCAGCTGCTTGTGAAATGCGTGTTCGAAGACGGGTACGACCAAGACCTGGTCGAAGCCAGCGATCTTCAGAGCATACACCGCGGCCAGCACGTGGGAGACGTGCGGGGGATCGAAGCTACCGCCGTAAATTGCGACCGATTTCCGCATCCGTCGGCTCGAGTCTATAGTGTTTCGGTGTCCGACGCGTCCACAATCCGAACGCTCGAGAATCCGCTCGCGCTCGCAGAGGAGTCCGTGCCCGCGCGGCGCGCACCGCGCCTCGTGGAGTTCCTGGTCGTCGGCGGCGCAACGCTGTTTCTCTATCCCCTGCTCTGGTTAGTCCGCGCTTCGCTCGGGCTCGACACGGCCGAGCTGGTCGTCGGGTTCCTGATGTTCCACGCCGCGCATCTGATCAACGACCCGCACTTTTCTGTCACTTATCTGCTCTTTTACCGGGACGCGCGGCGCCGCGCGTTCGGACCCGCGTTCACGGGCGGGCAGCGCGTGCGTTACCTGATCGCGGGCGTGCTCGCCCCGCTGGCGCTGGCCGCGTGGTTGCTCTCCGCGCTGGCAACCGGCTCTGCTCGGAGCCTCGGGCTCTCGATTCAGCTGATGTTCTTGCTGGTCGGCTGGCACTACGTCAAACAAGGGTTTGGTGTGTTGAGCGTGCTCTCGGCTCGGCGGGGCGTGCGCTACAGCACGCGCGAACGACGCGCCTTGTTGGCGCATTGCTTCGCCGGTTGGGCCTACGCCTGGGCGAGCCCTGCGAGCCCTGTGATCGAAGCGGAGGAGAAAGGGGTGATTTATTCATCGCTCGCGCACCCGCGCTGGCTCGAGCAAATCTGCGCGCTGTCGTTTGCGCTGAGTGCGCTCGCGCTGGTGGCCGTGTTGCTGCGCAAATGGCAGCGTGAGCGCCGCTTCCCGCCGCTCGCGCCGCTCACTGGGCTATTGGTCTCGATTTGGGCGTGGTCGGTGTACTCGAGCGCGGACCCGCTCTTGCTGTACATGATTCCGGCGCTGCACTCGCTTCAGTACCTGTACTTCGTTTGGCTGCTCAGCAAAAACCAGGCACGCGCGGCAGAGCGGCCGCCCTACTTCGGACCACCCGCGGGTCAGCGCTTGCTGTTCTTGGCGGTGGCATCACTGGCGCTCGGCTGGCTGCTGTTTCACGCGGCGCCCGAGCTGCTCGATGGCGCGCGGCTAGCTGCTCATCGACGCGCCCGCGAAACACTCGGCGAAGTCGGGGCGACCCCGTACTTTGCAGCCATATTCGTGTTCGTGAACGTTCATCACTACTTCATGGACAACGTAATCTGGCGTCGCGAAAACCCGGACACGCAATATCTGCGCGACTAGCCCGTGGTAAAGTGAATCGCACGATGCCGACCGTGGACGTCGCCCTGATGGGCTTGGATGATCTCGAAAGCGGAGCTTCGCTCTATCTACAGACCTTCAACGCGGAGCCCTGGAACGAAGGCTGGACCATCGAGACCGCGACCGAACGCCTGAATGGAATCCTTTCCGCGCCGTACGGCCTCGGCGTGCTGGCAAGCCGCGGCGGCACGCCGATCGCGTTTGCGCTCGGGTACTTCGAGACATGGGTATCTGGTTCGCACTTCCAACTGAAGGAGATGTGCACCACCCCCCAAGCCCAGCGCCAGGGGATTGGCTCGTTCTTGCTGGAGTTCTTGCTGCGAACGTTGAAGGAGCGTGGTGTGATCCAGGTGTTCTGCGAGACGCGCAGCGGCGTGCCCGCAGAAGCTTTTTTTCGTCGATCCGGCTTTCGCACGCTGAACGTGGTCGCGCTCGGCAAGCGACTTTGAACGGCGCGCCGCGCGGCCAGCGGCGGCGTTCAGCGTTCGACGAGGGTGCCGAACAACATCAGCCCACCAGAGACGAACACGACGTCGAACACGGCCATGAGCTTGAAATAGTCGCCCAATTCGGCGATGGGCGCTCCGTTCAACAATTCGCGGGTGGCGGCCACGGCGCTGAGCAAGGTCGGCGAAAGCAGCGGAAATAGCACCACGGCCAAGAGCAGGTCGCGCGCGTGAGTGCGCACCGTCATCGAGCCGAACAAGGTGCCCGAAGCGGCGATGCCCGGAGTCGCGAACAGCGCGATGCAAAACAGACCGAGCCCCACGCGATCGAGATCGAGAGAGAAGAGCAGCGCAGCCACGGGCATCACTACGCATTCGACCAGCGCCAAGAACGCCAGCACCCCCATGGCCTTGCCAGCGAAGATCGCGCTGCGCGAAAGCGGCGCGACCAAGAGTCCGTCCAGCGCGGACTCGTCGCGCTCGCGCTGCCAAGTCTTGCCCAACGCCAGCACCGCCGCGAACGCCAGCGAGAGCCAGATCACGCCGCTGGCCACGATTCGCCCACTCGCTGGCCCGCCGAAGAACGCGAGCGATGCCATGATCACCACCAGCAAGGCAAAAAAGCCGCTCGTGATCACGACCTCGCCCGTCGCTAGTTCGATGGCCAGATCCTTGGCCAGCACGGCGCGCGCCTGCGCGAACCAACTCAGGCGGCGCCGCGAGAGCGCCCGCGGCGCGCCTCGCGCAATCGCGTCACTCGTCGAGCCGATTGCCATGCCGCAAAAGCTTACACCAGCTCGGGCTCGGCGCTGGTTCGGCTTTTTTGAAGCGCGGCGCAGTGAGTGCTACCCTCCCTCGCCCATGGCTGAAATCCGCGTCGAACACGTCTTCAACTGCAGCGAAGAAACCTTTTGGACGAAGGTCTTTTTCGACGACGACTACAACCAACGTCTGTTCCAGCAAACGCTGAAGTTCCCGGTTTGGCGAGTGCTCAAGTCGGAGGACCGCGGCGACGAGGTGCTACGGACAATCGAGGCCTCGCCGCCCATCGGCGACCTACCTGGCCCCCTCAAAGCGGTCATCGGTGACAGCGCGGGCTACGAGGAGCGCGGCGTGTTCAACAAAAAGACGCATCGCTATCAGGTGCAGGTCGTGCCCAACCGGATGAGCGACAAGGTCAGCGTCAACGTGGAGATGTGGACCGAGCCCCTGGGCGATGCCAAGTGCAAGCGCTTCGCGCGCGCCACCGCAACCGCCAAGATCTTCGGCGTCGGCGGCATGCTGGAAAAGAAGCTGCTCGGCGATCTCGAGAGAAGCTACGAGAAGAGCGCGGCCTTCACCAACGCGTTCGTCAGCGAAAAGGGACTCTGAGCGCATCCTCCGGCGGATGCGCTCGGTCTCGTCGTCCAACTAACCGAAATCGCAAGATTGGGAGCGCCCGCGTTGGGAACGCTCCCGCAGCGAATCAGGCTTTGGCGCTCTTGGCAGCAGCCTTCGGCTTGGCAGCCGCGGCAGCGGCCGGCTTGGCAGCGGCTTTCGGCTTGGCAACCTTCTCCGCCTTGGCCGGCTTGGCCTTGGCCGCCACTTCAGCGCGCTTGCTGGCGCGAGTTGCGGCGGCGTGCAGGTCGAGCAGTTGCGGCAGCGGGTAGGCAGCGAGCTTGGCTGCGAAGCCCTTGTCCTTGACGCGCTTGTTCAGCTCCACAATCGAGCCGATCAGCTTGTCGCGGCTACCGAAGCGCTTCTTGGCGTCGGTCAGCGTGTCGTGCAAGCGAACGAGCTTGGCGTTCGAGACGCGGCCGAGGCCTTTGGCCGAGTTCACTCGATCCGACCACAGGTCCGCGGTGGCGAGTTTTTGCACGGCTGCGACGAGCTTGTCCTTCGACTCGAAGCGCTCTTTGACTTGGCTGACGGGCGTCTTTTTCATGATCCTGGCTCCGGCCCGAGGCGGGCCATACGAAGGGCGCGGTTTCTAGCAATTGGGGGGGGTTGTTGCAACTGGAACTGACTGCCGGCCCAAAAGCCGGCTAAATGGGCTCTTTGAAGGCGGGCGACGCGCCATGACGCGCCCGCCCGCGCATGCTAACCGCGGGCCCCATGACTTTGAGGATGCGCTTTGCGCCTTCCCCGAGCGGCTACCTGCACATTGGCAATGTCCGCTCCACGCTGTTTACCTGGCTTTGGTGCAAGAGCCAGGGCGGCACGTTCGTACTTCGTGTCGAGGACACCGACCAGGAGCGTTCCAGCATCGACAGCGTTCGGGCGGTGCTCGACGACCTGAAGTGGCTGGGCCTGCAGTGGGACGAGGGCCCCGAGGTGGAAGGACCGTTTTCGCCGTACTTTCAAAGTGAGCGCAAGGGCTTGTATCGCGCGCACACCGAACAGCTGATCAGCGAGGGCAAAGCCTATCGTTGCTACTGCACCAAGGAGGAGCTCGACGCGCAACGCGAGGCCCTCAAAGCGCGCAATCCAAAAGCAAACTTCGTCTATCCGGGGACCTGCCGCGATCGCAAAGATCAGCCCGACCTACCGTTCGTGGTGCGCTTTCGTTCGCCGAGCAGCGGAACCACGGATTTCACTGACAAAGTGTTCGGCTTCATCAGCACGCCGAACTCGGCGCAGCAAGACTTCGTGCTCATGCGCACGGACGGCTATCCGTTGTACAACCTGGCGGCGACGATTGACGACCACTTGATGGAGATCACGCTGGTTGCTCGCGGCCGCGATCACATCGGCAACACGCCGCAGCAAATCTTGCTCTATCGCGCCTTCGGCTGGGAACCGCCCGAGTTCGCGCACCTGCCGATGATGCTGTCGGCCAAAGGCGAGAAGCTGAGCAAGCGCAACGGTTCGGTCAGCGTGAAGGAGTACCGCGACAAAGGCTTCACGCCGATGGGCGTGCTCAATTACCTGGTGCGCTTCGGTTGGTCTTCGGGCGACAAGGAAATCTTCACCCGCCAGGAGCTGATCGAGCTATTTTCCTGGGATCACGTGAACAAGGGCGACGGCAAGTTCGACGAGAAAAAATTCGCCGACGTGGCCTTCGAGCAGCTCAAACAAGAAGCGCTCACCTCGCTCGACGAGTACGTCGCATGGGTCAAGCCGTTCTTGGCCCTGCGCGGCATCGAGAACCCGGACGAAGCACGGCTCCGCGCCGCCATCCCCGGTGTCCGCCAGCGCGCGCGCACGCTGGTCGATGCCGCGTTCGATTTGGACTTCTATTTCCGTGAACCGCCCGAGTTCGACGAAAAGGCACGCCAGAAGTTCCTGACGCCCAGCGCCGCCCCCCACCTCGCGGCGCTGCGCGAGCTGTTCGCCGCAGCCCCCCATTGGCAAGCCGAAGCGCTGGAGAATGTGCTCAAGCAGTGGGTGGAGAGCTCGGGTCTGAGCATGAAAGACGTGGCCCAGCCGGCGCGAGTGGCGCTCACCGGTCGCAGTGCGAGCCCGCCGCTGTTCGATGTGATGACCGTGCTCGGTCGTGAGCAGAGCTTGAACCGCCTGGCTCGAGCGGCCGAAATTGCGCAGGGCGGCTGAGGACAATGCTGGGCTTGCCGGTGCGGCATCTCGCGGGTCCCGTCCATCTTCCGACGACTCACCTGGCGACGCTGTCGTGGTTCGATTCGTTCCTCGGTTACCCGCCGATCAAAGCCCTGCTGCCAATCCCGATCATCGCCGCGATCGCGCCGGCGATCTGGTGGTTCTTCCGGCAGACGTGGCGCGAACTCGATGCCGAGGCGGAGCGGGAGCGCGGCGCGGGAGGGCTCGACTATCGAAGGCCCGCCGCGTGCCTCGTGATCGTCGCCATGGTGCTGACGCTACAGGAGTACTACGGCGGCCGTAGCTTCTACGACACTTGGTTCCGACCTTGGCTGAGCGAGCTCGAGGTTCACCATCCGCGCTTGCAGCTGGCGAAATACGACGAGTTTTACAGCTACTGTTGGTGGGTAATGGCGCGCGTCATCGGCTACGTGTTGATCCCGTTCCCGCTTTGGAAGCTGCTTTTCCCGAAGGACAGCTTGCTCGACATGGGCCTCCGAGGCCGAGGCTTCACCAAGCACATCTGGATCTACGGGCTGTGCCTGGCCGTCGTCATCCCGGCCATGCTGCTGGTCTCGAGACAGCCCGATTTCGGCAACTACTACCCATTTTACAAGCTGGCCTCGCGCAGCTGGTTCGATTTCGGGATCTGGGAGGCCATCTACTGGCTACAGTTCTTCTGCCTGGAGCTGTTTTTCCGCGGCTGGATCGTGGGCGCGCTCCGAAAATCATTCGGCGCGGGTGCCATCTTCGTGATGGCCGCGCCGTACTGCATGATCCATTACGGAAAACCGTACCTGGAAGCGCACGGAGCAATCGTCGCGGGCGTGGTCCTCGGCTCGCTCGCGATGCGCACGCGCAGCATCTACTCCGGCTTCTTGGTCCACGTCACGGTGGCATTTTCCATGGATTTTCTCGCGCTCTGGCATCGGGACGCCTTACCCAAGGTGTTCTGGAACTGAGGCCCTGAAGAGGGGCGCTCGCGATCCCCGCGGCGCACCTCGGAGCGCGCGTGGTTCCCGGCCGTCGACGCGGCGTTTCCCTGCCCCGGGCGCGAGATTGGGCGCGAACCGCGCGAGAGCGCGAGTTTGGGCCGGCTAGGCGCGGCTGTTCTCGTTTTGGGCGCTTCCGCGCCCCAGAACGCCACAAGGAAGACACCGAATATTCGGTCCCCCGAGCCAGCGTAACCGGCTATATTCCGCGGCACCAAAACACCAATGGCACAACACGTCAGCTTTTCGCCCACGCCTCCCGATGCGGAATCTAACCGACGCTTGAGCGTCGACATCGACAACGGCCCCGGTGAATGGACGACGGAACGCAGCACACAGCGCTATCAAATCCAAGGTTGGGGCGCGCCGTACTTCCACGTCAATCCGCGCGGGCATGTGGAAGTCACGCCCAGCCCGGATCAGGGCAAGACGATCAACCTGTTCGAGCTGACGCAAGATCTGAAGGCGCGCGGCCTCGAGCTGCCGCTCTTGATCCGCTTCCCCGACATCGTGGGTCATCGCATCCGCTTGATCAACGAAGCGTTTCAAAAAGCGATCGCCGAATACGAGTACGCGGGCGTCTATCGTGGCGTGTTCCCGGTCAAGGTGAACCAGCAACGCCATCTGGTGGAGGAGGTCGTGTCCAGCGGCCGTCAGTGGAACTTCGGGCTCGAAGCGGGCTCCAAGCCCGAGCTTTTGATCACGCTGGCCGCGATGCAAGACGTCGGCGGCCTGATCATCTGCAACGGCTACAAAGATTCGAGTTACATCGAGACCGCGCTGCTCGCGCAGAAGTTCGACAAGACCGTGATCGTCGTGCTCGAGCGCTTGGAAGAGCTCGATATCGTGCTCAAGGCCTCCGAGAAGCTCGCGATCCGGCCGCTACTCGGCGTGCGCGCCAAGCTGACGACCAAGGGCGTCGGGCGTTGGGCGGATTCCGCGGGCGACCGCGCCAAGTTCGGCCTGACCACTTCGGAGATGATCGAAGTCGTCGATCGCTTGGCCGAGCGCAACCTGCTCGATTGCCTGCAGCTTTTGCATTTTCACATCGGCAGCCAAATCTCCAGCATCATTCCGATCAAGAACGCGATGCAGGAAGCGTCGAACATCTACGTCGAGCTGGCCAAGCTCGGCTGCAAGATGGGCTACATCGACGTGGGCGGCGGCCTGGCCGTCGACTACGACGGTTCGAAGACGGACTTTCACGCCTCCAAGAACTACCAGCTCGAAGAGTACGCAGCGGACGTCGTGTCTCACGTGCAAGCCGCGTGCGCCAAAGCCGAAGTGCCCGTGCCGACGATCGTGAGCGAGAGCGGGCGCGCGGTCGCCGCGCACCACTCCGTGCTCGTGTTCGAAGTCGTGGGCGCGAACGAAGTGCGTTTCGGTGAACCGCTCGAACCCAAGGCCGAGTCGCATCGTTTGCTGAAGGAGCTGTTCGACACCTATTGCGGTATTCAGCCCAAGAACGTGCAGGAGAGTTACCACGACGCGAGTCAGGCCAAAGAAGAGGGGCAAAGCCTCTTCAAATACGGCTACCTGAGCCTACGCGAGCGCGCGCAAGTGGAACGCCTGTATTGGAATTGCTGCGAGAAGATCCACCACACGCTACGACGCCTGCGCTTCGTGCCCGAGGAGCTCAAGCACCTCGAGCAGAACATGTCCGCCATTTACTACTGCAACTTCTCGTTGTTTCAGTCGGCGCCGGACATCTGGGCGATCGATCACTTGTTCCCGATCATGCCCATCCATCGGCTCGAACAAGAGCCGACGGTTCCGGCCAAGCTCGCCGATCTGACCTGCGATAGCGACGGCATCATCGATCACTTCATCGACGTCGAGGACGTGAAGGGTTCGCTCGATCTGCACCGCTTCGATGAAAATGAGCCGTATTACCTGGGCATGTTCCTGAACGGCGCATACCAAGAAATCCTCGGCGATCTCCATAATCTATTCGGTGACACACACGCCGTGCACGTCGCATTGAGCGACGAGGGCTATCAGATCCGCCACGTAATCAAGGGCGACAGCGTGACGGACGTCCTCCGCTACGTGGAGTACGTCCCGGAAAACATGATCGAGGCCGTGCGCCGCCAAGCCGAGCGCGCGACCAGCGCGGGCCGTCTGACCAACGTGCAGATGCGCACGCTGATGCAGCATTACGAAGAGTCGTTGCGCAGTTACACGTACCTGACTGGTGATGACTGAGAGGTAGACGCGTCTGGACGCGTCCCGCGTCTGGACGCGTCCCGCGTCTGGATGCGTCCTTTGATAGGGACGCGCGGCGCCTTCGGCGCGGCGATTGGAGACTCTCGTTTGCGCACGCTCGGACGGGGGCGCTGGGCCGCCCGCGCTGAAGCCCGTGGAAAGCAGGCGCCTGTTCGGTCAGCCTTTGTAGGTCTCCATCTCATTCGCTGATCGTGATCTGATCGTGCCAAGGTCGGCTGACCTCGACGTATTTCCGTGCATGCGGCTGCACTGCCTTCCGCGCGCCCGGCGCGAGCGTGCGGCGCTGCGCGCGCACCGAGAGAGAGAGAGAGAGAGAGAGAGAGAGAGGCGCGAGGCGTGCGGCGCTGCGCGCGCACCCGCGCGAGAGAGAGACCGCGGGCGAGGTCGTGAACAACGCCTTGCTGCGACTCCGACCGCGAACCCCAATTTTCATTGAGCTCTCCGGTGTGGTGTCGCGCTCGTAGGTCCGCTCAACGCTCTTGGCGATCTTGGTAATCTTGGCGATCTTGGCGGCCCTCTGGGAGCCGTCGGCGCGAGGCGTGCGGCGCTGCGCGCGCACCCGCGCGAGAGAGAGGCCGCGGGCGAGGTCGTGAACGACGCCTTGCTGCGACTCCGACCGCGAACCCCAATTTTCATCGAGCTTTCCGGTGTGGTGTCGCGCTCGTAGGTCCGCTCAACGCTCTTGGCGATCTTGGTAATCTTGGCGATCTTGGCGGCCCTCTGGGAGCCGTCGGACGGTGGTCAGATGTGGGCATGTGGAGCCGGGTGCCAGCGAGTGCCGGGAAAGGCGGAATGTCGGGAGTCTGAGGCGCGTTTGTTGGACGAGGCCCGCGCGAGTCCCTAGAATTGTCGTGAGCATGACGAAGCCTTCTGATTTGGCGCCCCAGCCGCGCGCTCCCCGATGGCCGCGGCTGCTCTTGGCGGCCGTCGGCGCACTGGCCGTGTCGAGCATGGCTGAAACGGGTTACGCCGACATTTACAAGCAGGTCGATGCCGACGGCACGATCAGCTTCACCAGCCGGCCGGCGCAAGGCGCCAAGCTCTACGCCAAGGAGCGCAAAGCGGCCGTCTTCATGCCCAGCGATGACTCGCCCGAGCGGTTCAGCCGCTACGACGAGTACATCCGGCAGGCAGCCACGCTGTATCAGATCCCGGAAGAGCTGGTGCGCGCCGTGATCCGCGTCGAAAGTGACTTCGACCCACGTGCGGTCTCGCCCGCCAACGCGCGCGGGCTGATGCAACTAGTGCCCGAGACCGCCGAGCGCATGATGGTGACGGACTCCTTCGATCCGCGACAGAACATCTTCGGCGGTGTCCGCTATTTGCGCGTGCTGGCCAACTTGTTCAACGGTGACATCCAGCTGACGATCGCGGCTTACAACGCCGGTGAAGGTGCCGTGATCCGTTACGGCGGGATCCCGCCGTATCAAGAAACGCAAGACTACGTGGTCAAGGTACTCGGGCACTACCGGCAGTACCGCATGCAGACTGTGCGTTAGAAAATCCTGAGTGCACGCTGCGCGCAGGCCCACCGAGCGCGCGGGAGGCTGGCCTGGGCCAAAGGTTTCGCGATAGCCTGCGAGCCATGGGGACACTCCGCGTTTTGCCGACCCATGACTTGCCCGGGGTTCAAGCGTTGAAGTTCGACGGCGCGAGCCAAATTTACAGCCACTACAACGACGCATTTTCGATCGCCACGCTGTTCCAGTCCCAATCGTCGATCAGCTTTCGCGGCAAGGCGCATCAAGCGATGGACGGCGCGGTGGGCTTACTCGAACCCGATGGTATCTTTCGCCATCTGCAGATCCCCGTCGCCGAGTCAGTGGGCAAGCTGCACATCGCCGAAAGCGTGATGGATGAGGCACGGCGTGGGCTCGGCGCCGCGAGTCGGGCGATTCGCGTGCGTACGGTGATCACGCGCTCGCCAGCGCTGTTCGAGGCCCTGGCGCAGCTGCACCAGTCATTGGAGCAAGTGGTGTCCGGGCTCGAGCGCCAAGAGCTGTTCTCGCGCGTGCTGGAGCGCGTGTTTGCCGAGGGCATCGATGGCGGCATCGCACGGCAGGTCGCGAGCCATGAAGTCGCCGCCGTCAAACGCGCGCGAGAGATCCTGCACGCACGCTATGCCGAGCAAATCTCCTTGCAAGAGCTGGCCGATGCCTCCGGGCTCAGTCAGTTCCATCTGCTGCGCGTCTTCGGTCGCAGCTTGGGCCTGCCTCCGCACCAATACCAAACCCACCTGCGCCTAGCGCATGCCCGAGCCCTACTGCGCAACGGCGAACCTGCCTCGCACGTCGCAGTGGCGGTTGGTTTCGCCGATCAAAGTCACTTCGTGCGCGCGTTTCGACGAGCGCACGGGCTGACACCCGGCGCTTTCTTCGCCCGAGCGAAGAGCGCAGCGGGCACCTGAGTTTGGCGGCGAGGTGCAGCGGGCGTCTCGCGATCGCCCCCCAAAAACTAGCGCGGACTGCGGCACGCCAAGGGCCCCGCCTTGGGCACAAAATGAAAACGGGAGCTTCTGCTACGCAAAAGCTCCCGATTCACGGACGGCCTAAGCCGTCACAGCCGATCAACCAGGTTTGACGTTCTCGGCGCGCGGACCCTTGGGGCCCTGGCCTTTGGTGAACGACACTGCCTGACCTTGCTGGAGGTCTTCGAAACGGACGCCTTCAACGGCTGACATGTGGAAGAACAAATCTTCCCCGCCTGCGGTCTCGATGAAACCGAAACCCTTGTCAGTCAACTTCTTAATTTTTCCATCAGCCATTAGATCCACCTAAACGTAGCGCCCATCCGCGGAAACGGAGATCGTTCCCGAAATGCATCGCACCGAGTGCCTATACTACGGAATCGGCGCGAAACTAGCGTTCAAATCAGGAAGATTTTCATTTCCTGTCGCTTCTCGTCAGCTGAGCCCGGTCTTCTGCCGGAGATCGTGGCAATTTAGCCGCCTAATCCTGGCGAAAGGTCGTGTGGGCGGAAACAGGCGGTCGAGCCGCGCTGGATGCCCGGGCGTCGGCGCGTCACTTTTTTGCGGGCTTGCGCGCGCGCTTGGGGCTGCCCACGTACAGAGCGAGGGCTCCTTCGAGCTCTTCGCGGACGCGCTCGGCGAGCTCCTCGGGCTCCACGACTTTGGCCCGCGCGCCCCACTCCAGCACCCAAGACACGACCTGATTCAGGTTGCCGACGGTCATCGTCAACCGCACGCCGCCTCCGCCGATCGCCGCTAGCTTCTGCGAGGCATGCACTTTGCGCATGCGTACGTACTCCGCCGCGCGAGCATCGAAGTCGATCACGACCCGGTGGGGCTTGGGATCTTTCCAGATCCCGAACTCGCCTTGGAAGTATTGATCGATCTGAAAATCGGCCGGCAAATCGAAGCGCTCGGTGGTCGCGCATTCGGTATCGCGCATGCGATCGAGCACGAACGTGCGCACCTCGGCCTTGTCGACGTGGTAGCCCACGCAATACACGGAGTCGCGGTGCAAAACCAAGGCGTAAGGGTGGATGGTGATGCGCTCTTCATCCGCCTTGAACGCGCTCTTGTACGACAAGCGCAACGGGCGCAGGTCGGACACGGCCTGGAACAGGTCGTCCAGCTCTTCGGTCTTCTCTGCGTAGTTCTTGGGCGCGTGCGGCAAATACAGGAAGCGGTCTTCGAGCCGCGCGTCGGCCAGGCCCGCGTTCGGACCCCGCCCGGGCCGCTGCGCGAAGGCGAGCAGCTTGCCTACCGCCAAATCGATTTCTTCGAACAGGGCCGACCCGCGCATGGGTTCGAACAGCCGGCGAGCCGCGAGCAGCGCGTAGGCTTGGGTGCGACGCAGCTCGACCTTGCGCGGCATTTCACCGGAGCGCACCTTCCACAAGAGCGGACCGCCACCACGGGCGGGCACGCTTTCCAAGTCGTACTCGCGCTCGATCTCCTTCAAGTAGCGACGCATCGAGCGCACCGTGACCGACAGCGCATCGGCCAAGTCATACAACGAGATGCCGCGCGGGTGCTTTTCCAGGATCTCGCGCAGACGATCCAGGCGTCGATGCTGAGTGAACTTGCCCTTGGGCCTGCCGCGCGCGCGTTCCACGAGTAGCCCGTAAAGTAGTACGCTTCCCGGAATCCATGAAAGGCTCATTCAATCCGGTCGAAATGATCCGGAGCAAGCGCGATGGCGGCCGCCATTCGGCCGCGGAGATCGCAGAATTCGTCGAGCAGTTCGGCTCGGGCGCGGTCGCCGACTACCAGATGAGCGCCTGGCTAATGGCCGTGTTTGCGCGCGGGATGAGCGGCGCCGAGACGGTGGCGTTGACGAACGCCATGTTGCATTCGGGCAAAGTCCTGCGCCTTCCGTCCGTCAAATCGGCCAAGATCGATAAGCACTCGACGGGCGGCGTGGGCGACAAGATCAGCATTTGCCTCGCGCCTTTGGTGGCAGCGTGCGGCGTGGCAGTGCCGATGATTTCCGGCCGAGGTTTGGGACACACGGGCGGTACGCTCGACAAATTGGAGGCCATCCCCGGCTATCGCGTCCAGCTCTCCGCGCGGCGCTTCGAAAGCGTGGTGCGCGAGGTTGGCGCTTCGATGATCGGCCAAAGCGCAGAGCTCGCGCCCGCCGATCGCCGAATCTATGCCTTGCGTGACGTTACGGCCACGGTCGAGTGCATCCCGCTGATCGTGGCCAGCATCTTGTCCAAAAAGCTGGCCGAAGGCATCGACGGCTTGGTCTTGGACGTGAAGGTCGGACAAGGCGCATTCATGAAAGATCTGAAATCGGCGCGCGCCTTGGCCCAAGCGCTGGTGCGCGTGGGCAGCGCCGCCGGTAAGCGCGTGGTGGCACTCCTCACGGCCATGGAGTCCCCCATCGGACGAACCATCGGCAATGGCCTCGAGACGCGCGAAGCGATTGCAATTCTCAATGATGCCGGCCCGGCCGACACGCGCGAGCTGACGCTGACTTTGGGCGCGGAAATGTTGCTGCTCGGCCAGGCGGAGCGCAGCCTGAAGAGCGCTCGAACGCGGCTCGAACGCGCGCTTTCGGACGGCTCTGCGCTGGATCGCTTCATGCGCATGGTCAAGGCTCACGGCGGCAACGTTCGCGTCATCGAAAATCCCGAGCGCTTGGCCAATGCCAAAGCAAAGGTACCGGTTTTGGCAGGGCGCTCGGGCTACGTGAACGAGTGTGATGCCTATGCCCTGGGCATGTCGGGCATTGCGCTGGGTGCGGGACGTACGCGCGTGGATCAGGCCGTCGATCCGAGCGCGGGCATCGAGCTGTGCGCGCAGCGCGGCGAACGAGTCGTGCGCGGGCAGCCATTAGCGCTGATTCACGCCCGCACGAAATCGCTGGCCGAGAGCCAAGTGCAGCAGATCGAACGCGCCTTTCGCATCAGCAGCACGAAGCCACGCGCACGGCGAGTGGTGCTGGAGCGCATCGCGCGCTGAGTCAGCCGCGAGCGAGCGCGCTCTGGAGCTCGCCAGCGGCGTTCGCCACTCGCTCGCGCGCGCGAGTGCGTTGTTCCACCAGGGCGTTCAGAAAGCGAGGCAGCGATTGGCTATCCCCTGCCCGCAACAGATCTGCCTCCCAAGTGGCGTGAAGGGAGGCCACACTTGGCTCACTATGGGCGGGAAACGCCGAAGATCGATCGTAGAAATCGGAGCGGATGCTGGGCAGCTCACAGCCGGCGATTGGCTTCTCGGTCAACACGTATTCGAAGCCGGTGGCGAGCAATGCACGACCCGTGCTGCGATTGCCCGCGTTGCAGGGCGGGATGTAACTGCGCGGCAGTTGACCCAAGCGTGACTCGAGCAAGTACCGCCCGTCCTGGATTTTGCGTAAAATTTCCGGGTACGGCTCGCCCGCGAATTCGTCGAAGCCGCTCACCGTGCCCCGCTGGTTGAGGGGATCCCCCGCGCGCAACAAAATCGCCGAGTGCTTGGCATAGCCGTGCTCGAAGCCGTGCATGCTCACCACCAGCTGCGTCAAGCTGCGCAGAAACTCGACCATGCGCTCATCCAGGAGCGCGGGCACGATGCCGAGATGAAAGGGCAAACCGGCGGCTTCGATCTGCAAAAGCACGTCGTGCAGCGAGCTCAGGTCTTCCAGGATGGGGCGCACGCCGGTCGGGTAGTCGTCGACCCGCAGCAGCGGATCGGTGAGCTCCCCGCGGTACGCACGAAGCACGCCGCCCGGGACCGAGAACTCCGTCAGCGGCTCTCGTGTCGAGGGATCCCTCGCTCTCGAGTCGAGCGTGATCAGCCACTGGCAAGAAGCCAACGCCGCCCGAAATGGCGCGCTTTCCGGCGTGAAACCCGGCACGCGCCCGGCCAGCAGCAGATCGAAGCGCTCAGTGCTGCGGAAGCGCAGATCCCAGCGGCGAGGAGTGATGGCCTCGAAGCGCTTCGAAACCCGCACGTCTTCGCGAGCTGGGTGCAAAAGGCCGATCCGGTGGCCCGCGGGCAGGACCGACGCCAGGCGTGCGAGCAGACGCCGATCATCGCTCGATAGGCGTCCGTCACTCGGCAAGAACCAGTGCGCGAGATTCACTTCGGAGCTCCTAGCACCGGCTCCCGATGTTTCACGTCCGCGACCTGCTCGAGCAGGGTTCGCCAAGATTTTCGCCATTTGTCGAACGTCCAGCTCTCGAAAAAGCTGGGGCCGCGAGGCGTAGACAGCGCTCGATCGAGCTCACTCTTGAGGAAGCGAGTGTCGTCGCGCTTTTGCCAGGGGATGACTTGGCTCGCCGTGTATTCCAGGTAATTGCCGACGTCAGTGGTGATCAATGGCAAACGGGTGGCTTCGGCGTCCGACACCGAGAAGCTACCGCCTTCGGACATGCTCAAGCACAAGTAGACATCGGCGTTGCCGTACACTTCTTTGCGTTGCTCGTAAGTGCAGGACAAGAGCCGAAAATCCAGCTCGGGCATGGCCTCCTTCAGTCGCGCGATCACGTCACTGCCCTTGTTCACCGTGCGAAAGTCTCCGAGCACGATGGGCCGGGAATTGTGAACCATGCGCCGGGGCAATGTTTCGACCCAGCTCGGCAAGAGCAACGCGGGGGGCACGCCGTGGTGCTGCGAGAATTGCTGCGCCGTCCAGGCCGCCGTCGACACGAACCAGCGATTGGGGCGTAAGTACATGTCGCGCTGCGCTTTGCAAAAACTGCGCTCCGTCGCGCCGCGCCAAGCCGGATCGCGATCGAAGTGCGTCTGCGCGCAGCCGTGGTGGAGGACGACCGTGCGTAGCGTATCGGGCACGAGCAGCGAGGTCTCGTTGCCCGTGATCACGATCGCATCCGGCTCACGGAGGGCCAGCCAACGGAGCCAAACGCGGGTCTTCCACTTGGTATTGACGCTGTTGACCTCGGGCAGCGCTTTGCGCAGCTCCCAATCGAAGCGCGGTACGCCGGAGAAGCCGCCGTCTTCGAAGCGTTGCGGAACCAAACTGATCAAGCGCGGGAGCTTTGCCATCGTCTCTCAGCTTTCACGCAGCATACGCAGCCTGAGCCAGTTTGCCAGAAACGCCCAATCGGGGCGCTGAATCGTACCGACCAGCGTGCCGAGCAGGGCGAAAGTCCCGAGCACCAAACCGGCTTCGACGGGTAGCCGCGCGGCAGCTGGCCAAGCCACGACCGACTTGAACCACCAAGCAGGCAGGGACGCGGCGCACGCCAACCCGAGCACGCGCAAGAAGCCGAAGAAGGGAAAGATCTGACGGAACGAAAGCTTGGTCGCGGCCGCGATGCACACGCAGTAATAAGTGACGGAAGGAATGAATGCCAGCGCCGTCCCCATGGCAGGCCCGTTGAAACCCACGACCTTGACCAGCACCGAGCAAATCAGCGCGTTGCTCACCAGCGAGAACACAGCCGCTTGGAAGATCAGCCGCGGGGCGCCAGCGGCCACGATCACCGAGCCGAAGGTGGCGATGCGCCCCAAGGTGAGGATGCAATACCAACGGAACACAGGCGCCGCTCGCAAGTAGCTGGCCGTGAACAAGAGCTCCATCGTCTCTTCCGAGGCGACCACGAAGACCATCGTGATCGGCACCACCAGCAACGCTGTTTTGAGCGCTGAATAGCGCCAGATATCGATCGCTTCTTGGCTTCGACCGGTCTTGAACAACTCCACGAAACGGGGCGCATACACGGCCCCTACCGTGTACGGGATGGTCATGATGATCGGGATTTGCCAGGCGCCTGCTTGATATTCAGCGACGGCTGTGACCGGAAAAAAGAACACGATCAGGTAGCGATCGAGCTGATTGTTCAGCATCGACACGATATCGGTGAGCCCGAGCGGCAAGCCGAAACGCAGCAACGTGCTCATAGAAATTGGCGACGGGACGGCCGGAACGCCCGGATACAAGGCGCGAATGTAATAAACGAGCACTGCGCCGAACACGAAACCGAAGCTACCAATGCTCAGGATCACGACCCACAGCGGCGCGCCCAGCGCGATCGGCAAGATCGCAGCCACGGCACTGCCGATCGCCTTCACGATGCCGATGCCTGCGGCGGCCTTCGCGCGCTGCTCGACGATCAGCAAGTTGGGCAACATGCGCCCAGGCAAATCCGCAATCGGGTAGATCGCCAAGAGTGCCAGGTATTTCAGGCTCTCGACTCCGGACGGCGCAGCATGCCCGGCGGCCATGCCGCTGGCCCAGCCGGGCAGAAAGCGCGCGAGCAGGCTGATGCCGAGCAGCACGAGCGCACCCACGATGCCGAGCAGCAGCAGCGACTGCGCGACTTTGCCTGCAATCGCCTTGCGTTCGGCGGGGCTGCGCGTGGGCAGATAGAACGTCAGCGTCTCGGGGAAGCCCGCCGTCAACACCAAGGCGACGGTGGAGTAGACCAGAAGTAGGCCAGACAAGATGCCGACGTCGGCTTTGCCGAGCAGGCGTACGATCGCGAGCGGAACGATCGCCTCCGACAGCGTCGCCAAGATCTTGCCGAGCACGAGCACGCCGGCCTGCTCGGAATGGGATGCTGCCATTCGTCGCTTACACCCGCCCCCGGGGCAAGGCCTGCGCTCGGGCGGGGGCCAAGCGAGAAGCAGTACGGGGCAGCGTCACGGGCGAAGCCTGTAGCATGGCCCCCCGAATAGCGTCCAGCACGGGCCCGCGAGAAACCGCGCCTTTTGTCGCGATCCGCGCGGCTCAGCGCGCCATTTGTGCTATCGACGCAGCGATGGTCAAGGGCGCTTTGATCCGGGGCGGACCGGCAATCTTGCTCGCGTTCCTGTTCGGACTCGGCTTCGGCTTGAACTACGCCACGTCGAATCAGCTCTACTATCTGCTCGAGCCGATACGAACGCTCCATCCAACGCTTTGGACGCGGGATTGGCTGGCCGCCAAGTGCCAGGCCTACCATCCGAGCTACGCCTGGCTCACCGCTCAGCTTCTGCGCGTCGGTCCGAGCGGTTTGGGTATCGCGTGGGCGAACGCAGTGGCCATCGGGCTCGCGATGCTTTCGCTGTACAGCGTGCTGCGCTTGCTGCTCAGTCGTGAACGCGTCCTGGCCGGGTTTTGTCTACTGCTGATCCTCGCGTCGGTGACGCGCACGCTGGGCCCGGGCATGACCTACGCGTTCTCGGAGATTTTTCAGCCGTCCACGATTGGCTCACTGGGGATCCTGGCGGCGATGGCCGCCTTCGTCGCGGGGCGACCGTTGCTGTCGGGCTTGTGTCTCGCGTTCGCCGGTGCGTTTCACTGCAACTACTTGGTCCTCGGGTTGTTCGTGTTTGCCGTCGCCTGCTTGCTCTTGGGGCGAGAGCGGCTCGTTTCGCGCATGCTTCTCGGCATCGGACCGCCGCTATTGGTTTTATGCTTCTTCCTATCTTTTCTGCTGAGCAGCACCGATCCGAAGATCTCCCTCGACGCACAGCACATCTACCAAGAGATGCGCGCGCCGCATCACTACGTCGTTCCGACGTTTGCTTGGGACTTCTCGTTTTGGATCGGCTTTCAATTGCTGGCTGCGGCCGTGCTGATCGGTCCGGCTGCGCGCGGCCTCACCGTGCAGCGGCGGGTGTTGTCTCTATTGCTCGCTACCTGGCTGCTCGTCATTCCCGCCGCCTTGCTGTCCAGCGTGGTCGTGGTGCGCTTCGTCAGGCAGCTGTTTGCCTGGCGTATTTGCGCCGAGGCCGAGCTCTTGGCCCAAGTAGCGCTCGCGGCGGCGCTGGTGACCGTATTCTGTGACGGCCGGCAAGCGCTGGCCAATTTCGATCGGCGCGCGCGAGGGCTCGCCGGCAGCGCTGTTGCGGTGTTTTTCCTCGGCTCAGCGGCAACCGGGAAGTGGGTCATCACCTTGCTCGTGCTCGTGCTGCTGCTCGTCGCGGTCGGAATCGCCCAAGGCTGGCTGGGGCGCTACACGGCGCGAGCGCGCGAGGGCCTGCCGTCCAATTGGGCCACGCTCGCCCTACTCACGACGCTGATCGCCGTGAACGTGGCGCGCTGTACTCGCTTCGTGCGTTATTCGAACGTGCTCTCTGGCGGCGACCATTCGGTCACCGAACTATGCGACTGGGCGCGGGCGCACACGCCGGAAAGTGCTCTGTTTTTGACTCCTCCGCATGAAGACGACATTCGCCTGCACTGCCAGCGCGCGGTGGTGGTGGATTGGATGGCTCCCGCGCGCCCCGCAGAAGTTCTAGAGTGGTACGAGCGCCTCGAAGACGTGACGGGGCGTCGCCCCTTCCGCGGCGCCGCAGATCTCGAAGGCTACGAGGAGCTGGACGCCAAGCGCGTCGAGAAGCTGCGCGAACGCTATGGCTTGGACTACGTGGTCGTGACGCGCGGGCACGAACTCGACCTCGGCGTATCGCCAGCGTTCAGCGGTCAGCGCTTCGTAGCCTACGCGCTCCCGCACGCCGCCTCAGCTGGCCTGTGAGCGCTGCGCGCCGAGCTTTTGCTCGATCAGCCCCATCAAATCAGACACGCGCTTCGACCAAGAGTTCGCTTCCGCGAGGGCAACGCGCGCCTCGGCGCCCGAGCCCGCGCTCGCCACCGCGTCGTCGCACTGAGCCACGAACGAGTGTTCGTCGTCGGCAACCCGCACCGAATCGAGGAAACCATCTAGCGCTGGCAAGCGCGAAACGACCACCGGCTTACCAGTGGCCATGTATTCGAAGAACTTGATCGGAAAGACCGACTCCGTATACTCGTTCAAGCGATAGGGGATCACCGCCACGTCGCAGCCTTTGAGGTACGCGGGCAGCTCGGAATAATCACGCGTGCCGAGCACGTGCACGTTGGGCAGGGCTTTCAGCTTGGACACGTTCGTACTCGGATCCGAGATCCCGATCGGTCCGATCAGCGCCAGGTGATAATTCGGGCGGCTGCGCGCGAGCTCCAACAGCCAATCGATGTTCAGCTTGTAGTTGCTGACCGCGCCCACGAACAAAATCAGTGGTTTGGGCAGCGCTGCCAGATCAGCCGGCACGGTGGTACTGGCGGCCAGAGCTTGCTTGAAGTGATCGGCGTCGCCCACGTTGTGCACGTAGTGCGTGCCTTCGGGATTGAACACCCGCTTGCGCTCGTACAACGCCGGCGCGGTGGTAAACACCAGATCCGCGCGGCGGCAGAGCTGCTCTTCGCGGGCCGCCAGCCACTCTTTGCAGTCCTTGTAAGCGGGGAACGCGGTGTACTCGTCGACACAGTCGTAGACCAAGAGCTTGCGCCTGAGGCGTAGCGCGGCTTGACCGAAACCCGGGTGATAGACCCAGATGATGGCGTCGTCGATGCGCTCACGGTCCAGGAACGCCTGCACGATGCGGACCTTTTCATCGTACTGGAAGTGACCGCGCACGCCATTGGTTTGCGGCAACAGCTCGAGCCCCGGCGGTCCCCATGATTTGCCGACGTAGAGACTGCCAAACCCGGGCTCGGGCAGGATCCCTTCGCTCCACAACCTGCCAGGCTTGAACGCCAGCGATGGATCATGGCGCAGCGCGCGCGCGGCAAAAGTGAGCGGAGACGAAACTCGGAAATCCATGTGGATCACCCGATGCTGCTTGGCCAGGCGGCTCATGATGTGCTGCTTGTTGGTCCACATCCGATCGCCCCAGTCTTGGGACGACAAGCAAACGATCGTGTGCGCGGGTCCGGGCATGGTCAGTGCCTGCCGATTAGCACACGTTTCAGAGCGCGGCCGGCGTTTCGCAAGGGTTTTGGAGCACCTTCCGGGTTTCAGAGCCGCTCGGCGACGATCCGCCGCATGCGCTCGATCCAATAGCGGTTGGTCAAACGCTCCTGAACCTGAGGCTCTCGAAACGCCCCCTGGTGCCGAAGGTGCCAGCGGCGCAGGTTGTCGCGGCTGATTTCTCGCCAATCGTCGACGATGACGACGGGTAAGCCGTCGTACAGCGGGTCGATCGACGAACGCTTGACGATTACGATGTTGCCGAGCACGAGCGATTCCCAAGTGCGATGACAATCGAGGCCATTGCCGTGGGGGCTGACCACGAAAGCGTAGCGCGTTTTTTCCCGCCACAGCTCGAGTCGTGAAACCTTGCGTGTTTGAAATACCACGTCCGGGTTGCCCCAGAGAACGCGCTGCACCAGCGCGCGATCGTCGCCCCAGACTTGCTGTTTGTGCTTGTTGAAATGAAAATCCGCATGCACGCGCAGTTGTCGCTGGCTGTTTTCGGGAGCCGCGCTGCGCAGCGCCTCTAGCTCGGCTTCTTGCGCCGCCGGCGTCGCCGGCCAGTGCCCCCACTTGCGGCGGTTGCTGATGGTGTGGAAGTCGAGCCCGATCGGCAGGGGCAATAGCTTCCGGTTCGAGTCGCTGCCGTCGTAATTCTGCGTGAACCAACAGACCACGCGGTCGTCGGCCAGCAGCTGCGCAGATCCGGCAAATCCCGATGGAATTGCCCAATCTTCGTCACCCGTGACCAGGCAAAAACGTGCGCGAATGCGCGGCAGAGCCTCGGCGATGAACTGCGGCAAAGCGATCAGCCGCATCCAGACCAGATCACCGTCTTTGACACGATCGAACAGCGAAGGCTCGAAGCGCAGAGCGGCGCGCGCGCCGCGTTGTCCTTTGATGAAGCCAACCCCGCCGTTGTGATCGCAGAGCAATCCGAGGCCACGGCTCCACACGTAGCGCGTCGGCTCGAACGGTCCGTTGACCAACGCGCGATAGCGCAAGCCCAGTGCGCCGAGCCCTCCGCCCACGGCCAGGGCGGCCAGCAGCGCCGGGTTCATGGCGTGCCCTCGTCCAAGGCGCGCGCGTAGCAAGCCAGCGTTTGCCGTGCACAGCGCTCCCAGGTGAATGCCTTCACGTGCTCGAGCCCGCGCGCCCGCAGCGCCGCGCGCAGGCCGGAGTCCTGCGCGATGCGGCGAATGCCTTCGGCCAAGACATCTTGGTCCAGCGACGGCAGCGTCAAAGCGGCGTCGCCCGCGACTTCACCCAACGCCGAAAGCGAACTCGTGAGGGTGGCCGCGCCGCACGCCATCGCCTCCAAGATCGGCAAACCAAACCCTTCGTAAGACGAGGGAAAGACATAGGCCAAGCATTGCCGGTATAGAGCCACGAGCAGCGCATCGTCGATGTAGCCCAAGATCGAAACCCGACCTTCGACTCGGCTCGCGCGGATGGCCTCCAGCAGGCGCGCGCGTTGGCGCGGCGAAATTGGCCCCGCAAAGACCAACATCAGATCGCGAGCGACGCCACTTTGCCCGAACGCGCGCACCAAGAGCGGCAGATTTTTGCGTGCATCGCTAGCGCCCAAACACAGCAGAAAGGGCGCCTCGAAACCCAGTTTGCCCACGACCTGGTCGCGTTCCCCTTCGAACGCGCTCGGGCTGAAGCGTTCGTGGTCCACCCCCGAGTGCACGACATCGATTCGCTCGGGCCGCACGCCCACGTGTTCGATCAAATCGCGGCGAGTCGCGGCGCTGATCGCAATCACTCGACGCGCAGTTCGGTAGCGCGCGTAGTCCCGCAGCCATTGCAGCGCGCGCGCGCCCGGCACCGGCGCCAAATATTGCTTGGCGAGCACCAACGGGATCAGATCGTGACAGGTGACGATCCGCGGTTGTCGCATGTCGATCGGCGTGCCCGGGGGATCGGGCAAATGCAAAAGTCTCGGCCCCACGCGTCGCGCCAGACCGCCCAAGAACAGGCGCCGCTCGAGCTTGTGTCGTTGGTACTGCCAAGTGCTCACGGCGATCCGCGGATCGCCTGCAAATTGCAGCGATTCGTCGAGTGCGCCGAGGACGGGCCCGGCGTGCCGCGTCAGCCCCGCGATGCGAAAGTGGCGGCCCGTGCTGGCTGCGTCCGACCAAGTGTCGCGCAGCGCCAGCGCGCGACACAGGTGCTTCACGTAGCGACCGATGCCGCGCTCACGCGAGGGCGTGTTGAGCGCGGTCATGTCGACCAATACGTCAAGCACGAGGCGCCTCGTCCGGACCCGCGGCGGCGGCTTCGCGGTAGACCTCGAGCGTCTGCTCGGCAGCGGCATCCCAACTGAAATCGCGAGCGCGTTCGAAGCCGCGAGCGCGCAGCTCTTCACGCAACGAGCCGGAGCGGAGCCGGTTCATGGCCGCAGCCAGCCCAGCAACGTCGCCGACTTGGGCGTGCAGCCCAGCGCCGCCCAACACTTCGACCAAGGCCGGCGTATCGCTGGCAATCACCGGACAGCCGGCCGCCATCGCTTCCAAAGCGGGGATGCCGAAGCCTTCCACCAAGGACGGTTGCAGGAGCGCGCGCGCGGCCTGCACGACCGTGACCAACTCGGATTCGGAGAGCGTCGGTAACCAGCGCAGGCGGTCGGCAATGCCGAGCTCTTGGGCGAGACGTGAAAGGCCCGCACCACTACGCGTTCGCTGCACCAGCACGAGCAACTCTCCCGCGCGCGCCTCGCGTGCGAAGGCCTGCAACACCAGCTGATGACCCTTGTACGGCTCATTTTTGCCGACGACCAAGTAATACGGCGCATCGCTACCGATCAATTCCGCCGCGCGTCGCAGCGAGGCCGCGAGATCCGTCGGCGCGACGAACGCCGGGCTGGCCGCGTTGTGGATCACGCGCACTCGCCGCGAGCTCGACGGAGACACGGCGAGGATGCGATCAGCCGTCGCTTGCGAGACCGCGATCAGGCGCGTCGCGCTGCGCAGGGCCTTTCGCATCCCCGCTCGATAAAAGCCGGCGCGAACACGACTCATGAGCGGCCGAAAATCCACCAAGTCCGGGTGCTCGAGCCACATCAGGTCGTGGATCGTGACCACGCGGGCGCAAGGTAACCCGCGGCCGAGCAAGCTGTACGGGAAGTGCACGACGTCTTCGGGCGAGAGTGGCGCGAGCGCAGCGGGCCTGAGCAGGGTGCGCAGACCGTCCGCAGGTGCGGGCACGACTTGGGTCGTAACGTTCGCCGCGTTCACCGGCGTCGGGCATTCCGGATGCGTCCACAACCGAAAGCGCGCCTCGGGAGCCAGCGCGGGCAGGCGTGCGATCAGCGCCGCCACGTAGTTCCCAATCCCGCTCGGACGAGACGAAACGTAACGCGCGTCGATGACGAAGCGACCGGTATCTTCCGACAATGAGCTTAGCCCTGGACCAGTGGCAAGCGCCGCGGGCCTTCGAAATCGAGCGGCTGAGCGCGCCATTCGTCGTATGCGCTTTGGGTGCGGACGCAGCCGATGGTGCACGCGTCGGCGCAGGTTTTTTTCGTGTAAAACTGCGCCTTCAAATCGCTGGTCGTGTACTCGAGCAGGGGCTTTTTGAACACGCCGCGGGTCTGCGAGCACCAGTGGACGTCACCGAACTCGTCGACGTACAAATAACGGCTGCCCGCGCGGCATTTGAATGGAGCCGTGCCACCGAGCAAGATGCGCTCGCGGTAGTCGTGCGCTTCGCGGAAGCGGCGGCCACCGAGCATCTCTTTGACGCGGGCGAAGGCTTCTTGCCCGGCTTCATCCAAGTGCATCTGCCCGCTGCCGTCGTGCAGCACCAACACCCGCGGCCGGAAACCGAACTCGCGCGCCGCCTCCACCACCTGCAAGGCTTCACCCGGGCTGGTTGCGCCCAACACTGCGCTCAGCACGATCGGGAATTTCGCGGTGCGCGCCAACATCCGCAGCTTGGGCAGCATCGGCTTGAGCACCTTGACCGTGATCTCGTTGGGCAGCACACCATCCACACTGACCTGCATCTCCATCAGGCCCGCGTCGTTCAACGCGCGCACCTTTTTTTCGTTCAGCAGGTAAGCGTTCGAAATCATCATCACCTTGTGAAATGATTTCGTGCGCGCGTAGCGGATCAGCTCGGCGATGTCCGGGTGCAGCATCGGCTCGCCACCAGTGAACTCCAAGCTGAACGTGCCGAGCTGCTTGAGCTTGTCGATGCGGGCCTTCAGCACCTCCGTGGGCACGGGATCCGACTCTTCGTCGAACTCGTTGCAATAGGTGCAGGAGAGATTGCAGCGCCGCACGACCACGAGCTGGGCCAGGAAAGGACCGTACAGGCCGCGATTGAGGACGCCCATGCCGGCGTTTAAGCGCAAATCCGAGCCGGATGCAAAGATCCGCCGATTTAGACCAGACCTGACAGCGGGCCGTCGCAAAGATCGGCCTGACCGAAGGTCGTCGCGGGGACGCCCATCGCGTTCAGCACCGAGACCAGCAGGTCATTATGGGAAGCGTTGCTGTATTGCAGCGAGCGCCCGGTACGGAAATACCAACCACCGCCGGCCAGCAAAAACGGGATGCTTTGGTGCGAATGGGTGTTGCCTTCGGAGACCTCGTTGCCCCAAACCACGAGCGTGTTGTCGAGCACCGTGCCGGAGCCTTCCGGAATTTGACTGAGACGAGTCAGGAAGCGGGTGAGCATTTGGCTGTGCCAAGTTTGGCGGCTCACCAGCTCCTGGTGAGCGTCCTCGTCACTCGGCCCCATGTGGGACAAGGCGTGCCCCTCACCCAAACTATTCAACCACGGATAACGGATGTGATTGAGGGAGGTCGATATCTGAAAGCTGGCAATGCGCGTCAGGTCACAGGCGAACGCGGTGGCCAACATGTCGAGGTGTAAGCCAGCGATGGTCGGCATGTCGTCTTCGCTATTCGGGTCGAGTGCGGCCGGGACGGCCGGCGCGACACACGACGCGCTGCCGTTGCCGCCAGCGGCCATGCGCGTCTCGAGATCACGGACGAGCGTCAGATGAGCATCGAGCTTTTGCTGATCCGAGCTGCTGACGCGGGCTGAAACGGACTTGAATTGGGCCTGCACCGTATCCAAAACCGATTGCCGACGCGCGCGCAGCTCGGCGAGCTGGTCCGTATTTTGGCCGAAGCCGCTGAACAAGCGCTGGAAAACCTCACTCGGGTCGTTCATGGGCGGGAGCGGTGCACCCGGACCGGCATAGGCGATGCGGCCCTGAACGTCGTTTTCGGTCGCGCGCACGCCGAGTTCGAGGCTCTTGATCGGGGTCCCCACGGCCAATGTCTTGGCCAGCTCTTGATCGATGCTGATGCCGTTCGCCCAACCAGAGCGCTGGCCGCAGCCGTCCATGAACAAATCACCACTTTGCAGTTGCTGGCCGGTGTAGAGGCCGCCGATCCCCTTTTGATGCAGGCCGCCGGGGCCGTCGTTGGTGACGGTGAGATCGACACCCTTCAAAAACAGCAAGCGATCCTTGAACGGCGCGAGCGACGTGTGAATCGTATTCAAATCCCAGCTGGTCTCGCTGGTCACGTTCTGTGGCCACCAAGCGTCGGGAATTACGCCGTTGGGCGTGTACATCAAGAGCAGCCGCTTCGGGAAGGTTTCCCCGGCCGCGCCGGCGCGCAAGGACGAGAGCAACGGCAAGGCCACGGCCGCGCCGCCTGCCGCGCGCAGGAAATGGCGACGACTCAGGGGATGATTGCGCACGCGATCCATCACATGTCTCCTGGAATGGCGGGGCGATAACGGAACGCATCGCTCAAGGTGACCGCCACCAGCAACTCCTTGAATTGTCCGCCCGACGCGCTGAACTTCTGCTCGACTTCACGCAAGCTGCAGCCGTCGGCCTCGGTCTCCACGCGGCCCATCGCGTAGCGGTACCAATTGGTGGCCAAGCAACGCTCGACACGCGGACTCGACGCCAAGCGGTTCGAAAGCTCGAGCACACCGTTGTACGGGCCGTCCAACGCGGCTTCACCGGTCATCATCATTTCGCCCGAGGCGTCGACGGGCAGCCCATTTTCCTCGCTGCGGTAACGTCCGAGTTGGTCGTAGTTCTCGAAGCCGAAACCCGCGCCGTCGATCAATTTGTGACAGCCGGAGCAAGAAGTGGACGCGGTGTGCACGGCGAAGCGCTCACGAGTGGTCAAATTAGGATCGGGATCGGGTGGGACTGGGTTGAGACCCGGAGGCGGCGGCGGGACATCGATGCAGAGCAGGCGTTGGAGCACGAACACGCCGCGCTGAACCGGCCCGGATTGATCGGAATGCGCGAGCATCGCCATCAGCGCGGGCTGAGACAGGAGCCCAAC
>Ga0247778_1000392_pt1 | contig 61825 bp, 64 predicted proteins | sample UWRJL049202B5_FD_179939 | JGI IMG/M metagenome (GOLD analysis project Ga0247778, IMG submission 179939) | Plant litter microbial communities from Arlington Agricultural Research Station in Wisconsin, United States - UWRJ-L049-202B-5 | ecosystem: Environmental > Terrestrial > Plant litter >... | reverse complement strand
CCCCTCCACCAACCCCACAAGCGCCCTCCCACACTCCCAACAAAACACCATCCCATGCCCCTGAAAAGCAGCCGCGATCCAAACCCCCTCCATCCGCGGCACTTCTCCCACAAAAGGGAATCCATCGGGCGTATAACCCATGATGCCCGTCCATTCTCTCCTCACTCTGCCTTCCTTATGGTCCTCTTCCCAATTAGCAGTGGGGCCGAAATACGTAGCCGTTGTATCGCGTAAATAGAGCGAGATGTCCGGGTTTAGGGAACTATCGTCCGTTTCGCCGTATTCGAATAGTCCTTCGTCTTTGGCGCGTGCTAAGCCGCCGCCGATTATGATGTCGTTTGGGAAGGGGGAGGAAGGGGGGCGGGGGATCATGTATTCGTAGCCGTTTGCGTAGATGAAGGAGTAGGTTGTCTCGAGACCTTCAGAAGGGAGGGAAGAACCGGGTCTATGAGCTGTGACTTGGCCTCGTAGCGGGACGATCTTGGTGTGGAATTGGGGGAGGAGGTGGGCTGTATAGCCGTTCGTTGCACACACCACTTTCTTCGTCTTCAGCGTCCCCTTTGCAGTCACTACATCCCAACCCTCCCCATCCCCTTCTCCGGTCTTCTCGAGCTTCAAGACCGGCGTGTGAGTATACAACTCCAGTCCCCTCTCCAAGCATAACTTCAAAACCCCAACCACAAAAATATAAGCCGAAATACTCCCAGCCTCATAACTAACCGCCCCCTTCACACTCTCCCCCCTCATCCCCTCTCCCCCCACCAAAAACCGCTCCCTCGCTTCCTCCGCACTCCAAAGCCTATACCGCGCAACACCCTCCTCATCACCCGGCTCCGTAAACACATCCCTCATCAACTTTACAGCTTCATTCGCCTGTTTCCACTGCGCGTCATCATAAATAATATCCACAGTGTCGCAACTTCTACTCTCGCATTCTATACTCCATTCCCTGGCAAAGGCATGCGTAGCGCGTATATTCGCTAATTCTAATCTTGCGATTTTCTTGGCTTCGTTGAGACCGAGGGTGGTGATGTTAGAAGGGAAGGATCTGTAGGATGCTGCTTTGGTATGACCACCTTTATTTGCTTGTCGTTAGCAGTTATTCTCTTTAATGGAATGAAGGGAGGTACCGTTACGTCCCGTAGCACCAGAACACGCCGTCCTTGCCTCTAGCATGACTATCCTTCCATGCTTTTCTTTTCGCTGTAGCAAATTCCATGCCACAGCCGTGCCAGTAATCCCAGAGCCTATGATGACTATATCCGCGCATTGGGGCAGTGCTTCACTGCTTTGGTGGGATGCGATGGACGAGGGCGGATCTTGCCAGTAAGATGTAGTGGGGTTGGGATGTGGGAGGGGAACGGGGAGAGATGCGCGGACGTCCATTGTTTTTGATTGTTGACAGGAAAGGAGAAGATGGCGAGAAGAAGAAGATGAGAAAGAACCTACTATAAATACCTACCGTCTGTCATCAAGTTGTTGCAGAGAGTTGGAGCTTGTGAGAGGTGAAGAGTGGAGTAGAGGTTGCTTCGGATCGGCTTACTGCATTCGGGTTCGTGGGATTCTGGGGGAGAAGTGGGTCGCCTGGTTTCGTAGCGGCGGCGGCACACAATTTGCATTTCTCTTGTACAACATCATTTCTGATCCATGGAATCTACGATCCTCGGATGGCGACATTAATTCACGACGAAACCGAAGGCAGAACGGTGCCCATTCACGACAGAATAGACAGAGGACCAGGCGGGAACCACAAGAACAGCACGAGGACAGAGAGGAGACGATCAATTCCTAGCAAGAAAGCTACCTGAGCCAGTCGAGAATACGCCAGCCAAGAGGCAAACCATGCCAGAAGACTCCATCCGTTGTAATATCATCGGCAAGCCTGCCGATTCACGATCCGAAGATAAAGTCACCACCGATATCCGAGCTAGTCAGCCAGCATAGCATTACACAAGATTCATAGCTCTAGTCAAAGAAGACATTGTGGAGCATGTTGTCTTTGAAGAGACAGAACTTAGAGTTCCTCGCCTTCTTGACCGGCCTTCTTTCCCTTCTTCTTGGGCTGTGGTGCACCTTCCTTCTTGCAGTGGACGATGAGTCGGGTCCATGATTCCTCTTTATCCCATTCGAAGCCTGCTAGGACTGGGTTCTCGAGCTCGTCATCTGCCTGTGTGCGAATTGCAAATCAGCATCGATCCATTGTGCGCAAGAGCTTGTGTAATGCCGGTGAGGCTAGGAATGAAGTGGTGTCAAAAGGGAGATGGATGAACATACCTTCTTTCGGTATTGCTTGTAGATTGCATCTAATGCATCTTTGATGGTGACACCCTTGAGGTTCCGTGCAGATACCTCGAGTCCGAGGGGGAAGTGTAGGTCAATCTTCTTAACAGGTGGGGTGGTGAGCATCTTCTTCAATGCACTCTTCTCCGGCTCCTCCAGCGACATTGGAGACTTGTTGATACGCCTAGACAGACATGCGCATCAGCACATATTCACTTTCACTGCCATACAGCTGAATGAGGTGGTCGAAGTTGGTGCGGGGTAAGGTGAGGCATTTACGATGGTCAGTGCAAACGTACCAGTTCAGCTTTTGGGTTTCCTTCGCAATCTGTAGTTCCGTCCCCTCCTTTTCTATACCACGATGAGTATCAGTCTTGATGTCGATTGAATTGAGCCGGCTACTCCGAGGGTTGATGGCAGCCGACGAGGTAGGGGTGGAGTGACATACCTAAGTCCAATATGTTGTAAACACCTGGTACACTCGAGCTTGCTCTCCGCTTCTCCTTGGGCGGGCTTGATGAGAGACCTTGCACGGCAGAGTCGACCTTGGTCAAAGGTGTAGGTACGTCGGCGGACATGATGAAGGGATGGGATTGGCTTTACTGGGAAACCGGGTAGATTGCAGTAAAGATCAGAGCTATCTCACGAGTATGATCGTAAGATATGAGATGGTAGGCTTTAGATTGCTTGGGTAGCTTGATGAAGTTGAAGTTGATGGTATTGAGATGGTTGATTGTGTAGTTTGCAGGATGGAATCAGGTACGATGCATTTGAAGTAGGGGAGGAGTTTCATTGATGGGGCGGGGTAGGAGCTTAACACAGGTCACGCAACCACTTCACGTGGAGGAAGGCTGCGGTTGCCGTAGCAGGGATTGCCAGGGCGAGCGAGGCGATCTCCAATGGGCAACTTCAAGAGAGGGCCCCTTTGTTTTGCATCAACAATCAATTGACATCACATCAGAGCGAATTTAGCCGACGTCATTATCTCTTTCGTCTTCCTTTGTTTGTTTGTTCTATCTCACTTCTATCATCTCGTTCACCTCATCTCTTCGGACCTCACGCGAGCTGTGGATTAGCGGCGTATCATGGCCACGCTTCCCCGCGATGTCGTCGTTCCAAGTGGGTCTGGTGAGCTGAAATCCTGGGGAAATAGCCTGCACTAAAACAGGGGTCACGTTTCAGGGGGCATTTCTCCTCATCGAGAGAAAAACATACAAGTTTTGGAAAATAAAATGATGAGGATGAAGCTCCGAAAATTTGCATCGTGAAAATGATTGAGGCGTTGTCCGCAAGTATTTTGGGTTGCGCGGCAGCATGAGGTGACAAGGTGAGGTGAGGGGTCAAAAAGTATGCTGATTCTTGCCGATTCCGGTGACCACGAAATGCCATGTAAGCCAATCAGGTCACTTATGAGTCGAGTCCAACAATGCTTTTCTGATTAATGCAAGTTACTTTCGGATGTATCGGTATCGTGTGCAAATTTAAACTTTTCATATCTCCCTATCGACATTTTCGTGTGAATATTATTTCGTCCTATCCTCCTCATCTCACCACTCATTGATGTCCGTTGATGACCTTCGGGACATACAATTCCTCCAAATACTTCTCCTCTTCCTGTGTCAACGTCTTTCCTCGAACATCAATCGACTCATCGATCCTGTCGATGCTGCTGAATCCAATAATTGGACTGCTAACTCTCTTATTGATCCACCCAATGCGACTTGACTCATTTTCCATCCTTTCTTCTCTGCCAGCTCTTGAACACGTCCGATGGTCTTGTTATCGACATCAGTCAATCCCTTCTCTGCTTCAGGCTTGCTGCGAATTGTGCTTCCGAGTGCTTCGGCAGGACGAGCGAGATGACCGCGGCATAATGGTGCCCACTATTACGAGTTAGTATCATGCCATTATTCTTGCTCTGGCAATAATTACTGGGATCAAGCCAACGCCGGTGTCATTACAAAATCTGTTCATTTCCCTCTCTTCTTCACGGTACAGGAGACTGTATTGATTCTGCATGCTGATGAACTTGGTCCAGCCATTCTTCTCGGCAACAAATTGCATCCGTGCAAACTGGGTGGCCCACATACTGGACGCTCCAATGTATCGTACTTTTCCGCTCTTGACCAAGTCATGTAGAGCTTCCATTGTCTCCTCGATAGGTGTGGTGATATCGAAGCGGTGGATTTGCAGGAGGTCGATATAATCGGTATCTAGGCGCTTGAGGGAGGCCTCGACTTGATTGAAGATGGCATGGCGAGAAAGACCTGTATCCTTTTATCAGCATTGATCTTTCATCTTGCTAATGAGGATTTGTAATTGATGAAAGATAAAGGAGGATAAATACGTACCACGCTGGTTAACATAGTCCTTCGAAGCCTGAATCTCCTTCGGGAAGAAAATCCCCCTCAACCCAGGCTCCTCACCAACCGCACCCCAGCACTTCGTCAAAATAACAAGCTTATGTCTAGGGATCTCATACTTCTTGATAGCCTTTCCAATGATCTCTTCAGAGACCCCGTTACTGTAAACATTGGCTGTATCCCACGTATTGAGACCCCTGTCGTAGGCCGCTTTGAGGAGGGGTAGAGACTGTTGATTCTATTCAGCAATTTTTCCTGGCAAAGAATTCCTCGGAAGAAGTAATGAAACGTGAAATTATAGGGAGAAATACCTTCTCCTCATCCATAACCCACGGCGCCCAATCTGGATGTCCAATGCTCATCGCCCCAAAAATAGGCACCGAGACCCGCAATCCAGATTTACCCAATTGGACATATTCCGCCTTGCTATTCTCCAACGACTCCTTCAGCGTTTTGGGTATTTCTCCAGCCATTTTTTCGGTTTCTTCCCTACTTTATTTCTGCTTTTGAAAATAATTTCTGTACTGCTGTCGGGAATTTTGAAAGAGCAAAGGTGGGACGGGAGAAAGCCTCCTTTTGTGGAGGGCTTGATGAACTACCCCACTACGATCTGCGGGTCGAAGGCGGGGTTAAATGTTGTTAATTCCTATCACCGCCCTGGTTGAAGCTTTTCGGGAGCTCACTTCCTGGGGAATTTGTAAGCTGGCGGCCGGTGTGGTCATTTTTGTTTGCTGCACTTGTGAAGCTCGGAGCTACCCCTCCAGGTACATTATCCTGGTGTTACAAAAATTTGGGAGTTGGATCGCTCCTTCCTTTCATTCTGAGTACGAAGGAACAATCTTGACAGGGTACAGCTTCATGGCTGGAATTTTCAACGTTTTCAACGCATATTTCCTTTTTTTCTCGGTCGCGACTTCTGAAGGTGATGATGCAATGTTTCAGTGAAGCTTCAGGTGGGGTGACTACTGGCTGCTGCCGAGTGGGGCCCAAGTGGACGTCTCCTCCCGTGCCTGAAAGCTGTCAATCTGTCAAGGCTAGTCTGCGGCCGCACCGTCGCCGTCGCATCGATCTGTTCATATTTTCGTTATCCTCTTGATATTCCTCTGTTGTCGTTTGGCTCTTGACCCTCTCTTCCCGTGGATGTCGAGCATTGCAGCTTCAGCAGATATTCCTTGGGTCCACGGTTCCGGGGTGAAAAATCTGAAAACATTCCTCGTCAGCGTTTCATTCTATGTAACGCGTCCAATCGCGATGTCGATGAGTACCCATACACACCTTGTCTTGTCCAGCTCTGAGTCATTCTTGAACCTCTTTATGATTTGATGTCGCTCGCATGCCCTAATTGTCTCATCGCGATCTGCTTTCCTATCCCGCGTTTGCTTCGTTGATTACCCATCCTGTTTACACGTCGAATGTCTCACATCATTAGTCAGATGGACATCAGCTCTCCTTCTATGTGTTTGCTCTCCTCTTTCGTTTGCTGCTCGCTGGCGCGTTCGCGCTGCCTCGATGACTGATTTGGGGCTTGTGTAGTACCCGCACTTCATTATGGGGCGCGAAGCGACTTTGTGTGATCAACAGTCAGCTTGTTGCTTTTTGTCTCGAAAGGTAGCTGTGCAGAAAGTGCTGGACTGCACCAAACTTGCTCCAATTTTGCTAGGAGGCGCTGTTGAGGTGTCTTTGTTGATGGCTGGTTTGTACAGCGATGCCCTGGACTTATTTGCTGAAGAATGATGATTGTCACCCTTACTTAAAGGTCTTTTCCTCTATTTACCTATCTTCACAGAAAAGTTCTGTTCGGGAAGAAGAGTACTTTGCGAGTCTAGCCAGTATTATCACAGCAAGGAAAAGTTCAATTATTGGTGTGCTTTTCTCCCAACTTTGACTGTACATGAACCACTTTGTTTTTGACCTTGGAGGCCTACAAGTGACGGCTGCATTCTAAAAGCACCTTGACTTGGTAAGTCTACCTGTCAGAAAGAAATGGCTGCACTTCGACCCGAAGACTCTCAAAGTTAGCAGAGTCATAGCATATCTCGCTCGCAGGAGGTTTTTAAACACATCTGCCCACCGCCCGTCAATTTGGTTTAACCTGACCTCCAGCTAAACGGGGAGAGATGACTGTTGAAGCACAAATAGATTGACTGACAACCATTCAACACTACTTTTGAAGAATCAGGTTGCGCCGATCCCCAGACATAAGAAAGAGAAAGGCATTGGCGAGAAACTGTTTGGGCTTGGCCCTATGTGGCACCAAGACTGTTTGAAAGGAAAGAGTTTGTGAGTTAGAGCGGTGAACTTGAGCACTTCAGAGATCTCGGGATGGATCCGCGCTCTAAAATGTGAAATCCATCTCAAGGGCTTCCTACCGAGAACGAGCTATGATTTTAGCTGAAGACTGGCGTCCACGACTCTCCCTTTCTTCAAGGCAGTCTAGGCATAGCTTTGTTTTAGAGTGGTCGAACCGCTCCTCGAGCAACAAGGATCTTTGCTAGTGCAAACAGAAAGAAGGCCTAGTCAGCTTTTTCATCAACTCATGCTGGGAAATCACACGATACTGGGTGTTAGCATTCAATCATATTTTTGAGTGTTAATTCAGGGTGCTGAATGCAGAGAAAAACTAAGCTCAAAATGCAGTACAACATCTCCGATTTCTCTCCTGGCAGCTTCGATTTAATTGGGGGAAATTTGCCCGGTCTTGGACTTGATATAACTGCAACCCCGCTTTAAACCTTATACTCTATGCGCTGATCTTGTCGTTCTTTCTGTATTGGGCTATTATACTTCCAGTACCTATGTATATCCGGAATGCACACCTTGGATTCAATAGCCGAAGTCATCGGTGGTGGATGAAGTAAACCAATGAGAGCGTCAGGCCCGGAAAGGTCTTTTCCGGAAAGCACAGCACGTAAGGGCGCGATTCACCAGCAGCAGCGCACGTCATACGATGCGTCCTAAAAGGGCTAAGCTCCTATGTTAGCGCGAATGTCGTGCATAAATCCCACGACGCGGCGGGAAAATAATTGATTCCCCAGAGCTTTCGACTTTGCAGCAATTTGATTTTTCAACAGCAGCAATCTCATTCTTGACTTGATTCTTTCGAGTCTTTGAGCAATTCCTTTCGAACGTTCTTTACACTACAATACTTTTGCAATTCTTTGCATTCCAAAAACCCTTCAAACCTCCCTACGCTTACCACCTACCTACCACCTACCTTACTTTACCTTACAACTCTCCCTACATACCCACAACAAACCATCAAAATGCCTCGAAAGAGCACCACTAACGTCTCCACTCTCGGGTCCCGCAAGAGCTCGCGTATTGCGGCAGCAAATGCAAATGCAAATACAATTGCTGTCGCTGTCCCTGCTCAACCAGCTTCTGCCCCAGTGACTGGCGGAAAGCGAAAAGCTACCAACCACACTTCCCACCCTCCTGCCAAGAAGGTCAACGGCAACTATTCCTCCACCCAACCCCGCAAGACCGCCGTTCCCAAAAAGCCTGTTCCCAAGGTCAAGGCAAAGGCAGTTCCTGCCAAGAAGGTATGCCCCTTTAGCCCCTCGCTTATTCCTTTGTTGACATTTCATCATAGAAGCCTAAGGCACCAGCCAAGGGTCGTGGTCATTCAACCCAAGCCAAAGTAAGCTGCTTGTCCCTTTTATTCTTACTTCTTGCGATCATTTTCAGTTGCTAATAATTAAGCAGGGTGCCGCGAAGGCCGCTGTGGCTAAGAATAACAAGCGGAAGGCTGCAGAGGAATACGAGGACGCCGAACATGCCACCCCTCCTCCTCCTGCTAAGAAGCCTAAGAAGTCTAAGGTTGTCAGCAACACTGCTCCTATCGAGAAGAAAGTCCTCATTCCTAAACCTCCCAAGCCAGTCAAGCAGTTACCAGAAATCAATACTGTACCTACTCAAGTCCTAGACGTCTATGTCTTTGGTGAGGGCACCGCTGGACAACTTGGCCTCGGCAACGGCATCCGCAGAGATGTCATGGGAGTAAAGCGACCTCGACTCAATCGAAGACTTGGTGCCGATGAGGTTGGCGTTGTCCAGATTGCAATTGGCGGCATGCACGCTGCTGCGCTGACTCGTGACAATAAAATTCTCACCTGGGGATGCAACGACACAGGTGCCCTTGGCCGTGAAACCCGTCGTCAACAACAAGACGATGAGGATGACGATGATGAAGATAAAGCAGACTTGAATCCTCTCGAGGCTGAACCGCGCGAGGTTGACAGCGCTCATTTCCCGGCTGGCACCAAGTTCAGTCAACTGGAGTGTACAGACGGCACTACCTTTGCAGTCACTACCACCGGCTTAGTTTACGGTTGGGGACAATTCCGAGTAAGTCAGATCACGGCTCATTTATACACCTATTTACACACCATGCTAACTACTGTAGGCGTGCTATGGTCCTATTGGATTCAGCTTCCGCATAACCAAGGATCAACCAAACTATCAAGCTACTCCGATGCTGATTCCTGGCCTTAAGAATATTACTAGTCTTACATCGGGCACTAACCATGTTGTAGCTCTTGATACCAGAGGCAATGTCTGGGCATGGGGAGCTACCGACTCATTTCAACTGGCTCGCTCTGACCGTGTCTCTAAATTCGGCGAACATTCCTGTCTCCACCCAATGCGAGTTCCTGGACTTGAAGGCAAGAAGATTGACACTGTTGGTTGCGGCGATATGTACACAATTGCTGTTGATGATGCTGGGATTGCTTACAGCTGGGGGATTAACGCGTCTGCCGAATGCAGCATTCATCCCGTCGTCAAGGATAAGTCATGGACTATTGAGCAGCCCCAGGTGGTTCAAGGTCTTGGAGCTCACCATATCAAACAAGTTGTTGGAGGCACTCATCATACTCTCGCTCTTGCTTCAGACGGCAAAGTTCTTGTCTGGGGTAATCTAGAGTCCAGCCGGTCCGGCCTTGATCTAGCCACTCTTCCCGAAGACGCTTACCATGCAGCTGATCTTACCACGGCTGGAATTCCCAACAACAAGTACCTCACACAACCAACTGTCATCCCAGGTCTCACTGCAACCCACATCGCCGCCGGTAACAATACTTCCGCCGTCATTACCACGAATGGCCAGCTTTACACCTGGGGCTACAACGGTACCTACTCGGCTGGACAAGGACCCAACAATTCACGTGGATCTGATTCCATTGCCCTTCCTGAGCAAACCGTCACGGACAATGTCGCTCAACAACAAACCTTTGTTCCACCATCTATTCCAGAGGCAGCCGTCGCCGAGGGTGTTGTTAAGGAGGCTGTTGCTGCGCCAGTTATCCCAGAGCCAGTCGTTGTCGAGAACCCAGAGGAGAAGGTTGTTGAGCAGGCGAGCGCTCCCGAGGAGAAGCCCGTCGAGAAGGAAGTTGTCGAGAAGACTACCGCTGTGGAGACTGTCGTTGAGGAGAAAGATGTCGAGATGGTCGACGCTCAGGAGACTGTTGCTGAGGAGACTGTCGCCGAGAAGGTCGCCGTTGAGGAGGAGCCCGTCGTTGAGAAGCCCGTCGTTGAGGAGCCTGTCGCTGAGGAGCAGCCTGCCGCCGAAGAGACTGTGGCCCAGGAAACCGCCGCCGATGAGATGGATGTCGACGGATCTCTTCCTGACGACACTCTTCCTCCCCGACCTTGGTCTCCTGACCTGAGCTCCATCGCGGAGGATAAGATGAAGGAATAAATTTGCTTTGGCGTTCACACCTCGAATCTTGTACGAATATTTACGATTACGATATCTTGAAGGAGGCATTGATGCATAGCGATGGAGTTAATGGCGTTTTGTTTTTAGATTAGAGATACCCAGGCATGGCGTTTGTATTTATTAGTTAGAGATACCCTGGCGCCGCATTGGATGGCGATTAGTTACTTTGGAGATCATTGGAGTTTGGGCCTGTCAGTTTTGGAGATGGATGGAGATGATGTTGGGATCGAGACTCCGCAAGTGTGAACCTTTGGGTGTCCTTTGTGGATTTGATACTCTCTTGGAGGAATTTTCGGAAGTCGATGAGGTTGGCTGGCATAAGAACTTTGGGGGATCTACCATAGTAATAATTGATTGCGATTGATCATAATTTTTGAGTCTTTCTTTGTGGTGTTGTGATTTCCCAAAAGTGCCGGGGTTTCAGGGTGATGGTCGCTGTGTTTATAGTGAACGTTCCCTGTAATTTAGTGACTTGCCCCCCCGGAAGTTCCACTGGTCACACACTGTTCGAACAAGCAAAACAACCCCTCTGCCTAAGACCCGCAATAATACTATGATTTCTCCTCGGAAAGCATCACACTTTTGAGAAAGAGCGAAATGACTTCAAGTGTACAGCGACATTACACATACTGTTCTGTATCCTTCATCCAGCCCACCTTCTCGCCAGGTCACTTAGGCTCTGATAGTCCCACATCATCAAAGACAATGGAATCTCCTAAGATCTAGAATGTTTTTACAGCCTAAGTGCGTACCTAAGTAGCACGTTCTGTATCCCCCTTTTAATTTCGAAAGCCACGTTGCATGAAACCTTGTGACATTTAAAGGACACAAAGCTATTGAAAGTCTTGCTTGCTATACTCAATCTTTTAATCCAAAAGTTTCATTGGTAAGATTACTATCTGGTCATGCAAGTTCAAGTCAAGTCATACAGCCAAGATATCCCAAATACATATAACCTTTCAGCACGTCTCCTCCACTCACTCACCATCCCAACAATCCCAACTTCCTGCAAAAAAAAATGCACATCCCCACCATCCCAACCCTCCTTCTAACCACCGCCCTCGCCGGCGGCGCAGTCCACGTACCAGCAAAAGATCGCAGCCCGCAAACCGACGACCTGCCCTGCACTAGCACACCATCCAAGACTGTTGATGCAATCAAGTAAGTCTCCATCTCACCTTCTTCTACTTTGAAGCTTTGTTCTTATGTTGTGTGCGCAGGAAATGTGAGTCACAGCCGGGAATTTAAATAGTTGTATATATGGGACAGCGAAATGCTTCCCAGGATCAGGCAAGAAAGAGGAGCCCAATCTGCCGGTAGCTCCTGGCTTGGGGAGTCCAATCGTAGGTCGAGGCCACCGGCATGGTGGTAATGGCGGAGGTTGTTGCGTTATGTGAGCAGGTGTGCATGGAATGCTTTTCTGTTCTAGCGCCATGTTATGTTGAAGTAGTGGGGATTCTTTTGGTTGTAAAATGGAGTTGGTGTGATGGACGGGTTTTTGGATCCTTTGCGGATGAGGGACCCGTTTTGAATAGGGGGGCGGTATGGAATTAAATTTTCGGTTTGGTGAGGTTGTAGGATGGTAGCCCAGGGTGTATTTCCTCTTTGGCGGTAAAAGGCCTAGGATGCTTCCATGCATGAAACACACCTTACCTTGTTTCTCGAATCCAAAGTGTTTGTTCTCGTATCTCTTGCCTGACTGCCGAAATAGATGGCATTGTGGTCCCTCATGAGGCAGAAGAGCAAGATCTCGCCAACGAAACCCGGAGATTTCACTTCATTCAAGCTACTCCACGCCATTAAGAACGGTCTTGACAGCTGGCAGATTGGCGACAAAGGTGGCAGCCTCTGCCGCCATACCATTATTTCCATAAGTAAAATGCTGCGGAGTCAACAACAGTCGCACAAACTTGCTCGGCCGCAGCAGTGACAGAAATGACCCAAAGCTACCGATAATCTGGCCAGGTAATTTCTTGACGATGCTGGCGGCGGCGGCGATCTGCTGCGCTCCCACAGCCAAGGTGGGAAGTTGGTCGAAGGGTCCGATGATATCGGCTGCGGATGTGGGGAAGTCGAAATCATGTGGAAGGGAGGCGCAGAGGGGGTCTAGATCGGTGCCGGTAACGCAGTAAGAGGCGAAGGATGATGTCGGAATAGATTGTGGTAGCGGAAGGCTCTGCCAGACGTGGTTTGGGTCCCCGAATGTTACTAGACCAACGATTTGCTTTATCGCATCCCCGGAGGATGAATCGAGAATCGTGAGGGCTTTGTGGGCGACGACTGCGCCTTGGCTGGAGAAAATGTTAGCTGGTGGGGAAGTATGGAGGGGAAAGATGGAACCTGCCTCCAACCTGAGAGTACGATCGATGAGGAAGGGCATTTAGAAGTGTAGTCTTCGACCGCTTTTGCCATCGAGGCCGCTCCGTGATCACTACCGCCTGATTCTTCCAGGTAGTCGTTCAAGTCCGCTGGGTAGTCATCGGAGTCCACGCCTTGAAGAGCGACACCATTGATACTTGCCCTCAGGCCCTCAAAGAACTGAGGTCCGACCCACACTCCGATGTTTCTATCGATCTTCAGTTTTTATTGACCGAAAAGTAGGGAGAACCTACCCAGAGTCAAAGGTCCCGCGAGCAAAAATGACAGCAACTAGAGCGCATGAGGCGTCACCGGCTACATTGTCGCTCATATCATTGACTGTAACCGATTCCCCGGCTAAAATCCCGCCCCTGCTTAAATCCCGTCGTGCACATGTTTTACGACCGAATTTTAAAAAATTATTATTCAACCACTATAATTTGGATTTTTTTGAAATTAAAAACGAAAAATTATTAAAAATATATTACGAAAATATTATAAAAATATTTATTTCTTAAAATATTATAATAATTTAATTTGCTGCCTACCTCGATTCATCTAAATAATTTTTTTATATATTTTTAAAATATTTATATTTTTAATATTTATTAATATATTCGAATTCGATTGATTATTAAATATTTTTAATAATATTTTTATTTTAAATTTAAATATTGATATTTTTCGAGATCGCGCAAAAATATTTTTTTTTATTGATTTTATTATTTTTAGAATAATTGGATTAATTTTTATTAAATTTTTTTTTAATTAAGTAATAATTTTTTTATTTTCTTTTTTTTTATTTATTTTTTTCTCGAATTATTTTTCGAATAATTTTAATTTTCTTTTTAATATATTTTTCAATTTTTTTTATAATATTATATTTTTTAATTTTAATTATTTTGGTTAAAAATCAAATATCTAATTTATTATTATTTTTATTTATAAAATTAAATTTTTTATTTTTTTTATATTATTTTTGTTCAAATTCAAATATTTATCAAAATCTTTAATTTTTATAATAAAATATATTTATTTATATATAATTCTTCTTGGCGAATCTAAAAAAAATTTTAATTTATATTGCGAAAAAATCTTTTTCGAAATTATAACAAAAATATTATAAATAAAAATTTTTAATAAATAATAAAATCCTATTAATAGATTTTTTAAAAAATTTTTTAGATTTGATAATAATTTTAATAATATTTTCTCTATTTGGCGGCCAAATCCCAATTGATATAAATATATTTGTTATAATATTTATAATAAATATAATATTTCAAACTTTTTTAAATATAAAAAAAAAAAGATTTTTTTATATAATAATATAATATTGTGATCGAAATATCAAATTATTTATTTTTTTAAAATATATAATATTAAAAGATCTAAATAATCCAATATTTAAAAACTAAAATTAATAAATATTATAAAAAAATAAAATTATAATAATAATCTAATATTAATCTGTCTAATTTATAAATTTTATATTAATATATAAAAAATATCTGTCGACTAAAAATAAATGTTATATATATAAAGAATTCGGTTTAATATATTTTTCGAAGATTTTCTGTAGCTAGAAATATTTATAATAATTATTATTCTATCTATTATAATTTATAATAAAATAATAAATTGAATCTATATATATTTTATCTATCTAAATATTTTATATATTTTATAAATTATTTTGGAATATAAAAATAGAAAATATTTATTATTTAATAATAAAAATATAGATTAAAAGATTAATAAATTCACGATTATTATTTTATTAATTTTTCGTAATATAATTAGATTTGAGAATTATTAAAGAAACAATTCTTTTTATAATATATCTTATATTTATTAAAAAAAATTTTTTATCGAAGTTTTATATATTTTCTATTATAATCAAATATTTTTCAATAATGGAAATAAATTATAAAAAGTACCAATATTAACTATAATTTTTTTATTAATATAAAATATAATAATATATAAAATAATTAATAAACGCGAAAAATAATTTAAATATTAAAATATATTTAATAAAAAATCTTAAATTTTCTATATTTCGCAAATATATATTTTTTAATTTCACGTTATAATATTTATAAAATTAGCCTATTCAATTTTTTTTTATAAATTTTTTTTTAATTTCTTTTATTAGATTTTTTATAATCTATGATATTAAATAGATCTTTTATTCCGAAAATTTATTTATATATTTTATTAAAATATTTTTTTAAATATTTATAAAAGTTTGTTGTTAAAAATTATTTATTTTTTTTTTAGAATAGATTTTCCTATAAATTTTTTTAAATATTGATATATAATTATATTTGAAATATTCTATTATTTTCGAATAATTTATAAATTCCTCTTTTCGAATCGTATCTATTATAATTATAATCCGGGCTGATTTGTCTGCTCTAGCCATAGTTGAAGTGGGTAGGTTAGTGATAAAATTATAATTTTAGTGCGGGATTCTAAGCGGGGCGGGATTTTAGGCGGGAAATCGGTTATCGGAGACTTCATTTTGTGCCTTGAGGGGCGCTCCAGCAGCCAATACACCGGAGAAAATAATGAGAGTCGTTTGGAGCTTCATGATTAAATGAAATATTAACAAGTGAGAAATGAAAATGATTGAACGTCTGTGACCTACAGAAACATGCAGCGTAGCAAGCCTTTTGTAAGAGTAGTGGCCACTGCTCGCCGCCACCTAAGCGAAACCCTTAATATTTTTAAATACACCACCACGCATCCAGATTAAGAGCTTTAGGGCTGAAATTCTAATTGATAATAACTAAGCCTCTAATGTGAATAACATCCTCAATTTTACAAATCAATTGTTTTATATAATAACGGTAATCATATAAATCCACCTAATCCCAGAGTTCTTGAATTATTTCCATCAATTTCTCTTTAATTTTTGATTTATATAATATAATATTCAACTGGTCTTTCATCTATTTCTAAATTTTTTTAATAAAATTTAGATCAGATGAAAAAAGAGGTTAATTGAAATTATATATTTCGTACTCTAAACGTGGAAATCGGGCCTTCCCTTTATATATTTTAGACCTATTTTTTATATAAATATAGTCCGAACCAAGGGTCTCAAATAATGGAAAGATTACAGGTTTTAACACCTGCTCCAAGTAAGTTCTAAAGTATATATCCTTTTGCCCTGGGAACTTTTTTATAAAAATCAATGGGGATTTATAATCCCACCCTAAAACGCCCTAGATTATCAAAAAAAATCTTCCGAATCTATAAATAAATTTTATACAATCCGGACAGTATTTCTCATTTATTTTACATATAATCCAGATTTTGCTATCCTTGCCAATATCAAATATAGTTTCATTATTTTATATAATCTTCCGCCAATCTTCTCCTCCCTCCTTAGTAACTGCATATTCGGATATCCCCCATCAATGGTGTTTAATTGCAAAAACTAATCGCTTCTTGGCCTAATTAAAATTTATAAAGGGTCGAGGGTATGCGATACAACGTCGGTAATTGTATTTTTTGAGTATGCGTCGAATAATACAGGTAGAGGCTATTAGGTATAATTGGGCGCGGACCTCTATAAAAGACAGCCTTCTAGTAATATAATTGAAAATAATATAACGAATAATCTAGCGGATATCGCGTTTATTAAGTAATATTTAATAATACTATTTCCCTTTGTGCATAGTCCTATTTAATAAATTTTTATAGATCGATTTGGCAAAATTTCGAAAAACCCTTAATTGGGCGTAGATATCAGACCAGCTTTTTCTGTTCTGCCGCATCTGGCGTATTTTAGAGTGTTTAGGGGTATTCTAATTTTCCCCGGGCGTATGGGGTGGAAAGAATGATAAAATATTTATTAATATTTTGAATTTGGGGCAAAAATAATTGATGGTTGAATTGTTATTAATTCTTGAAGTTGGAGGGTAGGAAATAAAAAGGGGGTCCAATCTCGCTTAAAGGTGGCGGTGAGCAGTGGCCGCTACTCTTACAAAAGTCTCAATGGAACAGGGAACAAGAAATAAGCTTGATCAAGCGGCAAGCCCGTGGCGTCGCCACATTTATGTGGCGCTGCAGAGCTTCAGGATCTGGTTCACGATAAATCATTGGTAGAGATGCGAACGAACATCAGGATGCCCGGTCATTTCCGTTGGGATTGGTAGGCATCCTTCGCTCCATCAGCTCAACTAGGGCATTTGGTTGAAGAAAACGCGAATTGACGCAACGGAAGAGAGAAAAATCATTGGCAAATGTGTCACAGAGAAAATGCTGTAAATTGCTAATTCTATTGTAGAGAGTTAAGAATAAAGGAAGGTGGGGTATATATAGCTGGCAGCCCCTGATCTAGCCTGTTTGGGCCGTAGCCTGTGTAACACTACCAAACGAAGCTTTGCGCACTCATTACCAAACCCCTTATTAACCTACATCGTCAATAGAATTTCTTCAAAAAGTGAACCCGCCAGCCAGCTGCATAACACCATTTGGATCATATCTGGCCTGAATAGCTCTCAATCTTGCTGCATTCGTCGGCCCATACAACTGCGCCCCGGTGTACGTGTCCAACGCGTAATTTGGATACACATACATATCCTCGCTATAGATCCCCTCCGCCTTCGCCACCTCCGTCAGATGGTTGACACTCTGCTGCATTACACCGCGCCAGTACGAGTCCTCAGCGGCCAGCTTCCACGAGTAAAATAGGTTGAGCGGCAGTGGGGAGTTGGCATGAGGGTAGGCGGAATCCGTTGCGTATTTTCCGTATTTCTGGAACGGCTCGATATCATAAGAGAGCAAAAGGCCAGCATGGAGGAGGGAAAGAGCACCGTAGTAGTTGGACTCGTTGTGGACCGCATCCATGAACCCTTTCGTCAACCCTGTAGTACTCAGCGAAGCAAATGCGCCTCGGCTTCCACCGCCAAATTGAGAAGGGGTTGATTGGCTGAACGATGCGTAGCTTTGGGTCCTGAGGGTGCTGATGAGGGCCGGGATGTTGTTGTAAGGATCGAATGCCGATGGACGTTCGGGGCCTTCGTAGAAGGAAAGGAGGATCGCGCCTGGGACCGTCCCACCGTTTATGGTGAGGATTACTTGGGCTTTGGGATCCTCGCTCTTGGACTGATAGATCTCAGTTGCATTGATCAGGGCTTCGACTTGGTCGGCACCGAAGACTTGGAGACCGCCGTAGACCTGGGGTGGCTGGGGATGGGTGTACATGACCATGCTTGTGACGACTCCGAAGCGGTTCAGTCCGCCTTTGAGAGCGAAGAACAAGTCTGATTTTGTGGCATCGACGGTGGTGATCGTCCCATCGGGAAGCACGAGGTTGAAAGACTTGATCGTGTCACAAGTGAGGCCATATTGATCAGTTTTCCAGCTGTAACCTCCTCCGAGTGAGAAACCGCCAGTGCCTGGCCCTGAGACTCTCCCTCCAACGACGTTGACTCCGCTTCCGTCTAGGGCCGTGTATACATCGGTCCAAAGCTGTCTCTGTCAGTCAATTCTCATCAAGCAGGAGTCCTCATAGCTCACATTTCCAAGTCCAACCTCGACGGTGCTTTTGTCAGAAGATAAAGTGATCTGTTTGAGTTTGACAAGAGAGATGAATACCCCAGGCGTGCTTGAGAATCCGGGATTCGAGGCATGACCGCCGGATTTGATGGCGAAGGGGGTTCGCGTTTGCCCCACGAGTTTGATTACATTGGAAACATCCTGCGCATTGGCAACCTCGACCACGCATAGAGGAGTCTGCGAAGACGAGGTCATCCAATGCTGGGTATCGCTGATGAAGTTTGCATTCAACGGAGAAGAATAAACTTGTCCAGTGATGTTACTTGCAATCTGCGAGCAAATTGTGCTTCCAGATAACGTCTGTCTGTCCTGTATCACAGCCGCTGAAGCCGTTGACAGGAGAAGGGGAAGCATGACGAGACGCATCTTGGTTAGCACAAGTGTGTGATGATTGAAGTTCAATTTCGACCTCGAATCCGTTGCTTAAGGTCAGATCCCGGAGAATATATATCTTGCAATTTGTTTTTGTTTCAGGTTCAAACTTTCAATGCTATACTAGTTGACTGGGCACGGGTATTCCCTGTCAATGGCTGCCGCTGTGGGCTGCGAAAGATGCACAATTTCAGAAACAGGTATCGGTACCAAGTAGTGCCGGTGAGCATAACCTGTTAGCTTCCAGTCATCTTAAATTATTCATTCATGTACCGCGGCTTCAGCTCATGTGAAAAGAATATGCAGATAGCGGAGTATGCCACATCCTGGGCATTTCTCGGGAGTCTCGACACGAGCAAGGCCTAGTCCCACCAAATAGGCTTTGATCTACAGCGGGGTGCGTGCTGAAAGTCTCTTTCTAGGCTGCGTCACTGATCTGTGTGGGATAACTACGAGTAAGTTCTTTATAGCAGCTTCAAGTGAGCTCGAATACGAAATACGACGTTAGCTTGCTATTTGTTCTAGCTCAATCTGCTAAGCTTTATTTGTAGAGCTGGACCCAGTGTTAGCCGCGGTAGATTGCCAAACCACGTCTATCTCGAATAATACCTCTACCTTCGGAAGACAGCAGGAGCCCCTATAAACGTCTCTATCAGCCTCTGAGCTGCTGTATGACTGCATGCCGAGGTCCTGGCCTAGTACATGCAGTGCCAGTAATTGTGGCTTTCATTGCGAACTCAACTTCTGCTCTTGGGCGCCACGGCCTAACAAACTCAGATAGTGCGGAAGGCGATACATACCAGAGAAGAAAGCCTTGTTCACAAATGCCGCGAGTTCTAACACCTTTTCAATATTCGAAACATATCAACCTGAAGGAGAGAAAATGTTTTTTTTGATGAAGAGCGACCTCGCCCCACGTACCCCGCAGATCGCCAAATCGCCACTAATTATTGGCCCCGCCACTATATCCTTGCGCGGGGCGGGGCCGTATTCGTCTTCGGCGCTTCGAAGGGTACTTCCCGGTGATTTCACTGTTAATGGACTTTTCAAATGCAGATCGCAGAACGTTTTCAGTGCTTAAGCATGCCACCAATTTCCCCCAGAGATAAATCCCTGTTCTTAGCTTGTTGCTTGACATCCATTCAGCATGCAGATCAGGAACAAATTCCCAAAGCAGGATTCGGAGGATATCAGCAGGACAATTCGTCCCCATGTGCCGAGGACACACGTGAGAAGATGAGTTTATATACATAATTGTCTCGATTTCCTATAACGTCTTCCCAAAAGAGCATCTCTCTTCCTATCTTCAATCAAGGCCGCCTAGTCCTAGTCTGGGGACAGCATTTCGCCATGAAGTCCCTCTTTATTCTCAGTATACTTCCTGCGATTCTTGCATCACCGGCAAAACGGGTTGCTGCGCCAACTGTCTCCATTGCCTCTCCTTCTGCCACAATCATTGGTTCAAATTTAGGTGTTGTTGACACATTCAATGCTATTCCATTTGCCCAGCCGCCAGTTGGGGCGCTCCGTCTGAAGCCCCCGCAGCCATTAACTTCGGCGCTGGGAACCGTGACAGCAACTGGAAATGCGCGAGCTTGTCCTCAGTTTTATTTCAGTGATGCCACTTCTGGGTTTCCCACATCCGTCGTTGGGACTGTTCTCGATTTGCCCCTTTTTCAGACAATTACAGATGCAGGGGAGGACTGCTTGACCGTGAATGTCGTGCGGCCCACGGGAACAAACTCAACATCCAAATTACCTGTTTTGTTCTGGATATTCGGCGGTGGATTTGAGTTAGGAAGCACTCAACAGTATAATGGAGCCTCTTTGGTTCAGGACTCGATCTCGCAAGGCTTCCCAATGATTTTCGTTGCTGTAAACTATCGAATTGGTGGTTTTGGATTTATGCCAGGAAAAGAAATTCTGGCTGATGGATCTTCAAATCTGGGCTTGCTAGATCAAAGACTCGGACTTCAAGTGAGCAGCTGAATTCAAAAATTCGAGGTAGAAAGTGAGCGCTAACATTTTATGCAGTGGGTTGCTGACAATATTGCAAATTTTGGCGGAGTGAGTATCTGTCACATCACCAACGAGCCGCTATTTTATGCTCTTCCAAATTTATTGATTTCCCAAGTCAAGTACTGATCACGAGAGTACAGGATCCAGAAAAAGTCACGATCTGGGGAGAAAGTGCCGGTTCCATATCTGTCTTCGACCAGATGGCCTTGTATGACGGAGACCATACCTACAAAGGCAAACCGCTCTTCCGGGGTGCAATGATGGATTCCGGCAGCATTGTCCCAGCGGACCCTGTCGATTGCCCAAAGGGCCAGGTTGTCTATGACACAGTGGTCAAAAACGCGGGGTGTTCATCCGCAAGTGACACATTAGAATGCCTCAGAGGCCTCGATTACAGCACTTTCTTGAATGCTGCCAATTCTGTTCCAGGTCTACTAAGTTACAACTCAGTTGCTCTATCGTATCTGCCCCGTCCGGATGGGAAATATCTTACGGAATCTCCGGAAATCTTAGCCAACCAGGGGAAATACGCCAAAGTACCGTTTATACTTGGGGACCAGGAAGACGAAGGAACTATCTTTGCCCTTGCCCAAAATAACCTCACAACAACCACTGACGTAGTCAACTACCTCGCCGACGTCTTCTTCGCGGACGCCACATACGAGCAGATCCAAGATTTGGTCGCAACATATGAAAACACAACTACTGACGGCTCGCCCTTCCGAACTGGGATCTTAAATGATCTATATCCCCAATTCAAGCGCCTCGCCGCCATCCTAGGAGACCTGACTTTCACCCTTACACGCCGCGCATTCTTGAACGTGGCCAAGTCGGTCAACCCAGATGTTCCCTTCTGGTCTTACCTTTCCTCCTACGACTATGGCACCCCATTCCTTGGCTCTTTCCATGGTGTAAGTGGCCTCTTTCCCTGTGACTTCGACTCGCATCTCCTTCTTGTCTCTCGCATCTAATACTAACAAATCTGAAGGGCGATATCCTCCAAGTCTTCTACGGCATTCTCCCCAACTACGCCTCAGCGTCCATTCACAACTACTACTTCTCGTTCGTCTACAACCTTGACCCCAATAATCACACCAGCCCTGGACCAGCTTCCACTAGAACGTATCCGAATTGGCCTCAGTGGAGCGCTGGCAAGCAGTTGCTGAACTTCCAAGCTACGAGCGCGTCGTTGATAGCTGATGACTTTCGCTCGGGTACATATGAATTTTTGGTATCAAATACGGGCAGCTTCCGTATTTAGATCAAAAATTAATAAAACAAATTCATAATATTGAGGAAAGGTCCCAGAAGGTAGCACTACGATGTGCAAAGTGACTCCTAATAGATTGTCTGTGTATTTGAGGATTATTTTAGGCAACATCGCCATTCGCGGACCCAAAACTTATACCTCTTTGCTTGTTCAGTCAGACTAAGAAGATAGATCCAGGTGGCTTATACCTAAATCAAAAGCGCCTTTTCTTTTAGGTATCTCATCAAGCCATACTCAGACTCGCCAGCAGATGAAATTCATATTGTTTGAGTAGACCGCTAGAGGTCTTTACAACATTGGTAGCTAAAAGCTTCGATTCCTTGTGGCTGCTCATTTTTGCTGTAGTTGTAGTTGTAGATGTAAGGTTAGGTGGACTGTGCCACAGCAGGGTTTGAAAGGCTGCTTTGCCCCACCAAGAATTGCGGCATCGGACGAGGCGAGTAAACAAGGCTGGGCGTACGCATCAAGAATTCTTTTCTTTCCTTCTCTACAACCAAAAACTGTACAACCCAGAGTCTAGAATCACATAACTAGGCTTAATTATTTGCATCCATCAAGATGCATATTCTCGTAAGCTTCATACGGCAAAGCCCACCCTGAAAAATACATTCAAAGCTAACATTACCCCTCCTTTAGATAGTCAACGACGACGGTCCCCCCTCAACCCAATCCTCCCCCTACGTCCAGTCCCTCGTACAATCTCTCCAAGCCGCAGGCCATGTAGTATCCGTTGTTCTTCCGCATACGCAGCGATCATGGATCGGCAAAGCCCACATGATTGGCCAGACCGTCAAGCCAACCTATTATCGCCCCGGCACCCTCCACAAAGACGACGGCACAACACACTCTCGACCTTTACCTGCGGGCTCAAAAGAACAAGAGGAGTGGGTGTTAGTAGATGGCACGCCGGCAAGCTGTGTGCAGATAGGATTATACCATTATTTCCATGATCGTGGACCAGTTGATTTAGTTGTCAGTGGACCGAACTTTGGACGCAATTCGACGGCGGTTTTTAGTCTGAGTAGTGGGACCTTGGGAGGCGCTTTGGAGGCGGCTGTGTGTAAGAGGAGGGCCATTGCTCTCAGTTATGCTTTCTTTAGCAAAGAGAGACCAGGTCTCCCGGACACGGCTCGTGATCCAGAAATCATTGCTACGGCATCAAAGCTGTCTGTGCAGTTGATCGACCATTTATACAAGAATTGGGGAAGCGATGTCGATTTATACTCCATAAATGTACCACTTGTGGAAGGTGTGGATAGCAGGAAGATTATGTGGACGAATATGCTGCAGAATTACTGGAGCCATGGGAGTTGCTTCAAAGAGGTTGAGGATGAAGATGGAACGGCGGATGAAGAAGAGGAGAGAATTCGGGAACGAGAGGGAGCACCTAGCGATACCCCTGAAGAGAATGTCACGAGGCATAAGCACAAGCATTTCAAATGGGCACCAAGATTTGTGGACGTGTATAAGTCAGTGGAGGAAGCCGGTCCTGGAAATGATGGCTGGGCAGTGAAAGAGCATTACACAAGGTCAGATTTATCCTCATATGTCAACAAGAATCAAACTAAGAAAAAGCAGTGTGACTCCATTAAAAGCGAATTTCATGCATGCAGCGGCGCAAACAGACGGAGAGCTGAAGTTGTGAGTGTTAGCATAGCATTGGGAGCATTAGACCATGTTAGACCAATACAAAGATCTCTACCGCCAGATTTCCAGAATGCATTCTGACTCGTGAGTGCCAGGCCATCATCTATTCCCAACATGGAACCTCTTTCCTTAGCCAGCAAGCCGGCAAAGCACTTTTATGCTCTCATCAACTACGAAGACGAATATGTCCAGCCTCTCATCCTCTCAGCCCTTAAAGCTCGCCTCCCTGCCGGCTCCTACACTCTGATATCCTCAATATCCGAACTGCCTTCCCCAGAAACCCCCTTCCTCCAAGTAGGCGCTTATGAATCCCTCCCCTTCGAGGAAGCCATATCATATCCCACCAGCACTCTCATAAACGCATACATAATACGCAAAGCACTCATCCGAAAACATTACTTATCAACAACAGCCTACAACTGGATTGCCAAGAACCCTACTTCCATTCTCAAGACCAATGTCAAGCCAGCATGTGATTTCGAATTAGACTACGCCGAGTTCCTAGACGAAGCATTGGTAGAGGCATGGGAATTACAAGAAAGCTTCCAGAAAAACGAAGGCAAAGAACCAGAGGATCGAGAATGGTGGATTCTAAAACCAGGAATGAGTGATCGCGGCGAAGGCATCCGTCTCTTCAGCACCGAAACCGAACTCCAATCCATCTTCGAAGAATGGGAAGCCGACGCACCAGATTCCGAGTCCGAGAACGATGACTCCGAGTCCGCCGAAAAGGAAAACGAGGACGGAGACAAAGAAGAAAAGGACGACGGCGATTACATCGTCACATCCCACCTCCGTCACTTCATCGCCCAACCCTACATCCACCCCCCTCTCCTCCTCTCCACCCCACAACCCTCAAAATTCCACATAAGAACCTACGTCCTCGCCTCGGGTTCTCTCAGCATTCACGTCTACCGCCCGATGCTCGCGCTCTTCGCCTCAGCGCCATACACACCCCCCTGGACCTCACCATCCTTACTCTCCCCCCACCTAACAAACACCTGCCTCCAATCCCCCACCTCCCTCCCGCCCGTAAAAGCCTTCTGGTCCCTCCAAGGCATCACCGAGGAAATGAAAGAAGACATCTGGAAACAAATATGCTCTATAACGGGCGAAATATTCGAGGCGGCGGCGAGAGGAATGATGGTTCATTTCCAGACTATGCCGAATGCGTTTGAGGTTTTTGGGGTGGATTTCCTTGTGGATGGGGAAGGGAGGGCTTGGTTGTTGGAGGTTAATGCGTTTCCGGATTTTAGGCAGACGGGGAATGAACTTAGGGGGTTGGTAGGTGGACTTTGGGAGGAGGTTGTGGGGAGGGTGGTAGGGGGTTTCTTTGGCATTGAGGGAGAAGGGGAGAAGGAGGGAGAGGGAGATTTGGTGTGTGCTAGAAGAGTAGAGTTGGGGAGGAAGGCGTAGGATAATGAGGGTTGTTGAATAGATGATAGGAGAGAATAGATAAAATATGTGAGAACAGTTGAGACATTCTCTATCAGGCCTCACGCTAATAGGTGCTTCTTAAACCTTCAACCACAATGGCAAACTAGCAACTGATCTAGCGCCAAAACGCAAGAATCATAACAGGAATAGGATAAAAGCAGAAAAGTCACGCATCTCAGGTAGTCAAATGTGCAAAATATCTCTCATGTAATTTACGAGACGTACCAAGGAAAACCGTCATAAACACAGGCTGGAGCCAACAACCAGGCACAGGAAACTAGGAAAGCCCATCCATCCATCACATAGCATGTACCGACAGTGCATACCCTTTAAATCCCATCCCCAACCCGGTCATCTTCCATTTCAGATCCACACGTAACTCCTCGAACGCCATTTCTGCTCCAGGGGCAGTCAAAGACAAAGGGTATAAGAGCGTAAGGTCATTCCAGTAGGTATATGTGTGCTGGGATAACTGCGATGTTCTTATCTGTCGTTGAATGCGTTGGAGAATCGATCAGCGACGAGACATCTACTTCTTCTTGGTGGCGGCCTTGGCCTTGCCGCCAGCCCCATCAGTTCCCCGAATCTTCTTGGTGCCGGCAGCCTGTTGAAGATACGATGTTAGTTGGGCCACTGGAAAAGTAATTGGGGGCGAGATGAATTGAATTGCGGAGTATATGCAAAAAGATCGAGGGAATTGACGCTCGCCCGACTATCGGCGTATGATAACGCAACAGATGTAGGTATTAAAGGACTGCCCTTCACTTCAGAAGCATTACGGATCATTGAGAATCTGTTTCGGAAGGTGATTTTTGGTGCAGGGGTGCTGAACGCGTCGCAGCTCGATCACAACAAGAGAATCGTGGCGACATACCTTCTTTTCTGGGTTACCAGTAATGGCACCCTCGGCCTTCTTTACAACGCCCTTGGCCTGTCGAAGATGTTAATGATGATGCTGCAAACATGATCTTAGATATCTTACCTTGGTAGCCACAGAGGTCTTCTTCGCTGGAGCCTTCTTCTTGGTGACTCCAGTTGGCTTGCTTGCCTTGGTGGCAGTAGCCTTCTTTGGTCCTCTCTTTGCGCCCGTATTGGCGGTCGCGCGCTTCTTGGTTGTAGTGGTAGTTGTCTCGGTGACAGTTGGGAAGACTCTCGGTCGGGAGTTTCCTGTATCTGAGGTTCAGCAGTGCTCGGGCAAGCTACGCGCTGAGCTATATTGCAAGCTGACAGCGGCAACGTGGGGATATGGTAAATACGAACCGGTAGCAGATCGAGTACCCTCGCGAGCCATTGTATCCTGCAAATTATTTAGTAAAATTGTGTGTTGTGGGGGTTTGCGCTGAATCGGCGCATTTCGAGGACGCGTCTCGAGCGGGCGACGATGCGACGGGAAGCACAAAATACACTTACGGTTTGAGGTGGGAATTAATTGAAGGGAGCTAGAATTGATGGGATTATCGTCGCGCAAGGTGATGCGTTCTGGAAATGGAGTCGGAAAGGTGATTTGGGTTTTGTTGATGAGGTTGTTATGTTTGGAAGAGGGAAAGAGGTCGCAAGAGGTGGTGTTTATGCACCTCCTTCAGAAACGCTAGCCACGGGCTGGATAGCCGCACGGGTAAAACGACCCCGATTTCAAAACATTCCTATAATTATTTATGATTCAAATTGCGATGATCAGATGAGTCTTGATTTTTTATTTATTTAAAATTTCTCCATCCCAACTCGACCTGGTGCTGCTTCTTATATGTCCCTTTCTATCACGTGTTGTGCCCCCGTCTCCGAATCTCTGACTCCATAGCGCAAGCGAATGAGTGACGACGCAATCTCAGGGGTCAATGAGTCTGCAGCTTCTATATCCTCGGGTGACTTGTTAGTGAGTCAGAGAGTTTTAATGTCGAGGATAGTGAAACAGGCTCACCGGATTTCAAGTCTAGAAGTTGGAAGATGTTCATGTTGTTCAGTCAACGCCCTCAAAGAGTTGCCATCGCCAACGACGTGCGTCAGCTAGTCAATGGTGCGATCATAAGAGCTCCGTGAATATGTATTATCCCCTTACATAATTATAACTATGAGCAAATTGTGCGGAGCAACACGGCTTGATAATCCTTTGATTCCCAAATTCAGCAATCGATCGCGAGTAAAGCGCTTATGGAAACGCCGTTTACCCCTTTTCTAATTCTGGCCACACCATCTGTATGGCTTTCAAGATATTGCGACAACCCCAAAACTGAACCGAGACTATACAATATCTGCCACTTTTGGCATTCAAAAAGACATGCTGAACACCCTATGTTCTTTTGCCCGTGACGAATAGCAGAAAATCATCTTTAGGGAGGAAAGGTATTAAGAAAGGAATAGTACGGTCACGGAGTTTGAGGAGCCTAATCGCAAGACCCCGTCCTCCAAGTTCTCTAATATTAAAGCCTGCCGCAAGATCAAATTGACAGAATAGAATCTAAAAGCGAGGCCAAATTATATCAGACGAGGGGACGTAAGCTATGGACAGCAGGCAAGGCACGATGAATCAAATGAAGCTCATAATAAAAGGGTTGAGATTGAAGCCACTATGATCATGATACAGAGCCTTCATAAAATATAAGAAAGGCAGATTGGTAAATTTTGCAATCAAAATGGAACATTGGCACTTGCTTTCTTTTCTAGAACTCTTTCCATCCAACCACGCATGCTGTGTCCTCTAACCTGTAAAAATGTACAGCGGATTTCTATCCCAGATAGACCCAAAGTGACTGCAACTACAACGATCTTCAAGCCCGAGCTTCTCTTTCAGAAATGCATTCTATGCTTCCCCTCTCATCTTTCGGAAGAAATCCATCACACCCGTGAAAACGACGAGCAAGATACCTCCACCTGGACCAAGTCTAAGCACCTTTGGTATGAACCCCTTGTAAAGCGCTCCGAATCCCTCCTCTTTCATTACAGTGCCAACTGCAGGCCATGCCCAGTTATACTTGGGCACTGTCCCGGCAATCTTAGGGCTATTCTGGATACGTGACTTGACCACATCCATAGGAGTGTTGAGAATTGTGCCGACTGTGCCTCCGGTTGCACCGGAAAGTAGGTCATAGCCCATCTGCGTTGTCTTGTTGTCGGCCTTGGGCAGAAGCGCGCGTACTTGGAAAATACATCCGAAGTAACCAGCATTCCATAGAATGTGCCTCCACAAAGTGCTCTCAAGGCCATTGTAGAGTGCCAGAGGTCCTTCTTGCTTCACGATCTTTGCTACACAGTCAACCATGCCAGTGTATCTACCAGCAGAGGTACGATCCTGTAGTCGGATCTTGACCAATTCGAACGGGACGACAACAAAGGCTTCGGTCGCACCGGCAGTAGCCCCCGTTAGAACGGAGAGGGATTGGTTCATCTTCTGGACTGCAAAAAGATCGCGGTAGAATTTACCCCAGGCATCGTTGGCTGCAAACTTGGTGGCTCTTTTTGGTGCTTCCATCAAAATCGGAGCTTCGATACCGCGGTACAATCGAGAGAACCTAGTCACTCATAAGTCCCTGACCTATCCTCGAGCTTTGGGAAACATGCCCTTCATTCTTGATGATCTTTCGGAAACAGTCCAGCATGCCATTGTATGCGTCTTCTCCAGTAGCCGTCCCAGATTGCAGTTGTCTATATATCGGTCAACACCGTCCTCCCCAAGAGCAATTTCCCCATGCATTCGTCAGGCTTACACTCGGGTCTTCACGACGTCTAGCGGATACCTATTCCAAGTCAGTACTCGTACCGCAAATACTCAAGGATGTGGGGCCCTACATAACCAAGATCTAGAGTGGGCGGGTTTGTCAACAGATCTGTCTCGACCAGAATTCATATGTATAGACTTACTTCGGAGACACCAGCGACCGCGCCTATATATAGGGTGAACTTCAATGGGCAACTATGGAGCGGAGGGGAGCTTACCTGCGGCGAACTGGTAGATGAACGGTAACGGCTTGTCTGAAGACATGGCTGCGGACTAGATGCAAGACAGTCAGTATATATACGCGGCAGACGTCGATAGCTCTGGCGGAGCAATATGTGAGGAAGTTAGACGAACCTGAAGATGTCAATGGACTGCAAGTGGTGGTCGTGCTGGCGGGCAGAAGCAAGAGCTTATCTTCCGAGTCAAAGCTTCCTTCAATCCGATTGCGTAAACAGGAGCCCCAGCTTTGCTAGGTTCACCCCCTCACGTGCGCATTCGACCGTTGATCGCGTCGACGCGTATCAGGAAAGCGCGTCTCGACTTCAAGAGAGCAAAACAAAACATTCAGAGCTCTTTCTATCTTCATGTTTCCGCAACATCGAGTCTGCCGGGAACGAAACGATGCCTCTGCAGAAGTCTTTCTCGGACCAGAATCATTCCGCCAGAGCAAGAGTGAGTCCTTCGAATTTGAAACCTCAATTGGGATGTATATACTGAGATATAACACAGCAGCAGCAGCAAAACCGTCCCCAATGGAACCGAAATAAAAGCTTCGGGCAACAGCCTACGAAATCAAGTGCTCCCTCGAAACCTCTCCAAGAAAAACCGCCGCTTCCAGTTTCTACAGCGACGAAGAACAAGCTCAGTAATTTCCAATTTGGCGGGCAATCCAATGCAGAGCCAACCGACAAGAGAGTGATCAACCTGCTATCCGATGATGAGAAGGAAAACGTGGGAGCGAGCGGCAATGTTCCTCGTCAGATTGCCCAGGAGGAGAAGACCAATACACCAGAGGATCAGCCTGCCCCACCAGACCTACCGAAGACGGACGTCCCTTCAACACCGTCGAGCAGGCTGGCGCTTCCGGATTTGATTGGAATGGGAGATGTCAAACGAGCTGTTCAGGATATATCACCAGATGAGCGTATATCATGGGATTACAAGGAAGACGACGAAGACAGCTCTGCCCCATCTTTTGGTCCCATCAGGAGAGCAAAGAAGCGAGCCAGAAGCTCATCACCCGTGAATTCTTCACCTGCCCTTGCGTCGGCACAATTTTCTGGCAAGAGTGGAACTTCGAATCCCCAAGTTGATCCTGGATCAGAGCTCTGGGGGAGGTACTCGCTGAACGGATCCAATGCTCCAACCCCTCAAGGCCCGTCAGTTCCAACATTGGCACATTTGATGCACACGTCGTCGCCGCAACCCTCGAAGGAAGGAGCGACCCCGAGATCAGCAAATGGGCTCCGAAGAGCCAACAGTTGCGGTAATCAATTTCCAAAACGTCGAAGACTTAATAATCCAGAAGATGGTGACGTCTTCACTGAGTCCGCAAACATTGGACCCTCCAAACTTTCGGTCTTGATTGAAAGGGTACAAGAAGGCATGACACAATCAAATCGGTTTTTACCTTCAAGTGGGAGTTCAAGATCTTCCCACGCACGTGTGAGGAATTTACCAGATGATGATGATGACAGCTCCCCAGTACATCAAAAAGAGCGTCGAGAGGTAAAAGCCTTTGTAACGAATTCGGAACCACATAGTCCGCAGAAGATGAATAAAGATATCGATATAATTAGCCCGGCCAAACAGAGTCCAACAAAGTCAGACTCCTCGGATTATGGGGATTTTGACGAAGATGAGATCGATGCAAGTTTGTTTGAAGTAGCGAACCCGAAACCAATAGAGGCAACTTCGAATGGCACGACATCAGTACCCTCCAAACTACCTCCCGATCCTCCTCCTCAATTCATCCGGACACCAGTCCGGCCAAGCGTGAACCCGGCAAGGGCCAAGCCTTCGACATCTCCAAGCACCTTAAAATCTGTGGATGAGTTTGGGGATTTTGATGAGGACGTGTTTGGAGATGATCTCGAGCAAGTTTTGTCGCAGTTTGACAAGCAAGCCCCGGTGAGGGCACTGAATAGCGGATTGAGGACGGTGAGTCACTAAAATTCTGTCACTTGAGAAATGCTAACACTTTCCAGTCACTGAACATCATCTCACGACATGATGACTCGAATACCGGAGGGGCAGGAAACGGAGCGACAGGAGCCAATCCAAATGTGAAGATATTTGTAACAGGCTTGGCTGTCGGTTCCCAGACTCAAAATGCGGGAGTGGTTTCGAATGCTGATTCCGATGATGAGTTTGGGGATAATGGCCTAGATGATTCTGATCTCGAGGCTGCGGAAGCGGCTGCCACTCAAACTATGCAACAGAATGGAAATGGTCTGTTACCTGTACGTACGAGATATTTATAGCAATATACATCATCAGTTGCTAAGAACGTACTAGTCCACGCAAAAAGCGGCCATTCAGAGATATCAAGTTACACAAATTCAGGAAGACTCTGAGTATGAGAATGCGTATGGGAGCAAACGAAAAGAAAAGGTCAATATCAATACGCATGTCACAGACTAAGCTAACTCTCTTTAGATCCTTTATCTCCAGATCGAGAAACAAAAGACAACAATGTTCGTGCACCTTCGTGGGACCTGGTGGGATACTCCAGTGACGGTCAAAGCCTACGTTCATGTTATTGGGTCATTCAAAAACGGTCGTTGCATCATCGACGACGACAATAACTTGTTAATCCTGCATCCTGACCACCTGATCTCTTCTACAGTAGTAGCAGATTCATTTGGTTGTGTCCGTAGGGCTGTCTTACAAGACAGAGTGAAGGCGACAAACGACTCGAGTCTACCTCTTGTCTATGGCACGCTGTTGCATGAGATCTTTCAATCTGCGATGATTGCCAACAGATGGGACTCGGAGTGGTTAAATGAACTGATTGAAGACATCGCTACGAGACATGTCGAGGACCTGTACACCATCAAATTGCAGATGCCTGCAGCAATAGAGTATCTGCAGAGCAAGATGGGTGAACTCCAATCGTGGGCAGAAATGTTTGTTTCTTCTAAGCCAAAGGTCTGCAAATATTCCTGTCAGAAAGCCTCTGCTAACTCGATACAGCCTCAAGCAATCGTCAAGGCTGGAAACGGAGAGAAAGCCAATATGTGCGTTAGTAAATTACTCGACGTCGAGGAACACGTTTGGTCCCCAATGTACGGCCTCAAGGGTAACATTGATGCGACCGTGCAAGTCACTATGAAGGACGGCAACAAGAGTCGAATATTGACAGTGCCATTCGAGGTTAAAACCGGCAAAAATCAAAGCGCTGCGCATCGAGCACAGACAGCTCTTTATAACCTGCTGTTGTCCGATCGATACGACGTGGAAATTGCATATGGTATCCTTTACTATATGGAGACATCGGAGACATTTCGCATTCCGGCTATTCGTCACGAGCTTCGCCATATGATCATGCAACGTAATGAACTCGCCTGCTTTGTAAGGGAGCGCCATGCACAGCTTCCGCCGATGCTGCAACGGGAGAATACGTGCAACCGATGTTACGCTAAGACAACTTGCTTCATCTACCACAAGCTCGCGGATGACGGGAACGGCGAAACAAGCGGCATGAAGACGAAGTTTGATGATGTAGTGAAGCATCTTACGCCAAAGCACAAGGAATTCTTCCTAAAATGGGATGATCTGCTCACCAAAGAAGAGAAGGAAAGTCTTAAATTCCGAAGAGAGCTGTGGACTATGCTCAGCTCTGAACGAGAAAAGCTGGGGAGATGCTTCTCCAACGTGATCATCGAGCCTGGTTCTGCATACGAAGATGAGAACAACCCTAAGATCAACCGATTCCGTTACGTTCTCAAAAAAGAGATGGTTGCGCCTGGTTTCTCATTCATAGATTCACAAATCACTGTCGGAGAGCCTATAGTCATATCCGACGAGAAGGGCCATTTCGCACTTGCCAATGGGTATGTGACAGTCGTGGGGAAACGGCGAATTACTGTTGCCGTTGACCGCCGGCTACACAATGCCCGCATTCGCCAACCTGGGTTCAACAATCATGACAACCAAGTTTTCGCAAGTATCATGGAAGTATCGCCCGATGGTTCTCGGATTCCGGGATCCAAAGTTGAGGTCCCTGAAGAGCCAGTCAAATACAGACTCGACAAGGATGAATTCAGTAATGGAATGGCTACGGTCAGGAATAACCTTATCCAAACAATGGCAGATGGGCCATTTGGCTCTCGTCAAATTCGTGGCTTGGTGGTTGATCTCAACGCACCTAGGTTCAAGACCCAATCTACTGCATACACTTTACGGGACCGGGAGAGCATCAACATCGACCAGAGAAGAGCGATCCAAAAAGTCATGAGCGCTGAAGATTACGCCCTTGTTCTTGGAATGCCTGGCACTGGGAAGACCACCACAATTGCACACATTATTCGGGCGCTTGTCTCTCAAGGAAAGAGCGTTCTGCTGACATCCTATACACATACAGCAGTCGACAACATTCTCTTGAAGTTGAAAGATGATAGCATCCCGATTCTACGATTAGGCACGTTTGCGAAGATTCACAAAGATGTGCAAGAGTTTGCGACGCTTGCCGTGACAGCCAAGAGTACCTTTGAGGAGATCAGAAGTGCATGGCACGACACTCCAATTGTAGCTACTACCTGCCTGGGCATCAACCATCCCATCTTCAACGAACGGACTTTTGATTACTGTATCGTTGACGAAGCCTCACAAATAACCCTCCCGGTCTGTCTCGGGCCTATTCGCCTCGCTCGAACTTTCATCCTAGTCGGCGACCACAACCAACTTCCTCCTCTTGTCCAGAACGAAGAAGCCCGCACAGGAGGCTTGGATATAAGTCTCTTCAAGCACCTGTCAGATATACACCCTAGCTCCGTTGTCTACCTGGAGCATCAATACCGCATGTGTGAGGACGTGATGGCTCTCAGCAATAACCTCATTTACGACGGACGTCTCAAATGTGGAAGCCAGGAAGTGGCCAACCGCACTATCATCATCCCCAACATCAACGCTCTTAGAAACCATCATTTCTCTCCTTCCACCATTTCCCGCAGCCAAAGATCAATTTGTGCCGGCGGCGCCATCAAGGGCCAGTGCTGGCTTCGCGATCTCGTTGACCCTGATACAAAAGTCGCGTTCATTAATACCGATCCTCTACTGCCAGAATCAAGAGAAGAAGCAAAAGGAAACCGCATCGTGAACCCAACAGAAGCCAAGATTTGTGTTCAACTAGTAGAGTCCCTACTCGCCGTCGGCGTCCCAGCCTCAAATATAGGCGTGATGACACACTACCGCTCCCAACTTGCGCTCCTCAAGCACGGACTGCGCAATCACGCCGAAGTTGAAATGCATACAGCAGATCGCTTCCAAGGTCGCGATAAAGAAGTTATCATCCTATCTCTCGTCCGATCCAACGAAGCCAAATCCATCGGTGAGCTGTTGAAAGATTGGCGACGAATCAATGTGGCGTTTACAAGAGCTAAGACTAAGCTGCTAGTCATTGGTTCTCGGGATACATTGAAGGGAAATGGAGAGGGCGAGGAGATGGTTGCGCGTTTCGTTGGTCTAATGGAAGAGAAGAATTGGATTTTCGACTTGCCGAAGACAGCGCTCGAGGATCATTTGTTTGAGGAGGCGGCTACGCCGCTTACTGCCAGCAATATGAGCAAGACCGGTGGGACTCAAGTCCCGGTATACGAAGACAGGCCTGTTGAGAAGGTCATAGAGAAAACTGTGGCGGGTAAGAGAAAACCGGGTGCTGAAGCACATGGGAAGGAGAATGTGGACGTGGGCCTGAGACGGCCCAATAAGAAGATCATGGGCCAGAAACCATTCAAACCACCGCGTCGGTCGGTACTGGGGGATATTATGAATGATGCTTTGGGTTAGTGTTAGGCGTCTGCATTGTTATAGAGTTTGGTAAAGCGAAGCGTTCAGGGTATAGGTATCTTGCATATTGCTACAGTAGGAGTAGTACGAATGGATAGTGATGTTACATTGACGCCTCCAGACTTTCCCTCCTTGCCATCCTTTCCAACGAACATGAAATCGATTGTTGCTGCTTTCAAGGACGTAATGTCATGTACCATCTCTCTTTCCATTCATCAGCAGCCAGCTCCCATTCCCGGTAGTTCTGCCACAATTTATTCTTCTCCTTCATCAAGTCCTGGAGTCCTTTCATGCATTTCAGGTTCTCGCGCTCTTCATCGCTCCTGGCAATTGCACTTTCGTCGAATTCGAAGCCCAAAGATTCAAGGGTCGCTGGTCCGACACCTGTTGTCTCTCCAGAGCTCATGAAAGCTATGGGAATGCAGTCCAGTATCCAGTGTAGCCACCACGAAGATTCATCAGTCGAAAATCCACTGCCTGCTATTTCTCCAGCACTCTTGTTGAATTGCGTGCGGATAGCTTCTATATTTTCCCGGATCCAATGCAGCTTTAGGGAATGGAATGGGGGCAGCTTACCAGTCCCTATAGATTCAGCATCCTCAGCCTCAACACATTTCCTAAAAAGCTCGTCAACATACTCCGCATCCTTGGGATAGTTCAAAGTATGGAATTGCCCGTTCTTCATTTCTTTCCTCGCAACACGTGAATCGAAGTCTTTGGCCTTGGTATCGCGCTCGTTTTTCAGCTGAGCAGTTGGGATCCGGATTCTACCAGAGAAGTAGCGAGCTATGAACGCACTCTGTGCTTCTGCTATGAGAAAGACGGAGCCCATAGTCGGTAGACCGACGAATGCGACGGTGGGGTCTTCATCCTCGTCGATAAGAAGCATATGTTCGTAGAGATTCAAGACGCGCTTGTTACCCTCGGTCATCTGTACGCCGGGGAATATTCCGAAGTCGTACTTGTATCCTGTGCAGAGCAATACGATGTCGACGTTCCTTTGTCGGGCATCCTTGAAGTGGACTTCCTTGCTTTCATAGCATATCCTTGTGGCCTCTGGAAATACTATCAGATTGTTTGGCAGTACTTCCTGGTTCTCGTATTTCTCTTTGTCTGTGACTGAGATGAATAAGTTCCCTTGGCAGACCTTCAAGATCGCTCGTGCCATCTCACGGGACGCTGGACCGTCGCCCACGATTAGGACTCTCTATTATCCACATTAGAATAGTAACCTCGGGCGCAAATGCAGCTCACAATAAGCAAAAAGCGACGCTGATTGAAAATATCCCGCACCGCGGGACGCATTCGAAATCTGCAATCTTCAAGGCCGTCTTTATGTTCAGCGCGGGGAGAGACGCTGTTTTCACGTACCTTTGAAGCAAATCTATCCGCATTTCTGTACTTTTTCGAATGCAGAATCTCTATACCAGCCTCTGGAGACTTGAAAAGTGGCGGTATAAATTCTTCAGTGAAAGTACCCAGTGCAAGAACCAAAAAGTCAAAATCTTCGGATCCAAGTTCTTCGCGCCTGCATGGAGTTAGTATGCGTTTCAAATGAAAAATTGAGAAACTGAGGAACTGAGGAATTGAGCTCTTGAGACGGCTCCGAAGGTATGAACCAAAACCTCAGCTCCTAAAATATCTCCTGTCTGACGAGAGAACGAGACTGACCCTGAAATTCCATATTCGCAAGTCTTAACTCTCCACGTCATTTGGTCAGGAGCAGGAGTGGTCTGGCGAGAAACGTTCAGCACCTCGGTCTTGTATCTTATGAGTCCCCTGGTTTCTAGATTGTGAGCATAACCAAGGAGATACTTCGCTACCGAAGGATTCTTCGGAAACAGAGCTGTATCTTCATCATAAGAAATCCCAGAGTACTGTAACAAATCGATTGGGACGATGCTTCTACAGGCTGGGTACATAGGTGTGGCGAACTGGTCGTCCGAGCCGGTTAGGTTCCAGACCCCGCCGGCTTGTGAGTTCTGTTCGAAGATAACGACTTCGAAGATCTCCTGGTTGGGATTCGCTGCAGATGCCAACCGTTCTTCCAGTAGATACCTATGATCTTGAGTTGTTGTCCTTCTAGTGGTGATTTGGGGCACTTACTTCGCTGCGCATAGCCCGGAAACGCCGGCTCCGATTATGGCCACCTTCTTTGCGTTCTTGCTTGTAGTTGGGGTGGGCATGATGAATGGTGTGATTGTAGTAGACTAATGATGCTTTTGGTAATGCCATAACTTCGAAGAGTTCCATGGGTTATATATCCCGAATTTGGATCGGATGGGCATCGATGAATGGGCTCCGTGCCTTCGAGCCTCCATCCATCTTGTTTCTTGAAACAAGCGCATCGCACAATAGAGCCTTTGAGCATTGATGGAAAATAAACGGCGAGTACCGTTTCACATAACAATTTCTCTCTGTGTATTATTTTAGGATTTGAGGCAGACATGTTGTGGAACCCGTCTTTGTTCATTTTAATAGAAGCTCGGATGAGCTGAATCAAACCAATTTTGATCGAAACAATGAGAGCCCAAGGTATTGTCAGCCAATCTTTAAATAGAAAATGGAACTCGCCAGATCTCGAGATGATCTGAGCTGCCCCTGCCATTTCAAACTTTGATCTTGCGACAATGGCGAAGAGAGGGACAGCCATGTGGCTCCAAAAATGGATGAAATATTGATTTACCAGTTGTCGGAAGCCCCTTCCTTGTAATTTGATACATTTTCATCCTTCTCGAATCTTTCGTTGATGGTTCTTACCAAAATTAGAACAGTTCCCACGGGTTGTGAAAGAACTTCTCGCTTAAATCAAAAGGGGAGGGACGCCTCACAAATCGATCAAAGCTTCCAGCTAAGTGAATTCCTTCCCAATAATGAAACAATTACCAACGATCTAGAACGTGATAAACGTGGTGTGGAATTTAAAACGAGTATTTCTTGAAAATCGCCGCAGCACTCAAATCCCAATTAAAGTACCAAAAGGTCAAAAAATCTAACAAATGCAGTGCTTTGGTGCTTTGGTGTTTTGGTGCTTTGCTGTCAACGCTCGATTTGCTGTTATTTTCCATTTCAGGCACTCCACCTTGAATCGCGCCGACATTCATGAACCCAAATGAAACCCACCAAATATGAAACTTGAAATTGGACGATTTCCTCGCACCAATGACTCTTCAGTAGTAATCCATAGTGAAACCTGTTTGAGGAACTGATAGATTCGAAGAACATACCATCTTCGGGAGAAATAGTTCCTGAAGTAGGAGTTCCAGGAAATTCGCCGAGACGACAGGCACGAGTGGAAAGATGGGAAGTAAAGAAGGTGCAAGTTGAACCAGGACTGTGGACTGCGGAAATAGGTAGGAAGCACTGCTTAGTGGAGATCGAAAGAAAAATAATACAGAAAAGTGCACTTGCACTTTGGTTCGATGCCTGGGTGCAACTTCCTCATGAATGCTGAACCGCTTCGGGAGAGCTTCATCCGTGGCTCTCATGTATTTCGAGACTGATAGAATGGGGCTTCGCGGATGCCTCAGCTTCGAGCGTCGAGCGTCGAGAATCATAGAATTTTCAACAGAAAAGTGATGCCAGCTCTTGCAGAATTCCGAATCCTCCCGCAAATCCATGACCAGACTAGGATGTAAACAATATAATGAATTCAAACTCCGTACCATGCAAGAACTATAACCTCACTGCCAACTCTCCCCCAACCACCCCTTCTTCTCACTTTCGATCCTTAGTATCAGCTCTCCCAACATCCCATTCGCCCACCCAAACCAAGCCCTTGTCCAATCCCCCTCCACCCACGCATTAACACTCTCATGCACGACCCCAGTCCCACTCGTAGAATCCAGCACCATTTTAAGCTGCTCCTTGACTTCCTCTTCTACATCCTTCTCACTCTTACCGATCGAAAAAGCTGTGATAGAACGCACGATAGCAGCCATAGGCCATCCCTTGCCCGGTCCCAAATGCGGTCCCCCAATCGCAGAAAGCTGTGGTCCTTTCGAGAAATAAGGATTGCTGTCGCTGTTTACGAAATTTCGGGTGTTAGCATATATCTTTTCATAATCGCGTTTCGGGTCTCCTTTTGCGGGCTCTGGGAGTGGAAATTTCGAGTGCGTGTAATCGAATAGCGGGATCGAGAGTAATGAAGGTACGTTCGCATCGTCCATGAGATTGACACCGCCATAGCCATCGATTTCGTATGCGAAGATGTCGCCGAAGTCACGGTGGTGTACGACTGCATCGCGGTCGATACCTTTTCTGATTCCGAGGGCGAAGTCACGCATCACGGTTGTGAGGTTCTTGGCCTCGGCGCCTTCCAGTTTCTCCATGATGAAGGAGGACTCTTCGAGGTATTTGGCAAACATCATGTTTGCCGGGACGAGCAGTTGATAAATGCAAGCATCGTCTGATGGCCTGAAAGCTGATCTCACCATGCCGTTTTGTTTGGTTGGATTTCCGAGCCCGTCGTTGGTCAGAGTTTCTGATCCACGATTCGTCCAGCCCGTGAACGTCCACGCTGATTTCTCGACCTTGCCATCTTTTGCATACGTGCCCAGTCTCATGGCGCCAGCGGCATCAACGGCTGCTTTCACAGCTTGAATCCACTTGTACTTCTGGAAGAATTCCAGGTCTTTCGTACGTTCATAGTACGCAGTCGAGATTTGCAAGAAAGAAGCAAGCGAATCCAGCTCCCATTTGCAATCAAAGACCAAACTGGGATTGTACGGTGGATTAGGATGGTTCTGGCTATATGCCCCATTGCTTGAGGCCGGCACGCCAGATTCTGGTGGTGGCTGGAAGCTGTGACAGTATGGGGAGATGATGATATACCGAGCATGGCTGTTTATGAGTCCGCGCCAAAGACTGGCTAGAGAATCCGGGTCTTTTGACGGTTCCAGGAGTGAAACATAAGAGTATACCTGAGAAGCCGAGTCTCGTAGCCACATGGCATCAATGTCTCCAGTTATGACATAGGCCAGCTCTTCATCCGTGGTGACGTTTGACAAAGCTGTCTTTGTTACTGGATCAATACCTGAAGATGGCAATTAGCTCAGTTTTCATAATTGCCTTGGAATGATAATCATGAGACTTATGGGGGCTTTTGGCTTTTCGTGGCTGATAGTACACCCAAACCGCCCAAAGCATTCCAGACATAGAAAATAAGTTCTTATTTGCCTTACCTCTAGCGTAACCTCTCCATTTTATCATCGTGTCCAGTGTATTTGGGAAGCTGTTCTCAAAAAGCCGGAAAAGATCAGGGTCTTTGATCACGCCTCTCATCCTCTCGATGAGCTTCTCCAATGATGGTAGCTGAAAAGTACGACATTCCGGATCTGGCCGAGAATAGGGGAACTGCCTTTTGCCTTCGGACAGAGGCTCCTGCTTCATACGTTGTAAGGTTTGGTAATCCAGGCATTTTGCGGATGGCGTTGCCAATGGAGCCGACTCCGAGCCCGAAGAAGGATTTGGGACAGAGTTAAGAGTATCAGCAACTTCGGCTTTTGTTGAAGTGGACCCCCCCTTGCTTTCAACACCCACACCGGTGGGGTACGCGGGGATCTCTAAGGATGGCCACGTGTTGGAGCTCCAGAAGCTGTACAAAAACACAACGGAGACGAGCGCCGCAAAAGCAGTCAATCTCAAGCGTCGTGGCGCCATCTTTTGCGCGTATCAGGTTATTGACATACCGAAGAATCGTGGTTGAATTGGACACGGAAATGAGGAGGCGTTCGATCGCGGTTTTGAACAGCCTGTTGTGCTTGGCACATATCACGCCTATTTTGTGAACTGCTTGTTTTATACAAGCTTTCACTACTGCCGATCTTGAATCACCTCTTCGATCGTGCTTTTCACTATATCTCTGTTCGTAGGATCCGAATATAAAGTTCCTGAGGGCCGCAGAATCTCCTTTGCCATAGCACGCAAGGGGCTGGGCCGGAGCAAGCCATGGCCACACTCCTCAGCGCCAAGGCTTTTCAACTACGAATCTCTCTACATGTCCCATCAGAAGCTGTTCGCAACGAAGTAGATGGAAGAGAGCAAGATCAGTCGAAAGAGACGTCGCTGATGGTCAAGTACCGGGAAGACATCTGTTTTGGAAGATCTGGAGTCGGATATCCCACTATTGAACGACAGCCACCAGCGAAACCACAAAGCTTGGTAGGTATAGGTATCTAGGAAGTATCCATGTACCTCCTCTCTCTTCCCCTCTCTATATTTCACATGTAGCACATCAATCTACAATGGCTTCAAAAGCCATCCGCTTAGGGATCCTCGTCCCCTCCTCTAACACCGCCCTCGAGCCATTGACAACGTCCATCCTCGCAGCAGTCAACGCCTCTCGTCCCGACGAAACCCCAATCACTGCGCATTTCTCCCGCTTCCCCGTCACCGAAATATCCCTCTCGCAATCTGCGCTGGCGCAGTTCGAGCTTGCGCCCATTCTCGCAGCTGCCGAGCTCCTCGCACATGCTCACGTTGATATTATCGGATGGTCTGGGACTTCGGCAGGTTGGCTTGGCTTCGATAGAGACGTGGAACTATGTGCTGCTATCGAGAAGGAGACAGGAATCAAGGCTACGACGAGCGTGCTCGCATTGAACAAGGTGTTGAAGCTTTGGGGTGTGAAGAGCCTTGGACTAGTGACGCCGTATATGGATGATGTACAAGCGCAAATTGTGTCGAATTATAAGAATATCGGGGTGGAAATTACGAGCGAGAGGCATCTGAATGTTCAGCGGAATAACGAAATTGCACATATCAGTGAAGATGTCCTTGATGAAATGGTGGAGGATGTCAAGGGCAAAGGAGTACAGGCTGTTACTACGTTCTGTACCAATCTTGTCGCTGCGCAAAGGGTGGAATACTGGGAAAGAATGTTTAGTATCCCAGTCTTTGATACGGTGACTACTGTTATTTGGGACATGCTGTGCCAAATTGGTGAAAATGTTAGTGGCACTGAAGATTGGGGGATGATTTTTCAGACAGAGTTACCACCCTGAAAGCATGCGCCTTTACTTAATAAATGTCATGCTGAGATTGTTCACTCCCCGACTTATTTCGAAAAACTCAATGGTACTTCTAGTTATCATTGGAAATATGCGGATTCAACTGTCAACTATTGTCCAAAGACAGGCATCTTAATCCCATGCATCCCCTTATAGCCCGGTCTCTCACTCTCCTTCCAACCCTTGAGTACCTCCTCCCTACCCTTCATCTCATACACCGCAACCCCAAGTGGCCGACACGTATCCAGCATTCTCTTCGCCGAATCGCCTCCCCATCCATAAACCGAAAGATCACCTCCTGGACAAATCGACATAGCACACAACAAATCCGTCTCCGCGAAGAAAGTGAAGTAGTCTCCTGACTTCGCAGGACATGGCTCCATGAAATACTTCCCATCCTCATTCAACCCCGTAACCTGGAAGACATTGATAACATCATGTACATCCGCTTCCGTAAGCCCATACGGCAGTATTGCTCGGACGAGATTCGAATGACATTGGAAGTCAAAATCATCTCCACTGAGCAGCTTATTCACTATCGCTCATCAGCTTTTACTTTCTCGTTTCCCCATTCCTGACTTACCATAAGGATCACACCTCGTCCCCAATAAATCATGAACCCTTCCCCCAACACCATCAACGCCATAATCCTTTAAACTATCACCCACAATCGTAGCAAGCGGCCGCATGTACGGTAAACAACTCCAAAGTCTATCCCCAACAGAGACATGAGAAGCATGAAGTTGCTTCGTGCGAGAAGCCCAGAACCGTTCACGTGGGTTGGAGAGCGAGAAGATATTTAGATCGCCTACTTGGGGACCGTAGGGCGTGGAGAGGGTGCAAAGTTGTCCTGTTTTGCGTCAGTTCTCGTAGTATAACTCCTAACTTAAAGAAATTCCAGCTAGGAAGAGCAGGTCACTGGTCCAACATCTCCCGTCTCCAATATCTCACGTCGACGACTTCAAACCCCACTTTTCGAAAAGATAACGTACCTTTCTTAACAACCCAAGCCTTCCCACTTCGTATCGGAATCTCGAATTCCTCAATCAACTCCTTCCCTCCTTCGGCTTGAGCAATCTCTCCTATCTTGGCATATAGTTCCTTGTCGCCGTAGAGGATGGGGCTGTTGTGGGCTGTGGTGGGGTATGCGGGGCTTGGTTTTCGGGTGGCCATTTTTCGAAGTTCAAGAGGATGAAGATGGTTTGCGAGGAAATAGGTTGAGACTGACAGGTTGTATTAAATTGATGTGGTTTGTGATCCGGTATTTTGATGTGGAGAAAGTGGGGGAGCCAATGGGATTTGAGGAGGTGCAACACCGGGGATTGGGGGGCTTGACGTCTATCAGATTCACTAGAATTTCCAAAACAGAAAAAACTTTTTGTGTCGTTCCTATTCTTGGTATCTACAACATAATGCTAGTTCATTGCTTACAGGCCATCATCATTCCTCATAAGTCCATTACTTGCCACTTCTAAGAGAAAATCTTGTCCACGTATCCGTGCCATTTTGTCCTGGGCATTCTCTCGACATAGTTTCGTGTGTACTCGTCAATCTCATCAACTTCTGCAGTTCGCAATTGCACTTCTTCGGGTTTCAACCATTTGGTTTTCTTGAGTAGCTTCCAGCCAACGAAGATGACAGGGAAGACGCCGATCATTAGGTAGGAGAACAAGAAAGTGGGGACATCCCATTGACCTAGAGAAGAAGTTAGTAAATTGTCCTAGTGCCTACAAGACCTGGAATGATGAGGCTTGACATACCAGGAAGAAATACGGTATATCCACCAACGAAGGTCATGATGAAGGTACCGACGAGAGCATAGTAAGCAGAAAATGGCTGCCAAAAGCTCTTGTGAGGTAATAAGTTACGATCAAAGCCTTGTGCATCACAGGCTCGCTTCCAGCAGATGAACGTAAACGACATGACAGAGAAATTGATCAGTTGGCTAGCAGTGACCAAGCTAACAAACCAGTTCAATACGACAGCAGCATTGTTGGACACTTGGAGGAAGGACAAGAGGGCAATTGCGAGAGTGACACCAACGCAGTAGATCGGAACGCCGGATTTCGTGCACTTGGTGAGGACTTTTGGGGCCTTTCCCTCCAAAGCGAGACCGTACAATGACCGAGAAGCGCAATAAACGTAGCTGTTTCCGGCAGAGAAAGCTGATGCGAGAACCATAGAGTTGACGATATCAGGGAGAATCTTGATCTTGAGTCTATTCATCGCAACAACATATGGGGAAGCTGCTGCTCCTGGAAGGCCATTCTTGAAAGCAGCTGTCAATTCCTGGTCATCGTATGGCACGAGAATTCCTACTGCCAGACTCCCAAGAACGAAGAATGCAGTGAGACGGTAGAAAACGCTGTTGTAGGCTCTTGGCATGACTTTGCGAGGGTTTTCGGCTTCTCCTGCTGCCATGGACACGTAATCTGGTCCCGCGATAGTGAAAGATGCTTGGATGAGGCATTGAAGGAATCCCAGGAATCTACCCAGACTTCCGGTCTTGTAGAGTTCTGCGAATGCACCGGGAGTATTCCAGTACCGAAATCCAAATCTGTCGTGAAGAGGGTTGCCGCCAACCATGGTGATGAAAGTGAAAATAATCAAGCCGACGATCAAGAGAACTTTGCCCATTGCTAGCCAAAATTCTGATTCGCCATACCATTTGACCGCAAACACATTTATGATTCTGTATTGCAAGATTAGGTCCATATTTATCAGGTAACACGAGAGTGATACTTACGCATACAACACAATTACTATCGCAATTATGCCACCAGCAGGAACAACATCGCTCCAATAATGGATGATCACATTGCATGCCACAATTTCAAAGGGTACCAAGGCAGCCTCGAAGATGAAGAAATTGTAACCGGCGGCCACACCAAAAGCTTCGTCGACGTAACGGCCAGCAAAACGAATGAATGGCGAAGAAATTGGCAGATAAGTAACCATCTCACTCATACACTACACATTATTAGTATCCAAAGAATCGGATCGCGATGGGCTGAGGCGCATTGGCAGACTAACATTCGTAACGGCCAGAATAAATGTACACCTATCACCATTTGCATGAGACCTGATCAATTGGAAAGGAGTTGATTTGAAAGAAAATGGAAAGTTTTCCCCGCTCCCCGCAATCCCCTAGAGTAACACCACCCAGGATCAAAACATACCAAATCGTAAATGCCATAAACAAGCTGGCAGGTCCTCCATTGAGGAGCCCGTGTCCAATTTGTACATACAACGCGGTTCCAATTGTGCCTCCAATACCAATCAATTGAATATGTCTTGGTCGAAGTTGCCGGTGGGTGGAATCGTAGGAGGTCTTGATCTCGACGGAGTCGGGATAGTTGGGTGATCCGGGTTTGGCCTCTTCGTCCATCATCTTGTTATAAGTCGGAGGTTGCTTCTCTGCGCTTGCGACCTCGTACTCTGCTATGGCTGAGCTAGGAATGTCAACGCCGGACGACACCATTGTCGACTGTTTTTGCAACTGTTGTCAATGTGAAGAGTCTGGTGTGAGATTGTTTACCCCGCTAACTTTTCGTGAGATTGAATAGCCGATTGCGGACACAGACACTTCCGAATTGAAGGAGAGGAAGTGTGGTGAATTAATAGAAATGAGAGGCAATTGCCAAGCTGAGAAGAGCTTTGGCTGACAACAACTCACTCCGGGCAAGAAGGATCAAGAAAATCTTCATGGAGCTTGCCTTGCTTAGCTACCCTTGGTCTGGTCCCTTACCCCGGTCATTGATGACCCTGGAGCTCCCCCACCATGTGTCCACTAACGCCGAAGCTAGATAAGGGGATCTTGGCTTGGCTTGGACTCCGGGGATAAAACTTTTCTAGTTTGCTCTTGGGGCCTTCTGGAATGGGCGACTTGGGGGCATCATCCACAGTGCCAGATCGAGAATCCAAGGCCATGGGCGAGGAGTGGCAGCTGGCCATATTCCAATACGCAGACTCCACGAGGGGCCCTCATCCCCGCAGATTGCTAGCCTCGCTTGTCGAACGAGGGGTAGCTATCAAATGGAAGATAAGGGACAGGATTGCCAGACTCGTCCTCGTCCTCGTCGGTCAGCTCTCCACATATGCAGCATGCAGTGGGCATCTAACGATCCTTGCCGCAGTAGTAGTAGAGGGCACGCAGCCAAGTACTGTAGCGCTTGGCGACGGGATCGCCGAGTGGAAGACAAAGACCTCGGTTCACATCTGTGGCTGGTTGCTTTCTGGATGAGGAAGGAGGAAAGTGTTCAGAGATGTCGTCGTGTTTGGCTCAAAGTCTCAGATCTCTCAGATCTGTCGCCGCAAACGCCACCGTGCGGACCCACCACGTGACGGAGGTAAAATACTTGTCAAGAGATGAAGTTGCCTAGATGAACACTTCCGAAAGCTTGGAATACATTCAAGAAGTTTGAGTGATTTTCCAATGTCTTGACACAATGATTGTTATCTTGTACGAGGAAGGGCAAGTGCTTTTCGGGAGACGAGCACGAATGTCTTGGTGTTTGAAGACTTTGAGGCATATACGCATTTGCTCTTTTTTGAAATAAAATTCGGGGTATCTCAAGTGGAACCAGCCTACGTGGTTCCTACATACAGATCTAAAATTGCATGGTACTCCAGTTTCGCATCGTTCAAGTTCAATCGAATGCGATCCAAGGTGGGGTGCATTTGTAGCCATGGATTTCGTCAAACTCATCTTCAAAGCTTTGGCAAGCTCAGTCAATCTCGAGTATTCAGTATCTAAATTGGGAAACGCGTCCGGGAAAATTGTTCTCCCGGACCACTGGACCAAACAAGCTCCCTTTCTTCCAAATCTCATCACTGAACTTCAGATGACAAAGAGTCATTTGGGTGTCTGCTAGAGTTGTAAAAATCCAGTCATTGCCAATAAGCCTTTCACATAGCAGGATACTGATATCCATCCGTTCTGAACAACTGGCGCAGAAGAGAGGATGCAATTGTCGTTCAAATTTCCAGAAGCGCCTGATCTCATCCTGCCAAGTAGTCCCTGAAGCCGCCAGGCTCGCCAGCCTTTTTCTAAATAATCCGCGGGTGGCAAAACATTATTGACAGCAGCAACAGTCACAGCATTCTGGTTCTGTTTCTTCAAGTTCCTGAGGCTGTCGTCTGCCGTGATCGTGACCTCGCCTTTGTCTCGGTTCATCCATGCCCCCATACGAAGGGCTCTGCGCTTTGATCATCGCCCGATATGTCCTATACCTCCCATGTTGCCTTGGTCTCAAAAGCTCGGTCGTAGATTTGGCATGTAGCCTGCCAGTAGCATTTGTCGGCACTACTGCAAACCCTCAGAGTCAGTACGGCTTCGTCAGGAGAGGGCTATTCAGACGATTCGCGAGTTTCACAGTCCGTCTAGAATGTCTCGGGAATTCCTAAACATCCAAAAAGGGACTCGTGATATGGTGATATAAGACGTACGTACGTATGATCTGGGGCTTGTGCCTATCATCACTTTCTGCCCCCGTCACTCTGAACAGCGCTTCGAATTCTCCTATTTTCACGCAATCATTTTCCCTAAGTAGCCGACCTTTACAGGAAATCGCTGTTTCTAAAACGGTTCTAGAAGCTGGTATTTCATTTCTGCACGTCGTTGGGGCACCGGGATTGTTTGTGGACGAGTATTTGAGACACGTCTCTCCAACCACAGCGTACGTTGCGACAAGTGTCGAATCCCTTAGACATTTCCCCCATGTGTTCGTCTGAATCTGCAACTCGATTTGTTTTTCCGGATTTGGTCTGTTATAGTAAGCAGCCACGAAGTGGGGGTCTCTTTCGCCGGTATGGTTGAGGTCCCAGAGTAGCTTGCAGACGAGATCTGCTATATTTTCGCGGATTTCTGGGATTTCCTGGTTGTTCCAGACAGTGCGCATCGTCGCAAAATTGCTGTCCTCGAGAGCGTGTGCGAATAGTTGACCCCAGTTTGTGGTTGCCCAGTCTGGTTTATAGACGTTGAGACGATTCTTGACTCGACGGATGAGGAAGAGATCTTTCAGTTTTACTCGCCTGGCGTTTCCTGAGCAATGGCTGATCTCGACGCCCAGGAGTTGATTCAGGTATTCTATATTTGCGTCTCTCGGGTCATACTTGAATTTCGCCCATATGTTTTCTTTCAATGTTGTGCCGGGGTATTTTTTCCTGGTCACGTTTGTGTTCACTGTGAGATATTGTCCTCCAGCGATGCCAACTGTCCAGGTTTCTGGTCTCCATTCAGGTCGCGCGGTGCCGAGATCAGCTAGGCCACTTCCATAATCGCGGTCGTAGCGACTGAATTTGTATTTGCATTGGTGGTTTTGCCATAGATTCGCGCCAATCAGCAAGATATCGTTCTTTCTCAAGTACTTCCGATTTTGTGGGGTCTCCTCGTCTCCGGTTGGGAGGAATTGGTCCCAATGACACACGACTGCGTCTTTTATGCCGTAAACTGGGCCATTCCCAATTTCGTAAAGTGGGTAGATTCTACCCCTCGAAAGATTATACTGTTGGAAACGGTCACTGGGAAATTTATTCCCCACCGAAAAACTCCATACTGGACCCCAAACGTCGGCAAAGGTATCGATATGTGTCAATATGGACAGCCTTGGGGGCTTATCGACTGGCTGTGAAGGAAGTTGATCATTTTCGAAGCCAAACACCCACACTTTATTGTCATCTAAGAACTCTCTGAGGCAACTCAAGGGCCGAAGACTGCAGGTAAGAACAGGTAGGCGTAAGTCGAAGCTGACAATCCTCAGCCCTTCGGATTCAGAGTCCAAATGACGTTTCGGGAATCGAGATCCATGAGAGCCGATGTAAGATACTAAGGCTAAATCACAAAGTACAACTGCCATCCGGAAAGTTTCAATGATGAAAGTGCGGCTCTGTCCTTGGATTTTTAATCGGAGGGGCAAGCCGATACTGTCGAAGAAATGTTTGCAACAAAAGGCAATACGTTTGACAAGGACATTAGTAATATCTTCGATCATCGCGGTTCTGGCGATGATGCCAATGGCGCTCTCGACATTTATTCTCCAATCATCTAGTCTGCGTTGGGATATTTGAACTAGCCTCGCTATGTCATTTCTGTCGTCGGGGTGCTGAACTAGCAGGCTGTAGAAATTAGTGCAGAAGCACCTCTCCCTCAGGTGGTCGAAGCTGGTCAGTATGTTGCAGAGAATTGTGTAACTCTTTCGAAGACTAGTCGCGTCTCTTTGCCCAAGTTCGGCTTCTTTGGAAGAAATTGGATTCGAAAACTGCGGTCCTAATTCCGAATTTGAAATTCGCGTCTCTAAAACAAAATTGTCCTGGACGCTTTTCCACGTCTCATCCGAAAATTTATAATCTTTTCCCTTGAAGTATCCTTCGTCCTGAGGATCGTAGTTGCCTTTGCAGCGGAAGTATTCGGACTCCTGTATAACAGAATTTTCTAGGTAGTTGAGATGGTCATAGTGGGCGAGAGGGTCAACGATATGGGTATCAGCGTCGAAGCGGCCTAGCCTTGCTTTGTGGTGCCAGAATTGGATGCGTTCAATTGCTGTGCTCTCACTCATCGAGAATGAATCGCTCAGGGTATCATCTGGAAGCTTGGACTCTGCTCCAGGAACCTCTGAGAGGACCAGGCCTGCTGAGTCTACCACATCTTGTTGTGGCTTACTCTCCCCATCAGCTTGACTGATGAATAGATCAACAAAGTCATTCGGCTTTATGTTGTAGTCCGAAAGCGTGATCGCATCTTTCAACAAATCGTGGCCGTGGTAACCAAGCCTTTGGTGTTTGACGCTGATGCCCCGTAGCCGCTCTATGCTAAGTTTCAAGTCCCATAGTGTATCCTTCATGTTACATTTGACAGGATATTTTGCAGTGTTTTCTATCCACCCATTCAGCCTCTATCGCAAAAAGTGTAACTTCCTAAGGAAAACCACCATGGCTGACGTAAGAGAATAACATCTGAGCGGCCTATGATGTATCGTTTAACGTACCTTCGTCAATGATTGAGACTACAAAGGAAGAGGACTTGTTTGATTCGAACGGCCCTTCACTACCCCTTTTCTTACCCTTGTGTTGGGCCGACTTCTCCAAGTTGGATTCAGAGGCTTCCGGTTTCGGCCCCGAAGCAGATCCTGGAATACCCTTCTTCAAATCCCCCTGGTGTTCCATACTAGGGCGTATTCAGAACCTTGCGCCTGAGCAGGGGCTATGTTGGGTGAAAGGAAACAGCAGGCGGAGAGCCGACTGAGTCTTGCGTTAGCAACTTCGTGCGCGCTGCTACTGTAACTGACAGAATCGAGGGAGTTCCGACAGTCTAAAACGTACATCAAGCGATTAAGATAAGAGCTAGAGCACGGGGGCGAAGGGTACTTTCATGGCGCGATTTTTTGCAGCATATGAGGTGGGATAGACAAGGTGGAAGATACGCAGGAATCTTTTGCTGGCAATTGCCACATTCCAACGGATCGAGAAGGTGGCTGCTTCCCAAAGAAACCCAGCCAATGTGGGGCGGGTAGCACAGTGAGGCTTTTCAGCTGCCTAAAAGCAATTTCTGCGAGGCTGGAGACATTCCCAGCCAACCTCGAAGTTTGGGGGAAACATGGATATTTGCGGGAGCGTGCAAGCACCAGCATCCAATTTTGGGGTCTCGTATTGGAAGTGGTAGCGCAAGCAAATCGCGGAGGAGACTTCCCCCGTTGGCACCGAAAGACGTCCGCCGTGGTGGAAAGGTCGTGAATACGATACCCATCACGATTCAGACCTCACTTGGACAGTACTTCCTGGTTTCAAACCCCAGGTACTAACGAGCTCATTATCATTATTCCCAATCCAAATTAGATCCCAAAAACTCAAAACCCCCCAGGTTCGCGTTGCGGTAGCTCTTGAAACCATATGCCCACAGAAAATATCAAAATCCACTCAAAATACTATCGCCTGAGGTCGCAACGCTAAGAATACAGAATCTGACAGACGCTGAAGGGTATATGAATATTCAAAGGATCTCACCTTTCCCCGCTAAGCTAAGAATTCAAAACTGTCAAGCGCTAAAGATATCATCAAGAGTTGAGATAGGAAAGCTGTCATAAATCGTGAAAGCTGGAGCCATGATACCTGGAATCATGGCACTTGAGTAAAGACTTTGGAATCTATTCATCGAATTAAGGTTGGGTGAACTTATGGTCGAATTAGGGAGGAAGGCTCGTTGCCTTCGTCGTCGCCGAATGTGGTCCCTTAATCTGCGATGAAGAAGGCGATACTTGACTTTTGCCCATTTTCAAGTTAAGCATTAATCGCTCGTTCGTTTTGGTAGCACCAATGACTCTACTCGACTTGGGGCTACCCTTACGTGCCTTACCCATGCTTGGGCTCGAGGCTGGAGGAGTCGCAGAGCTCTGAGAGTAGGATGAACGCTTGATGAAATTGTCTAACGTATTCGGAGTTTTCCCTTCAGGCTTTTGTCGTTTGGACGCTTTTGAACCGCCAATGTCGTTGCCAGCTTTTCTCTTCCTAGACAAATCAATATTGTGAGAGGTCGTAGCCAGTGGAGTACGAGGCGTTGGCGTGACGAAGGCCTTCATCCCAGTCGGCAGCGCTGCTGGTTTCACAATCCATTCTAGCGTACGGAGAGTCTCCATCTTTGGCGCTACGTAGAACTTCCCATCTTGCTTTGGGACCCTCGTCCAAGCAGCAATATCAAGGCTCGTCGCTTGTCGGACCGAAAATTTCGCCTCTACAAGCGCAGGCAATTGCTTTTTCCCGCTTTTGATTAGGGGAATCTGTATCTGAAATCGTTTGGCGTTACGTTCCCAATTCACATCCATAGCTTCCTCTTGACGTAGAGAGAGTATGTTTTCTGCGACAAGATCTCTCGCAACAATCAAAGGAAGGATATGCTTCACATAACCTTCTGCATCGAATCCGAATTTGGCAATTAAGAAGTCTTGGAGAGCATCTTCGTCCAAAGGGTCAGACCAAGTCCTCGGAAAGCTCTTCTCAAGACTCTGCCAGTTGGAAACGAGAGGCGATCTGTAGTCCTTCAAATTCTCATAGCTAGGGAAATCCGACGGCACCACGATTTTGACATTGGATGCATCTAGATACGCGACCAAGTCGTTTCGCCAATCTGTAATACTGGATTCATTGGACTTGCAGAGTGAAATGGCCAGCCCTTCTCTGGCAGCCTTCAGGAAACCTTTTTGACCCATGTTCATGAGACCAGTCATGTTGTAGTCTCCTCCAGCGAGTATGGCATGTAAAACAAAGCCCTCCTGATTGAGACTGGGTTCGCTGCTTTGGATCGTCCTAGTTTCGAAGACTTTGAACTCGGTTTTGCTTTTATTTTTGCTTTTATTCGAGCTGTAGTGGAACTTGATGAGAACATCACATCCAAACATGAATGCATCGCCATCTTCGGTCCAAACGGCGTCGACTAGACCACGCTTCTGCATTAGAGCACACTCTGCTTCGGCCTCTCCAGGGGCATCCCAGCAAGGGATGCGAAGGTGTTGAAGCAGATCCCTGAACAGATGTGTACGGGAGTCCTCGGTAGCAAAGGGTTCTCGGCCCCTTTTCACCGGTCTCCCTGGCCCATCGAAAACAAATATCAGCTGGATGCCATATTGGAGTATCGATGAAAGGTAGTATAAGATGTTCAATTCGACCGGATTAGCGTTAGGGCTCTCTGATATCACCGCATTTGTTAGCATCGCGGGGAAAGAAAAAAATGGACAAGGGTCGGGGGCAATATACTTTTTTTTATGTTAGCGACTTTCTCTGAAGTCAGATTTTTGTACCTCCAATAAGGTTCATCAACAGCAATACGCAAAGTTCGCCGCGTTTTCTTGTGATGGTTCGCAGCGAATTCGGCAATATTCTTGACCTCTCCGTACTGCTCCAGGATATCCCAGAGTCTGCAGACAATAATTAGCCTTTTCACTAAAGAGAGGGTTGATTACCAACGATCCAATGCCCATCGTGCTCGCGCTCTAGTGATGTGGCAAATGTGGAGTCCTTCGTAGGCTAAATTGAGACGATGTGGATTGTTGACCCATTTCCCGGGAGTAGAAACGCGACGCGTCGAGAGAAATTGGGCTGTCAGCGCGCTCTGACTCCAACTCACGTGCAGGAAATTTCTACTGCGCCACAGCATTCGCCACATGGCGGGGATAAATAGCTGCTTCTTGCCTGTGCCTTAGTTTCTTCTGCGGTCCATTCCTTAAGTCGAACAAGATAACTCTCCGATCTCATACGTCTATCACAATGCCAAGCGCAACTGGTTCCAGCGAGAAGCCATCCAACTCGAACATCGAGCCAAGTCCAGCTACGGATTACTCCACTTCAACATCCGGTGCTGCCCAAACAACAAACACAACTTCTCACACGAAGACGGAGGCCGAGGAGGCGGCAGACAGGTTATACGAGGAAAGGATCGAGGAGGAGTACGATAAGAGAGAAGGTGGCGCATAATGCACGTCTAGCAGAAAGAACGCTTGTATGATAGAAGGTGAAGGAGGGTATGGAGTTGCTGGCGTTGGACAGACAACAGGGAGATTCATAGTGGTATGCTTGATATCTCCCCGTCTCCACGTTTGATACCAAAACATGAATTCTACTTTCAATAAAACAAGTTCAGTGATGGGCCTAATGGCATCTAACAAGTGCAAAGTGCAAAATGCAAACTGCAAAATCCTTAACTGAAGGCTTTCGCTATCGGCCGCAGAACAACCGTTCTCGCATATCGGTAATTTGTTTTACAACATTTTGGTGCCTCTTCTTCAAAAGTTTGTTGCAAGTCGAACCGTCTAGATTTCTAACATGGCATATTTTGACCAGCCAGTGTGGCCAGGAAACCTGTCGTCATCAACGATACGTGCACTTCCTTTCACGGATGGGCTTCAAGCCCGGGACGAAACGAGACACTCACTTGGAGAATATCCCAGTGACTCGGATGTTAACTGAAGGCACAGTTCACATCAAATTTCCTGAAATGGCAAACCCGCCATTCACTCTTGTGTTCGGCGAGTCTTCGTAAAACGATCGCAAAACGAGGCATGCCGGCACCCTTCGATTCTCCAAGATCGCCTTCGACAAACTCACTCCGCGGTATCAATTCGACGGGAACCCCAGCCATACGGCAGCCATTTTGAGGGCAGTCTTGACCATTACCACCAATTCCGCGCCCGTATTTGCTGTGCTGCGACGCTGGTCTCAAACACTTTCACTTGGCCAAATAGAACAATTTTGTAGCTTGTGTCTCCGAAGTCGATTTGAACGAGGCTGCAATTCGGCACACTGGCAAGGTCCCATAACCAGTGGAAGGAAGATGGCCCAGATCAAGATGGGTAGAGAAAGGCGGGAAGCCTGGCCGATTATGGCGAAACCGTTACAATTTCCCGCCCGGATCGGGTTCCCTGGGCGGGAAGAGTACGGAGAATCGAGGTAGTTCATGATTGGGGGCTTTTCTAGGAGACGAGCAGATGAATCAGCAAAGGCCCGGCCGAATCTCTGGGGTAGAGTGGTTCTCTGCCAATTCACAATAAATTTCTATGACCCTGCTGCCCCAACATCCTCTCCTCATTGATCTTGGAGTTACTCAAACAGATTGAGACATCTCCGAATTGGCGTTCTTTTCTTGATACCTAGAAATACCAGGGTAACGTGTCTGGGATGTATCGAATAATAGGAAGTTTGTGGGGCAGTTGCTACCTTCCTTTGAAAAGGTTGAAGTTGTACTAAGCTTCGCGTGAATGTTGGATGTTATTTGGAATGCTTTTCAAGTGAGACAAGTCAAAGCTTTATCTCATAGGAGTTTCTTAGAAGGCAGGAAAATCAAGGGATGCAGTTTTCAAGTATTTCGTTCACGCCAAATCAAAGCTTGAAAAGGGCCAGTCCTTCGAACACAACTTTCTCTAATAGAAATATTAGTCACGTGAGATTATATGGACTCAAACGCAACCAGTTTTGCGATGTAATGGAGTGAGGTGTATATAAATTTAGACATTTAGCGTGCTTACGAATATCTTCAAGGCCACAGTGATCTCGATTCATGTTTTCTGGAGGTACTGCTATCACGTGAGGAATATAGGACCTAGTGCTGTGGCTTCCAGAATGTCCAGGAGCCTCGCTCAACTTCCGGAGGTGAGGTAATCTGGTGGGTTCACCTGGAAGAACGATAGTAATAATGGAATTGTAACAGTCCCCGATGTTTGTGAGTTTCTATTCCGATACTCGCTGGGGTTCTGACAGAATCACAAGCAAAAGTTTAGCAAAAGATATGCACAGGAAGATTTAAGAAATAAAACATGAATCAAGATGACCGCAGGGGGGAGTTGACTTGTGTCTTTGCTATAATGAATGCTGTGGTATCCTCCCTAAATCCATGTAACGACTGTGCGCCTGGCATTACCCTCCCGAGCCGTGAGACCATCTACACCCATATCTGTACCCGTCTCAATCACTCAGAACGCCAGAACCATTGTAAAATAAACCCATAATAATCAAGCATCAACGCCCGAGCTCTTCCCGCTATCCTCAGGCTTGGAAGACCCACTCATAACAGTATCAACAGGCGCCTCCGCCGTCTGCGCTCCCCAGCTCCATGGCAGCCAGCTTCCACCACTAGTCTGTCTTCTCTTATTACTCTCAACCTCCTCCGTTCCACTCTCCGCGTCAATCTTCTCGAAATCAGCCTCGCTCTTGCGACTACTGAGTCCACTCATAGCGCTCTTCGGTCTCTCTGCCGATCCCTCCTCGCTTTCCCCGCTTCCGTCAAAGAACATGCTTGGTACATGTCTTGGGGTAGAAGGCTTCACATTCTGACTCTGGAGGTTATTTGCCTCTTTGTCGAGAGCTGAGAGGAGAATAGCGAGACGTTCGCGTTGGGCGGCAATGAACGACAGTCGGTCTTCGCCGTGAACGGTTGGTGGAATCAATGTGCCAGAATTCGAGAGATCGCGGGTCTGATTCGGAGAGCTGACTGCTGGGTCGCGGGAGGTGGCTGCAGTGACAGCCGATGCAAGGAGAGTATAGAAATCGGTAGCCGTGCTTGTTGCAGTGGAGGGAAAAGCTGGTCGGGCAGAAGGAAGGTTGAATCTTGCCATCAAGCTTTGAGTATAAGTGTATGTAGATGGCGTGGTGGGTGGTGTAGGCTCTTTTGGTGGAATGCCGAGCAGATGTTGTTTAATGAGCTCGATGGCATGCTTGAGGTAGGTTACGCCGGCAGCTTTGGCACGGTCGTGGGCGGAGGATATGAAGTCATCGATGGCGAGTTCGTTCTCGTGGAGGAAGGGGTGGACATGCTTTTGATATAATACTTTGGCGCCCTGCGTTTGCGGGAGGATGAGGTAGAGGAGGAAGCCCAGGCGGATCCAGGAGTAGAAAGGAATCCTGCACCAAGAGTTCATTAGCAAAACGCTTGTATGCCGGATCTAACAGAGTATACGTACCAGTACAAAATGAACCCCGTCCAAGATTCAAAGAGTAACGCGCAGGCCAATACAACCCAGTACATGAGCCATGGTGTCAGGAGGGCTGGGTCTGAGGTCTTGAGGGCTTTGTAGGAGGCGAACACAGGGAAGACGAACGTAGGGATCGAACTGAACCTTTGTTAGCATATTCCGATACAATTTCCAAAAGCTTGGAGTTTCCCGGCATTGTTTGATGGTATCCCCAGATACCCACTATGCATGGTGGGGTATGCTTACGATAAGAGAGTCGCAAATGTATCGAACATGATCGCTTTGACGACCAGCTTTCTTTGGTTGTACGGGTTTTTGTAGGAAATTCAGTAGGACGGCACAATTTGTCGTCCTAGTACTTGGTGTGCAGAGAGTGTAATGTAGGACAACAGGAGCGGTAAGCAGCGAGTCATTCACTGAAGAAGGATGATGTTGTATCGGGGTTTACAGTAGCGGTGTTTCTTATCGAACACAGCTTTATCGCTTACAGTATGTAGGGGTCTCGTGGTCTCTTAAAGCTGCAAACGGGCGCTTCTTGTATTCATCGATTTATTGTCTGCCTGGCCTAACTTCCTCTAAAAATCTGTCTTCTTTATAGAGGACGCGTAATGATATCTGAAATGGAATCCAATGCCTGGAGATTGTAAAATGAACACCTTTCGACCTCAAAATCGGAGTCTTCCTCCTTGTCTTACGGAGTCACCTGCTACCTGCACCCCTAGTGCTTGGGGTCCGAAGTGCTAAGCCGAGGCCCTTAACCTAAAACCTTGTGGCTGACAGGCACAGTGACAGTGTTTCCACAGCGGGGGAAGCAGTGGCTGAAAAGCCTGGACGTGGACGTGCATCCATCATCCAACCACTCACCAAATAAATCAGCATACAATTTTATTGGCATCAGCCCACAAAGTGTGCTGTCATGGACGCGGGCGAGCCGATACAGGAGTGCGGTTCAAGACTGCCACAAAAAGGCGCGGCTTCGCTCTTTTCATGAAAATCTTGAATACCAAAACCCCAAAGCATACCTAGGTAAGGTTTAAAATCCCAACATCAGCAGCCTGCCTGCCAAGTTTAGCAAACGACCACCATCATGTGCATCGTCCTCATTACCACCGCACACCCCGATTACTCTCTGATCATCCTCGACAACCGCGATGAATTTATCCTCCGTCCCACCAGCAGACCGCACTGGTGGTCCTCCCACCACCAGGAAATTCTGTCCGCGAGAGACCTCCAACGAGAAGAGCAAGGGACGTGGCTCGGCATCACGAAGAACGGGAACTTCGCGGTCCTGACGAACTATCGAGAGAGCGATACGCATGATTCTGCACATCCGATACAAGGGACAAGAAGTCGGGGTGGAATGGTCTCCGCGTGGCTAACAAGCCCAGACGACGAGAGCACTGAGCATTTCGTGCATCGATTACTGGAGGGTGAGGGAGTAAAAGGTGTAGGGGGATTCTCCCTAGTCTGCGGGAAGTTGAGGAAACGAAAGCAAGAAATAGATCCTCTTGCCATCATATCGAATCGAAGCGGAAGTCCTGATGACGTTCCATGGATCGCTGAGAAAAGAGGGGAGGTTTACGGGCTGAGCAATACGTGCTATGACGATCCGGTGACCTGGCCAAAGGTGAAAATGGGGAAGGAGAAAGTTATGGCTGTAGTGGAAGAAGTTGTCCAAGCTGGTCTAGGTGAGGAGGAGTTGGTAGAAAAATTATTTGCGGTCCTAGATACGGATACGCTCCCTCCGCAGGGCGACCAAGATTTCGAGGAGTTCACTTACCAGCTCAGGAAATCAATATTTATTCCTTCGATAGGCAACCGTCAAACCCCAAAGCAGATTTCCCAAGCCGACAAAATTGCTGCTGCTAACCCAAATGGCGTTGTAAATGGAGACAATGTGGACCCGGAGGCCGCGCTCGAGGAAGAAGAGACTCCAGATGCAATTACGGATGGTATGACTGGTATTTACGGTACACAAAGGCAAACCATCTTGCTTGTAGATTGGGAAGGCAATGTGACATACCGAGAGAGGGCGCTGTGGGATGATAAGGGGCAGCCCATAGAGAGGGGCAAGGCAGATATGAAATTCGAGTTCAAAGTTCAGGGGTGGAACGGAGAAAGTAAGGGGAACGAATTTCATCCATATGCGGTATTGTAAAGTGCTGATCTTACCGCAGAGACAAAATAGGTCCAAAGTGATCTTGATTGTATTTAGCCAAGCTGGCATCAACACATACCAAAATCATCTACCCCACGCGTTCATCCTGTAATATGTATCACGCCTTAATATTTGCTTTAGATCTCCCATTCAATGTTTGTTGTTTTATGCTGCCGCGTTGTTTGCCGTATATCTGACATAATGTAAATGTCCGAAGTCATTGAGTGTAGCTCATAATGATGCCCACTGCACCCTTTCCCAAGACCGATCTATTTCCAGCATGACATCTTCCACCTCCCAAGCACATGGTCCTTATTACTCAACCTGCTTATAAAATATTTCCTAGAATCATGTCCGTGATCCCTCAATGCATCGCTTCTCGTACATTTCAACCCCACCATTCTATGTGAATTGCCGACAAACCTTCGGCAAAAGCGAACCTCCTTCACAACACCATTATGGAATGAATTAGGCAAAAGCCTTACAACAATAAGCATTGAGTTGCCGCAGCGGTAGAGAAAGACACCTCGGATTAACTCTGAGCTTGTAATGTAATCGCCTCAAGCAGGCGTTGGATTCAAAATCAAAATCCATAAAAAACCAACCTCAAAAACGAGGCGAGTTTCTTGGGTAATGCCCCCTTACGAGGTGTGGGTTTCAAATTTTTGCTATTTTCGGGGGTTTAATTGGCTTCTGCTCATATCTTTTATTCCAGTCCAGGAATTACGCTGCGAGGAGGTCCTTTTGCTTTAGTTATTTTAAGCTGGTTCGGTTTTGAGTTGTTTGATATACCCTTCTGAAAAGCAAACATTTTGGATCGCCGTAGAATTATTGGCGAAATCTAAGCGGAAATAGACAGTTTGGTATTCACTCATGACACCTACAAGGTGCAAGACTTCGATGAAAGCATACGACCCAGAATTATTCACTTGACGACAGTGCCACGGCCACGGAATTGGAGCATGAATGTATACGTTCATCGACTGAATGTTTGATACCTCACTTATGTTCTGTCATCGAAACTCTACATACTAACAGGTGCCCAAATTTTTGAAGAACAGCAAATTGATATATCTCTATAATGTACAGAACTTTTTGGTATTCCCACTAGCAATACTGTTTGAGTGAGAGACACACACAGAGAGAGAGAGGCAGGAATGGGGATTTTCGCAGCCCGGACGCGCTACCTCGAAAGCATCGCCGAGGAGTCAATGAACAACAACTCTACCGACCACGCTCCTTGCTCTCACGATCGAACATATACACCCATCATGGATCTCTCGGGAGAGATAGGTCAGCAGCTTCAACCTCCGAAACAACGCGAGTCTCGGAGACGCTCACAAATTCCAAGTCCCATCAAAGCAAGAGGAGCCTCGAATCCACCTCCACACATCCACGCGCGCAATTCTTCGCTTTCCGTGCTCAAGTTGAGACAGAATTTCCAACAGCCCGAGCAAGTGGTCAAGACCAACAGAACTATTTCGCCCACGTTGGTTCCAGTTACGAAGCTAAAACCAAAACCATTGAGTTCCTCGTCCGTCAACAGCTATGTCCCCCAGACGCGCCTTCCTGCCCAGAGACGGGTGGCTACCACGCCTACCACGAGCCTCACCCCGATCTCAGAAATGCGCCACCATCTACCAAAGAGCACTCCAAAGTACCTGTACGGAGACGGCTTCACAACTCCGTTGGATTCTCGGCGTACATTCACACCTCCAAAGACGATGTCGCCGTCTGTGAGCACAACTCCAACACCAACTCCAAAGTCGGGTACTCGGGGTCGCAGAAGCTACACAACGTCAGATACTCTCAAGATATTGGAATCTAAGGATGAAGGTACTCCGGAGGATAGTTTCAGAGCGCGGGCTCGTAGGAGTCTCGCCACTTTAGAGTCTATCAAAGCATTGAAGGCCGCAAAGGAAGACACGCCTGGAAATGACACTCCAAAGGGATCAGCGCGCTCGAAGAATGCGTCTCCAGCGGATGCTCTGTCTGGTCGTGGATCCCTTCGATTTTCGTCGGCTCCTGAAATACCCTCCGAGAAGAAAGAGGTTAGTATTTGGGACAGCTTTCTTGGGAATTTCCATCTAACAGCATTCAGAATATCCCGCCGAAGAGACTTCTGGGCCCCATCTCCCCGACCCGAGCCCATCAAGCCCCCATTGTACCGAAGTCCCGAACGTTTGGTATGCTCTCAAGTCTATCCTCGTCATTCTCGCGTTCTAGCATGAACTTGCACAACAGACAATCATCATTGGGCACCTCGCAGTCATCTCTCAACCTTATGAAAGCCAAATCTACAGAGCCTTTCCCTACTTCTTCTCCAACGACTGCAGTCTCCGAAACTTCCTCAGATCCTTTCCACACGTCGAACTTCTCCAATCTCTCCAAGATGTCTCGCTCCAAGAATCAGACTCCCGCAACGCCATCCGATCCTCGCCAGATGCACGAAGCACGACCTGCAGCCTTTTGGTGCGGCCGTTTTATGTCAATCAGAGACAGATATATGAACGAGATGATGGAGGTAGCGATGCACGACTCGGAGAAGTATAAAAGTCTTGTTGGTCCTCTCGGTCAAGACGAGTCAGAAGAGCATGATTTCCAGGAGAAGAAAAAGAATTACCACAAGCTACTCGACGAGCACAAAGATCTTCAAAATTCTGGTCTTAGTTCTGGTACCGTGTTACAAGTCAAGGAAGACAGGATTGCTATCAAGGTGTTCAAGGAGATTCAAGATTATTGTGTCACAGAGGAGGCGAGGAAGAGCTTTTGGTGGTGGCAACTACGCTATGCTCGAGAGCAGAAGAATGAAGCTTATTTGCCGAAAGGGGGCGCGATGAAAGACAACTGGGTATCACAGAAGGCGGAGCAATTCCTTAAGATTCACAGGGATGACCTTGGCAGGAAGACGAGCTTCGGAAGCCGCTTTTCTAAAACCAGGGCTGACATCAGAAGCAGGAATGATTTGTTTAAGGGTTGAGGTAGCTGCGTGCCGTAGCACCGAACTCGAGGCCTCGGCCAGCGATCTCTACCCTTTTTTTATTGTACAACAAGCATCGAGATGGAGTGATTAATGATTGGCGAGGGGCGTTCGCAAGACGAAATATTTGCATGTCACGATTAGCATGATGGCTTTATGAGTGGGCGGAGTTCTCTGAGATACCCATTTGCAAGCACAACAGAAGAGACATTAGTAAATGTAGTAATGAACTGAATTGAAAACATCAAACCCCATTATTAGTATTCCAAGTGATTTTGGTCAAAAAAAACCGCCATTCTAAAGACATCCAAGAATGTTTAGAATCATCACTGGATTGGGACAGCAACATGTAATCTCGTGACAGTATTCATTCATCATCAACTATCTAGTATCTATGCAATGGTGAGCCAAACAATCTACGCTCTCCACCAAGAACGCCTAGTAAAAACCGCAAATCAACGTACAAT